>Ga0114931_10000135_pt1 | contig 80360 bp, 70 predicted proteins | sample 2SBtaG_FD_89579 | JGI IMG/M metagenome (GOLD analysis project Ga0114931, IMG submission 89579) | Deep subsurface microbial communities from Kolumbo volcano to uncover new lineages of life (NeLLi) - 2SBTROV14_V59a metaG | ecosystem: Environmental > Aquatic > Marine > Volcanic | place: Kolumbo...
TCGCTGGGCGTGCTCGAGGCGCGCCCCACGCTCGTACACATGGTGCACGTCGACGAGGAGGACGTCCGCACCGTGCAGCGCGCCGATTGCTCGGTGGTGCACTGTCCCCGATCCAACGAGGCGCTGGGGTGCGGACGGTTCCCGTGGGAGCTCTACGCGCGCTTCGGGGTCGACGTGGCCTTCGGGACCGACTCGCGCGGCTCCAGCCCCTCGCTCGCCGTCACCGACGAGGTCGCCTTCGCGCGGGAGGTGCACGGAGTGCGGGCGAACCCGCAGGCCCTGGTGCGCGCCGCGGTCAAGGGCGGCTACCGGGCACTGGGCATGACGCCGCCCCGGGTGCAGCGCGGGGCGCCGGCCGAGGCCATGTACGTGTGGCCCGTGTCGACTGCATGACATCGGCGAGGAACGCGGCGAACGTAGATTGGTGGCGGGACATTCCGGCCCGTTGCCCGGGCCGTACCCTTCCGGGAGGACGCATGGCTGACACGCAAGAACTCACCGACGACAACTTCCAGAGCGAGACCAGCGACGGGCTCGTTCTGGTGGACTTCTGGGCGCCCTGGTGTGGCCCCTGCCGCATGGTCAGCCCGGTGATCGAGGGGCTCGCCGGCGATTACGACGGCAAGCTGAAGGTCGGCAAGCTCAATGTCGACGACCATCAGCAGGTCGCGATGCAGTTCCGCGTCATGAGCATCCCGACGGTGATCCTGTTCAAGGACGGCCAGCCGGTCGAGACGATGATCGGCGCGCAGCCGAAGAGCGCCTACCAGGCGCGTCTCCAGCCCTACTTGCGCGCCAACTGAAGGCGCCCCTGCCGCTCGAGCAGCATCCGGCTCGGCCTTCACGAAGGCCGAGCCGTTTCCGTGGGTCGCGCCGCTCGCTAGTCGATGGGCAACGTGCAGCGGCGCACGAGGACGCCGTCCTGCCATCGGCTCCAACCACGGACGGTACCCAGGTGCGCGGCGACCGTGTCGAGGATCTCGGCGGGGAGCTCGGTGACGCCGAGGAGCGTGCCCAGGTCCGGCGGGGTCGCTCCCCCGGGCCCGGCCGCCTGCTGCGCGGCGATCATGGCCGATTGGAGGGCGAACGCGGCCGGCTGGGACAGCGCGCGCAGCATCGAGGCGCCGGCGTGCAGCATGGCGGCCTGGTCGCTGGCCCACACGGCGCGGGCGTCGTTCGGGGCGGCCGCGAGGGCGTCCGCGAGGGGGCCCGCGTGCAGCGTCGGCCCGCCGCGGAACGTGTCGATGACGTTGCGCAGGGCCGCCGACGGCGACGCTGTCACCAGCCGGCTACCGACCAGCGCCACCCCTAGGTCGGTGCCCGGGCCGATCTGGATGCGCGTGACGGGGACGTCCCGGTAGCTCTCCTGGCGCACCGCGATCATCGCGTGCGGGTCCAGGCCCGCGGTCCGGAGGGCGCCGGCGTCCGCGCTCTGCAGGCGTGCGACCAGGTCCTCGAGGGCGGGCCCGAGCCGGGCCAGGCCGGCGCGGGCCCGGTCGGCCGAGGCCACCGGAACGACGCTCACCCGTGCGGCGCCTCCCACGAGGGCCTGTGGCGTGCCGGCGGGCGCGGGCATGCTGAAGGAGGTGGCCTCCGTGCCGAGCCAGGGGAAGAGGTCGGCCTCGAGGTCGAGGCCCGTCTGTTGCTTGACGAGCGCCATCGGATCGACCTGACCGCCGCCGGCCGCCGCCACGTCGCGCACGAGCGCGTCGAGGTAGGTCGCCCAGGCCTGCAGACGCATGGGGGAGGCGTCGACGGACCAGGCCCCGGCCGGGACGAGCAGGCTGGGGCGGGCGCGACAGCCGTCGCACCGGAGCAGGGCCGCCAGGGCGGGGTCGCCCCCGTTCGGGTCGACGCGGGTCCACGACTCGAGCACCAGCCCCTGGGGCTGCGCCGTGAGTCGCGCCGCCACCTGCGGGACGGTGCGGAGCGCGTCACGTAGCCGGGCACGGGCGGCGGCCGCGGTGGCGTCCTGGGCCACGCCCGGTAGCGACGCCACGAGGTCGGCGATCCCGGCCGTGTCGATGCTCACGCCTACGCCGTCGCCGCGCAACGCGGGGACGGCCGCCGGGAGGCGCGCGGCCAGACTGGGCTCGCTGCTTCCGTGGGCCAGGCGCACCACGGCCCGGAGCAGGTCCTCGCTGGACGCTGCCGCCACCACATCGTCGATCCTTGCCACGGTGAGCGTCGCGCCGGCGACCGCGAGGGGCTGCAGGTCGACGCCGTCCTGCTCGACCGGGGCCCCCGACCCGTAGCAGTGGGCGAGCGCCGCGAGGACGTCGTCGGCTGCGGGGCCCGCGTCCGGCGCCAGGCGTAGCAGCACCAACGCCGCAGGCAGGGGCGCGTACGAGGTGGCGGACACGCCGAGGAGCGCTTCCCGAGGCGCCGGGAAGGCGAGGCCCGCGAGTTCGGGGCAGGCCGAGCGCAGCGCGTCGCGGACGTTCCCGCCCTTCAAGACGCCGGCGGCACCTCGGAGCGCCCGGGCGGCCTCGCCGCCGCGGGGCCCGGCACCGTCGGCCGCGGACGCGAGCGTTTCGGCCACCCGCGTGAGCGTGGCGCCGGCGCCGGACGTGTCGAGCGCGTCGAGCGCGCGGGCCAGTGCCGGGTAGCTGGCGCCCACCTTCGCGACGCGCACGGCCACCAGCGTGGATGCCGGGGCCATCGTCGCGAGCGGAGCGGCCGCCGTGGCCACGGGGACGGCGACGACCGCCGTCGCCACCAGCGCACGGACGAGCGTGCGCCAGCGGGGGCCGGGACGAGATCGGTACGGTCGAGCTAGGCTGGGCATGAGCGTCCCCTCTCGGTGGTGCGGTTCGTTGGTGCGGTGCGTCAGGGGCGAGCGACCCGACGGACGCCGTCGGGCGACACCTCCCACGCGATCCCCGGGACCTGCGTGGAGATGATCCTCAGGCGGTACGACGTTCCGCCGTTCGGGTAGGCTTCCAGCGTCCAGCGCGCTCCGGCGGGGAGGTGGACGTCGACCAGCACGTTGGTGGTGTAGCTGCCCGTCTCGAGGTAGCCGATCGCCATGCGGTGGTAGACGATGCGCGCCGTGATGTCGAGCTGGTGGGCGGCCGTGCCTGCGGGCAAGGGCGCCTGGGCGGTCGGCGCGCAGCCGGCCAGGGCCACCGCCAAGGCGACCACCGCGAGCAGCCATCCGGCGCGCTGGAACGCTCGCGTGCGGGTCTCTCTCACGCGTCCATCCTACAGGTTCGCCCCGCCGCTCCGGCCGGGAGGCGCCTCCCTCGCGATCCCGTCGCAGGCGGGGCCGCGCGTGTCCCGTCCGCTGCGCCCGGGTCTCACTCCCCCCGCACGGGGGCCAGGGCGAGCCGCACGATGTAGCGCTGCGCTCCCTGCTTCTGCTCGTAGCGGAGCAGCAGCGCATACATCTCGCGCTGCAACGCCTTGGCGTCGTCGAAGTCGAGCGTGACGCTGTCGCGCCACGACGACAGGACCGCCGGGGCGTCGGTGTCGAGCGTGGTGGCGTCGGCCTCGGGGTTGACCGCGGTCTGGACCTGCAGGCGGCCGCGGTCGTCGCGGTACACGCGCGTGCCCCAGGTCCCGAGCGCCTCCATGCGGGCGCGGACCACGTTGCGGCGCAGCAGGCGCTCCCAGTAGGCATCGCGCTCGGCGAGCGACGCCTCGAGCGACTCGGCGGCCGTCGCCTCGAACGGCACGAAGAAGAGGTCGGCGGTGGTCCGGTAGAGCTTCATCGGTCGGCCGCGGCGAGGGGCGGTGCCGGCCACCTCCAGCAGCCCGGCGGCGCGGAAGCGCCTGACACGCTTGAGCACGGTGTTGGCGAGCTCGCCGGATTCCTCGGCCGCCTGGCTTACAGTGCGGGTCCTTCCCAGGAACGGGGCGATCTGCCGGAGCGTGGTCGGGTTCATGAGGAGCTCGGCCGCCGATGGGTCGCGGATCACGCGGTAGCGCAGGGACGCGTCGGCGGGGTCGCCGTCGGCGAGGGCTCTACGTGACGATCGCTCTTTCATGTCACGTAGTGTAGTCCGAGACTGAGTCCGGACGAGGAGGGCGGGCGCGGAGGCGCGCCCGCAGGAACGTGCCCGCCTGGACGAGCGACCGGGGTCGACGTCGCGACCCCGACGCGACCCCAACGCGACCTGGACACGGGCCGTGAGCCGCTAGACTGGACCCCGTAGTGGCCGGGCGCCGAGCTCGTTGCCGGTCGCGCGCCCGCCGCCGATCCGCCCGAGGGCGCCACGAGAGCGCCGCGGGCCTTCCGACGGGTCCGACGCCCTGTTCCAAGCGAAGGAGTGAGCATGGCCGACATCAGCTCCAAGAACTCGTTCTCCACCCGCGACGTCTTCGATTCCGGCTCGGGCGAGGTGACCTACTTCCGGCTCGCCAAGCTCCAGGAGGACGGCCTGGGTCGGATCGACCGCATGCCGTTCTCCATCCGGGTGCTGTTGGAATCGCTGCTCCGCAACGAGGACGGCTACACCGTCACCGCCCGGGACGTCCGCAACCTGGCGGGCTACGACCCCCGGAACCCGTCGGACGTCGAGATCCCCTTCAAGCCCGCACGCGTCGTGCTGCAGGACTTCACCGGCGTTCCCGCCGTGGTCGATCTGGCGGCGCTGCGCAGCGCCATGCAGCGCATGGGGGGCGATCCCGAGCTGATCAACCCGCAGGTGCCGGTGGACCTCGTGATCGATCACAGCGTCCAGGTGGACGAGTACGACAACCCGCTCGCGTTGATCCGCAACGCGGAGATCGAGTTCCAGCGCAACCGTGAGCGCTACGAGTTCCTCCGCTGGGGACAGGCCGCCTTCCAGGACTTCAGCGTGGTCCCGCCCGCGTCGGGCATCGTCCACCAGGTCAATCTGGAGTACCTCGCCAAGGGCGTGCAACACCGCGAGGTGGACGGCACCACGGTGGCCTACCCGGACTCGCTGGTCGGCACGGACAGCCACACCACCATGATCAACGGGTTGGGCGTGGTCGGTTGGGGCGTCGGCGGGATCGAAGCCGAGGCCGTCATGCTGGGGCAGCCCTACTACATGGTCATCCCCAAGGTGGTCGGCTTCAAGCTCACCGGCAAGCTGCCCGAGGGGGCCACGGCCACCGACCTGGTGCTGGTCGTGACCCAGATGCTGCGCCAGAAGGGCGTGGTGGGCAAGTTCGTCGAGTTCTTCGGCCCCGGCCTCTCCGCCATGACGGTGCCCGACCGCGCCACCATCGCCAACATGGCGCCCGAGTACGGCGCCACCATGGGCTTCTTCCCGCTCGACGCCGAGTCGCTGCGCTACCTGCGGCAGACCGGTCGGCTCGAGGACGAGATCGAGATGGTGGAGCGCTACGCGCGCGCCAACAGCCTGTTCCACGACGCCGACACGCCCGAGCCCGAGTACCTCGACACGCTCGAGCTCGATCTGTCGACGGTCGAGCCCAGCCTGGCGGGCCCGAAGCGGCCCCAGGACCGGATCCTGCTCTCCGCCATGCAGCAGGAGTTCCGGGACGCGCTCGCGAAGCCCTTCCAGGAGCGCGGCTTCGGCCTGGACGAGCAGGCGCGGCAGGCCACCAGCCACCTCTCGTTCAAGGGCGTCGAGCACGACCTCCGGCACGGCGACGTCGTCATCGCCGCCATCACCTCGTGCACCAACACCAGCAACCCTTCGGTGATGCTGGCCGCGGGCCTGGTCGCGAAGAAGGCGGCCGAGCGCGGGCTCAAGGCCAAGCCCTGGGTCAAGACCAGCCTCGCTCCGGGGTCGAAGGTCGTCACCGAGTACCTGACCGAGACGGGCCTGATGCCCTACCTGGAGGAGGTCGGCTTCTACCTGGTGGGGTACGGCTGCACGACCTGCATCGGCAACTCCGGGCCGCTCCCGGAGCCCGTGGCGCAGGCCGTCCAGCAGGGCGACATCGTCGCCGCCAGCGTCCTCTCGGGGAACCGCAACTTCGAGGGGCGCATCAACCCGCACGTCAAGGCCAACTACCTTGCCAGCCCGCCGTTGGTCGTCGCCTACGCGCTGGCCGGCAGCGTCGACGTCGATCTGGTGAACGACGCGCTCGGGGAGGACGCCGAGGGCCGCCCCGTGTTCCTGGCGGACCTGTGGCCGACCCTGGCGGACGTCACCGAGCACCTCGAGGCGGCGATGAACCCCGAGGTCTTCCGGCGGATGTACGACGGCATCGAGAAGTCCAACGAGGCCTGGAACGCCATCCCCGTCAAGGGGGGCACGCTCTTCGACTGGGACGAGGACTCCACGTACATCCAGGAGCCGCCGTTCTTCATCGACATGAGCCCCGAGCCGGAGCCGATCCGCTCGATCCGGGACGCGCGCGTGCTGGTCAAGGTCGGCGACTCCGTCACCACCGACCACATCTCGCCGGCAGGCGCCATCCCGCTCGACAGCCCGACGGGGACGTACCTCGTCGAGCACGGCGTGCAGAAGAAGGACTTCAACTCCTACGGCTCGCGGCGCGGCAACGACCGCGTCATGACGCGGGGCACCTTCGGGAACATCCGCCTCAAGAACGAGATGGCACCCGGCACCGAGGGCGGGTACACCACGGACCTCCTCACGGGCGAGGTCACCAGCATCTACGAAGCGGCGCAGCACTACGGTGACGAAGGCGTGCCGACGATCGTGCTCGCCGGCGTGGACTACGGCATGGGTTCCAGCCGTGACTGGGCGGCCAAGGGCACGTACCTGCTGGGCGTGCGAGCCGTGATCGCCAAGAGCTACGAGCGCATCCATCGTTCCAACCTGGTGGGCATGGGCGTGTTGCCGCTGCAGTTCCTGGACGGCGAGGACGCCGCCAGCCTCGGGCTCACGGGCCGCGAGCGCTTCACCATCGCCGTCGACGACTCCCTGGAGCCCCGGCAGACGCTCACGGTCGAGGTGACCGACGAGGACGGCGGGCATCGTACGTTCGACGTGCTCAGCCGGCTCGACACCGCCGTGGAGATCGACTACTACCGCAACGGCGGCATCCTCCACACGGTGCTGCGCAACCTGCATCGCAGCCAGTCCCGGGAGGCCCGCGCCTAGCGCCGCCTCGAAGGGGCCGACACCCTTCGGCGCCGGGTGGGATTTGCCCCGCCCGGCGCCGAGCTGTCTCGTATACTCGGCCCATGCGGGGCTTCCTCACCTTCCTGGTCCTCCTCGCCATCGTGTTCTTCGCCGTCGGCGAGACCCACGGCTGGTACCTCGGCCTGCCATCGCACACCCCCGTCTTCGTCTACAAGATGACGGCCACGGGACAGGCCACGCGCCGGGCGTTCAATACCGACGCCCTGCCGGTGCGGTTGACGGGCACCGTGCGGCACGGGAGCGTGAAGGTCGAGGTGATCTTCCAGAAGCCCGAGAGCATCCAGAACAGCATGCCGGCCGGACCGCAGGACACCGTCTTCGATCGCACCTACCAGACGGGCGACCGCATCGCCATCGACCAGTCGTTCAAGTACGGCAAGGGCGATTACACGGTGAGGTTGCAGTTCAACGACGCCACGGGCCTGTTCCGGCTCCGCGTCCCCAACGAGAACCAGCTGTGACCGAGCCGGGAGCGCCCGGAAGGCGCTAGCGCCCGCGTTTGCGCTCGGCCTCCATGGCGTCCCACGTCTCCTGGGGTACGGCATCGAGCACGTTGAACTCGCCGGCACCGTAGCTGTGCTCGGCGCCGTCGATGTACACCAGGTCGCCGGAGATGAAGCCCGCCTGGTCCGAGAGCAGGTAGCTCGCCAGGTTCGCCAGCTCCTCGTGGCGACCCACGCGTCCGAGCGGGATCCGGCGCTCGAACAGCCGCTGGATCTCCTCGGTAGGCATGAGCCGGCTCCACGCGCCCTCCGTCGGGAAGGGACCGGGCGCGATCGCGTTCAGCCGGATCCCGTACTTGCCCCACTCGCCGGCGAGGGACCGGGTGAGCGAGACCACCCCCGCCTTGGCGACGGAGGACGGCACCACGAACCCGGAGCCCGACTCGGCGTACGTGGTGGCGATGTTCAACACGGCCCCGCGTTGCCCGGCCGCGATCCAGCGCTTGCCGAGCTCCAGGGTGCAGTAGACCGAGCCGTGGAGCACGATGCCGAGCACGGCATCGAAGGCGCCCGGGCCGAGACGTTCGGTGGGGGAGATGAAGTTGCCCGCGGCGTTGTTGACGAGCGCGTCGATCCTGCCGAAACGGGCCTCGACGGCGTCGAAGAGGCCGGGCACGCGCGCGCTTTCGCGCACGTCGAGGGCGTAGGGCAGCACCTCGCCGCCGGTCTCGGCGGCGAGTGCGTCCGCTTCGCGCTCGAGGACCTCGAGGCGACGGCTCGCGATGGCGACGCGCGCGCCGAGTTGCAGGAAGCGGAGGCTCATGCTGCGGCCGAGGCCGCTGCCGCCCCCGGTCACGACGATGACCTTGTCTTCGAGGAGTCCGTCCTGGAACATGGTGGCCCCATCTTGGCACGGGGACGGGGCCTGTGGCCGGCGGCGCCCCGGCGATGTGCGATTTCCGGGTGCCCGGGCCGGTCGCGCGAAGTCATACTGGCCTCGCATGCGCGCGCGCCCCACCGTCCGCTTCGTGCTCGCCCTGGGTGTCCTGGTAGCGACCGCCTGCGCGTGGGCGGGCGCGACCGTGCGCGTGCTGCTCGCGACGACGCCCGAGGCGGTGGTGCTCGCACAGGGCGCCCACAGCGGGGTGATCGACGGAGCGCGCACCTTCCACGCGCGTGCCGGCCTCCGCTGGCCCGTGAGCGAGCAGGGCGGCGCCCTGGTCGTCGACGGCAACCCCCTCGGGCATACCCTGGTGCTCACCGGCGACGGCGCTCCGCTCGCCTTCGCAGGCCACCGGTACCGGGGCTCGTTGCGGCTGATCGCGACGTCGGCGGGCGTGGAGGTCGTGAACGTGCTGGACGTCGAAGCCTACCTCCGAGGGGTGGTCCCCGCCGAGATGTCGGCGAGCTGGCCGATGGCGGCCCTGGAGGCGCAGGCCGTCGCTGCTCGAAGCTACGCTCTCAGCTCGCGGCGGCCGGGCGCGGACTACGATCTGTGCGCGACGGTCGATTGTCAGGTCTACCGCGGCATGGACGAGGAACATGCGCGCACCGACCGTGCGGTGGCGGCGACCGAGGGGATCGTGGTGACGTATGCGGGACGGGTGGCGCGCACCTACTACCACGCCGATTCCGGCGGAGCGACGGCGTCGAGCAGCGAGGTCTGGGGCACGACCGTGCCGTACCTGGTGGCGCGGGCGGACGCCGCGGCTCCCAGCGGTGTCGACCGGTGGAGCGTGCGCCTCGATGCCGCCGCGGTCGCGGACTCGCTGGCACGCCTGGGGAAGCGCGTCGGCAGCGTGATGGGCCTTCGGGTGCTGCAGCGGTCCGGGTCGGGCCGTGTCGACCTGCTCGAGGTGCTGGGGACCGCCGGCAGTGCCACCGTGACCGGCGTGCAGCTCGGTGATCTCTCGCACAGCTGGGGGTTGCGTTCGACGAGGTTCTCGGTGGTCGGCGGTCTGACGGTGCAGGGCGAAGGCTGGGGGCACGGCGTCGGCATGAGCCAGTACGGCGCGCTGGCGCTGGCCGAGCGGAACTACGACTACACGCAGATCCTCGGCTACTACTACCCCAATACGCGGCTCGTGCGGTGGGTCTACACCACGGCCGGCGGCTGACCCCGCTGCGAACCGGGGCGTGCGCTCGGATCAGCCGCGGGCCAGCCGGACGGCGCTGATCATCTCTTCGATGTCGCCACGGCCCTCGCGGAAATCGGCCTGGCAGGAATCCAGGAACTTCTCGAGGATGACGTCGCCCGTCGCGTCCAGGGCCTTGCGGACGCCTGCGAGGAGGATCAGGACGTCGTGGCAGTCGCGCCCCTCATCGATCATCTTCTGCAGGCCGCGCACCTGACCTTCGAGACGCCTCAGCCGGTTGATGATCTTACGCTTCTCGTCGTCGCTGATGTTCAACACGCGCTCCCAACGGACCACGGGCCCCGGTCCTGGCGCGGACGGCCGGTTCGAACCGGGCGCCCGAGGGGCTGGTACCCACAGGGGGTATTATAGGCGATTCGCGGCTCGCGGGCAGGGACGTGTGACCCACGCGTGGCCCCGTGCCGCCTCGCGGCGGCCCGCGTCCTCCGCTGTCGACCTGCTACCCTGGAGCCGTGGCGCGAGGACGGGATCAGGGGTGAACTACGTGGCGTTGCTCGCCGTGCTGGCCGCCGCGTCGTTCGTGCTTCCGTTGCTGGTCCAGGGCGGCGAGCAGCTGGGGCTCCAACGCGACACGAGCGTCGCGGTGTCGCTGGTGCTCGCAGCCGGCTGGCTGGCGCTGTGGGTGGTACGTGCCCTGCGGCCGGCCGCGGCTCCGCGGACCCGCGCCGAGCGCCGCCCGTCGAAGCCCCGCAGGACCGCCCCCGGGGCGGCGGCGACGGGGCTCGTCGACGGCGCACCGCTGCGCCTGGTCGAGGGCGAGGAGGAAAGCCGTGCGGGCGTATAGGGGGCGTGTGCAGGGCGGTCGGGTCGTGCTGGAAGAGGGTGTGCGCCTCCCCGAGGGCGCGACGGTGACCGTCACCATCGGTGAGGCGGAGTACATCCGGGCGACGTTGCGGGCCGCGCTGAGGCGCAACGCCCGGCGCCGGAGCCGCGGCCGCGTGCTTAGACCGGTCTATCTACATGCCGGCTTCCGTTCCCGGTGAGCCGCCTCAGCCTCGTTCCGACGCCCATCGGCAACCTCGAGGACATCACCCGCCGAGCGCTCGACGTGCTCCGCGCGGCCGATGTGGTGGCCGCCGAGGACACGCGTCGCAGCAGGGTGTTGCTCGACCACTACGGCATCGCGACGCCGCTCGAGCGGCTGGACGGCCACACCATGGAGGCGCGGGCGGCGGGACTCCTGGAGCGCTACGAGCACGTCGCGTACGTGACCGATGCGGGCACGCCCGGGGTGAGCGATCCCGGCGCGGAGCTCCTCAGGCGCGCCGTGGCGATGGGTGTCGAGGTGGAGGCGTTGCCGGGCCCCACCGCCTTCGTCCCCGCCCTGGTACTCTCTTGTCTGCCCGTCGCCCGCTTCACGTTCGAAGGCTTCCTGCCGCGCAAGGGCGGTGAACGTCGACGCCGCCTTGCTGCCATCGCCGATGCCCGGGCCACCACGGTGCTCTACGAGGCACCCCAGCGGCTCGCGACGACGCTTGGCGAGCTCGCACTCGCCTGCGGGGACGCGCGCAAGGCCAGCATCAGCCGCGAGCTCACCAAGCACTTCGAGACCACCGTCAGGGGCACGCTGGGGGAGCTGGCGCAGCGCTTCGGCAACGGACGGGTGCGGGGTGAGATCGTGGTGGTTGTGGGACCGGCCGATCCCCCCGAGCTAGGCGACGAGCACCGCAGGGCTGTCGAGGCGCTCACGGGTGCCGGCGTGCGCGGCACCACCCTGCGCAGGGCGCTCGAGGCGCTGGGCGTGCCTCGCAACGACGCCTACGCCGCGGCGCTGCGCTACCCCGAAGGCGCCGACGACTGATACGCATACGAAGCATGCCCTGGTGAGCGCGTGCCGGGATCGTGGTGATGACGCCGTCCCGTGTCGGCGGCGGAGCCGGAGCGGGACGACGGCGGGGTAGGATTCATGGGTTGCGCCCGTGGGCGCACGGGACAGAAGGAAAACCGCGCGCAGGATGCGCGAGGACTTGTGGTTGCGCCCGCGGGCGCACGGGAGAGAAACCATGCACGTGGCCACGCCCAGCTCGCTGGGGACCGGGCGCGTCCTGGGTCAGCCCAGCGCCGCGCGCCTCGCGCTCTTCGCGCGCCACGACGGTCCCGCTATCCTGCTCACCACGGCCGAACGCCTGGAGCTCTACGCCGACGCCCACCTGTTCGGTGCGGCCGCCAGCGTCGACCCCGGGTTGACGGACTGGTTCGATCGGCACGACAAGGTCGTGCTCAGCCTGGACAACGCGCTGCAGCGCTTCCCCGACGACCCCGGCGAGCTGGCGCTCGAGCTCCGGCTGGGCGCCGAGGTTCCCCGCGACGCGCTGCTCGAGCGACTCCTCGCGTACGGCTACGAACGTGACGCGCTGCCGGGCTTCACCGTGCGGGGCGACACCATCTCCCTCTACCCGGATGCCGACGCACCCGACGACGAGTTGCGGCTGTCGTTCTTCGGCAACGAGCTCGACGGGCTGACCCGGGCGGGAAGGGCGCTGGATCGTGCCGTCGTCGCGCCGCAGAGCGGCGCGACGCTCGATCGCAGCGCCTGGAGCTCCCGTCTGATCGAGCACCTGCCGGGAACCGTGTTCCTCGACGTGCCGGAGCTGTTCGCCGGGGAGATCGGGGACGACGAGCAGACCGCGTGGCTGTGGCGCGTCCTGGCGGCGCGGGCGGTGGTCTCCTTCGGGCGGGACCCCCTCGAGCTGGGCGCGGCTGCGGTGCCGATGGAGCCGCTCGGGTACTACCGCGGCAAGCTGCGCGACGTGGCCGCGGACGTGGAGACCTGGGTGCGCGACGGCTACAGCGTCCACGTGATGCTGAAGTTCGAGCGCACCGGACGCTACCTGCGCGAGAAGGTAATCGAGCACCTGTCGAGCGCCTGGCACGCCCGCGTCGGGAACCGTCCCGGCGAGGTGTCGCTGGTGCTCGGCGGCGGCCTGCGCGGCGGCTACCGCGACCCGGAGCGCATGGAGGTGATCCTCAGCGAGGAGCTGCTCTACGGCTACCAGGGTGGCCGGCGCCTCGGCAAGCTTCCTGGCCGGCGTGTTCACGACGCGTCCCAGCTCACCGTCGGCGACTACCTCATCCACCCCGACCACGGCATCGGGCGCTTCCTGGGTCTCGAGCCGCGGCAGGTCGTCGGCGTGACGCGCGACTATCTTCAGCTCCAGTACGCCGGCGAGGGCAAGCTCTACCTTCCGGTCGAGCAGCTCCCGCTCCTGCGGCGCCACCCCGGGACCACCGACGATCCGCCCCGCCTGTCGACGCTGGGGACGAACGAGTGGGCGCGGGCGCGGGAGCGGGCGCGCGTCAGTGCGCAGGAGCTGGCCGCCGAGCTCATCAAGACCTACGCGGCGCGGCAGGTCAGTCAGGGCACGGCGTTCCCGCCCGTGGGTGAGTGGGACCCGCTCATCGAGGAGAACTGCCCGTTCACGCTCACCGTCGATCAGGCGAGCGCCGTACGCGACACGCTCGACGACATGGGGCGTGAGGTGCCGATGGACCGGCTCATCTCGGGCGACGTCGGCTTCGGAAAGACCGAGGTGGCCATCCGCGCGGCGCACCGCGCCGTGGGCAACGGCGCCCAGGCCGCCATGATGGTGCCGACGACGGTCCTGGCGAGACAGCACTACGACACCTTCCGGGAACGGTTCGAGGGCCTCCCGGTGCGCGTCGAGATGCTGTCGCGCTACACCTCCGACCGGGGCGCCCGCGCGATCTTCAAGGGTCTGGCCGACGGCACTGTCGACGTCGTCATCGGCACCCACCGGCTGTTGAACGAGGGCCTCAACTACAAGCGGCTGGGCCTGCTGGTGGTCGACGAGGAGCACCGGTTCGGGGTGGGCCAGAAGGAGAGGCTCAAGGGGCTCAAGGCCAACCTCGACGTGCTGTCGCTGTCGGCGACGCCCATCCCGCGTACGCTCTACATGAGCCTGGTAGGGCTGCGCGACGTCTCCCAGATCATGACGCCGCCCGAGGGGCGCAAGCCGATCCAGACGGTGCTGCAGCCGTACGATCCGATGGTCGTGCGCGAGGCCGTGTTGTTCGAGGTCGAGCGCGGCGGCAAGGTGTTCTACATCTTCGACCGGATCGGCGCCATGAGCCTGCGCGCGCGCACCCTCTCGCAGCTCGTTCCGGAGGCGCGCATCGGCGTGGCGCACGGGCAGATGGACGCCAGCGAGCTCGAGGACATCATGCTCGGCTTCGAGGAGGGCGCGTTCGACGTGTTGCTGTCGACCACCATCGTGGAGTCCGGGCTCGACATATCCGGGGCCAACACCCTGGTGATCGAGCGCGCCGACCGGCTCGGGCTGGCGCAGCTCTACCAGCTCCGGGGTCGCGTCGGCCGGCGCGAGACCGAGGCCTGGGCGTACCTGCTCTACCCGGGGAAGCTGACCGAGCAGGCGCAGCGCCGGCTCTATGCCATCGCCGAGCTCAACGATCTCGGCTCGGGGCACCTGCTGGCCGAGAAGGACATGGAGATCCGCGGCGTGGGCAACCTGCTCGGCCCGGAGCAGCACGGACAGATCGCGGCCGTGTCGATCGAGGTCTACACCGAGCTGCTCGCCGAGGAGATCGCCAAGCTCAAGGGGGAGCAGGCGGCGGAACAGGTGGCGCCGGTCAGCATCGATCTCAGCCTCGATGCGCGCCTGAGCCCCAGCTACATCGCCGACGACGACGTGCGCATCAACTTCTACGGCCGCTTCTCGGAGGCCGGCAACCTGGCGGCGGTCAGCCACGTCGCCAAGGAGATGAGGGAGGCCTACGGCCCCTTCCCGGCGGAGGTGCGGGCCTTCGTGGAGCTGGTGCGACTGCGGTTGCTGGCGGCCGGTAAGGGCGTGGCCACCGTCAAGGAGCACATGACCGACGTGCAGATCAGCTTCGCGGACGACCTGGACAGCCTCGACTTCGACAACCGGAAGCTCAAGGCGCTGCCGTTCTCGGTGGAGGCGACGCGCTACCCTCCCGGTTTCAGCATCAAGAAGCGCGGCCTCAAGCCCGAAGGAGTGCCGTCGGCCGTGCAGGACGTGCTCTACCTGGTCGGCTGACGTCGGGCGCCAGTCGCACGCCACAGCAGAGGGCCCGGCGCCGCAACGGCGCCGGGCCCTCTGGTTCTTGCCTACGGAAGCGCGTGGCTCAGAAGTGGTAGTTCACGCCGATCGCGCCGCGGGGGGCGAAGCCCAGGCCGAAGTAGCTGACGACCGGGTTCTGAAGGTAGAACGTGTAGCCGGCACCGAGTTCGCCGAACGCGCCGAACTGGTCGTTGATGCGGTACTCGGCGCCCGCCAGGGCGCTGAGGCCGATACCGATGCCGACGCCGTAGAAGCCGAAGTTGAAATTGGGGCCGCCGCCTACGTAGACGGTGAGCGGCATGCCCTGGATCTGCGTGACGTTGTAGAGCACGTCGGCGCCTATGCCGAGGTTCCAGAACGCATAGGACAGCCGGCCACGAACGTCGATGTTGTTGCCGATAGCGTTGTCGACCCCGTAGTAGACCTGGAACGGGTAGCCGAGGGCCACCCCGGCCCACTGCGTCGTGTTGTACTGCACGCCCATATCGCTCTGCGCGAATGCGGCGCCCACCCCGAAGACCGTGATGGCCAGCAGCGTGATCAGGACTTTGCGCATGCAAACCCTCCAAACGAGATTGAGAAGATCAGGACGGTCTCCTCGCCTGCGCCGTTTATAGCACAACGGAAGTTGCCTCACAAGTAGGCAAGTTCACACCCTTGCGATGCCTATCGCATTTTCGAGCTGTCGTCAAGGGCGATTGCAGATGCATCGGCGAGGGTCAATCGCTCGAGAAACGCTCGCGGATCCGGCGGCGAGCGTCGCGCTTCAACGGCGTCTGGCGGTTGCAGGCCGGCAACGCCCCGTGGCGGCGCCGGAAATCGGCCAGCAGGGCCGCTTCGTCGGCCTGCGGGACCCGGCTGTAGCGGTAGCGCCAGAAGACCGCTCTGGCCGCCACGCAGCCTCCTGCCGCGAGGTGCTGGCGCAAGCGGTTGGGGACGTCGCGGGCCGACTGCCCCACGTAGATGGTGCGTCGCTCGGCGTCGGCCAGCTCGTAGACGCCGGGCATGGCGTCGCGGCCGCGTGCAGGCGGCAGCGCGTCGAGGCGGCGCCAGCGGGCGGCGATGGCCATGTCGGTCGCGGTTCGGCCCGGCTAGAGCTCGTAGCCGAGCTCGCGCAGGGCCTCGCGGTCCTCGCGCCACGCCGGCCGGACCACCACGTCGAGCTCGAGGAAGATGTGTTCGTCCATGAAGATCTCGAGCTGTTTGCGGGCCGTGCGGCCGATCTCCTTGATCATGGCGCCGCCCTTGCCGATCACGATGCGCCGGTGGCCGACCTTCTCGACCCAGATCTCGGCGCTCACGACCACCGGCCCGTGGCCGCCAGGCTCCGGGTCGTGCCAGTCCACCACGAGGACCGCTACCGCATAGGGCAGTTCCTGTCGCAGGTGCAGCATGGCGCTCTCGCGCACGATCTCGGCGACCCACTGCTCCCGGGTCTGGTCGCTGCGGATGTCGGCGGGGAAGAAGAAGGGAGCCTTGGGCAGGCCCTCCATCAGATCGTCGCGTAGGGCGTACACGGCCTTGGGATCGTTCAGGGCCGACAGCGCCACGACCCTCTCGACGCCAGGGAAGAGCTCCTTGTACAGCGACAGCGCCTCGTCCGGGTACTTCGCGGCGTCCAGCTTGTTGCCCACCAGGATCACGCGCGTGTCGGGCGCGAGGCCGCCCAGCATGCGGGCCACCTCGCGGTCCTCCGGGGTGGGCGGGTGCCGCAGGTCGGTGACCCACAGGATCACGTCCACGTCGACCACGGCGTCGCGGATCTCGCGCCGCATGTAGTCGTCGAGCGCCGAGTGGCCGTGTCGGTGTAGCCCTGGCGTGTCGACGAAGACCAGCTGGCGGTCCTCCTGCGTGTAGATGCCGCGGACGCCGCGGCGCGTGGTCTGGGGCTTGGGCGTGATCGGTGCGACCTTCACGCCCAGCAGGGTGTTGAGCAACGTCGACTTGCCCACGTTGGGCTTGCCGAGAATGGCGACGAAGCCCGAGTGTGTGGGCAGTGCGTCGTCCTGGCCCGAACCAGGGCCGCGCACGTCGGTGTCGTTGGTTTCGAGGTCTTGCTCGAGGTGATCAGAGTTCAGGTCCGTCACGGTGCCCGTCCTCTCCTGTTCGGGGTGTGGCTGCGCGTAGGCCTCACGAAGTCGGAGGGGCCCCGAGGGGCCCCTCCGAGCAAGTTGGTTGCGGGGGTTGGATTTGAACCAACGACCTTCGGGTTATGAGCCCGACGAGCTACCAGACTGCTCCACCCCGCGGCGCAGCAAAGACAAGTGTAGCCCCGCTCGAGCGGGCATGTCAACCAAGGGCGAGCGACCCGCGGCCGGGCCCGCGCCCCTCAAGCGAGCCCGCAGAACACCTCGTAGTCGACCAGCTCGTCGACCGTGGGCGCGTCGCCACACACCGGGCAGGCGGGGTCGCGCGCCAGCGAGAAGCGCCGGAACTCGGCGCCCAGCGCGTCGACGTGCAACAGCGTGCCGATGAGCGGGCTCCCGAGCCCGAGCAGGAGCTTCAGGGCTTCGTTCGCCATCAGGCTCCCGACGACCCCGGGCAGCACGCCGAACACGCCCGCCTCGGCGCAGCTCGGGACGCTCCCGGGCTCCGGCGGCTGGGGGAACAGGCAGCGGTAGCAAGGGCCGCGCCCCGCTTCGCCGTCGGCGGCGAAGACGCTGACCTGCCCCTCGAACGGCGACAGCGCCCCGTAGACGAGAGGGGTACGCTCGAGCACGCAGGCGTCGTTCACCAGGTACCGGGTAGGGAAGTTGTCGCTCCCGTCCAGAACGAGGTCGGCGGCATGCACGCGGTCACGGGCGTTTTCGCGCGTCAGCCGCTCGGCGTGTTGCGTGACGCGTACGTCCGGGTTGAGGTCGGCCAGGCGTGCGGCGGCCGAGGCCACCTTGGGCAGCCCCACGCTCGCGAGCCCGTGCGCCACCTGGCGTTGCAGGTTGCTGGCCTCCACCGTTTCGTCGTCGACCACATCGATGTGGCCGACGCCGGACGCGGCAAGGTACAGCAGGATCGGGGAGCCCAGGCCCCCCGCGCCGACGACCAGCACGCGCGCGTCGAGCAGGCGCCGCTGGCCGGCCGCTCCGACACCCGGCAGGATGATGTGGCGGGCGTAGCGGTCGAGCTGCTCGCGGGTGAACATGGCTCAGTCTACGGTCGGGTCGGTGTGAACGGCGGCTCCGAGGGCAGGCCGGTCTCCAGGATCAGAGGGGCGGCCCGGCCGGCGTCGTCGATGCGCACCGCTCCTTCCGCGAGTGTCCTGGCCGCCTCGAGCCCGCGTCCGTTCCGGTGGTAGAGGGTGACGACCGGTTCACCGGCGCTGACCGGATCGCCTACCTTCGCATGGAGCATGATGCCGACCCCGGCGTCGACCCTCTCGCCCTGGCGGGACCTGCCCGCCCCGAGCACGTTGGCGGCGTTCCCCAACGCCAGCGCGTCGAGCGCGGCCAGGACGCCCGATCGTTCGGCGCGGAGCAGCTCCTTCCCGGGCGCGAGCTCGAGCCGGTCGAGCGCGCCCACGTCGCCTCCCTGGGCGGCGACCCAGCGCTCGAAGCGCTCGTACGCTCGACCGTCGTCGAGGATCGCTTCGAGAAGGTGCCGGGAGGAGGGAAGCCCGGTGGCGGCGAGCACCTCGCTCGCGAGCACCAGGCAGAGCTCGCGCAGGTCCGCCGGTCCGCGGCCCCGCAGGCAGGCCACGGCCTCGTTCACCTCGAGGGCGTTCCCGACCGCGAAGCCCAGGGGCTGCCCCATGCTGCTCAGCACCGCACGCATGTTCCGTCCCGCTTGCTGCCCGATGGCGATCATCGTCTGTGCCAGCGCTCGGGCCTGCTCCACGGACTCGAAGAACGCGCCGCTGCCGACCTTGACGTCGAGCACGATCGAGCCGGCGCCGCCGGCCAGCTTCTTGCTCATGATGCTACTGGCGATGAGCGGGAGCGACTCGACCGTGCCTGTTGCGTCGCGCAGCGCGTACAGGCGCCCGTCGGCGGGCGCCAGGGCCTTCGACTGGCCGGTGACCACGATGCCGACCTCCCGCGCCTGTCGCAGGAAGGCCCGCTCGTCGAGGTCCGTGGAGAAGCCGGGGATGCTCTCGAGCTTGTCCACGGTGCCGCCGGTGTGGCCGAGGCCGCGGCCGCTCATCTTGGCGACCGTGGCGCCGGCCGCGGCGAGCAGGGGAGCGAGCACCAGGCTGGTCTTGTCGCCCACCCCTCCCGTGGAGTGCTTGTCGACGGTGTGGGGGAGGTCGCCCAGGTCGAGGACCTCGCCGTAGCGCGTCATGGTGGTGGTCAAGGCTGCGGTCTCGCGATCGGTCATGCCGCGCCAGCACACGGCCATCAACCAGGCGGACACCTGGTAGTCGGGGACGTCGCCTGCCAGGTAGGCGTGCAGGAAGGCGTCGAGCTCTTCGGGGTCGTGCTCCAGGCCGTGCCGCTTGCGCAGGATGACGTCGACGGCCCGGAAAGTGGGAGCTGTCATGGAACCATCGTAGTACGCGTCATGCATGGCTCCGGTGGGCTATCTGGCGTCTTGCGACACCTCACGCAGGGCGCGGCGCGCCTCCGCGACCTCGTCCCAGGGGAGCGTCGCCGCTGCGCGCTCCAACGTGGCCTCGTGCCCCTTGCCAGCCAGCAGCACGACGTCGCCGGGAGCCGCTGCAGCGACGGCCGCGCGGATCGCCGCGCGCCGGTCGGGCACCACCCGCACGTCCACGCCCGCGCGCCCGCCGGCCTCCGTCGCGCCCCGCAGCATCGCGCCCAGGATCGCTTCCAGGCTCTCGGAGCGAGCGTCCTCCTCGGTGAAGATGGCCAGGTCGGCGTGGCGCGCTGCTGCACGGCCGAGCGGCGCCCGTTTGCCGGGGTCGCGCTCGCCGGCGGATCCCACGACCACGATCAACCGTCCGGCGGCGGACGGGCGCAGCGCCTCGAGCGCCTTGGCGAGCGCCGGCGGCGTGTGCGCGAAGTCCACTACGACCGTGAACGGGCGGTCCTGCACGACCTGCATGCGACCGGGAACGCCGGCGAAGCTCGCCAGTCGCTCGGCGGCCTGCGGCAGCGGGACGCCGAGCTCGCGCGCGGCCGCCAGGGCGGCCAACGCGTTCCAGGCGTTGTAGGCACCCACCATCGGTAGGCGCGCCGCCACGCGCTCACCCGCCGCCGCGACGACCATCCGGAGCGCTCCGGGCTCCTCGGTGAGTGCCTCGAGGCGTACGTCGGCGTCCGGGTGCTCTCCGAAGGCGACCCAGCGCCGGGCCGCCCCGGCGAAGAACGCGAAGGCGGGGTCGTCGCGGTTCAGCATGCTGACCTCGGCCCGGCGCACGAGCGTCGCCTTGGCCTCGCGGTACGCCTCCATCGTGCCGTGGTGGTCGAGGTGCTCGGGGCTGAGGTTGGTCCAGATGCCGACCGCGTAGGGGATTGCATCGAGGCGGTGGAGCGAGAACCCGTGCGAGCTGCTCTCCAGCACCACATGCGTCAGACCGCCTGCGCGGCAGCGGGCCAGCAGGTCCTGTACCTCGGTGGCCTCGGGCGTCGTGAAGTGCCCCTCGAGCGCGACCGTCTCGTCGCCGAGGCGGATGCCGGCGGTGCTGATCAGCGCGCTCGCGCGGTCACCCCGCAGCACGTGGTACAGGATCCACGCCGTCGTGGTCTTGCCGTCGGTGCCGGTCACGCCGAGGACGCGGAGGTGGTCGCCCGGACGCCCGTGGAACGTAGCCGCGAGCTGGGGCAGAGCCGCGCGGGCGTCGGGCACCCGGATGTAGGGCACGCCTCCCGGTTCCAGGTGCGGGGGCAGGTCGACCTCGCCCACGACGGCCACCGCTCCCGCCTCCACGGCCTCGCGCAGGAAGGCGTGGGCGTCGAAGCGCCCGCCCCGCCGCGCGACGAAGAGCGTTCCCGGCGTGACGCGGTCGTGCCGCTGCGCGATGGCGAGGACCTCGAGCGCGCCGCCGGACGGCGGCGCGACGCCCAGCGCGTCGTGGAGCAGAGCGTCGAGGCGCACGCCTAGCCCACCATGGGCGCGATGAGCCCGGCGCGCTCGACGAGCTCGTGCAGCCTCTCCCGGTCGCCTGCGTCATGGACGAAGTCGAGCTCGTCTGCCGGCACCACCGCCACCGGCGACAGCTCGTAGGCTTCGATCCACGCCTCGTACAGGTTGTTGAGCCCCGCCAGGTACGCGTCCTCGATCCCGGCCTCGTACCCGCGCCCGCGCTGTCGGATGTGGCGGCGCAGGGTGGGCAGGCCGGCGCGCAGGTAGATCAACAGGTCGGGCGGGCGCAGGGCGGCCTGGACGGCCTCGTACATGGTGCGGTAGCTGCGGTGGTCGCGGTCGTCGAGGACGCCCAGCCGGTGGAGCTGGCGGGCGAACACGGCGGCGTCCTCGTACACGGTGCGGTCCTGGATGACCCGGCGGCCCGGGTTCACCTGCCCGAGGTGCTGGCGCAGCCGGGTCGCCAGGAAGAACATCTGGGAGTGGAACGCGTAGCGCCGCATGTCGCGGTAGAAGTCCTCGAGGTAGGGGTTCTCGTCGACCGCCTCGTACACGGGCTCGAGACGGTAACGCTCCGACAGCAGCCGGGTGAGGCTGGACTTGCCGGCCCCGATGTTGCCCGCGACGGCGACGTACATCGTCGGCGGCTCAGGCGGCTCGGGCGAGCCCGAGCAGCTCGTCCAGCAACGCCCGCCGGTCGGCCTCGTCGGTCACGTAGTCCACCTCGCCGGCCTCCACCGCGTGCCCACGATAGGGCGCGGGCCGGAACAGGTCGTCGTACGCCCTTGAGACGCGCGCGAGATAGTCCGGGTCGACGGCTTGCTCGAAGGGCCGCCCGCGCCGGGCGATGCGCGTCAGCAACAGCTCGGGGTCGGCCCGCAGGTAGACCACCAGGTCGGGGCGCGGGACGCGCGGCTCGAGCTGCGCGAAGGGCTCGCGGTAGAAACCGGCCAGGAAGGGGTTCTCCTCCACGACCTCGAGCAGCATGCGCGCCCCCAGCTTCGAGGCCAGGTAACGGCAGAGGCTGGTCTTGCCGACGCCGATCGGCCCTTCAACGACGATGGTGGCCATGGCCCCGCCTACCCATAGGCCCCGAGTATACCGGGGGCCGGCGCCGGGCATCGGCGGGTCGTGGCCCGTGGAAGTCCGTTTCCTAGCGGGCAGAACGCCTATGCTACAATCCCACTAGCTGATGGAAGACAATCCAGCGGACCGATCTATCCGTTTTCTCCGTCCCGTCTTCTTGGTCGTTGCTCTTCCCCTCCTCAGTGTCGTCATCGCCCAGACCCCGGCCGCGCACGGCGGCGGCGTGACCCTGCCGCAGGTCGGGCTTCTGGCCGTGCTGCTGGTGCTCTCGGGGTTGATGTCGGGCTCGGAGACGGCCTTGACGGCCCTCGGGGAGTGGAAGATCCGGCAACTGCGCGAGGACGGGCTCGATCCCACCGGGGCCTTCGCCCTGCTCGAGCGGCAACCCACGCGCTTCATCACCACCCTCCTGATCGGCAACAACGTCGTGAACATCGCGGCGGCCTCGCTCATCACGCAGATCGCCATCCAGACGGCCCAGAACTACGGCTTCGGCGAGTCGCTGGCCGTCGGCTACGCCACCGGCATCACCACCCTGCTCGTGCTGATCTTCGGCGAGATCACGCCGAAGTCCATCGCGGTGCACCACGCCGTGGGCTTCTCGCGCGCGGTGATCCGGCCGGTGTACGTGATGTCGATCGTGCTCTACCCGATCGGCCTGGCGTTCGCCTGGATCACGGGCAACGTGCTGCGCCTGTTCCGCCTGGAGTCCTCGGGCAACCCGCTGCTCACCGAGAACGAGCTGCGCCTGATGTTGCGCAGCGCCGAGGAGTCCGGCGTCATCGAGGCGCAGGAGGAGGAGATGATCAAGGGGATCATCGACCTCGAGGAGACGGTGGTGCGCGAGGTGATGACGCCCCGCGTGGACGTGGTGGCGATCCAAGAGGACGCGAGCATGATGGAGCTGCTGCGGCTCACCACCGAGCACGGCTACAGCCGGCTGCCGGTGTTCGGCGACACGATCGACAACATCCGCGGCTTCGTCTACGCGCGGGACCTGCTTCCCTACCTGGCCCGCCCCGAGGAGCTCGAGCGCACCCGTGTGGCCGACCTGATGACGCCGCCGCAGTACGTGCCCGAGACTCTGTCCATCCTCAACCTGTTGCGCGACATGCGCATCCGCAAGAATCACATGGCCATCGTGGTGGACGAGTTCGGCGGAACGGCGGGCATCGTTACGCTGGAGGACATCATCGAGGAGATCACGGGGGAGATCTACGACGAGACCGACGAGGAGGAGGAAGAAGACATCGTCCTGCTCGAGGACGGGCGCTATCGCATCCAGGGCTCGGCCCACCTCGAGAACGTCGGCGAGGACCTGCGCCTCACCTTCGAGGACGACGGCGAGTACGACACGCTGGCGGGGTTCTTGATCGACGAGCTGGGGCACATCCCGCACGTGGGGGAGTCGCTACGGCACCAGGGGGTGCGCTTCATCGTGGAGCAGGCCGACGAGCGACGCGTGATCACGGTGCTGGCGTGGCGCGAGGAGGCGGTCGCGGAGCAGGAACCGGTGAACGAGGCCGAGGCCTGAGACCCTGGAGGGACCTTCGTGCCCCGGTCGGGGCGGCTCAGCCTTCGTAGCGGCGCGGCACGCGGGACGCCACGCCGGTGAGGAGCTCGTAGGCGATGGTTCCGATGCTACGGGCGAGCGTCTCGGCGGCGGGTCCGGGCGGCCCCCACAGGGTCGCGGTGTCGCCCGGCGCGACAGGGAGGTCGCCGGCATCGACCACGATCTGGTCCATGCACACGCGACCCGCCACGGGCAGGGAACGACCGTGCAACGACACCGCGCCGCGGTTGGACAGAAGCCGCGGGTAGCCGTCGGCGTAGCCGACCCGCAAGGTCGCCAGCGTGGTCTCACGGCGCGCCTGCCAGGTGCCGCCGTAGGAGATCGGCGTGTCCGCCGGCACGCGTTTGACGAAGGTGACGGGCGCCTGCAGGCGCATCACGGGATGCAGACCGGGCTCGAGCGCCTGCACGGCGTCCCCTGCGTGGTAGCCGTAGAGCGCGATGCCGGGCCGCACGAGGTCGTAGTGGGCCTCGGGGTAACCGAACACGCCCGCGGAGTTCGCGGCGTGACGCAGCCGCGGCACGATATCGTCGGCACGCAGCGCGTCGAGGAGCCGCTCGAAGCGTTCGAGCTGCTGCAGGCTTGGCCCACGCCCGGCTTCATCGGCGCGCGCCAGGTGGGTCCACACGGCTTCGAGCTCGATCCCCGGCGCCCGCTCTACACGGCGCGCGAGCTCCTGCGCCGTGTGCCAGGGGAGACCGAGACGGCCCATGCCGGTGTCGACCTTGAGATGGACCCGCAGCGGCCGGGTCGTGTTCACCGCCTGCAACGCCTCCAGGCCGGTCTCGTCGGCCACGGTGAGGGCAACGCCCTCGTCGGCCAGGCGTCGCAGGGTGTCGGCCCGGTAGGCGGGGCCGAAGAGCAGGATGTCCCCGGGGACGCCGCCCTCGCGCAGGGCGAGGGCCTCGCCGGGCGTCGCCACCCCGAACCAGTCCACGCCGCGGGCGGCCAGCCTGCGCGCCACCGGGACCGCGCCGTGACCGTAGCCGTCGGCCTTGACCGCGGCCAGCACGCGCGTGCTCCCGCGCAGGTGTCGGCGGATGCGCCCCAGGTTGTGTTCGAGCGCCGACAGGTCGATCGTCGCGATGGGTCCATCGGGCCAGTCGCCACCGGCGTCGCCCGGTCTTGTGTCTCGCATGCCGCTCAGCATACCGGGGCTGGTGGCGGGGCCCCGGGGTGGACGAGGGTCTCAGCGGGTCCAGCTGGTCTTGCGCTCGAGCCACTTCACGAAGCTCGAGGCGGCGAGCGTCAGCCCGATATAGAGAAGGGCGACGGTGTTGTAGGGGGGGAAGACCTGGAAGGTCGCGGCCTGGAACTCGCGCGCACGCTGGGTGATGTCGCGTACCGAGAGCACCGACAGCAGCGACGTGTCCTTGAGCATGGCGATGAACTCGTTGCCCAGCGGCGGGACCACGATGCGCAGCGCCTGCGGCAGGACCACGTAGCGCGCGGTCTGCCAGCCGTTCAGACCGAGGCTCCGAGCGGCCTCGGTCTGGCCGTGCGGGATCGCCTCGATCCCGGCGCGGAAGATCTCCGCCAGGTAGGCCGCGTAGCCCAGCGCGATGGCAACGACCCCGCGCGTGAGGCGCGACATGTTGATGAGCCCGCCGGTGGCGTCGCGGATCGCACCCTGGAGGGGGAACCCGACGTAGAGGATGATCACCAGCATGGGGATGCCGCGCAGGGCGTCGATGTAGAGCTCGGCGAAGATGTTCAGCGGGTGTCGGCCGCTCTGGGACGCGCCGAAGGTGAGCAGCAGGATCGCGACGCCGAAGACGATCAGGGCGAGGGCGGGCTGCATCAGCCTGGTGGACAGGAAGTGCGTTCGCCACAGCACGGGGACCCCGGGAGGGACCTCCGAGGCGGGGAGGAAGGCCGCCTGCACGGTGCCGTCCTGCAGCAGCTCGACCGCCGCGGGCCCGTCGATGGCCGCCCGCACGTACATCGTGACGCCGCCGCCGCCGGGGAAGGCCCCGGTCTTGACCGTGTCCGCCGGTCCGGACGGCGTGCGTTCGATGATGGCGACCTTGCCGCCGGTCTTGCCCACCAGCACGTATTCGACCTTCGGTCGCGTGAGCAGGAAGGCGGCGCCGGCGAGGAGTACCGCCCCGGCGATGGTGAAGCGCAGCACGGTGCGCTCGCCGATGTTCAGGCTGGCGAGCGCCGCCAGGACCATGCCCAGGATGCACGCCGCGATGTAGGCGAGCACCGTGGCGGCCACGGTCACCGAGAGCCCGGGGACGAGGTAGGTGAGGGCGCGCTGGTAGGTCGCGGTGGTCGCGAAGAAGTAGACGACCGCCGGCACCAGCAGCAGCAGGATCAGATAGCTCGGCCGGATCCGCTTCAGAGGGTTGCGGAGCGGACCGGATGTGTGTCGGCTCACGGCCGTGGCCTCCCGGCGGGCACGGGCTGGCGGGGCGGGCGTGGGTGCCGCCCGCCCGCTCGCTCGGCCCCGGCGCCGGACAGGAGCGCGGCGCGCCCCCGCCACGGCGGGGAGGCGCGCCGCGCTTCAGCGCTCATGCGCCTACTTGAACCACTTGACGGTCAGGGCGTCGAGGACGCCGTTCGCCTTGAGCTTGGCGAGGCCGTCGTTGAGCGCGGGCAGCAGGCCCTGCGGGTCGCCCTTGGGGACGGCGAAGCCCAGCTCGTCGCCGGACTTCACGCCGCGGATCGAGACGACCAGCTTGCCCGCGTACTGCTGCGCGAAGGCGTTGGCGGCGACGTCGTCGAGCACGACGCCGTTGACGTCTCCGTTGAGCAACGCCTGGACGGCCTGGTTGAAGTCGTTGTAGAGCTGCATGCGACCGCGGCCGACCAGCTTCTCGGCCAGGATGGCGTTGGTCGTGCCCGTCTGTGAGCCGAGCACCAGCTTGCTGCCGCTCTTGGTGAAGTCGTCGAGCGTCAGCGCGGCGTCCTGGGTGCGCACGGCGATGGCCTGGTCGACGCTCTTGTAGGGGTCGGAGAAGTCGACCTGCTTGGCGCGCTCCGCCGTGATGGTCATCCCCGAAGCGATCATGTCGAACTCGCCGTTGTTCACGGCGGGGATGATGCCGTCCCAGTTGGTCGTCTGGAACTTGGCGACGCAGTTCTCGACCTTGCAGATCGCGTTCATCAGGTCGACATCGAAGCCGACGATCTGGTTCTGATCGTTGACCGTCTCGAACGGCGGGTAGGTCGTGTCCGAGCCGATCGTGATGGTCTTGCCGCCGAGATCGGCCGCGAAGGCCGCGCCGAGCGTCAGCACCAAGATGAGGCTGGAACCAAGGATGGCAACTCGTTTCATCGTCTCTCCCCTGTTGAACATGAAGTCGTGAAAGAGAATACCCGCTGACGCATGTCGTCGCAAGCGCCCCGACGCCCGGGGAAGCGGCGCGCGCCCGCAGGCGGCGGAGGTCCGCCCCTTCAGCCCTTGACGGAGCCCGCCAGCAGCCCTCGGATGAAGTAGCGGCCCAGCACGATGTAGATGATCAACGTGGGGAGCGCGGCGAGCACCGCGCCGGCCATCGGCAGGTTCCAGTTGACCGCCTCGCCGCCGGCGAGCTGCGCCAGCGCCACCGTGATCGGCTGGGTGCTCTGACGCGTCAACGTGACGGCGAACAGGAACTCGTTCCAGATCTGCGTGAACTGCCAGATGATGACCACTACGAACCCGGAGATCGACAACGGAAAGACGATGCGGCTGTAGATCCCGAAGAAGCCGGCGCCGTCGATGCGCGCCGCTTCGATCATCTCGTCGGGGATCTCGGCGTAGAAGTTGCGGAAGATCAGCGTGGTGATGGGAAGGCCGTACACCACGTGCGTGAGGATGAGGCCCCACAGCGAGCCGTACAGCCCGATGTCCCTCAGGAACTGGAACAGCGGGATCAGGATCGACTGGTAGGGGATGAACATGCCGAAGAGCATGAGGGGGAAGACGACGTTGGCTCCCGGGAAACGCCACTTCGAGAGGATGTAGCCGTTCAGCGACCCCAGGACGGCCGACGCCGCCGTCGCGACCACGGCGAGGGATAGGCTGTTGCGCAGCTTCGGCGCGAAGGCCTGCCAGGCGGTGGCGTAGCTGCCCCAGTTCCAGTGCGTGGGGAGCTGCCAGGTGGTCGCGAGATGGATCTCGGCCGGCATCTTCAGGCTGGTGACGAGCACGAGGTACACCGGCAGGAGGAAGAACGCTGCTGCCAGGACCAGCAGGAGGTACGTCAGCCACTGGAACCGCGCGCGCTTCGCCGGTCTCGTCGTCCGTTGCGTGAGGACCTCGGCGCTCACCGCCGCACCTCGCCGCGGAGGCTCGTGTAGAGGTAGGGGACGATCACGGCGGCCACCATCACGAGCAGGACGATCGCGATGGAGGCGCCCTGCGCGAACTGGTTCGCCCGGAAGCTGCGCAGGTACATCAGCAGGGCCGGGACGTCGGTCGGCGCGTTGTCGGGCCCCGTCATCGCGAAGACCAGGTCGAAGATCTTGAGGCTGATATGCCCCAGGATGATCATGGCGGAGAGCGAGATGGGCCCGAGCAGCGGCAGGATGACGTAGCGGTAGAGCTGCCACTCCGATGCCCCGTCGACGCGCGCGGCCTCCCGCAACTCCTCGGGGATGCCGCGTAGGCCCGCCAGATAGAGCGCCATGGTGTAGCCCGACATCTGCCACACCGCGGCGATGATGATCCCGATGAAGGCCAGGTTGAAGCCGTGGAGCTCACGGTACGGCAGCGGCTGCGCGGTGCGCCCCGCCGTGAAGGTCCAGAGGAGCACGAGCGAACCCGCCAGCGCCGCCACGGTGGGGCGCAACCCCTGCCCCTTGCGGTAGCCACGCCAGGCCACGAGGCCCAGCACAACGACGGCGAGCAGGCCGAGGGCGAACGGCAGAGCGTTCCAGTCGAAGCGCAGTACCTGCACCCGGCTGGTGAGCCACCCGAACTCGATCTTCGGGAGTCCCACGAGCGTGGGGAGGATGTTGATGCCGCCCCGAGGTTGCAGCATCCAGCGCCAGATGGTGCCGGTCACGATGAAGGCGAGCGCGAAGGGGAACAGGAAGATCGTGCGGAACAGACCCTCGCCCTTGACGTTGCGGTCCAGGAGCACGGCCAGGCCCAGCCCGAGACCGAGGCAGCCGGCGAGGAAGAGCACGGTGAAGAAGAAGGTGTTGACCAGGTCCTGACGGAAGCGCGCCTCGAGGAAGCTGGTGAACAGGTCGGCGTAGTTCTTGAAGCCGACGAACTGTAGCTTCGGGTGCAGCGCCAGCGCCTGGGCCGGGTCCTGGCCCCAGTTGCTCAACGAAACATAGAAGGTCCGGCCGATGAAGCCGTAGACGAAGATCGCCAGCAGGACGACGGTAGGCAGCAACATCAGGATCGCGGTGAGGCGGTCGCGCGTGAGTTTCATGGGTAAGGGGCCCGGTCGTCCCGATCTCGGCACGCCGCCCGAGCGCTCGGAGGCGGGCCGCAGGGGGTACCGGTGCCGGAGGGGCCTCGCAAGGAGACCCCTCCGGCACGGCGGCCTACTGGTACAGGCCTACCTGGTTGGCGATGGCCTGGGCCGCGTTCGCGGCCTGCTCGCTGCTCTGCGAGCTCTCGTAGATGGCCATGACTTCGGGGAACTGGCTCGAGAACGCTTCCTTGGCGACCGCGCCGTGAGCGAGGCTGCCGACGATGGTGTCGTTCTTCCAGTCGTGTGCCGCCGATTGCGAGTAGGCGTTGTAGAGGCTCAGATCCGAGTCGAGGCGCGGACTGATCGACCCCTTGAGAGGGTTGAAGGTGTCCTGGCCCTGCTTGGAGCCGAGCAGCGTCAGCCAGTCCATGGTGTTCTGCGGGTCCGGCGCTCCCTTGGGCAGGCCGAAGGAGTCGGCCAGCATGTCGAACGTGCCCTTGGTTCCGGGCGAGGCCTCCCAGCCGAAGCCCTTGCCGGGTTCCAGCTTCAAGGTGGTGGTCATGTACCCGGCGGCCCAGTCGCCCATCACGTTGTAGGCGGCCTGTCCGCCCACCACGCGGTCGGTGGCCTGCTGCCAGGAGAGCCCGGAGGCGTCGCTATTGGTGCACGCCATGACCTTGCCGAAGGTGTCCCAGACCTTGACGGCCTGGGGATCGGTGAACTTGATCTTGCCCGACCATAGGTCGTTCCAGCCCTGAGCGCCCAGCGTCGCGATGGCGACCGTCTCCCACAGGTGGACCTGCGTCCAGCTCTCGCCGACGACCAGGGGCGTCACGCCCTGGCTCTGCAGCGTGGGGCACTGGACCAGGAACTCGTCCCAGGACGTGGGCGGCGTGACGCCCCACTTCTCCAGATTGGCTGGCACGTACCACATCACGTTGGCGCGGTGGATGTTGACCGGAACGCTCCAGATGCCGCTCCCGGTGCTGATCAGGTCGATCAGGTTCTGCGGGAAGACGTCCATCCAGCCCTGCTGCTGGAACAGCGACGTCAGGTCCTCCATGCGGTTGGCCGCGACCCAGGTGCCGATGAGCTCCTGGCCGGCATGGACCTGGAAGCTGTCGGGCGGGTCCCCGCCGAGCATGCGGGTCTTGAGGACGGCGCGGGCGTTGACCCCGGAGCCGCCGGTGACCGTGGCGTTGATGACGTCGACGCCGGGGTGTTGCTGCTGATACAGATCGATCAGCGCCTGCAGGGCGGGGGCCTCGTCGCCCGCCCACCAGGAGAAGATCTCGAGCTTGCCCTGCGCCTGTGCCATGCCGGCCATCAGGCCCAGCATGGCGACGAGTGCCAGTAGCCTCTTCATACGGATTCCCTTCCTCCTAATGGATGGTGGATCGGTGCTGTCGATGTCGTTCGTTAGGCTATCGTTCGACGAGCGTCACCTCCCTGACGAACGGAGCACCCGTCCGTCGACCGTGGAGCCCACCCTACGGGCCCACCTGCGGCCCGACGCCCGCTCGCTGGCTACGCGGAAGGCACCCCCGTGGCCGCCTTCTCGCGTCCATGGCTTGTCGTTCAGCATAGCGCCTACGCCCGCGGGAGGATAGGACATTTGTTCATGCACGACGGTAGACTGACGGCGTGGCTAGCGTGTCGGAGATACGCGACCGGCTGCGGCGGCCGCTGGCGCAGGAGTTGCACGGTGGGTGTCGGGATGACGTCGTCGTGGGCGGCCTGGAACGCCTCGCCGAGCGGCTGGCGCGGCCCTTCGCCGGCGTCGGGGCGCTTCTGGAAGGCTATGGAGAGCTCGAGCCCGAGGTACGACGCTCTCGCCTCGAACAGGCCCTGGCCCTCCTCGAGGGAGACCGGGCGTCGGAGGGTCGGTCGCGGGTAGAGCCGGAGCCGGGCGGTGCCGGCGAGCGGCCGTCCCCTGGCGGCGGCGGGCGCCTCCCCAGCGACACTCTCGATCGGGTGCTGGCCGACCGGTGGGTCGACCTGGGGGCGCACGCCCCACGCAAGCTGGCCGGGCTCGGCTTCCGCACCTACCGCGACCTGCTCTGGGCGTTACCGCGCCGCTACGAGGATCGCCGCGCCCTGCCGCATTTCGCCGCTCTCCAGGGGGGCGAGGTAGCCACCGTCACGGCCGCCGTCGTCAGCCGCAAGGGCATGCGGAGCCGCCGCGGCATGCACGTGCTGCGCGCGTTGCTCGAGGATGCCCGGGGCCAACGGGCGACCGCCGTGTGGTTCAACCAGCCGTGGGTGGAGAACCAGCTCTTCCCGGGCCAGCGGGTCATCCTCGGCGGGAAGGCCAAACGCAAGGGCCGTACCCTCGAGATCGCCGTCTCGGGGTTCGAGGTCGACGACGAGGGCGAGAGCCTGTCGTTCGGACGCATCGTGGGGATCTACCGTGGCACGCAGGGTCTCAGCCAGGCATATCAGCGGCGCGCCGTCCACCGCCTGCTCGCGTCGCTGCCCGCGGTGCCGGACCACCTCCCCCGCTCGCTCTTGGAACGCGAGGAACTGGTCTCGCTCGACCGGGCCCTGCGCGACGCCCACTTCCCGCCCACCGAGGAGGCGCTGTCGCGGGCCGTGCGCCGCCTGAAGTTCGACGACTTCCTCTTCCTCGAGCTGGCGGTCCTGCGTAGCCACGATACCTCCCTGGTGGGCCGCAGCTTTCGGGCCGGCCGCGAGGAGGTGCGGCCGTTTCTGGAGAGCCTGCCGTTCGCCCTCACCGAGGCGCAGGAGCGCGCGCTCGAGGAGATCCTGCACGACATGCGCGCGCCGCGTCAGATGGCCCGGTTACTGCAGGGCGACGTCGGCTCGGGGAAGACGGCGGTGGCGGCGGCCGCAGTCCACGTCGCCGTTCAGGACGGAGCGCAGGCCGCCCTGATGGCACCCACCGCGATCCTCGCCAGGCAGCACTACCTCAACTTGCGGAGCTACCTGTACCCGCTCGGGGTGAGGAGCGAGCTGCTCACCGGCACCATGACCGCGCGCGAGCGCCGCGACGCGCGTGCGCGCCTCGCCTCGGGCGAGGCGCAGCTCGCCGTCGGCACGCACGCCCTGATCCAGGACGGCGTGCGCTTCGCCGACCTTGGCCTGGCCATCGTCGACGAGGAGCATCGCTTCGGCGTGGAGCAGCGTCGAAAGCTGCTGCAGGGGTTGCCCGACGTGCTGGTGATGAGCGCCACGCCGATCCCCAGGTCGCTGGCCCTCACCTACTACGGCGACCTGGAGCTGAGCGTGATCGACGCGTTGCCCCCTGGACGGAAGCCGGTCGAGACGCGGTTGGTGAACGCCGATCGCAGGCGCGAGGTCTATCACTTCGCCTGGGACGAGATCCGCAAGGGTCGGCAGGTCTACGTCGTGACGCCGCTGGTCGAGGAGAGCGAGGCCCTCGAGGAGATCGTCTCCACCACCGGGCTGGCGGAGGATCTCCGGCTCCTGATGCCCGAGGCCTGCCGCATCGGCATGCTGCACGGTCGCATGTCGGGCGACGAGAAGGACGCCACCATGGAACGGTTCCGGCGTCACGAGCTCGACATGCTGGTATCCACCACCGTCATCGAGGTGGGCGTCGACATCCCCAACGCGACCGTGATGATCGTGGAGAACGCCGAGCGCTTCGGTCTCTCGCAGCTGCACCAGCTGCGCGGCCGCGTGGGGCGGGGGGAGCAGGCGAGCACCTGCGTCCTGGTCGCGGGCGAGCGCGGCCGGAAGACCCACCAGCGTCTTCAGATCGTGGCGAAGAACGCCGACGGCTTCAAGATCGCCGAGTACGACCTGCAGCTTCGGGGGCCGGGCGAGCTTCGAGGGACCCGCCAGTCGGGGCTGCCGGAGCTCACCATCGGCGATCTGACGACCGACGGCGCCATCATCGAGAGGGCGCGGGACCTGGCGCAACGCATGCTGGCCGAGGACCCGACCCTCGAGAAGCCGTGGGCGCGCCGTCTGCGCGACGAGCTCCGACGGCGTAGCGGCGCGCTCGCGTTCCGGGAGGTCATATGAGCGTGCTCACGCGTCTGGCCGGCTGGTTGCTCCTCGGGGGGCTGGCCGTCGGGGTGGTGCTGCGCCTGGCGCTCGGTCGGCGCCGCTTCCGTCCCCTGGTGGCGGGCCTCGTGCTCGTGCCTGCGGTCTTGCACCTGGCGTACGTCGTGATCCAGGCGCTGGGCCACGGAGCCTCGGAGCTCGGAACGCTGGCCTTCGTCGTCGGGTCCGCCCTGGTCGTGGCGGCGGCGTGGGCGGCCGGTCGACGCTGGACGGCCCGCCGCCCACTGTGGGCGGCGCTGACGCCGGTCGCCACGGCCGCCGTCTACGGTCTCGTGCCCTTCGCGCTCTACTCGTGGGCCCTGCGGCAGGTGTCGATCGACCTGGACATCGTGCCGACGGCCGCCTACGTGGGGGCGAGCCTGTTCGGCACGGCCCTGCTGTTGCCGTTCGTGCCGGGCGCGCCCACTGCCGCACGAGGGTGGCTCCGGCGCTTCGGGCGGGGTCGCTGAGCATCGTCTGCGAGGGCGCTCGCGGCGTCTGCTAGACTACGGCCGTGGAGCGTCGCGTGCTTCCCGTCCGTCGTCGGCGAGCGCCGGCGGCCGCCGCTTTCGCCAGCGCGGCCCTCGCCGCCCTCCTGGCGTTGACCGGGTGTGCTCCGGGCGCGGCCATCAAGAGCGCGCAGCCGCTCAGCGAGATCCAGCCGCCCACCTTCCTACTCGTGCCCGGCCAGACCAGCATCGAGCGCTTCGATCCTCCCGGCGCCGGCGCGGGGTTGTCCATGACGGTGGGCACGCTGGTCCGCAACCCGAACGACTTCCCGGTGCGCCTGACGTCGGTGCAGTACACCGTCCTGCTCCAGGGTGACGCGGTCTCGAAGGGCACGATGAGCCCCGGTCTGTACCTCGAGCCGGGAGCCACGGCTCCGCTGCACTTCCCGATCCACAGCGACCTCGAGGCCAAGGGCACCCTGTTGCGTGCGGTGGTGCGCGCCTTCGCGGACACCCCGCTGCCTTTCCGCATCGAGGGGACGCTGCGCTTCAGCTCCTCGAGCTACGGGTTCGAGACGCGCAAGAGCGTTCTGGTTTCGGGTGCGACGTTGGCCCGGCAGACCGTGGCCCCGCCCCGGCTTCGGCTTGACGAGGCGGCGAGCCGCGCCTTCATCCTCCGTCCCGGCGTTCCCGTCGTGCAGGTCGTCGTCAAGGCGACGAACCCGGGCGACATCGGGTACTTCCTCTACGGCAAGGACCTCGGTCTGACCCTTGCCGGGCAGGCCATGGCGCGCGAGGACATGCGCCCGGTGCCGCTGGCCGCCGGCCAGGAGGGGCGCATCGACCTGGTGTTCTACCCCGACCCGAAGAAGCTCTCGGCCGACGCCGACGCGGCGCTGCAGGCCGCGTTGCAGGGCATCCCCACGTTGCTGCGGGTGAACGGGACTCTCACCATGGACGTGCTCGGCGTCGACGCCTTCACGGTGCCTCCGGACTGGGAGATCGCGGGCTTCGTCTCGGCGCCCTCCTCGACGCACTGACCGAGCGGTGCCGTGCTATCCTCCGCCGTATGGCCAGAATCCTTGTCACCGACACCATCCAACTGGGTGACACCGCGTACCCGGAGATGGAGGTCGTCGACCGCGCGGGCATCTCCCGGGACGAACTCCTGGACGTCGTCGGGTCGTTCGACGCGATCATCACGCGCAGTCGCACGAAGGTCGATGACGAGCTGATCCGCGCGGGCACCAGGCTCCGCGTGATCGGGCGCGGGGGCGTGGGCGTCGACAACATCGACCTCGAGGCGGCGAGCCGCCGCGGCATCCTGGTCGTCAACGCGCCGGAGGCGAACAACGTGTCCGCGGCGGAGCTCGCCATGGCCCTGATGCTGAACGCCGCGCGCGGCGTGGCCCGGGCCGACCGGCTGATCCGCGCGGGCACCTGGGACCGCAAGTTCCTGGGGCGCGAGCTCAAGGGCGCGCGCCTCGGGATCGTGGGGCTCGGTCGGATCGGCTCGCTCGTGTCCAAGCGCGCGCAGGGACTCGGGATGACGGTGATGGCGTACGACCCCTACATCACGCGGCGCCGCGCCGAGGAGCTGAAGGTCGAGCTGTTCGACGACCTGCACGCCATGCTGACGCGCTCCGACTTCCTAACCGTCCACACGCCGCTGACCGAGGAGACCGAGGGCATGATCGGGGCGGACGAACTGCGGCGCCTGCCGCAGGGAGCGGTCGTGGTCAACGCCGCCCGGGGCGGGATCATCCAGGAGGACGCCCTGCTCGAGGCGCTCGATGCGGGGCGGCTCTTCGGGGCCGGGCTCGACGTGTACGTGTCCGAGCCTCCCGATCCGTCGCTGCCGCTGTTCCGTCGCGACGACGTGGTGCTGAGCGCGCACCTGGGTGCGAACACCGCCGAAGCGCAGGCGCGCATCGGCACGGAGATCCTCGAGCGGACGGTGCTCGCACTCAACGGCGATTACTCGCACGGCGTGGTGAACGCGCCGGCGCTCGCGCCGGCGGTGATCCAGGCGCTGGGTACGCACCTGCAGCTCGGCGAGATCCTTGGGCGCACGGCATCCCAGCTGAGCCGGGGCCGCGTGAAGGAGCTCGCGGTCGAGTTCGCCGGCACCTTCCCGATCGATCCGGACCCGGTGGCGACCGCCGTGACCAAGGGCTTCCTGGAGCCGATCCTCGACGAACCACCGAACTACATCAACGCGCCGTCCATCGCGCGGGACCGCGACATCCGGGTCTCGCGCGTCACCGCCTCGCGCAGCCGCGGGTACACGACCCACGTGCTGGTCACGGCCGTCACGTCCGAAGGCAGGACCAGCGTCGCCGGCACGGTCCTGGCCGGCCAGCCCCGCATCGTGGAGATCGACGCGTACCCCATCGAGATCAGGCCGGAAGGGACCATGCTGGTGTGCACCAACTACGACCGCCCGGGTGCCGTCGGCAGGGTCGGCACCGTGCTCGGCGACTCAGGCGTCAACATCAACAGCATGCAGCTGTCGCGCACGAGCGAGGACGGCCTGGCGATGTTCGTCCTCACGCTGGATCAGGCGCCGTCCGAGCAGGTGCTCGACGTCCTGCGCAACCTCGGTGACGTGATCCGCAGTCTGCGCCTGGTGCGGCTCTAGGCATGGCGATGGTGAAGCACCGCCTGCTGGCGCCTGGACCCGTGGAGGTCCCCCCGTCCGTGTTGGAAGCGATGGCCCGCCCGGTCGTACACCACCGCAGCGGCGCGTTCAAGGAGCTCTTCGTGGGGGTGCGCGCGCGGCTGGCCGAGGTCGCGAAGGTGCCGGGGGACGAGGTGCAGGTGGTGACCGGGAGCGGCACCGCCGGCTTCGAGGCGGCACTGCTCGCCACCGTGCCCGCCGGAGGAAGGGTTCTCAGCCTACAAGCCGGCAAGTTCGGCGAACGTTGGGCCAGCATGGGCCGGCGGTTCGGCTTCCGGGTTAGCGTCCTGGAGGCGGCGTGGGGCCGCGCGCTCGACCCGCAGCGGGTGCGCGACGTGTTGCGCGCCGAACCCGGGGTGGCCGCCGTCACGACCACCCACTCCGAGACGTCGACCGGCGTGTTGCACGACGTCGAGGCAATCGCCGCGGTGGTTCGGGAGGAGGCGCCGGACGCGCTGGTGGTGGTGGACGCCGTCACCAGCCTGGCTGCGGCCGAGCTTTTGCCCCGGGCATGGCACCTCGACGTGGTGGTGTCGGGATCGCAGAAGGGGTTGATGGTGCCCCCCGGGCTGGCGTTCGCCTACCTGTCCGAGCGGGCGTGGCAGCGCAGCGACGAGCTGGCACGGCGCGGCGCGCTGGTCCCGTCGTACTATCTCGACCTCCGGCGGGAGCGCGAGCGTCAGGCGCAGGGGCAGACGGCGACCACGCCGGCGGTGAGCCTCGTCGCCGGGCTCGACGTCGCCCTGCGCATGCTGTGCGAGGAGGGTGTGGAGTCGGTGTGGCGGCGTCGGGCGGCGTTGAACGACGCGTTGTTGCGCGTCGGCGAGGCCGTCGGATTCCGCCGCTACGCCGAGCGGCCGAGCCCCGCCGTGGCCGCGTTGCGCACGCCCGAAGGAGTGGCGGCGCCCGAGGTCGTGCGCTTGCTGGCGGACGCCGGCATCCGGATCGGAGCGGGGCAGGACGACGCCAGGCCGCACCTGGTCCGCCCCAGCGTCCTCGGCTACGCCGATCGCTTCGACGTCCTCACGCTGGCCGCGGCGCTGGAGGACGCCCTGCGTGCGCTCGGGCGCGACGTGCCCTTCGGGCGCGGTCCGGGAGCAGCGCTCGAGGCCCTGGCGCGATGATGGAGGTGGTACTGGTGAGGCATGCCCGCTCGCGCCCCCAGGCCGACGTTCCCGCGGCGCAGTGGCGACTCCAGGAAGGCGCCGGGCAGAGCATCCGCACCCTGGCGGCCCGACTGCGGCCGCTCGAGCTCGACCTGGTCGTGGCCAGCACCGAGCCGAAGGCCGTCGCGACCGGCCGCGGGCTCGCCCGTCACCTGGCGCTGCCGTTCGCGTCCGCGCCGCGGCTGCACGAGCACGAGCGCGGGAACCTCCCGTTGCTCGACGAGGACGCATGGCAGGGCACACTGCGGCGTTTCTTCCGTCATCCCGACGTGCTGGTGTTCGGTCGCGAGACCGCCACGGAGGCACGCGAGCGCTTCCGTGCCGCTCTGCAGTCCGCGTTCGAGCGCAATCCGGGCGGGCACCCCGCGGTCGTCGCGCACGGCACGGTCATGAGCCTGCTGGTGGCAGGTCCGAGCGGCCTCGACCCGTACGAGCTGTGGCGCGACCTGCAGATGCCGGAGGCCTGGGTGGTGCGCTGGCCCGAGATGACGCTCCAGCGGCGGATCGCCGCCTCCTGACGCGGGTAGCGCGCTCGTGCTCCGCGTCCGGCCCCGGGGCCCGGCCCGCGTGGGCGCTCACACCGCGGAGCCGGGCGAACGCCCCGACGGCGCGGGAGAGGACAACCGGCCGTCGCGTAGATGCAGCGTCGCGTCGGCGGCCCGCACCAGGGCGGGCCGGTGGACCACGGCGAGGACCAGGCGCTCGCGGGCCTGGTCCTTCAGCATGGTCACCAGGGCCGCCTCGCTCCCCTCGTCGAGGCTCGACGTGGGCTCGTCGAGGAGCAACACCCGGGGCTGGGTGAGGAGCGCCCGCGCGAGGGCCAGGCGTTGCCGCTGCCCACCCGACAGCCCCGCGCCGTCCTCGAGCAACACGTGGTCGAGGCCGTTCGGCAGGCCGGAAACCATCGCCGTCAGCCCGACGGCGTCCAGGGCGCGCCACAGCGCGCCCTCGTCGAGCGCGCGTCCCATCAGGAGGCTCTGACGCAACGGTCCGGACAGCACCTCGTGTGCCTGGGGAACGTAGCTGATGCGGGAGCGCAGCACGCTCTCCGGCATGTCCCCGAGTGCCTCGCCGTCCAGCCAGATGCACCCCCGCACGGGCCGGAGGAACCCGAGCAGGAGCCGTAGCAGCGTGGTCTTCCCGACCCCGCTCTCGCCGGTGACGGCCACCAGGCCGTGCTCGGGGAGGACGAGATCGATCGCGTCCAGGATCCATGGCCCGCCGGGGTAGGCGAAGGAGAGATCGTCTAGCTCGAGCCCGCGCGACCTACGGGGGCCATTGCAGGTGCGGTCCGGGGCCGCCGTGCGGACCGGGGCCGCGACCGCGAGCGCGCGGAGCCGTCTGCTCGCGGCGCTGGCTTCGCGCAGCAGTGCGTAGCCCTTCGGGAGCAGCTGGGCCGGGGTGGACAGGAGGGCGACCAGCGTCACGAACGAGACCAGCTGCCCCGCGGACATCGCACCCCGCTCCACACTGCCGGCGAGGAGCACGACCAGCAGGCCCACGGCGCCGAACAGCAGCACCTGCGTGATGGGGATCTGCGCCCCGGAGATGAGGCTCCGTTGGGCCATCGCGCGCGCGGTCTTGCGGTTCTCCGGCTCGAAACGCTCGAGCATCATCGACGCGGCATCGAAGGCGCGAATCGTCTCGTGGTGCTTCAGGCCCTCCTGCAGGTGCCGTCCCAGCGCCTCGGTGCCGACTTGCGAGCGCTCGGCGACGCGCTCGAGCGCGCCGCCCACCCAGCGGAGCGCCAACAGGGTGGGGAGGCCGAAGGCGACCAGCAGCAGCGATGCCCGCGCGTTCGTGTGGAACAGGTAGGCCAGGATGGCCAGCACCGTCCCGGTCTCCGCCGCCAGTGTGCCCACACCGAAGTGGAAGTACGTCTCGACCTCGCGTAGGTCGGTCAGGATCCTGCTCGCGAGTCCGCCGCTGGTGCCGGGCAAGGCACCGGGCGGTCGGCCGAGCAGGCGGCGGTAGAGCCCGCTGCGCCAGGCGCGCGTGACGTACGCCGCGGAGCGGCCCAGGAGCGCATCCTGGGCCCACAGCGCAAGCGCACCCACCAGGGCCACGGCGCCGGCGGTCGTCAGGATGACACTCAGGTGCGAGAGGTCGCGCGCGTTGACGACCTGGTCGAAGATCGGGGTCACGAAGACGGGGACGATCGCCACGCGCAGGGCCGCGCCGACGAGCGCCGACAGCAGCCCGGCGCTCGCGCCCGGTGTCGTCGGCAGCAGCAGCGACGGAAGCTCGGCCGGCCGGGGAGGCCCCGGGTCGCGCCGCGCTCGCCTCACGGGGATCCCGCCGGCGGGCCGGGCGCCGCCCCCAGGTCGTCGAGGATGCCGTCGAGGAGGGTGGCTGCCGCGCCGGGACGCGGCATGGTCGCGTGCAGGCGCTGCCTCCGACGCTCCCGGTCCGCGGCGTCGACCCACAGCGCGAGCGTCCGGTCCGCGACCGCGTCCACCTCCAGGCGGCCGCTGATCTCGAGCATCAGGTCCTCGCCCGTGAAGCGGTTGGGCAGCGAGACCGGCGTCGACAGCCCCTGCACCCACAGCCGGACCGCGTAACGCTTCAGGAAGCGCCCGATGCCGGGAACCAGCCCGAGCCAGTGCCCCGCGCCTTCCAGCGGGATCAGCTCCGGACGGTTGAGCGGCAGCAACACGACGCTCGGAACCCCGGCGACGCCCAGCTCGAGGGTGTTGGTACCGGGTATGGTCACCGCGAGGTCGGCGGCCCGCATGTGGGCGTACCGGTCCTCCTCCGCGACCATCTCGATCGCTGCGCCCGCCGGCGTGAGCACGCGGTCGCCGTCCCGCCGCCCGGCGACGCCGCCCAGCGTGGCCGCCTGGCGTCCGGCGATGCCGTCGGTGATGGTGGCGTCGGTGAGCATGCGGCTCACCGGCCACACGAACCTCGCTTGGGGCAGGGCGGCCGCGAGCCGATCGACGAGGGCGATGAAGAACGGGATGAGGTGCACCGAGAAGCCGTCGCGGCTGCCGGGGAACAGCACGACGTGCGGCGAGCCGGCGCCCGACGCGGGCGCATCGAGCTGCACGGCGTCGGCCACCAGGTTGCCCACCACCCGGACGCGGCCGGCGGAGGCCCCGAGCCTGCGCGCACGGCGCGCGATCCGCTCGTCGGGCACGAACAGCGTGCTGAGCCCGGGCGTCCATCCGGGCTCGAAGCTGTAGCGGTACGCCGGCACGTCCAGCCGGCGAGCCAGGCTCACGGCCATGACCGCGTTCCCCCCCAGGCTGAGCACGAAGGCGGGCCCGGCGTCGTCCCCCGAGCGTTCGAGCCCCGCGGGCAGGCCGCCCGTGGCCGTGGCGCGCACGTACTGCGCCGGCGACGTCACGACGTCGGCACCGAAGCCGCGCGCGATGGCCGTCTCGTGGCCGCTCGCGAACTGGCAGGGGATGAGGCTGATGCCCACCCGCGACTCGGGCGCTCGACGGCGCAGCTCCCGCAGCACGGGGCGCACCCAGGTGTAGAGCTCGCCGGGCCCGTTGGCGACCAGGACAGCCTGCGCCGTCTCCCTCAGCCCCCGACCGCGAAGCGAGCCACGCCTCGCGTGGAGCCCTCGGCGAACGCCAGCAGCCCCCGGACGTCCGCGTGGCGCTCGGCGAGCTCGGCGAGCCGCGCCCGGTCACGGTGCCTCAGCGCCCGGACGGCCTGCTCCAGGACCCGGTAGCGCTCGCCATCGATGCCATGGCGCAAGAGCCCGACGCGGTTCAGCCGGTAGTGCCGGGTCGGGTTCCCCCGCGCCATGGTGAACGGGAGCACGTCCCTGTTGATCGCGCTGGCGCCGCCGACCATGGCGTACGTGCCGACGCGGCAGAACTGGTGGACGAGCGCGTTGGAGCCCAGCACGGCGTGGTCCCCGATCTCGCTGTGCCCGCCCAACTGCACCGCGGTCGTGAGCACGCACCCCCGCCCGACGCGGGTGTTGTGGGACACGTGCACGTAGCTCATCAGCAGGCTGCCGGTGCCGACCGTCGTCCGCGCCCCCTCGCCCGTCGCCCGGTGCACCGTCACGAACTCGCGCACGGTGACGCCGGCCTCGAGGACCGCCAGGCTGGCCTCACCGTGGAAGTGGCTGTCCATGGGGAGCCCGCCCACCACCGCGTACGGCCCGACCCGGCAGCGTTCGCCGAGCCGGGTGCCGTCGTGCAGCACCGTCCCCGCCAGCAGCTCACAGCCCGCGGCCACCTCGACGTTGGCCTCCACCACCACGCCGGGGCCGACCCGCACGTCGGGGGCCAGACGGGCGTCGGGGTCGACGTGGGCGCTGGGATGGACAGTGGGGGTGCGGGAGACGGTCACGGCCTCATCCTGGCGTCAGCGTGCGTACATGAAGGAGAGGCTGGCCTCTACGGCAACCTCGTCTCCCACCAGGGCCTTGGCGGCCACCTTGCACAGGCCGCGACGGAACAGCAGGATCTCGCCCGTGAGGCGCAGACGGTCGCCGGGTACGACGCGGCGCCGGAACTTGGCGCCTTCGATGGCGGCCAGGTAGCCGGCCTGGCCCGTGCCTGCCGTTCCCTCGCGCACACTGAGGCCCACGGCAGCAGCCTGGGCGAGGGCTTCCACGATGAGCACGCCGGGCATGACCGGCTCGTCGGGGAAGTGCCCCTGGAAGTACGGTTCGCCGTAGCTCACGTTCTTGACGCACTCGAAGGCGTTGCCGTCCTGGGATACGAAGGCGTCGACCAGGAGGAAGGGGAACCGGTGGGGAAGGATGGAACGGACGTCCACGCTCATGCCGGTAGTCTATCGCAGCCCGGACGCGCGCCCTGGACGCCGGCCGCGCCCACCCCCGGCCCGCGGACGGGGGCCGGTCACGTCCGGGACGCAATTCCGGGACGTCAGACCAGAACCTCAGACCAGAACCTCAGACCAGAACGACGTGGCGCTCGCTGCGGATCTTCTGAAGGAGGCGCGTGGCGAGCTCCAACGAGCGCAGATCGTCGTCGAGCGTTCCGATCGGGTCGGCGTCGCGGCGGATGCGTGCCAGGAAGTGCTCGAGCTCCTTGCGCAACGGGTTGTCCTCGTGCACGACGTGGCGGTCGAGTTGCACGTGGCCGGTGTCCGAGGTGGCGTTGGGTTGCCGGTAGATGGCGATCTCGGTGTAGGGCTCCTTCGCGAAGTCGAGCCGCATCGTCTGATGCGGCTCTGCCACGACGAGACTGCGCTCGGCGTCGGGAGCGACGCGGCTCGCCAGGAAGCGCGCGATGCAGCCGCCTTCGAAGGTGATCTGGGCGGCGGCGACGTCCTCCAGCGGGGTGCCGTTGAGCGCGCGGCCGACCACGCTGATCTCCGCCGGCGCCTCGGGGATCAGCCGCAGGACGATGTCGAGGTCGTGGATCATCAGGTCGAGCACGACGCCGACGTCCTTGATGCGGGCGTAGGGGACCATGCGGCGCGCCTCGATCAGGTAGGGTTGGCGGACCTGCTCGCCCAGGAGTTGCACGGCGCGATAGAAACGCGTGATGTGTCCCACCTGGAGCACCAGGCCGAGCCGGCGTGACAGCGCCGCCAGCTCCCGCGCCTGCGCGACGTCGGTGGCGACCGGCTTCTCCACCAGGACGTGCACGCCCGCCTCCAGCAGGCGCCTGGCGACCGAGAAGTGGAGGCTGGTGGGCACGGCCACGCTGGCCGCGTCGAACGACTCGGCGGCCAGCAGCTCGTCGAGCGAAGCATAGGCCCGGCAGGCGAAGGACGCGCGCGCTTCGGCGCGGCGCCGAGGATCGGGGTCGGCCACGGCGACCAGCTCCACGTGCGGGAGCGCGGCGTAGTTGTTGCCGTGGAAGCGTCCCATGACGCCCGCGCCGACGACCGCCACCCGCAATGCCTTCATCGTGCGGGGCCCGCGTTCGTCGTGGGGTGTAGGAACTCTCTCATGAGGGCGGCATGGAGGGCGTGCGAGCCGCGCCAGAACGTCACCCTGGCTTCGAAGGGTCGGCCGAGCAAGAACAGATCCCCCACGGCATCGAGGGCCTTGTGTCGCACCGGTTCGTTCTCCGCGCGCAAGGGTACCAGCGGGCCCTCCTCGCCAAAGACGATAGCATTTTCCAGACTCGCGCCGGAAGCGAAACCCTTCGCACGCAGCGCTTCGGCGTCCGACAGCAGGCCGAAGGTGCGGGCGTCGATCAGCTCGGTGTAGAGCGTGGGGTCGCCGCACCAGTGCTGTTCGCCGATGGCGGGGTGGTCGAAGGCGATGCCGCAGCACAGCCGTGTCGCGCCCGGCACGAGCTCGGCGCGGGCGTCGCCGGCCGCGACGGTGACGGCGCGCCGCGGCCGCAGGGGGCTCGGGGGTGGGGGAGGTGCGGGCAGTTCGCCCAGCAGGTCGTACCAGACCCGCGCCGAGCCATCGAGGATGGGGAGCTCCGCGGACGAGGCCTCGATCACCACCCCCGACCAGTAACCCCGTATCGCCAGCGCCGCCAGCAGGTGCTCGACCACGCCGACGCGCTCACCGTCGGCGCCCAAGGTGGTGGCGTGGCGGCTGTCGACCACCGCGTCGAACGTCGCGGGGATGCTGCGGCCGCCGCGCCGGAAACGCACCGGCCCGTCCTCGCGATGCAGCGTCACGCGACAGGAGGCGCCGCCATGGACGCCCACGCCCTCAACGCTCTGCATCGCTCCCCTTGACCGCCTGCCAGATGCGCTCGAGCTTCCCCTGGAGGTACAGCCCGCGCACCCAGCGCCGGTAGGGCTGGGCGGGGAAGCCCGCCCAGGTCTCGCCGTCGGGTACGTCCTTGGTGACCCCGGCGCGGCCGGCGATGCGGACGCCGGCCCCGATCGCGACATGGTCGGCGACGGCCACGTAGCCGCCGAGGACCGTGCGATCGCCGACGCTGCTGCTGCCGGCGATGCCGGTCATGCCGGCGATCAGGCAGTCGCTGCCGATCGTCACGTTGTGCCCGATCTGGCAGTGATTGTCGATCTTGGTGCGGGGCCCGATGCGGGTCGGGTCCAGGGTGCCGCGGTCCACGGCGCTGTTCGCGCCGATCTCGACGTCGTCGCCGATGACGACCCCGCCGAGATGGTGGATCTTGCTCGCGCCGCCCTCGCCGGCGGCGTAGCCGAAGCCGTCCGCTCCGACGACGCAGCCGCTGTGGAGCTCCACCCGATCGCCCAGCGTCACCCCGTCGTAGACGACGACGCCTGCGTGCAGGCGGCACGCCCTGCCCAGGCGCGCTCCCGCGCCGATCGTGCAGTGCGGCCCGATCTCGGTGCCGGCACGGATCTCGACGCCGGCCTCGACGACGCTGTGCGGGCCCACGGCGACGTTCTCGCCCAGGGAGGCGTCGGCCGCCACCACGGCCGTGGCGTGCACGCCGGGCGGCGCTTCGGGGCGGTCGTCGAACAGCGCGCTGAGTTGCGCCAGTGCCAGGCGCGGGTCGTCGACCCGGATCGCCGCGCACGCCGGCGGATGGGGAAGGGCCAGCGCGCGGGGAAGCACCACGGCGGCCGCGCCGTTCGCCACGGCCCGCGCCAGGGCGTCGGCGCCCGCGACTACGACGACGGCGTCGGGTCCGGCGCCGTCGGCCGACGCGAGGCGGTCGACGGGCACGGTCGGGCCCTCGAGGTCCCCCAGCAGCCGCGCGGCAAGGGTAGCGCTGTCGTGCGTGGGTGCGGTCATGGCGTTCCCCCTCCGCCGGCGCTCGCCGCGGAGCCGCCGTCGCCGTTGGGCTTGGGGCCCTCGGGCGCCGGAGGCGGCGTTCCCGGGGGCGGCTGGTGCAGGTCCGGCGTCTGCGGGCTGGGGCCGCTCGGCGCGTTGTCGCCGTTCCCGTCCGGCGCCGCCGGCCCCGGTGCCGGCGTGCTCCCGGTGCTGTGGACGGTGATGTCGATGGTGCGGGTGCCGGTGACGACGAACGGGAGCGACAACCGTCCCAGGCGCTGCGTGTTGCCGTCCTCGTCGGGCGCCTCGACCACCAGCTCGCTGGCCTGGCGCTTCTGGCGCAGGGCGTCGAGCAGCTCCAGGAAGGACCGCGGTCGGTTCTTCGTCTGGGGCTTGGCGGTGCCCTTTTCGGGCGTGACGTCGCCGCCGCGCACGGTCAGCGTGACCGTGCCGCTGACGCCGTCGGGCAGCTTGACGCTCAGCGTCTTCACCAATGGATCCTGGCGGAAGGGCTGGAGCCGCACGTGCAGCACCACCGAGGTGCCCGGCTCGACGGTGGGGTTCTCGGCCACGACATCGACGATCTCGCCCGTGCTGCGCTGGCTGGAGAGCCGCACGTTGACCTTGACGGCGGACACGCCGGGGGCGCGGAACACGTTGGTGGCCAGCGCCTGCAGCGGGCTGCCGATGAGTTGCGCGGCGGCCTTGGCGATGTCGTTCGGATCGTCGGCCTGCTCGACCAGGTTGAGCCGGTCCCCGCCGGCGAGGTCGATCTCCCAGCCGACCTGGGCGTAGCCGCCGGTGGTCTCGGCGAGACTCCGATCGATGAGCTGCAGGCTCGCGGCCGCGACGAGTTGCGGATAGAGGCGCTCGTCGGCGGCGACCTCCTCGTGGTAGGTGGTGGTTCCGGCCGGAGCGTCGACCGTCAGGGTCATCGGGATCATGATGGGGCCGGCACCGAGGGTGCCCGCCACGGCGGCGGGACGGTCCTGCGCGATGGTGCCGAGCGGCTTCTGGCCGCTGTTGGCGAGCTTGAAGGGCACCACCGAGCTGGACACGATGGCGGTCACGTACGCCGGCGCCATCGGCAGCGCCACGCTGCCGATGCCGAGCAGCGGGTGCCCGAAGGCGAGCACGTGGTCGCCGTCGATCGCGGTCACCGTACCCACGGCTCCGATGGTGACGTCGCCCCGGGCGAGCTCCACGCTGATGGGACTGCCGGGCTCGAGCGTGTAAGGCGGGTTGTCGCCGTCCGGCAACGAGCCCGACGCCTGGGCGGGGAAGGGCGTGACGCGCGTGTCGCGGAACAGCGGCGCGAGCAGGTCGGCCGCGCGTCGGTCCACGCCCGACAGCAGGATGGGCGTCGACGCCGGCAGGGCCCGGCCCAGGCCCGCGACCGCCACGGGGCCGTCGGACGGACCGGTCGTGGCGGCGCTGGCCGCCTTCCTCATCACGGCGATGGGGGTGACCATGGCCAGGTGATGATCGGCCGACGGGAAGACGTAACCCACCGCACCCAGAAGGCGCGGCCCATCGGCGGTCGAGAGATAGACCGGGCTGCCGCTCATGCCCGCGGACACGCCCCCGCTGGCATCGATGAAATCGCCCGAGGCGCGCACGAGCACCAGCGGGAAGCCCGGCCCCGCGTCGGACTGGATCGAGAGGACGTCGACCGCGAAGCGGACCAGCGCGTTGCCCGGCCCGGCGGTCAGGCCGTAGCCCTTCATGCCCGCCTTCACCTGCGCCAGGGGGAGGTCGGGCGCCGACGGCGGCGGCGCGGCCGAGGATGCGGCGGGGAACCCCGCCACCCCGGTCAGCGCCAGGACGAGAACCAGGCAGCGGAGCGTCGTCGACCCTCGCACGCGGGAGGAACGTCGCCCGCACGCGCAGCGAGCGGTGGGCACGCGCGGCGCCCGGCGTCGGACCGCCATCGCTAGCGGCGGAGGAAGTTGTCGGAGATCAGCGCGTCACGCAGCACGTGGATCATGTCCAGCGCCTGCCCGGTCCCGAGCGCCACCGCATCGATGGCGTTGTCGGCGACCACCACCGGGATGCCGGTGGTCTGACGGAGCAGCTCGTCGAAGTTGCGCAGCAGCGAGCCGCCACCGGTCATGATGATGCCGCGGTCGATGACGTCGGACACGAGCTCGGGCGGGGCCAGCTCGAGGACCCTGCGGACGCCGTCCGCGATCTTCTGGATGGGCTCGCGCAGCGCCTCCACCGTGTCCTCGGTGGTGACCTTGATCGTCTTGGGCAGGCCGTTGATGAGATCGCGGCCGCGCACGTCGACCTCCCGGTTGTCGTCCGGGCTCTTCACGACCGCGGCGCCGATGCGCATCTTGACGTCCTCCGCGGTCCGGTCGCCGATGAGCAGGTTCTCCTTGTGCCGGATGTGGCGGATGATCGCCTCGTCGAACTCGTTGCCCGCGATCCGCAGGCTCTCGGACACGACGATCCCGCCGAGGCTGATGATGGCGACATCGGTCGTGCCGCCACCGATGTCGACGATCATCGACCCGGTGGGTTCGGCGATCGCGACGCCGGCCCCGATGGCAGCGGCGAGTGGCTCCTCGATCAGGAAGGCCTTGCGCGCGCCGACCTCGCGGGTGGCCTGCAGCACGGCGCGGCGTTCGACTTCCGTCACGCCCGAGGGAACGCACACCATGATGTGGGGCTTGAACAGACGACCGGGCCCGGTGACGACCTTGCGCACGAACGCCTTGAGCATCTTCTCCGTGAGGTCGTAGTCAGCAATGACGCCGTCACGCATGGGGCGGACGGCGACGATGTTGCCGGGCGTGCGGCCGAGCATCCTGTAGGCTTCGTCACCCACGGCCTTCACGTCGCCGGTGTCCCGCACCATGGCGATCACCGAGGGCTCCCGGAGCATGATGCCCTTGCCCTTGACGTAGATCAGGACGGTAGCCGTCCCTAGATCGACTCCGATCTCCTGTCCCAACCTGAAGAACATGCTTTCTCCAACCCGAGCGGCCCTGGTGCGATGGGTGCGCAGCGACGGGGCAGTATACCTTTCTGGAGCGGTCGTGCGTCCCGGCCCGGGGCGTCGGGAGGCCGTCATGGCGCGTCGCGCTCCGCGGGCGGAGGACGCCGACGGGCGCTACAGGTAGAGGGCCTTCGCCGGCGCCCCGGAGGCCGCCATGAAGGCCATCAGCGCCGCGTCCGGACCGCACCCCTCGATCACCGTGTCCCGGCCGAGACGATCGACCAGCGAGCTCCGAGCCAGCTTCTCCGTGGGGTGGAGGGTCACCATGCGGAGGTCGGTCGGGTCGTCGGGGCGCCGGAAGCGGGCGGCGTAGACGTTGCCGCGGCGGGCGTCGAGGGCGGCGATCCCGGACGCGCCGGGCAGCAGGCCCGCGAGCGCCAACGCCGCCAGCGTCGAGGTGCCGGCGAGCGGCACGCCCCAGGCGCGGGCGAGCCCCTGGCCGGTGGCGATGCCAACCCGCACCCCGGTGTAGGAGCCCGGTCCAACGCCGACGCCGATACCCGCCACCGCTCCACGCTCCACCCGGGCCCGCGCGAACAGGCGCTCGATCTCGAGGACGATGCGTGCGGCGTGATCCCTGCCGACGTCCTCACGGACCCCCGCCAGCAATCCGCGCTCGGGGGTCCACAGCGCCAGGGACAGGAATCGCGTCGCGGTGTCGATGCCCAGATAGACCGCCTTCACGCCTCCCATCCTAGCGGCACGCCCGCGGCGTCGCGAAGCGTGGCGCGCCGGGCCTCGCCGCGGCGCTCCAGCTCGAGCCACAACGCGTCCGGGTTCGACGCGAGCAGCGCGGCCCCCCACTCCACGACCGTCAGCCGCGCGCGTTCCAGCGTCTCGTCGAGGCCGAGTTGCTCCAGCGCGGCCGCGTCGGGAAGCCGGTAGGCGTCGATGTGCACCAACACGCCCTGCGGCGTCGGGTACTCGTGGACCAGGGTGTAGGTAGGGCTGCTGACTTGGGCGTCGGAGCCCAGGGCTTCGACCAGGAACCGTGTCAGCGTGGTCTTGCCGGCGCCGAGCGGCCCGGTGAGCACCACCAGCGAACCGCCCGGCGCCCTTCGCAGAAGGCGCCGGGCGAGCGTGCGCGTGTCCTCAAGCGTGTGCAGGTCCACCGTGGGTGCCGGGGAGGGCTGCGGCAAGCCCCTCGAGGTCGCCGCGCAGCCGGCTCGACAGCAGCGCCAGCTCGGAGCTCGAGCGCAGGCTGAGGAGCATGGTGTGCTCGCCCGTGGGCCACGCCGCCAGGACGACGCCCTCCTCGAACTCCAGGATGGCGAGCCGCGGCTCGGTCCGGCCCAGGGCGCTCGCGCTGCGGTCCGCCGCGGCGCGCAGCGCGTCGACCAGGGAGGCCGCCGCGCCTTCGTCGAACGGCAGCTCACCGGCGAGGCGTTCGCCGCCCGCCCCGAGCACGGCGGCTCCCGTCACCTCGCCCAGACTCCGGTAGGGCTCGAGCAGCGCAGCCAGGTCGGCCGTGCGCGCGCCTTCGGCTGGCGCCCCCGCGCCTTCGGCGGGCGCCTCCGCGCCCACGGCGTCGTTCTCCCCGAACAACCCGAGGACGTCGTCGAGCACGTTGGCGCTGACGAGCTGGTCGGCGATGACGCGCGTCGCCTCGTACTCCTCCCGGAGCTTCTCGAGCAGGGCCTCGGCCTCGGAGAGGGAGGTTTCGAGCTGCAGCCGCAGACCGACCGAGACGCGGTCCAGCGCGTCGCGCTGGGAGTCCAGGTGGCGCAGGATGCGGCGGACCGTGGCGACGTCGTCGCTGTTGAGCTTCTCGACCGGCTCGAAGGCCTTCAATGCGGCGTCGAGCCGCGGCACCAGGTTGCGCAGGCGCTCGTCGACCTCCGACTGGACCCGCTCCAGAAGCGCCCAGGCCTGGCTCAGGCCGCGCTCCAGGTGCCCCTCGTCGATGCGTTGGCGCGCTGTACGAAGCCGCTCCTGCAGGGCGTCCAGGCTCGGGCCCTGCATGCCGCCGAGCCGGGCGGCCTCACGCTCCAGGCGATGCAGCTCGCCGATCTGGTCGCTGCGTTCGGCCTCGCGCTCCTGTACGATCGCCGCCTCGAGCGCGTTCAGATCCGGGTAGGTACCGTCTTCCATAGCGTCCATGGCGCCTCGGATGCGCTCGAGCAGCGGAGGGCTGGAGAGCTCGTCGGCCTGCTCGGCGAGTGCCTCGAGGCGGCGTTGCACGGTGGCCTTCGCCTCGCCCTTGAGGGCCCCGACCATGGCCACGGTGGCGTCGACCCGGGCCTCGTCGAGGGTCTCGCGCTCGAGCCGGTCGAGCTGCCGTTCGATCTCGGTCACGACGCTGCTGATGCGCGCGGCGACGGTGTCGAGCGCCGGCAGCGCCTGCACCTGGGCCAGCAGGTTGCGCAGCGTGGCGCGCTGGCGGTCGATCCTCTGATCGGCGAGAACGGCCATGGCCGACTCCAGCGAGGCCTCCGCCCGCCGCACCTCGTCGAGGATCTGCGGGTCGAGGACCTCCTGTGTGTGCGCGTCGCGTAGGGCGCCGACCTGCGCTTCGAGGTGCTGATAGGCCTCCACGGAGGCGTGGCCCTCGTAGCGGAGCAGCGTCGACTCGAGGCGCTCGAGCATCGCGGCCTGCTCGTGGAGCTGCGCGTCGCGCTGCGCCCGGGACGCGTCCTCGGTCCGGTCGAACGCCTTCACCCGGTCGAGGGCGAGCTGATGCAGGTTGCGGATGTGGTGGACGTCGGCCTGGTTCGGCAGGGTGGTGCTGAGGATCCCGAGTCCCACGCGGAGCGCCTGCCTGAGCTCCGAGGTGTCGACCTCGCTCCTGAGCGTGTCGAGCGAGGCCTCGATCGTCTGGAGCTCGTCCCGAAGGGTCTCCCGGCGGGTGTCGAACGCCTGTTCCAGGGTGCTGCGCAGCGCGGGCAGCGCGTCCGCGATCGAGGCGTCGGCATCGAGCCTGGCCCGCACGTCGTCGACCGCCGCGCGCAACGAGGGCTGGAAGCCGAGCAGCTCGTCGTACTCGGCGACCAGCGCCTCCAGGTCGTGGCGCTCGTCCTCCAGGTCGAGCAGCAGGAGCTTGGCACTGACCTCCGGGCCGAGGTCGGCCGTGTCGATCGAGAGCAGAACCTCCTCCTCGACCTCGACGTCGAGGACCCCGCCCTCGGCGGGCTCGACGGCGCTCGACGGTGAACCGTGAGGCGGCTCGGCGCCCGACGCCTCCATCTCCTCGGAGTAGACGCTCGACTCCATCAGCTTGCGGAGGTCGCGTGCGAGCCTGCGGGCCCGCTCGACCTCGGCGGGGGCGAGTTGGCGGCCCTGCTGCGCCTCGCCGATCTGGTTCATCAGGTTCTCCAGGCGCCGGACCTTCGGCCCCCCGAGGGTGCGCACGTGCTCAAGGGCCTCGCTCAGCTCGCCGAGTTCGCGCGCCTGGATGACGAGCTGATCCTCGAGCTTCTGCTCGACGACGTGGAGCTGCGCCTCGGCGTCGTCGGCGAGCGAGGCCGCCTCTCGTTCGGCTTCCTGCTCGGTCTCCAGCAGCTGGACCTGCGCGCGCAGCTTCTGCACCTCGGGCCACTCGAAGTAGAGATTGAAGGGCTTGAGGGCGTCCTTGAGCTGCTTGAGTCGCTCGTTCTGGCGGGCAAGCCCGACGTCGGGTGAAGCGTCGTCGCCGGCGCCGTCCGCCACGCCTTGCAGGCGGCCGAGGATGTCCTCGATCTTCTGCTTCGCCTGGGTCACCGGCATCGTGACCTGCAGTTGTCGGTAGATCTGCGCCTTGAGGATCTTCTCGACCGCCCCCAGATCGACCGTGTCGGGCGAACGCCCGAGCTGGCGCATCCCCTCCTGCAGGGAACGGGACACGACGCGTGGCGACAGGATCGTCTCCAGCTCCTCGACGGTCGATTGGTACACCTGGTTGCTCATGTCTTGGTTCGCTCGCGCGAGCATCCCGCCTCCTCAGCGGGGGGGTACCCGCCGGCGCGGCCTCCCCCCGGATCAGAACTCCTCATCCCAGTCGACCATCGAGTCCGTCCGCTCCTGGGTGCTCGTGGCCGTCGTCGTGGCCGTCTGGGTGGCTGCCGCACCGCGACGGCCGCGGCCGCGCCCGAGAAGCCCGAACTGCACGCAGATCCCGTACAGTCCCAGGATGGCGAACACGATGGCCAGCACGATCAACGCCGCCCAGACGACCTGGCCGATGCTGCTCTGGAACATCGAGTAGTTCGCCAGCACCTCGAAGGCGTCGTTGTTCGTCCACGCTGCCACCATGCTACCGAGGGCGGCCAGCGCTTCGTAGACCACGGGCAGCAACAGCAGGAATAGTGCAACGCCGATGAGCTGCCAGTTGCGGTTCCCGCCTCCGAAGGCGAGGTTGAGCAGGTAGAAGGGAACGAACACGAGGATGCCGAACACGAGCAGCACCAGCAGGCGCGGCCAACCGGCCCACCAGCTCGCGACCGCGCGGTTGAGGGCCAGGTTCGACGGTGCGGGCGCGCCGCTGACGACGCGTGCCACCGCGTCCGTCTGTGCGGTGAGGTTGTTCAGGTCGCGCAACCGCAGGCCCACCAGACCGGCCGTGCGCTGGACCATCGCGCGCATGTCGGCGTCCACGCCGGGAGCCTTGGCGGCCACCAGAGGGGAGAGCAGCTCGTCGTAGCGCTTCGAGAGCGCCTGCACGCGGTCGCGGGCGCCGTGATCGTCGCCGGCCATCAACGCGGCGCTGGCCTGTGCCGCGATCGCGTAGAGCGACCGGGTGGCCGCCTGGAGCGAGTCGACACCGGCGTTCTGGAGCGTGACCGCGAGGCGCTGCCCGGCGGGCCCGGGGAGGCCGGCGGCCTGCACCTCGCGGGTAAGGGCGTCGAGCTGCTGCTGCTTCAGCTCGGCCAGGACCTGGGCGCGCGTGGCGGCCTGGTCCGCCGTGGTCGGTGCCGTGGCGGCCGGCGCTGCGGCGGCCGCGCCCGAAGCCGCGCTCGACGAGCTCGTGCCGGACGGGGCGACCGACGGGAGTTCCGACGGCGCCGACGCCGGCGAGCTCGGCGATGCGGCGTTGGCGGTCGAGGTGCCGGCTGCGGAGGCGCTCGTCAGCGCCTGCTGGTCGGCCTGGGCCAGCCGATCGGCGCTCGCGGAGATCGCCTGGGCCGCCTGCTGGAACGTGCTGTCGTCCTTGGCCACGAGTGCCTTGGCGGCGTCCAGGAAGTGCTGGTTCAAGCCTGCCTGCAGCCGCGGCGAGTCCTGGACCAGCAGCGAGGTGCCGTAGGCCTCGGCCAAGGACTGATAGGCGACGGAGCGGTCGGTGGGGAGCAGGCGCTCGGCGACCGATACCTCCTCGGAGAGGGCGCGGGCGACGGCACGTTCGGTCTGGAGCCGGAGGGCCGCCACGGTGTCCGCGGAGCCGATGGCGTCCATCGAGGCGGCGTCGAGCTGCATGTCCTTGCCGATCCGCTCGAGCCGTGCCCTGGCGGTCGCCATATCGCCGTCGACGGCGGCCTTGAACGCTGCGTCGTACACCAGTCGGCGGAAGCCGCCTGCCAGCACGGCCGTCTGGACGGCGATATCGGTCTTGCTCTGGTTCTGCACGGCCGTGCGGGCGCGGGCGAAGAGGTTCTCCATGGCCTTGACCAGGGTGGCGCTGGTGGTGTCGCGCGAGAGCGATATGAGCGCGTTCGTCGCATGATCGAGCTGGCTGCGGGCCCTCGCGCTGTCGTCTGGCACCGCCGCGACGGCCTGTTGCAGGTTCTCGATCGCCAGGTCGTAGCGCTGCAGGTACGTGTCGGCCTGCTGTGCCCACACGGCGCCACACAGGCCGAGAGCGAGCGTCAGGACGCCCGCCACGATGGTACGTTTGCCCCTGTTCATGGTCCCTCCTCCAGCGCGGCCCGCGCTGCGAACACCGCACCCATGTTGACGTTGGCCCGGGCGAGCACCGCGATGGCGTCGCGTCCGAGCGGGAAGACGAAGAGCAATCCGGCCTCGTGCTCCAGCACGAGGGATCTCAACGGTCCGAAACGGCCCAGCAGACGTACGGCGGACTGCGCCAGCGGCGCCAGGGCGTCCGGGTCGATGCCGTCCCCGCGCACCTGGGGCCGTTCCGAGGCCCGGAGCGCGATCAGCTGCACGACCCCCTCGACCTCGGCGAAGTGAACGCTGAGCGCATCCAGCGCCTCGGCCCCGAGCGGATGCGGCACCACGGTGGGGCGCGAACGATCCCGTCGGCGTGCCGCGGCGGCGCTCTCGCCGGCCTCGGCGGTCGCCACGGCGACCGATCGGGCCCGACCGCGACCGTACGGGGCCTGGCGGTGCCGCGGGGCCGCGGGCGCGGGACGCGGAACGACCGCGCGCTCGCCCTCGACAGCCTCGGGAAGCAGCGGCGTCGCGTCCGGCAGATAGACCGAGGACTGCGTCACGGGTTTCAGCACCGTGCTGGGGCGCTCCTGGAGCCCATGGGCGGCCGGGCCGGGCCCGTGTGCGGGGCCGGGCTGCGCGCGGACATCGTCGGCCACCTGCCGGGCCAGACGCCGCAGCGTCCGGCGCAGGCCGGTGCGGGGCAGGATGCCCTCCAGCTCGCGTTGGATCGGCCCCAGCATCAGCTGGCGGACGGTGCGTTCGTCGAGCGACGCGGCCCGCTCGTGCGAGCGCCGCAACGCAGCGTCGAGCACGCGCGTCGCGGCCCGTTCGGAGACCAGCGTTGCGAGCGCGTCGCGCGTGCGCAGGTACACCTCATTGGGCACCGTGCGCCTCCGCGGCCAACGTGCTAGCGCCGATCGTCGACATGTACGCTCATCCTACCCAGCCTTCCGGGGCCGTTCCCAACGGATCGTCGGGGGCCCGGCAGTGGCTCAAGCATAGGCGCAACGTCCCCGCCGCCCCTGTGAAATATTCCGTTGGGATGGGCCTTCCCGCGTCACTCCCGGTGCGGTCCGGGCGGTCGTCACGAGACCGCCAGGGATCGACCCGGAGCGCTCACAGCGTGGGGCCGGCGTCCGCGCGGCCGGGCACGAACGCCCCCCCGGCGGCGCCCGCCTCGAACTTCCAGACGGGCAGGCGCGCCTTGAGCTCTTCCACCATCTCGGCGCAAGCCTGCAGCGCGGCATGCCGGTGCGCCGAAGAAACCACGACCGCAAGGCTGATCTCGCCCGCGGCGAGGCGCCCCAGCCTGTGGGCCATGACGACCCTCGCGAGCGGGTGCCGCGCACGCGCCTCGGCGCAAAGGCGTTCCATCTCGGCCACCATCATGGAGCCGTAGCCCTCGTAGTCGATGTGGTGAACCACGTCGCCGCGGTTCGGCGAGCGCACGCTCCCCAGGAACGAGACCACCGCGCCGGAGGCGGGAGAGGCCGCTTCCCGCAGCAACGTCGCCGGCTCGATGGGCTCGGACACGACGAGGAACAGGTCCTGCGGTGGTGTCCGTGGGGCGGTCATCCGCCCGACACCGGGGGGAGGAAGGCCACTACGTCGCCCTCGGCGAGGGCGGTAGCGGGGTCGGCGTAGCGCTCGTTGACGGCACACATGACGCCGTGCAGCCGGTCGGTTCCGAGGTCGCGCTCGAGCCGGTCGGCCGCCGTACGTACGGTGGCGCCGGCGGGCAGGTCGAGCTGGACCTGCGAACGTTCGGCGGCCACCCGCAGATCGGCGAACAACAGCACGGTGACCGTCACCCTCACGCCCCCTGGAGCCCTTGCGACAGCGCCTCGCTGACGCCCCGCGCGACCATCATGGCGGCGGGGTAACGCATGCGGGCGGGCCCGAGCACGGTTAGCGAGCCGACCCCCACGCCGAGCTCGAACCCCGAGGTGACGCGTGCCACGGCGTCGTCGAGATCGAGTCCGACCGGCCGGGCGTTAGGGCTCCAGCCGTCGTGGCCCCAGCCGGTGCTCGTGGGGTCGGCGCGCTCGACCTGCTCCACCACCAGGCGGATGAAGGCGGGGTCGCTCGATTCCGGCTCGGCGAGCAGGTGGCGCAGGCCCTCGCTGAACATGCGCGGCGGGTTCAGCCGTGGCCACGCGCGGGCGATGGCGCGCAGGGTGCGGGCCAGCTCCGCGTCGGCGTGCGTGGCGATCGTGTCGAGCGCGCGCGGTACCTCGCCCAAGGGCAGCGTGAGCTGACGTAGGTTGCGTTCGGCGTCGTCGAGAACGCGCTCCTGTGGCGGGGCCGCGAGGTCGACGCTGAGCTGACGGACGATGCCGTTCTCCAGCACCACGACCGCCAGCAGCCTCTCGGCCGACAGCATGCTGAGGTGGATCTCCAGGATGTGCAGCGCGTCGTCGGCCGGCAGCCGGACCACCACCGCGTAGCCCGAGAGCTCCGCGGCGACGCGCGCCACCAGCGTGAACATCCCGTCGCCGTTGGTGGCCTGGAGCTCACGCACGAGCTGCGAGCGCTGCCGCTCCGGCAGCCGGCGCGGCGGGAGGCAGCCGAGGGCGTAGGAACGGAAGCCGCGCGACGTGGGGATGCGGCCGGACGAGGTGTGGGGTTGCTGAAGGAACCCCTCCTCCTCGAGCGCCGCGAACTCGTTTCGAACGGTCGCGCTGCTCAGCTCCAGGCGCTCGGCGATCCGTGCCGAGGCGACGGGATGGGCCGTCCGGATGTAGGACTCCGCGACCATGCGTAGGAGGCGCGCGCGGCGAGCGTTCATGGGGTCATGCTAGCACGCCGTGCGGCGGGAGACGTCGTGTCTACCGCGACAGGGACGGTATTCCAGGCGAGTTTCCGGCGACCGGCGAGCGGGCGCTAGGCCGTATCGGGATCCCAGCCGCCCAGGTTCACGATGTGACGGTAGTGGGCGTCGTTCACCGGCATCACGCTGAGCCGGTTGCCGCGGCGCACCAGCGCGAGGCCCTCGACCGCCGGATCCTCCTTCAGGCGTTCGAGGGGCACCGCCTCCGGCAGGCGCCACAGCGGCTCCAGGTCGACGACGACCCAGCGGGGCGCGTCCTCGGTGGCCTTCGGGTCGTAGTGCGGGCCGTCGGCATCGAACTGCGTGGGATCGGGGTAGGGTCCGGAAGCCACGCGGGCGACGCCTACGACCGCGGGCTCGGAGACGTTGGAGTGGTAGAAGAGCACCGCGTCGCCTACGCGCATCTCGTCACGCATGAAGTTCCTGGCCTGATAGTTGCGCACGCCGTCCCACATCGTGCGGCCGTCGCGTACCAGGTCGTCGTAGCTGTAGGCGTCGGGCTCGCTCTTTACCAGCCAGGCTCGAGACATATGGGCCATCGTACCAGCGCCCCGTCGCCGCCCGCGCGGCCGTGGCGCGGCCGCCACCGCGGTGGACCCGCGGACCGGCGGAGGCCCGCTCCCGGCGGCGGGCCGGCGTCACTCCCACTCGATGGTGCCCGGCGGCTTCGAGGTGATGTCGAAGACCACGCGGTTCACCTCGGCTACGCTGTTGACGATGCGGTTGGACACCATGGCCAGGAAGTCGTGGGGCAGCCGCGTCCAATCCGCCGTCATGCCGTCGACGCTGCTCACGGCGCGGAGCGCCACCGTGTGCGCGTAGGTCCGACCGTCGCCCATGACCCCCACCGAACGGATCGGCGTGAGCACCGCCAGCGCCTGCCAGGTCTCGCCGTACAGGTCGAACTCGCGCAGGCTGCTGATGAAGATGTCGTCGACGCGGCGGAGGACCTCGAGGCGTTCGGGGGTGACGTCGCCGATGATGCGGATGGCGAGACCGGGTCCCGGGAACGGGTGGCGGTCCCTGAGGTGTCGGGGAAGTCCCAGCGTCTCCGCGATCTCCCGCACCTCGTCCTTGAACAACGTTCTGAACGGTTCGATGAGCTCGAAATCGAGATCTTCGGGCAGCCCCCCCACGTTGTGGTGCGACTTGATGTTGGCCGCCCCGAAGCCGCCGGCCGACTCGACGACGTCCGGGTAGAGCGTTCCCTGGGCCAGGTAGCGGATGGGTCCCTCGCGTTCCTGGACGGCGCGCGCTTGCTTCGCGAACACCTCGATGAACTCGCGCCCGATGATCTTCCGCTTGCGCTCGGGATCGCTCACGCCGGCCAGGGCCGAAAGGAAGCGTTCCGACGCGTCCACCACGCGCAGGCCGACGCCCAGCTCTCGCAGCGCCCGTTCGACCTCCTCGGCCTCGCCGAGGCGCAGCAGGCCGTGGTCGACGAACACGGCCACCAGACGGTCGCCGAGCGCGCGGTGTAGGAGCAGGCCCAGGGTGCTGGAGTCGACGCCCCCCGAGATCCCGAGCAACACGCGGGCGTCCCCCACTCGCTCGCGCACGTCGGTCGTCATCTGCTGCACGATGTTCTGCGGCGTCCACGTGCGGGCGATTCCGGTGGCGTGGACGAAGCGTTCGAGCACGGCCATCCCCTTGGGGGTGTGGCGCACCTCCGGGTGGAACTGCAGGGCGTAGAGCCGACGGTCGGGCGCCTCCATGGCGGCCACCGGGGTGTCCAGGGTGGAGGCGCACACCGTGAAGCCGGGGGGTGGCTCGGCCACGGAGTCGCCATGGCTCATCCATGCGACGAACTCGCCCTCCACGCCGTCGAACAGGTCGCCGCCGAAGTGCGTCAGGGCCGCCTTGCCGTACTCGCGCACGGGGCTCCCCTGCACGCGGCCGCCGAGCTCCCGCGCGAGGAGGTGCATGCCGTAACAGATCGCCAGGACCGGCCACCCCGCGTCGAGCAGCCCACCGGCCAGGCCGGGGGCTCCCGGCTCGGTGACGCTCTGGGGACCGCCGGACAGGATCACGCCGGCGGGGTCGTAGGCGCGGATCGCGGCGAGATCGGCCGTGTGCGGCACGATGACGGAGAAGACGTTGAGCTCGCGCAGCCGGCGCGTGATGAGCCGGGTGTACTGCGAGCCGTAGTCCACGACGACGATGCTGGGCATGGGGTTCCTTCGCAGCTCAGCGGCCGCTTGCCGGGGAGGGCGCCCCGCCGGTCGGGCTCGGCGGGAACGTGATCGTGAGGACACGGGGTCCGGGAAGTTGGAGGTCGGCGACCTTCGAGGTCCGGTTCTGGAACTCGGCGCGGAACTGCCAGGCGCCGGCGCGGTCGAGCACGACCTTGCACGGCGCGCGGCAGAGGATGGTGCCGGCGGGCGTGCCGGAGCCGTTCGGGCTCTTGACGACGTAGAGGTCGACGGGCGGTAGATCCGCCGGCTGGACCTGCACCGAGACGATGTAGTCCACGGACCCTCGCGACGAGGGAGCGGGCGCCAGCGTGCCCTGGTTGAGGAAAGCGATCGACGCCACGGCACCCGCGGCCACCAGCGCCAGCATCACCAGCAGCGGCCCGCGCCACGAACGGCGTCGCCGGCGTTGCTCCTGCGGCCGATCCATGCGGATGGGTGCGGGCGGTTGCGCGTCGTCCAACGAGCCGGCGCGGTAGGTCGCGCCGGGGGGGAGGTCCTTGACGAAGCCGGGCGTGCTGTCGCGCGTGGACGAGGAGGCTCCTTGCGGCCGCAACCCAGGGTCGCTGTTCAGCGTGATCGGCTCCGGTTCGCTGGGGGCTTCGTCGCCGCCGGGAGCCGCGGGTGCCGGGTGGCCGCCGTCCGATCGTGCGGGCGCAGGCGGCCGAGCCGCCGTGCCCTAGGGTCGGGTGGTCAGGGCCCCGTCGTCCGGCGGCGGCGTCGCCACGTCGAGCTCGAAGTCGAGATCGAGCTGGAAGTCCGAGCGGGTGGCCGACAGGCTCGTCGGCCGCGCGGGCCCCTCGGCGGACGCCTCCGCGCCGGGTCCCGTGCGCTCGGCGGTTGCCGGGGCCTCCGCGGCCTCCGCGGCGGCCCCGCCCGTCGGCAACGTCAACTCGTCGAAGCTGCGTGGGGGAGGCGCGACGGTCCCCCCGCACGCGCGGCGGATCTGGCCGTAGAGGGTGGTGGCGGTCGGCCGCTCGTGCGGATCCGTTGCCAGGGCGGTGCGCAGGAGCGCTCCCACCTCGTGGCTGAGGTTGCTGCCCCCGAGGAGCAGCAGCGTTGCGGCCAGGGCATAGATGTCGGCCGGTAGGGAAGGGGGTGCACCGGCGGTCACCTCGGGAGCCGTGACGGCCCGATCGACCGGATTCCACGGGACGCCGTACCCCTCGATCAGGACGTGACCCTGGGCGTACAGCAGGCGGCCGGCGCGCAGGTCGCCGTGGACGACGCCCGCCTGGGCCGCGTCGCGCACGGCCCGCACGGCCGCGAGCACGAAGCGATCGTCGACCACCGACTCGCCCGGCGCGACCAGGCCGTAGTGGGGCGAGTACGCGGCGACCACCTGGCCTGCGTTGTCGTCGAAGGAGCTCACCAGGATGCCGGGGATGTTCTCGGACTCCAGGGCGGCCACGGCCGCCGTGGGGCGCCCCGGGAAGGTGTAGATGAGAACCGCGAGGCCGGTGAGCGGGTCGAGGCCGCGATAGCAACTCACGTCGCCCTGCTGGAGGTACAGCTCCTGGCTCTGGTAGCGGCTCTGGGCGGTCATCGGGCTCGACTCGAAGCGAATGGCGCGGCCACCGGACCGACGAGCCCACCCGTCCCGCCTCGTTGCGCCGCAGCAGCGCAGGAGCGGGCGAGGCGGGTACGCCGGGCGGCTGTCACAGTGCCGAGTATAGCCAGGGGGGGTGGGGGTCACAAGGTGAAAGGGCTCGCAAACCGCGGTCCGGGGGCGCGCTTCCTGTAGGGAGGAAGCTTGTGGGGTCGGCGGCGTGCTGTTACGCTACAAGCATCATGGCCATCACCGAAGAACGCGTCCTCGAGGCGCTGAAGACCGTCCAGGACCCCGAGCTCCACCAGGACCTGGTGAGCCTCGGAATGATCGACGACGTCGCCGTCGACGGGGAGGCCGTGCGGTTGACGATCAACCTGACGACCCCCGCCTGCCCCCTGAAGAACACCATCGAGAACGACGTGCGCGGTGCGCTGGGCTCGGCGCTCGGCGTGCGCGACGTGGCGATCACCTTCGGCTCGCAGATGCGCGGACCGCAACAGGAACCCCTGCCCGGCGTGAAAACCATCCTCGCGGTCGGCTCGGGTAAGGGGGGTGTCGGCAAGTCCACGGTGGCCGCCAATCTCGCGGCCTCGCTGGCGCTCGAGGGCGCCCGCGTCGGGCTGCTCGACGCCGACATCTACGGCCCCAGTCAGACCACCATGTTCGGCGTGGCCGGGCAGCGCCTGGCCGCGGACGCGGACAAGAACATCGTGCCGTTGGAAGGGTTCGGCGTTCGCCTGGTCTCCATCGGGAATCTGGTGGAGGACGGCCAGGCCCTGACCTGGCGCGGGCCGATCCTGCACGGCACGCTCACGCAGCTCCTGAAGCAGACGGTGTGGGGCGAGCTCGACTACTTGGTGGTGGACCTTCCGCCCGGGACGGGCGACGTGCAGCTGTCGCTCGCGCAGCTCGTGCCCCTGACCGGGATGGTGCTGGTCACGACCCCGCAGGACGTCGCCCTGGCAGACGTGCGGCGGGCGCACACCATGGCGCGCAAGACGCACGTGCCGGTGCTGGGCGTGATCGAGAACATGAGCTACTACCAGCTGCCCGACGGCGAACGCGACTACATCTTCGGCGAAGGTGGCGCCGACCGCTGGGCCGAGCAGGAGCGCCTCCCGGTCCTGGGGCACATCCCCATCACGCGGGCTTTGCGGGAGAGCGGCGACCGGGGTGCACCGCTGGTCGTGGCCGAACCCGCCAGCCCCAGCGCGGTGGAGCTGCGTCGGGCCGCGCGCATGCTCGCGGGGCAGGTCAGCATCCAATCCCTGTCCAGCCTGCCCGTCCTCTGACGAGAGGCACGAGGGGCGGTCCTTCGCGCTTGTGGGCTCGTCGGAGGGTCTGCTAGAATCCCGGGTACGTGGGAGGAGTAGCCGTCCCGTCGTCCGCCAGAGAGTCCGGTGCGCACGCTGCGAGCCCGGGTCGGACGCGCCGGTGAACGTCGCCCGCGGGTCGGTGCTGGGGTCCGTGCGGCCACCGTGCCGATACGAGGAAGAACGCCGACCCACGGTCGGCCGGTAGACCCTCCGGACGTCGCCCCGTCAGTGCGACGCAAGCGAGCGCCCCGGCCGATCTGGCCTCGGGGAAGTGCGGTGGTACCGTGGGGGAGACCTCGTCCGCAACGGTCGGGCGGGGCCTTTTCGTTGGGCCGCGCCGGCGGAGGTTGGCATGAGCGAGTCGACGACGCACACCACCACGAGGGGCGCTGCGGCGCTTCCAAGCCGCTACGATCCTTTGAGCGCCGAGGGCCGTTGGGTCGAGCGTTGGGCCTCCGAGCCCTTCACCGTCGATCCGGGATCCGGTCGCGAGCCCTTCTGCATCGTGATCCCGCCGCCCAACGTGACCGGCAACCTCCACCTGGGGCACGCCTTCGACAACGCCGTCATCGATACCCTCATCCGCTTCAAGCGGATGCAGGGGTACGAGGCGCTGTTCCAGCCGGGGACCGACCACGCCGGCATCTCCACCCAGGTCCAGGTGGAACGGGCGCTGCGGGCCGCAGGGACCGACCGGCACGAGCTCGGACGGGAGGCCTTCCTAGAGCGCACCTGGGCCTGGAAGGAGACCTACGGCGGCATCATCCTCGGCCAGCTGCAGCGGCTCGGTATCTCGGCGGACTGGTCGCGGACGCGCTTCACCATGGACGAGGGCCTGTCGCGCGCGGTGCGGCGCCAGTTCGTGGAGCTCTATCACCAGGGCAAGATCTACCGGGGGGAACGCATCGTCAACTGGGATCCCGAGAGCCAGACGACGCTGTCCGATCTTGAGGTCGAGCGCGAGGAGCGGCCGGGAACGCTCTACACGCTCGCCTACGCCCTGCGGGACGGAGGCGCCATCCGGATCGCAACGGTGCGGCCGGAGACGATCTTCGCCGATCAGGCGGTCGCCGTGCATCCGGAGGACGATCGGTTCCGGGCGTTGCTGGGGCGCGAGGTCCGCATCCCGTTGACCGATCGCTGGATCCCCGTGATCGCCGACGACGCCGTCGAGCGCGATTTCGGTACGGGCGCCCTCAAGATCACGCCCGCGCACGATCCGACCGACTTCGAGATCGGCGAGCGCCACGGGCTGTCGCACCCGAGCGTGATCGACTTGCGGGGCCGCCTCGCGGGCGACCTCGTTCCCGAACGGTTCCGCGGACTGGAGCGGTTCGAGGCGCGGGAGCGCGTGGTCGACGCGTTGCGGGCCGAGGGCGCGCTGGAGGCCGAGAACGCCTACACCGTTCCCATCGGCTTGTCGCAGCGGACCAACGTGCCCGTGGAGCCGATCCTCTCGCTCCAATGGTTCTACGACGTGGGACCGGTGGCCGAGCGCGTGCTGCAGGCTCTCGACGCCGGGGAGGTGCGCGTCCTGCCCGAGCGCTACGGCAAGGTCAACCGGGACTGGCTCGAGGCTATCCGCCCGTGGAACATCTCGCGCCAGCTCTGGTGGGGGCACCAGATCCCCGCCTGGTACGACCCGGAGGGGAACGTGCACGTCCCCAGTGTCGACGATCCGTTCACCGATCCTCCGGACAGGCCGGAGAACGCCGGGGTGCGGCTGGTGCAGGACCCCGACGTGTTCGACACCTGGTTCTCCTCCAGCCTGTGGCCGTTCAGCACGCTCGGCTGGCCCGACGAGGACGACCCGTACTACCGCACGTTCTATCCCACGTCGGTGCTGGTGACCGGGTACGACATCCTGTTCTTCTGGGTCGCGCGCATGGAGATGGCCGGGCTCGAGCTGACCGGACGCGCCCCGTTCCGCGACGTGCTCCTCCACGGCCTCGTGCTCGACGCCGACGGCCAGAAGATGTCGAAGTCGAAGGGCAACGGCATCGACCCGTTGACGGTGATCGACACCTACGGGGCGGACGCGCTGCGCTTCGCTATGACCTACGCCGCCACCGGAGGGCAGGACATCCGCTGGGACGAGCGCCGCGTGGAGATGGGACGCAACTTCAACAACAAGCTGTTCAACGCCGCCCGCTTCGCCCTGATGCAGCTCGCGGAGGGACCCGAGGACCCCGGCGCGCCTGAGCGGCTGGCCGATCGCTGGATGGCCAGCCGCCTGCAGCGCGCGATCGCGGGCGCCACGGAGGCGCTCGAGGCGTACGACCTCGGGGCGGCCAATCGGCTCCTCTACGACGTGGTCTGGTCGGAGTTCTGCGACTGGTACCTGGAAGCGGCGAAGCCGGCGCTCCGGGCCGGGGACGGGCGCACGCGCCACGTGCTTCGCGCCACGCTGGAAGCGCTCCTGAAGCTGTTGCATCCGATCCTGCCGTTCATCACCTCCGAGCTCTACGAGGCGCTCGGCCACCAGCGGCAGCTTGCGGTCACGACCTGGCCCGAGCTCGACGCCGCGCTCCTCGACGAAGCGGCGGAGCGCGACTTCGACGTCGTGCGCCAGGCGGTCGGCGCGATCCGCGCGCTTCGCGCCGACGCCGAACTCGCGCCTTCGCAGACGATCTCCGTGCACGTGGCCGGCGAGGCGAGCGCGGCGCTGCTCGACGAGCGCGAGGTGGCCTCGTGGCTGGCCCGCGCCGAGCTCGTGAGCGCGGCGCCGCGCGGCGCCGCGCTCACGCAGGTGGCGCCCGGGCTCGAGCTCAAGCTGCCGTTCGAGGGTCTGGTGGACGAGGCCGAGTGGCGGGACAAGCAGCTGCGCAGGCTGGAGAGACTGCGTGCCGACAGGGACCGTTCCGGGCGCAAGCTGGCGAACGAGAAGTTCACGGCCAACGCTCCGGAGGCGGTCGTCGCCGAGGAGCGCCGGCGACTCGCGGAGGCCCGCGACCTGATCGACCGCATCGAGGCCGCCCTGCGTCGCCTCGGGGAAGCTCGCTGAGCGCCACCATGGTCGTGCTCGACGCCAACCTGACCTTGGACGAGGTGGGGCGTGTGGCGCGTGGCCGGGAGAGCGTCCGGCTCGGGGACGGGGCGCGGGCGCGCATGGAGCGCAACCGCGCCTACGTCGACCGGCTCGTGGCCGAGGGCCGTACGGTGTACGGGGTCACCACCGGGTTCGGACGCTTCGCGACGAAGCGGATCGAACGCGACTCGGCGCGTGCGCTCCAACGTAACCTGCTACTGTCGCACGCGATCGGCGTCGGGGATCGATTCGACGACGAGGTCGTGCGCGCGATGATGGTGTTGCGGGCGCAATCCCTGGCGCACGGCGTTTCGGGCGTTCGTCCGATCGTGGTGGACACGCTGCTCGACCTCCTCAACGCCGGCGCGGTCCCGTACGTCCCGTCGCAGGGTTCGGTCGGGGCCTCGGGGGACCTCGCTCCCCTGGCCCACATGAGCCTGCCGCTGCTCGGAGAGGGCGAGCTCCGGTGGCGGGGCGCGCGACGCCCTGCGCGTGACGTCCTGGACGAGATCGGTATCGCACCGTTGGTGCTGGAGGCCAAGGAGGGCCTGGCCCTCATCAACGGCACCCAGGCCATGAGCGCCCTCCTCGCCCTGCTCGTGATCGACGCGCGGGGGTTGATGCGAGCGGCGGACATCGCCGCCGCGATGAGCGTGGAGGCACTCAAGGGGAGCCACCGGCCGTTCCTGCCTGCGGTGACGAGGGTGCGCCCCCACCCGGGTGCGGGTCTCGTGGCCGGCAACCTCAGGGCGCTGCTCGAGGACTCCGCCATCCAGCGCTCCCACGTGGACTGCGACAAGGTTCAGGACGCCTACAGCCTTCGCGCCGTGCCGCAGGTGCACGGCGCGTCCCGGGACGCGTTCGACCACGTCGGCTCGGTGCTAGCCGTCGAGCTCCGGAGCGTCACCGACAATCCGCTCGTGTTCGACGAGGATGACGCGGTCGTGAGCGCCGGCAACTTCCACGGCCAGCCGCTTGCCCTGGCGGCCGACTACGCCGCCATCGCGCTCGCCGAGCTGGCGAACATCAGCGAGCGGCGCATCGAACAGATGCTCAACCCTGCGCTCTCGGGCCTTCCCGCGTTCCTGGCCGAGCAGGGGGGGTTGCACTCCGGGCTGATGGTGAGCCAGTACACCGCCGCCTCGCTGGTCAGCGAGAACAAGGTCCTGGCGCATCCCGCGTCGGTCGACTCCATCCCCACCAGCGCCAACCAGGAGGATCACGTCTCGATGGGCACGCACGCGTGCCGCAAGGCGCGGCAGGTTCTCGAGAACGTGCGTTGGGTGGTGGCCATCGAGCTGCTGAGCGCTGCACAGGCGCTCGACTTCCATCTCCCCCTCGAGCCCGGACGGGGCGTGCAGGCGGCCTACACCCGGATCCGCGAGCTGGTTCCGCACCTCGATCGCGACCGGCTGCTGCGTCCGGACCTCGAGCGGGTGCGGTGCGCAGTGAGCGACGGCAGCCTCGTGGCCGCCGTCGAGGCCGTCGTGGGCCCGCTGGACGCAGGCCGCCGGTAGCCGGTCCGGCGTCCGTCCGCCGTCCGGGCGGCCTCACTGTGGCGCAGGCCCGCGCGCACGCCGTCCGCTGCGCCTACCTCGGTGGGCATGCGGTGGCACCGGATCGAGCGCGAGCGAGGGCAGCCGGCGTCCCTGGAGCGGATCTGGGCGTTCTTCGCAACGCCGGCCGATCTCGACGCGCTCACGGCCCCGGTCCTGCGGATGCGCATCTTCTCGAGACCCGAACCCGTCATGACCGAGGGGCAGATCATGTCCTACCGGTTCTGGCATCACCGGCACCGCTTCGCGGCTCGCGCAGACGGCGCCGCGCCCTTCATGCGGGGGCGCACATCGCAATCCTTGCTGTTCCCTACGACGATGGTGCCGGCTTCCGCTCCGGTGCGCGCTTCGGGCCCGCGGTGCTACGGGAGGCCACAGGCCGTTGCGCCTTCGGCTCCGAGGGCTTCTACGACGCCGATGGTGCCGCCATGCGGCTGGCGGGGGCGCGACTGGTCGATGTCGACGACGTGGACCCGGTCCAGAACGGTGCCGCAGCGACGTTCGAGCGCGTGGTCTCGGCCGCCCGGCGTCCGCGAACGGTGGCGCGCCTCCCGGTGTTCGTCGGAGGCGATCCTTCGTTGAGTTTCCCGCTGCTGCGCGCCTACGACGACGTGCCCGAGGTGCACGTGGTGCGGCTCGACGCCCGTCTGGGCTTCCACGACACCAGGCGCGGGAGCCGGCTCTCCGGCGCCAGCACCTTCCGGCGTTCGGCCGAGGACGTGCCCGGCCTGCAGCGGAACACCGCCATCGGCATGCGCAGCGCGTCGGCGGGCCGAGAGGCCGTGGAGGCCGCCCGGGCGCGGGGCCACACCTTGGTCACGGCGCGGCGCTTGCGGAACGACCCGGCCGCCGTTCTGGAGGCCCTTCCGGAGCGTGCCGCCTTGTACCCGAGCCTGTACGTCGACGTGTTCGACCCTTCGATCGTGCCGGGCACCGGCGACCCGGAGGTGGACGGGCTCGGCTACGCCGAGGTCCTTCGCGTGGTGGAGGGCGGACGCGAGGTTGTCCGCGCGTCCTACGCCGATCGCATGACACACCGCTGACACGTCGAACGTACGCTCGCGCCGGAGGTTGATCCATGTTCAAGCGACGCATCCTCGGAACGTTCGCTCTCCTGGCGGTCTCGGTCTTCTCGGTGGCGGCCGCACAGTCCCTGACCGGTGCTGGCGCCACGTTCCCGTACCCCCTGTACTCGAAGATGTTCAGCGCCTACGGCCAACAGCAGGGTATCAAGATCAACTATCAGTCGATCGGTTCGGACGGCGGCCAGCAGCAGCTGCTCTCGAGCACGGTGAACTTCGCCGCATCCGACGCCCCCTTGAGCGACCAGCAGCTCCAGCAGTTCAAGGACAAGAACGGCTCGCCCGTCTTGCACATCCCTATGGCGCTGGGTGCGGTCGTGCTCACCTACAACTGGGCGCCGATCGCCAAGGCCCCTTCGCAACCGCTGAAGCTCACCGGCCAGGTCATCGCCGACATCTTCCTCGGCAAGATCACGAACTGGGATGACCCCGCCCTCAAGGCGCTGAATCCCGGCGTGAGCTTCCCGAACCTGCCCATCTCGGTGGCGCACCGGTCCGACGGCTCAGGCACGACCTACGTCTTCACCAACTACCTCTCCAAGGTATCTCCGGCCTGGAAGAAGCAGGTCGGGTTCAATACGTCCGTCGACTGGCCGGTCGGCTCCGGCGGCAAGGGCAACGAGGGTGTGGCAGGTCTGGTCAAGCAGATCCCCGGCGCGTTCGGCTACGTCGAGCTGATCTACGCGCTGCAGAACCAGATGCCCGCTGCCACCCTGGAGAACGCGAGCGGCAACTACGTCGTGCCCAGCCTGCAGAGCACGTCTGCCGCGGGCGACGTGCCGCTGCCCGCCGACGGCCGCTTCGACATCACCAACACCTCGGCGCCCCAGGGCTATCCCATCTCGACCTACACGTACATCCTGCTCTACCAGGACATGAGTGTCACCACCGACTCCGTTGCCCAGGCCAAGCAGGTGCGGGACCTGGTGGCATGGATGAGCACCAAGGGCCAGCAGTACTCCGAAGCCCTCGACTACGGTCCGCTGCCCAAGCGCGTCCAGGACTTCGACGCCATGCAGCTCGGCAAGCTCACCTTCAAGGGTCGGCCCCTGAACTGAGGCGGGCCGCACCGAGCCCGCTGAGGCGGAGGGGGGCGCGCCGCGCTTGGCGCGACCTCCCCCTCCGCCTCAACGCGTCGGGCCGCGGTCCCCGTCACAGGGTAGCCTAGGGGCGGCGGTCTCCAGCCAGCGCCGCGAACGCGTGCTAGAAGTCACCATGGATCAACCCACCACCCCCCCCACCCCATCCCGTCGGCAGGCGGCGGGCCGCCTCGCCAGGCGCGAGAACGGCCGATTCCCGGTCGGCGACAGGTTGTTCGACCTGATCGTCTTGCTGCTCGCCGGCTGCATCCTCGCCATCACCGCGCTCATAGTGCTGGTGCTGTTCCTGGGCGGCGACCTCGCGCTCCGGAAGTACGGTCTCGGTTTCCTCACGGGCACCACCTGGGATCCGGTGCGCCAGGAGTTCGGGGCGCTGCCGTTCATCATCGGGACCCTGGTCACCAGCTTCGGCGCGTTGTTGCTGGCGGTTCCGCTGGCGGTGGGCTCGGCGCTGTTCGTGAGCGAGTACGCGCCGCGCGTCGTCGCGGAGCCGGTCAGCTATCTGATCGAGTTGCTCGCCGCCATCCCCAGTGTGGTCTACGGTTTCTGGGGGATCTTCGTGCTGGCTCCTGTGGTGCGCTCAATCCAGCTCCACATCTTCATGAGCCCCAGCCTCCGCAACATCGGGCTCCTGCGCAGCACCCCCACCGGCCTGGGGCTGTTCACCGCCATCCTCATCCTCACGGTGATGATCATCCCCTTCACGGCCTCGGTGGCGCGTGACGTGCTGCGCCTCGTGCCGCGCGACCAGCGCGAGGCCGCGTACGCGCTCGGTGCCACCCGCTGGGAAGTCATGCGCCACGCCGTGTTGCCGTACGCCCGCGCGGGCATCATGGGGGGCGTGCTCCTCAGCCTCGGGCGCGCGCTGGGCGAGACGATGGCCGTTACGATGGTGATCGGGAACCGCGTCGCCATCCCGCATTCGCTCTTCGCGCAGACCGCCACGATGGCCAGCGTCATCGCCAACGAGTTCACGGAAGCGACCTCGCCCGCCTACCTATCGAGCCTGATCCTGGTCGGCCTGATCCTGTTCCTGATCACCATCCTCGTCAACGTCGTGGCACGGGTGCTCATCCACCGCTTGACGCCGAAGGGGATCACGTGACCCTGCACCGGCTGGCCGGGGGGCAGGCGAACCGCCGACGCCGCAGCTTCTACGATGGCATCGCGACGGCGCTCATCGTGCTGGCGGCCGTCATCGTGCTGACGCCGCTGGTGCTCGTTCTGGCGTACCTCATTGGCCGGGGTCTCGGCTCTCTCGATCTGGCGTTCTTCACGCAGTTGCCGGCGCCGGCGGGGGAGGCCGGTGGCGGCGTGGCGCAGGCGGTGGTAGGGACGTTGGAGCTACTCGCGGTCGCCAGCGTCATCGGCCTCGTCATCGGTATCGGCACCGGCGTCTTCGTCGCCGAGTACCCTGGCCACCCGCTGGTGCCCACCGTGCGCCTGCTCTCCGATGCGCTCATCGGTATCCCCTCCATCGTCATGGGGGTGGTGGCCTACGCCTTGCTGGTGATCCCGCTGCGCCACTTCAACGGCCTGTCGGGAGGGGTATCGCTGGGGCTCATCATGATCCCCTATGTCGTACGTGGGACCGACGAGGTGATGCGGCTGGTGCCTCGCAGCGTGCGGGAGGCGGGCTTCGCCCTGGGCCTGCCGCGCTGGCGCGTCATCCTCTCGGTGGTGATCCCCAGCGCGGCGTCGGGGATCGTGACGGGGGCCATGCTGGCGATGGCGCGCGTGGCGGGGGAGGCCGCCCCGCTGCTCTTCACCGCCTTCGGCAACCAGTACTGGAACTTCGATCCCTTCAAGCCCGTGGCGGCGCTCCCGCTGGTGATCTACACCTACTCGATCAGTCCCTACGACTCGTGGCACCGCATCGCCTCGGCCGCCTCGCTGCTGTTGGTCGTGTTCGTGTTGTTGACGACCCTGTTGACCCGGTTGGTGTTCCGGCGGAGGACCTGATGACCGTGCAAGGTGAACGCGAGACCGTGGCCGAACGCAGCGTCGAGGCGGTCCTCGAGCTCGAGCAGGTCAACGTCTACTACGGGGAAACGCGTGCCGTGAGGGACGTTTCGATGGCGGTTCGGGCCAACACCGTCACGGCGCTCATCGGCGCTTCGGGATGCGGCAAGACGACGCTGCTTCGCGCGCTCAATCGCATGCACGACCTCACCAAGGGCGCGCGCGTCGAGGGTCGTGTGCTGTTCGAGGGGCAAGACGTCTACGATCGGGGGGTCGACCCGGTGGCGGTGCGGCGGGCGATCGGGATGGTGTTCCAGAAGCCCAATCCCTTCCCGACCATGAGCGTGTACGACAACGTGGTCGCGGGGCTCAAGCTGGTGGGCCGCGTTCGCCGAAGCGAGCTCGATGGCGTGGTCGAGCGCTCGCTGCGGCAGGCGGCTCTGTGGGACTAAGTCAAGGACCGCCTGGGGGCGCCCGCCACGGGTCTGTCCGGGGGCCAGCAGCAGCGGCTGTGCATCGCCCGCTCGCTCGCCGTGGACCCTGCCGTGTTGTTGATGGACGAGCCCACCAGTGCCCTGGACCCCCAGGCGACCGCGCGCATCGAGGAGCTGTTGGCGCAGCTCAAGCAGACGGTGACGATCGTGATCGTGACCCACAACATGCAGCAGGCGGGCCGCGTCTCCGACTTCACGGCGTTCATGCACCTGGGCGACCTGATCGAGCAGGGGCCGACCGACCAGATCTTCACGCGCCCGCAAGAGGACCTCACGGAGCGTTACATCTCCGGACACTTCGGCTGACGCGCTCGCTCCGGCGGGCGAGCCGCTGGCGAGACATCGGCGGCCGCAGCGCCCCTCCTCGAACGCCCCGGCCGCCCGTGGCTGCCGTCGTCGGCCGAACCCCGCTCAGACCATGAGGCCCGTCGGGTCCAACCGGAACGACTGGAGGGTGCGCATGTAGTTGGCGCGCTCGAAGGCGGCGGGATCCCCGACGTGCTGCTGGCTCATGCTCCCGCGCATCTGGGCGATCGAGGCGTACTCGCGCTCGGTCATCCATGCCTCGAGGTCCTCGACGATGTCGGTGATCCTCCAGACGCCGCTCTTCAGGAGTTCGGAGGCCAGCATGGTCACGTTGGCGCCGGCCATGACGCCCTTGAGCACGTCCAGGTGCGTGTGCACCCCGCTCGTGAGCCCGAAATCGGCCTGCACCCGGCCGTAGAGGATCGCGATCCAGCGCAAGGGCAGACGCAGCTCATCGGAGTCCGAGAGCACCAGGTGCGGGCCCACCTCGAGGTTCTCGAGATCGAAGTCCGGCTGGTAGAAGCGGTTGAACAGCACGAGGCCGTCGGCGCCGGAACGCGCGAGCCGCTGGGCCATGTAGGCCATGCTGCTGAAGTAGGGGCTCAACTTCACGGCGAGGGGGATGCTCACCATCTCACGTACGTCGCGTAGGACGTCGAGGTAGAGCCGTTCGACGTCCTCTCCGGTCATCGTGGGGTCGGTGGCGACATGGTAGATGTTGAGCTCCAACGCGTCCGCGCCCGCCTCCTGGATCATCTTCGCGTAGTGCGTCCAACCGCCGGGCGAGGCGCCGTTGAGGCTTCCGATGATGGAGATGTCCACCGCCGCCTTGGCCTCGCGGACGAGTTCCAGGTACCCGTCCGGGCCCACGTTGTAGGCCTCGGGCTCAGGGAAGTAGCTGAGCGCCTCGGCGTTGGACTCCGACCCGTAGGTCATGTAGTGGTCGAGCGACAGGCTCTCGTGTGTGATCTGCTCTTCGAACAGCGAGTACATCACCACCGCGCTGGCGCCCGCGTCCTCCATCCGGCGGATGCCGTCGAGCGACTGCGACAGGGGGGACGCCGAAGGGACCACGGGGTGCGCGAGATCCAGGCCAAGGTAGCGTGTGCTCAGGTCGATGGCGCCGTTCATCGCTCGGCTCCTTCCCCGCCGGCGTTGGCGGGCGCGTTGCCGCTGGCATCGGCGAGCGGTCGCGGGTCGCCCTTCGCCAGCCGTTCGTAGACGGCCCAGCGCTCGTTCACGGACTGCTGGGCCTGGGCCATGAGGCTGTCGGCTTCGTCGGGATTGGTCTGCTTGAGCATGCGGTAGCGGTTCTCGGCGAGCGCGTACTCACGGAACGGGATCTTCGGCGCCCGCGAGTCGAGCTGGAAGGGGTTCTTGCCCTCGTCGACGAGCCGCGGATCGAAACGGTAGAGCGGCCAGTAACCGGACAGCATGGCGTTCTTCTGTTGCTCCATGCCCTTGGCCATGTCGATGCCGTGCGCGATGCAGTGGCTGTAGGCGATGACGAGCGACGGCCCGTCGTAGCTCTCCGCCTCGAGCAGGGCACGCACGGTCTGAGCGTCGCTGGCGCCCATGGCGACCTGCGCCACGTACACGTAGCCGTACTGCATGGCGATGCGCCCGAGGTCCTTCTTGGGCGTGCGCTTTCCGCCCGCGGCGAACTTGGCCACCGCGCCCAGCGACGTCGCCTTGGACGCCTGTCCGCCGGTGTTGGAGTAGACCTCGGTGTCGAGCACGAGCACGTTGATGTTGCGTCCGCTGGCCAGGACGTGGTCCAGCCCGCCGTACCCGATGTCGTAGGCCCATCCGTCCCCGCCCACGATCCACACGTTGCGCCTCACCAGGACGTCGGCGAGGCTGAGCAGGTCCTTGGCTTCTGCGCCGTCCATGCCCTGAAGCCTGCGCTTCAGCTCGGCCACGCGGGCGCGTTGCGCGGCGATGCCGCCCTCGTCGCGCTGGTCGGCCTGAACGATGGCGTTCACGAGGTCGGACTCCGAGTCGGACGGCTCGTACTGCTCGACGTCGACCGGCGGGCGAATGCCGTCGGCGCTGATCCGTGCCCTGAGGCGGCCGAGCAGCTCGTGCGCGTACTGGACCTGCTTGTCCAGCGTCAGACGCATGCCTAGCCCGAACTCCGCGTTGTCCTCGAACAACGAGTTGGACCAGGCCGGGCCGCGGCCCTCGTGGTTCACGGCCCAGGGTGTGGTGGGAAGGTTGCCGCCGTAGATCGACGAGCAGCCGGTGGCATTGGCCACCACCGAGCGGTCGCCGAAGAGCTGGCTGACGAGCTTGACGTAGGGGGTCTCACCGCATCCGGAGCAGGCGCCCGAGAACTCGAAGAGGGGCTCGAGGAGCTGCACGTTCTTGACGTTGTTGAAGCGCAGGCTGTTGGAGCGCGGGTACTCGGGAAGGTCGAGGAAGAACTCCCAGTGGCGCTTGCCCTGCTCCTTGACGGGAAGCTGCGGTGCCATGTCGATGGCCTTGTGGCCGACGCGGCTCTTGTCCTTGGCCGGGCACACTTCGACGCAGAGGCTGCAACCGGTGCAGTCCTCGACCGCCACCTGCAGCGTGTAGCGCAGGTCGTCGAGCTCGCGCCAGCGGTTCTCCGCGGACTGGAACCCGTCGGGCGCACCCTCCAACGTGGCGGGCTCCACCACCTTGGCGCGGATGACCGCGTGCGGGCATACGAGCACGCACTTCCCGCATTGGATGCAGATCTCGGGGTCCCAGACGGGGACCTCCTGCGCCAGGTTGCGCTTCTCGAAGCGGGTCGTGGCGCTGGGGTAGGTCCCGTCGACCGGGAGGGCGCTCACGGCGAGCGCATCGCCGCGTCCCGCGATCATCTCTGCGGTCACCGTGCGCACGAATTCGGGGGCGGCGTCCGGCACGACCGGAGGCATGGCCGGTCCCTCGGCGGGCCCCGGCGACTCCAGGCGGTGCAGATGGCTGAGGGCAGCGTCCACCGCCGCGAAGTTCATGCGCACGACCGCTTCGCCACGTTTCCCGTAGGTCTTGCCGATGGCGTCCTTGATGCGCGCAACGGCCTCGTCCTTGGGCAGGACCCCGGAGATGGCGAAGAAGCACGTCTGCATGATGGTGTTGATGCGGCTGCCCAGCCCGATCTCGCGCGCCACGTCGTGGGCGTTGATGACGTAGATTTCGAGCCCCAGGTCGAGGATCCGCTGCTGTGCCGTGCGGGGGATGTGCTCCCAGGTGTGGGCCGTGCCGTAGGGGCTGTTGATGAGGAGGGTGGCCCCCGGCGCGGCGTTCTCCAGGACGTCGACGCGCTCGAAGAAGCCGAACTGGTGTACGGCGACGAAATTGGCGCGCCGGATCAGGTAGGTCGACCGGATCGGGTCGGGCCCGAAGCGCAGGTGACTGATGGTGCGGGCGCCCGCCTTCTTGCTGTCGTACACGAAGTAACCCTGCGCGAAGCCGTCGGTCTCCTCACCGATGATCTTGATCGAGTTCTTGTTGGCCCCGACCGTCCCGTCGGAGCCGAGCCCCCAGAAGATCGCCCGCTTGACGCTCTCGGGCTCGATATCGAGCTCGGAGTCGTACTCCAGGCTGAGGTGCGTGACGTCGTCGCGGATGCCGATGGTGAAGGGGTTCTTGGGGGCCGCAGCGTCCAGCTCCTGGAACACGGCGCTCGCCATGGCCGGCGTGAACTCCTTCGAGGAGAGGCCGTAACGCCCCCCGATCACGCGGGGCATGGCACCCATCGGGGCACTGCCATGCGCGACGGCCTCGCTGAGCGTGGTCACGATGTCCTGGTAGAGCGGCTCGCCGGCGCTCCCGGGCTCCTTGGTGCGATCCAGGACGGCGATGGCGCGCGTCGTGGCCGGAAGGGCTTCGAGGAGATGCTTGCGGGAGAACGGACGGAACAGCCGCACCTTGACGACGCCGACCTTCTCGCCCCCGGCCTGGAGGTGGCGCACGGTCTCGTCCAGGGTCTCGGCAGCGGAGCCCATCACCACGACGACCCGTTCGGCATCGGGTGCGCCGACGTAGTCGAACGGATGGTAGCTCCGGCCGACCTGGTCCTCGAAGCGCCGCATGACGCCCTCGACGATCGCGGGAAGCGCGTCGTAGTAGGCGTTCGCGCTCTCGCGTGCCTGGAAGAACACGTCGGGATTCTGGGCCGTGCCGCGGATGAACGGCCGGTCGGGGGAGAGCGCGCGTGCCCGGTGGGCGCGTACGGAGGCGTCGTCGATCAACGCGCGCATGTCCTCGTCGGCCAGCCGTTCGATCTTGGCGACCTCGTGGGAGGTGCGGAAGCCGTCCATCACGTGCAGGAAGGGCACCCGCCCTTCCAGGGTGGCGGCCTGAGCGATGAGGGCGAAGTCCTGCGCCTCCTGGACCGAGTTGGCGAAGAGCATGGCCCAGCCCGTCGAGCGAGCGGCCATGACGTCGCTGTGGTCACCGAAGATCGACAGCGCTTGCGCGGCGATCGAGCGTGCTGCGACGTGGAACACGGTGCTGGTGAGCTCGCCCGCGATCTTGTACATGTTCGGGAGCATGAGCAACAGGCCCTGGCTCGCGGTGAAGGTGGTGGTCAGGGCGCCGGTCTGGAGCGCGCCGTGGACGGCTCCGGACGCCCCGCTCTCCGCCTGCATCTCCTGGATGAGCGGCACCGTACCCCACAGGTTGGCGTCCTTGCAGGAGCTCCACAGGTCGGCGAACTCGCCCATCGGCGACGCCGGGGTGATGGGGTAGATCGCCACCACCTCGTTGATCTTGTAGGCCACGTAGGCGGTAGCCTCGTTTCCATCCGTCATGACCCAGGGCCGCTTCATCGTTCCTCCTTCGTACCAGCGAACCGGACGGTCGTGCCGACACGGGCGGTTCCCGCGTCGACCAAGCGCACGATTCCACGCTAGCCCCGGTCCCTGGCGGCGTTGTCCGAGATTTTCCGACAAGCGGGTGGGCGTTGGGCCGACGACGGAACGGCCCGATCGTCACGTCCCTGACGCTGCTCGGCGCGCAGCGCCCCACTCGACCGGCGCGGCGTGCGAGCCGCCCGGGTCAGCGCCCGGTCGAGGGGGGCTCGATGGAGAGGTCGACGCCGTTGACGTGATTCATGGCGGCCTCGGGGCCGTGGTCGAGCAGGATCTCGACGGCATCCGCCGCGGCACGCACCGCGGTTTCCAGCACGGGGCGCTCGTCGTCGGCGAAGCGGCTGAGGACCCAGCGCTCGGCCGTCCAGCCCTCGGGGGGCCTCGAGATTCCGACCTTGAGACGGGTGAAGTCCGGGCCGAGCCGTTCGATGATGTCGCGGACGCCGCGCTGTCCGCCGGCGCCGCCGCCCCGGCGCAGGCGGAGGCGGCCGAGGGGCAGGTCGAGGTCGTCGTGGATCACGAGCAGCTCGGCGGGGGGGAGGCCCGCCCGCGTGAGGGCCGCCTGAACGGCGCGCCCCGACAGGTTCATGAAGGTCCGCGGCTTGAGCAAGAGCAGCTCGCGCACGCGGGCCTCGTCGGCGTCGCGTGCACGGCGGAAGCTCGCTCTCCAGCGGCCTGCCAGCTCATCCAAGACGAGGTACCCCGCGTTGTGCCGGGTACCTCGATAGCGCGGCCCCGGGTTGCCGAGACCCGCCAGGATCCGCATGCTACTCTCTTTCGTCTTCTTCGCTCGCCTCTTCCTCGTCCTCGCCGCCGCGGCTGATCAGCTCGGGCTCCGTGCCTTCCTCTTCGGCTTCGGTCTCCTCTTCCTCGGCGAGGCGCGGCGGCACCAGCGTCAGGATGGTGCGGTCCAGGTCATCGAGGATCTGCGCTTCCCCGGGTAGCAACGCCGCCACATCTTCGATGTGGATGCTGTCGCCGATCTCCAGCTCACTGATGTCGACCACGATGTGGTTGGGGATGAGACGCGGCATGACCTCGATGTGGATCTCGCGGCGATGTACGTCGAGCATCCCGCCCTCGCGCATCCCCTTGGCGGTGCCGGTGATCTCGATCGGCACGTGGACGTCCACCACCTGGCCTTCGGTGACGGCGTAGAAGTCGACGTGCATGGGCACGCGCCGCCGCTTGTCCATCTGCACCTGCTTGACGAGTACGGCGTGCACGGTCCCGTCGAGCTCCAGGTCGATGATGCTCGAGGTTCCCTGCGAGCGGAACACCTTGTCGAACTCCTTGCCGTTGACGCTGACCGCCTCGTTCAGGCCGCTGTTGTACATCACGGCCGGCAGGCGGCCCTCTCGACGCAGCGCACCGACGCCGCCGGCGCTTCGCTTCTGTGCTTCCAGCTTCATGCTTCCTCCAACGAGCTCGGGCCGCGCGGGCCCGGCGTTCTCCCGGATCGGGGCACAGCGGGCGTGCTGGCGGTCCCGGCGTGGCCCCGCCGCGCGGCGCGGTCGCGCCGAAGCGTGGCAACCGCTGCCGGGGGCGCCGCTCCGTCCCGCCGCGCGGTCCGGGGAACGCGGCCCCGACGCGCTCGGACCCGCGGGACACGACAGCATCCGAGCATACTCGGTCGCGCCCGAGGTTGTAAAGGCGTGGCGTCCCTCAGGTGGTGAACAGCGAGCTGACCGAGTTGTGGTCGTGGACGTTGCGGATCGCCTTGGCGAGCAGCGGCGCGACGCTCAGGACCTCCACCGAGTCGTGACCGCCCTGGAACGGCACGGTGTCGGTCACGTAGACGCGACCGATGCCGTTGTGCGACAGGCGTTCTAGGGCCGGAGGCGTGAACACCGCGTGCGTCGCCGCCACCCGCACGTCGGGGACGGCGCCGAGCTTCAGCAACGCGTCGATCCCGCGACGCATGGTGCCCGCCGTCGAGATCATGTCGTCGATCATGATCGGCCGCAGGCCCTCGACGTCCCCGATGACGTGGGTGACCTCGGTATCCGTGGGGCTCGTGCGGCGCTTGTAGAGCATGGCCAGGGGAAGGTTCAGGACGTTGGCGAGCCTTCGCGCCTCCGTCGCCCGGCCGACGTCCGGCGAGACCACCACCGAGTCGCTGAGATCGGTGGTCTTGAGGTGGTCGCCGAGGATCGCCAGCGCCGTCAGATGGTCGACCGGCACGTCGAAGAAGCCCTGGATCTGACCGGCGTGCAGGTCCACGGTGATGACGCGGTCGACGCCCGCCGTTTCCAGCAGATTGGCCACGAGCTTGGCGGTGATCGGTTCGCGCGCCTGCACCTTCTTGTCCTGGCGCGCATAGCCGAAGTAGGGGATGACGGCGTTGATGCGCCAGGCCGACGCACGCCTGAGGGCGTCGACGAGCACCAGTAGCTCCATCAGGTTGTGGTTCACCGGGGCGCAGGTGGACTGGATGATGTAGCTGTCGCTACCTCGGACGGACTCGTCGATGCGGATGCGCGTCTCACCGTCGGGGAACTGCGAGACCGTTCCGTGCGACAGCTCCTTGCCGAGGTACTTCGCGACCGCGCGCGCCAGATCGGGCGTCGCGGTACCGCAGAAGAGCTTGACGTCCTCGCCGACCCTCATGATTCCACGACGGCGACGTGCGACCCGGCGCCGTGGTAGGCGACCACGGGGGACGGTCGGAGCGAGCTAGCGGACAAGGGACACCTCGCAGCAAGGAACGCGGCCTGCCGGCCTGGGGGGATGCGGCCAGGCAGAGTATACCCGCCCCCGGCTCGCAGGGCAAAGCTGCGTCGCGACCGTCCTAGCGCGCGTACTCGACGGCTCTCGACTCACGTACGACGGTGACCTGCACCTGTCCCGGGTACTCCATGTCCTGCTCGATGCGGTTGGCGATGTCGCGGGCCAGGAGGACCGCCGAGGCGTCGGTGACCTTGTCGGGCTCCACGATGATGCGGATCTCGCGGCCGGCCTGGATGGCGTAGGCGTTCTCGACGCCGGGGAAGCTGGTGGCGATGTTCTCCAACCCCTCCAGGCGCTTGAGGTAGCTCTCCAGCGTCTCGCGGCGGGCGCCCGGGCGGGCGGCCGAGATGGCGTCGGCGGCGTTCACGATGATGGGGAACAGGGTCTCGGCCTGGTCGAGGTCGTGGTGGTGTGCGATGGCATCGATGACCTCGCGAGGTTCGCCGAAGCGCCGGCCGAGGTTGGCGCCGATCTCGGTGTGGGTCCCCTCGATCTCGCGGTCGATGGACTTGCCGATGTCGTGGAGCAGGCCGGCCCGCCGCGCCAACGCGGCGTCGAGCCCCAGCTCGGCGGCGATGATCCCGGTGAGGTGCCCCACCTGCACGGAGTGCTTGAGGATGTTCTGGCCGTAGCTGGTGCGGAAGTGCATCCGTCCCAGGAGCTGCACGAGGCCGGGCTTGAGCCCCACGACGTTGGTTTCGAGTGCGGCCTCGTCGCCGCGTTCGCGGATGTAGGACTGCATGTCCTGCTGGGCCTTCTGGACGACTTCCTCGATCCGGGCCGGGTGGATGCGGCCGTCGGCGACCAGCTCGCTCAGGGCGAGCGTCGCGACCTCGCGTCGTAGCGGGTTGAAGCTCGACAGGAGGACCGCTTCGGGCGTGTCGTCGATGATCAGGTCGACCCCGGTGAGGGCCTCGAAGGCGCGGATGTTGCGCCCCTCCCGCCCGATGATGCGTCCCTTCATGGCGTCGTTGGGGATCGGCACGACCGAGACGCTGATCGCGGCGGAGACCTCCGAGGCGCTGCGCTGGATCGCCTGCGCGACGATGTCGTAGGACTTGCGCTTCGATTCTGCGTCGGCCCGCTCGAGCGCGGCGCGCACGCGGACCGCCTTCTCGCGCTCGAGCTCGCGCTCGACCCGCTCCAGGACCAGCTCGGCCGCCTGCTCGCGGCCGAGCTGCGCGATCTGGTGGAGCTGCGTGTCCAGGTCGGCCTGCCGCGCCGCGAGCGCCTCGTCGCGCGCCTTCAGCTCGGCCTCGCGCACGTCCAGCCGCTCCTCGGTCTCGTCGAGACGGACGGCCCGCGCGTCCTGCTGCTCTCCGCGCCGGTTCAGCCGCTCCTTGAGCTGCTCGATCTTCTCGCGGTCCCGGCGGACGTCCTCGCGCGCCGTCCTGATCTCGATGCGTTCGCGGTCGACGGCCTCCCGGGCGCGGGCGATGTCCTGCTCGGCGACCAGCCGGCCGCGGGCCAGGTCCTCCTCGAGCCGGGTGTGCGAGCGGCGCTCCTCCTCTTCCCAACGCCGCCGTTCGCTCGCGGCCAGTTGCTGCGCCTCGCGACCCGCCTGATCCAGAACGCGTTGCGCTTCCTGCTCGGCCTCGGCGAGGCGTGCGGACGCGGCCTCTTCGGCCCGGCGGGCGAGGTCCGCTTCGCGGTTGCGACGCGTCGACAGCCCGATCAGGAGGCCGGCGCCCGCCGCGATGACGATGAGTAGGACCCAGACCAGCGTGCTCACGCTTCACCGTCCTCGCCCGAGGCGCCGACGCCGGGAACCCGCCCGCCCCGTTGCAGTTCGTTCGTGACGCGTTCGCGGATGGCGTGCAGAACGTCCGGGTTCTCGCTCAAGAACTCCACCGCCTTCTCCTTGCCCTGCCCCAACCGCGTCTGGCCGAACGAGTACCACGACCCCGA
>Ga0114931_10000136_pt1 | contig 80351 bp, 73 predicted proteins | sample 2SBtaG_FD_89579 | JGI IMG/M metagenome (GOLD analysis project Ga0114931, IMG submission 89579) | Deep subsurface microbial communities from Kolumbo volcano to uncover new lineages of life (NeLLi) - 2SBTROV14_V59a metaG | ecosystem: Environmental > Aquatic > Marine > Volcanic | place: Kolumbo...
AGTATTCCGGTTCCGGTGGGCTTCGGCACATCCTCTTGGCCTTTATTTGGCTCCTTGACATACTGTGTATTCTACCACCTTTCCTTTACTATTCAAAGGCTTAACATTGACAAAGTAGAACTAAGCACTCCCGTCGTCGGGCGATCTCGGCTTGCCGGTAAGCGCCTCGACAATCGGGCAGTGCGCGTCATCGCGGCCTTCGGAACAGGCACGGATGAGGTCGTCCAGGGTCGCGCTCATCGCTTCGAGATCGCGGATCTGATCAGCTATCTGCGCCCGTTTGGCGGTCGCGATGGCGCGGACGTCGGCGCAACGTCCGTCGCCGAGGTCGAGTAATTCGCGGATCTCGCGTAGACGAAAACCGAGACGCTGGGCGCGTTTGATGAACACGATGCGCGAGGCGACAGCGACCGGATAGCGGCGGAAACCTTGCGCCGGGCGGAGCGGCTCCGCGATCAGGCCGAGGCGTTGGTAATAGCGCACGGTTTCGATATTGACTCCCGCCCGGCGAGCCAATCGGCCGATGGTGAGTTCGCGAGTGTCCATGGCGTTGCTCCGTTTACGCGATTGATCTCTGTCACCCCGGAGGAGAGATCCGCGGACAGTATAGGATTTCCTGAACTTCTCCTGGCAACCGCAAGGTCGGGAAATCGGTATACGATAGCCGTCATTTCAGACCAGGCGGATGGCGTACACCGGCGTATCGACGTGGCGGACCAGGATGCCGACGTCCCGTGTTCCGAAGGCGGCGACCCGGAAGCGCCCGAAGGTGTGGTTGCGATTGATCGGGTATTTCGACAGCGCGGCCGCGTCGCTGATCGGATCCAGGCGGTTCGCGCCGCTCGCAACCGGTCGCCATGTCCACGGCATCGAGGTCAGCGCTCGCCAGTGGCCGCCCTGCGGGGCGGCGATGGCGTAGGCGCGGGCACCGTCGGCGGCCGAATAGTAAATCAACCGGTCGAGGTTGGCCGCATACTCCAGCGCAGGGTAGGGGCTCAGCCGTGGTTTCGGGGCGGTGGACACGAGTGGCACCGGCGGGTCGGCGGGCGCGTTCTGATCGATGGCGCACAGGGCGTCGAAATCATGTACGGCAACGACGATGAGATCGCGGAGCGGGTCGATCTGCATTGCGTTATGGTTGGCCCGGCCCGGCCACTTGTTCGGGTACAGCGGCCCCCACGCGCCGCGGGTGCCGTCCGGGTTGTCGCCGTCGGGGGCGAAACCGATGAAGGCGTTACCGCCGCCGTCGTCGCCGCAATGACCCCACAGGATCCGGCGGCGTGGGTCCCAGGTCGTCCAACCGCCGGAATTCAGTATCGCTCGGGGTTGCAAGGGACCGTGTCGCCAGCTCCGCGTATCGAGATTGAACAGGTGCGCAATGGCGATCGCCTTGACTCGCTCGCCGAGTTCCGTCTGGCCTTTCAGCAGCAATAGTTCGTTGGCGACCGGATCGTACTGCACATAGTCGTAGGTGTGCGGCGGCAGCGGCGATCCGTACGGGTAGACGGCGTCGGGATAGACCGCGCCCGCGCCGTAGTCGCCGGGTGTGCCGGTGACGTAGCCATCCGAGATCCGGCGCCAGCAACGGGTCGCGAGGTCGAAGGCGTGGACGTCGGAGCCGAAATAGTCGTTGTGACCACCGCCGTAGACGATCATCGAACCCGCGGCGCCGCAGCGGCTTGCGTATACCGCGCCGTTCCACGCCTCGGTGATGGCGGGGAAGCGATTGCGCCCGCTCCACGGCGCCAGCGGGGGTCTGCCGAGTAGTCTGCGCAGGGCTTCCTTGGACGTGCGGGCGGGGTTCAGTTCGGGGTCGCAGGCCGGATCGCCGTCTTCCAGATGGCGGGTGCCGGGTTCGGTGGCCGCGAGGCCGAGGTCGGGTCGGTCGCCGGAAATGCGGTACCAGTGCCCGACTTTCATGGCGGCGACCCACTCGGGGGTGTCGATCGCGCCGGGCGCCGCTTCCGGGTTGCTCATCGCCGCAGTTTACCCAAGCGTGCGCTCGCTGCGCAGGGCGTGGATCGTTCGGGAGAAGAGGGGCGCAAAGGGTTCTCGCGGTTGCTCGATGACAGGGCCGGGGTATGGTAGGGGCGGTGATCGGTCACGGCTTTGCTCAGCGATAGATGTCCGGCCCCAAGGCGCTCTTGCGTTGATCCCATTCACCCTTTTTCAGGACCTGGACGGCGTGGGTCCGTATCAATCGGGCGAAGGCGCCGTCGCGTTTCTCGAGAAGTTGGAGCAGGCAGCCGGGGGCGGCGCGGACGATCAGATCGTCGCCGGGTCGAATCCGGCGGCGCAGGGCGGTGGCGCCGTCGCCGGACATCAGAGTCAGGGACGGCGCCCAGCCGTGGGTGAAGCCGCGCAGGGCGTAGATGGGCGGCGCGGCGGGGGCGTCGCTCATGTTCGGCGCGCGTCGATGTTCGCCACTTGCCCCGCCGTGAGGGTGCCGCGCGCAAGTTGCCGCGCGCCGACTTCATCGATGGCGAGCGCGGCATAGTGGCCGAGGGCCTCGTCGAGCACCTCCGGGCGGGTGTCCGCCGGGGTGTAGACGAGCACCAACGTCGAGCGGGTGGCGGCGGTGACGCGGGTGCGCGCCGAGTCGGCTATCGGGCTGCCGAACGCGCCCGCGGCGTCCGCGCTGACCGGTTTTCCCGCGATCCTCACCGGCTTGCCGATTCCCTGATAGCACTCGCCGGGTGCGCCGAGGCGCAACACCACGTCGCCGTTCACCCGTGACCAATCGTAGGTGCCCCACGGGTAGAGCGTCGCCAGTGAGCACAGATTGTTGATGTCGACCAGGCTGTTGACCCGTGGCGGGAATGAGCCCTTGAGGACACGGCGTGCCAGCGCCTCGCCGGAGGGCCGGTAGCGGCCGGGATCAACGCCGAGCGCGCGAAACAGTTTGCGGACGCCCTGAATGGTCGGGTCGCCGGCCAGCGGACGGTCCTTGAAGCGGGCCCGCGTCGTTTCGATCCGTGCCGCGTAGGCGGCGCCGATCGCCGGATTGTTCTCGTCTACCGTGCAATCGTCGAAAACCAGGTAGCCGAGGCGCAGCCCGAGATCGGGAAGAACACGGATGGTGCTCATCGGGTCTTCGGCGGGGGCGCTTCGCGGTACGGAATCCGCGCCCGGCGGTCGGTGTCGTAGAGTTCGTTGCCGTGGTTGCGGTTGTACTCGGTGGCGGCGTCGCGCCGCGGCTGGAAGTCCCACGGTGTCACCTTACCGCGCATCAGCGCAGCGTGTACGATACGCCGGTCACGTTGACTGGCGATGACTCGCTCGCGCATCGACGCCGGATCCCAATGGGCGGCGGCCAATGCGTCGAGCTTCGATTCGAGGGCCGTGACTTCGGGGCGTCCGGCGAGATTGTCGAGTTCCAGGGGATCGGCGTCGAGGTTGAAGAGTTGCGCGGGATCGGCAGGACAGGAGATCTGTTTCCACGGACCGTGTTTGAGCATCAGCATCGGCGCGACGGCACCTTCGGCCAGGTATTCCGCGGCCACGGTGCGTTGTTCGAAATCGGTTGTCGGACGGCCTTCGATCAAAGGTCGCAGGCTCGCCCCGTCATGCGTTTCGAGTTCGCCGAGGGCCGTGGCGCCGCCACCGAAATCGACCACGGTCGGCAGCAGGTCGAGCAACGTGACGTTCTCGGCGCGGCGGCCGGCGCGTTCGATGCCGGCGCCCGAGAAGATCAGCGGCACGCGCAGCGCGCGCTCGTAGAAACACATCTTGTACCAAAGTCCGCGCTCGCCGAGCATGTCGCCGTGGTCCGCGGCGACCACCACCATCGTGTCACGGTCGAGTCCGGTCGTTTCGAGCGCCTTGCGCAGTTCGCCGATCTGATCGTCGACCCACGAAATCATGGCGTAGTAGGCGTGGCGCGCGTTGCGAACCTGGTCGTCGCCGACCTCGTATTCATCGGTTGCGTAAACGGCCTGCAGACGCCGGCTGTGCGGATCGGTTCGGTCCGCCGGGAACGGCCCGACTCGAGGCGGGTCGATGGCCGCGTGATCGTACCGATCCCACCATTCGCCGGGTGCCATGTAGGGGTCGTGAGGTTGGGTGAACGACACGGTGAGAAAGAACGGTTGCCGGTCGCGGCGGCGGCCCAACTCGTAGAGACGGCGGCGCGCCTGGTAGGCCACCTCTTCGTCGAAATCGAGTTGCAGGGTGCGTTCGTAGCGGCCCGCTTCGACCACGCTGAGCATGTTGTGGTACCAAAACGGGCGCGTCCGAGGGTTTTCCCAGTCGACGAACCAGCCGAAATCGGCGGGATAGACGTCGGTGGTCAGGCGCTCCTCGAAGCCGTGCAACTGATCGGCGCCGACCAGATGCATTTTGCCGCACAGCAGGGTGAGGTAGCCGAGCCGGCGCAGGTAATGGGCCAGGGTCGGCACCGCGGACGGAAACTCGGCGGCGTTGTCATAGGCGCCGATCCGCGAGCAGTGGCGTCCACTGAGAAAAGAAAACCGCGATGGCGCGCACAGCGGGGCGTTACAGTAGGCGTTGTCGAAAACTACGCCGCTTGCGGCGAGCGCCGCGATGTGCGGCGCGCGTACCAGCGGATGGCCGTACACGGGCAGCGATTGAGGGGCGAGCTGATCGGCGATCACCAGAACAATATTCGGCGGGTGGGTGGGCATGCGCGGTCGGGCTCCGTGGGTCGCGGGGAGCGCATTCTGACAGATGCTCGGGGCGGTCGAAAACGCTATCGACGCGGGGGGTTCAGGCCACCGTTGAAGGCGGCTTGCAAACCCCATTCGCATTCGATAGCTTGCGGCCGGATCGGCGCACGAATCGCTGCAGTTTTTTTGCTCCGAGCCCGAGTGAGCCCGGCGTGCGGAGTTGCACCGGTGGCGCAGGAGAGGGTCGCGACTCATGGATAGAGCAAGACGGAATCTGGCACGCGCGTGGCTGGTGGTCGGGGTGGGCGCGTTGGTGGCCGCCGGCCTCTATTCAGTGTTGCTGGTCGCGGCGCGTACACCGGGCGTTCAATCGATCGTTCCGGGCCTCGATTTCTTTCGTACCGCACTGGTGGTGCACGTCGATCTGTCGGTGCTGATCTGGTTCCTCGCCTTCGGCGGGGTGTTGTGGACGATGGTCGGCAATCCGCGAATCGTGGCGATCGAGTGGCTGGCGGTGTCGGGCGCGGCGGCCGGCGCCCTGATCGTGGCACTGTCGGCGTTCCGTGGTGACCCGCAACCGTTGCTCAATAACTACGTGCCGACCCTCCGGCAGACGCCTTTTTTCGTCGGCCTCGGGCTGTTTGCGGCAGGCTGCGCGTTGAAGTGCGTGCTGGTCTTCGCCAGCGGTTCCGGAAGCTCGCGCTATGCGCCGGCCGACCGGGTCGTCGCGGTGGGAGCGAAGGCCGCGGTGTTGGTGACGCTGCTCGCATTCACGGCGCTGGCGTTGACCTACTTGTCGTTGCCGCGCACCGAAATCGACACCCGTTATTTCGAAAGCCTCTACTGGGGGCCGGGCCACGTCTTGCAGTTCGCCTATACGTTGTTGGTGCTTATCACCTGGTATTGGTTGGCCGGCGCCACCGGCGCGCGACTGCCGGTAGGCGCGGCGGCGGGGGTGAGCATGATCCTGTTGGCGGCGGCGCCGGTGCTGGTGGTGACACCATGGATCTATCTGACGACCGAATCCGGCTCGGCCGCATTCGTCGCCGGCTTCGCGCGACTGATGTACTGGGGTGGTCTGGCAGCAATGCCGTTGCTGCTCGCGATCGGCCTCGGGGTGGTTCGCGGTCGCGGGGTCCCGCGCCACGAAAAGCCGGCCTGGTCGGCGCTGGTTTGCTCGTTGGCGCTGTTTTTGGCCGGTGGCGCGCTGGGCTACATGATCGAGGGCGTCAACGTGGTCATTCCGGCGCACTATCATGGCTCGATCGTCGGCGTGACCCTGGCCTTCGTGGGTCTGACCTACCATCTGCTGCCGATCCTCGGCTACGCGGAGCCGATGCGCCGCCTGGCGACCGTGCAACCCTTTGTCTATGGCGGCGGCCAACTGCTGCACATTACCGGGCTGGCGATCTCGGGTGGTTACGGGAACATCCAACGCAAGACCGCGGGCGCGGCGCAAGGGCTCGACAGCATGACCGATCTGGTCGGCATGGGGATGATGGGACTCGGTGGGCTGATCGCGATCATCGGTGGTCTGTTGTTCGTGGCCATCGTGATCAAGGCGATGTGGCCGGGAAGGGACGGACCTCGCTGAGCGCCGCGCTCGCGGCGTTGCTCAGCGCCAGCGCGCGATGATCTTTTGGTAGTCCTTGAACAGGGTCGCCGCTCGGTTAGTCGTCGGCGCCTGCTCCGGCTTGCTTTGCGAAGTTGATGCCGAGCGGCTTGGTGAGTGATTCGAGCTGCGCGGGCGATCCGGTGGCACCCACGAAACGCGGGTTGAAATAGGGCACGTATTCGGCAAGTGTCGCGGGCGTGTCGCGCGCCGGATCGACCGAGATGAAGATCACTTCGGGTCGATCCTTGTCGGCGATTTTTCCGTGCATTAACTTATCCATCGCCGCGAGCGCGGTGAGCGTCGTCGGACAGACATCCGGGCAGTGGGTGTAGCCGAAGTACAGGTAGGTCCAGTGCCCGATCAGGGCGGATTTCGTCAAGGTCTTGCCATGCTGATCGATGAGCGTGAAATCGGGCAGTTCACGCGCCGGATGGAGCACGGTGGCCCAGGTGTCGGGCGCCGCCGACGGCGAGTCGGCGAAAAAGCGCTGCTCCAGCACGTACAGGGTCCAGGCGATGGCGAAACCGACCAACACGATCGCCGCTAGAATCAGCCCGCGCGTCCTGGCGGATTGAACAGGGATTGAATTTGTCATGCTTCGCGACGCTCGATCGGCCTGATTGCGCTAAAGAAGTTCCAAAGCCGAACCGGTCGGCCGATCGGCACCGAAAATCAGAATCTTGCGGCCATGGGTGCGAACCAGTCGCCGTTCTTCGAATCCGCGCAGCACGCGACTCGCCATTTCCCGTGAGCATCCCACCAGTCGTCCCAATTCCTGGCGCGTGACCTTGACCTCCGTGCCGCCCGGCCGTGCAACCGCGTCCGGCTGCGCGCAGAGATCGAGCAGGGCGTGGGCGACTCGCCCCGCGACATCCTTGAAAGCGAGATCCCCCAGTTTGCGGCTGGTATCGCGCAGGCGCAGCGAGAGCCGCGAAAGCATCACGAAAATCAGCTCCGGGCATTCGACCGTCACTTCGCGGAGTCGCTCATAACTGAGTATCGCGACTTCGCAGTTGCTCCGTGCACGGACCCAGGCACTGCGTTCGTGGCGTTCGTCAAACAAGCCAATCTCACCGAAAAAATCACCCGCGTTGAGGTACGCAAGGATCATCTCGTGGCCATCATCGTCCTCGATCAATATCGATACCGAACCCGCCACCAGGTGATAGAGTGAGTGGGATTGTTCACCAGCGGTGATGATGGTCGCGCCGGTGGCGAAACGGCGTCGATGGGATTGGCCGAAGAAGCGCCCGATGTCGGTGTCCGGTTCGCTATGCAATGTCGAAAGATTCATGCGGGCTGGGTCTTCATGGATCGCTGGGTGCCGTGTTGGTGGATTGGTGTTCAAGGCTCGATTCAAGATTCACTCACCAACTCCGGCGCCACTCCATCCCGCCCGGCGGCGTTGCTCGTCGGTTGAAGCGAACGACTATTCGCGTTCCTCGCTGCCGGTCGGGTGTCTCGGCACTCGATCTGGCAACGTTATTTCCGCCTGAACCTTTACTGTAGAGGGATCGAGGCGGGTGTGTCCACCGGCGGCAGTTGTAAATAGTAGCCCTGTGCGTGCAGGGCGGCGATTACTTCGCGGGCATTGGCCCGGGCCAATCGCCGGCTCGCATCGAGTTCGAGCTCCATTGCCAATTCCAACTTTCCCAAGCTTTCCAACAAGGCGCGCGGCACAGGATCGAACACGCCGCGTTCGGCGACGAACAGATAAGCATCACCATTGCGACCGCCGCGGTAGATCCAGCAGCGCAGGGTGGATCCGGTCGCGCCGCTCATGGCGCACTCGCGGCGTAATCGAGCAGCGCGTGGAGCAGCACGTTGCACCCTGCCGCGAGGTCGGCAGGCGTTGCACTCTCGGCCTCGTTGTGGCTCAAACCGCCCGCGCAGGGCACGAAGATCATCCCGGTCGGTACGACCTCGGCGAGATGGCAGGCGTCGTGTCCGGCGCCGGAAAGCATCTCGCGCAGCGGATAGCCAAGGGCTTCGGCGGCGTTGCGCACGCTGGCGACGCAGGCCGGGGCGAACGCTACCGGCGCGGCATGCTCGACCGATTCGACGGTGAGTTCCAGTCCGTTGCGCCGCGCAATCGCCGCGCACTCGGATCGCATGTCGCTGCCCATGTCGCTCAGCATTCGCGCGTCAGGATGGCGCATGTCCAAGGTGAGTTCGACCGCCCCGGCGATGGTGTTGCGCGAGCCGGGCGAAGCATGGATCTCGCCGACCGTGGCGACGCCGTGCGGGGCCTTGTCCCGGGCGATGTCCTGTATCGCGATGATCATACGGGCCGCGCCGGTGAGCGCGTCGCGACGCACCGCCATCGGCGTCGACCCGGCATGAGCGTCTTCGCCGCCGATCCGCAGATCGTACCAGTCGAGGCCTTGCACTCCGGTCACCACGCCGATCGTCAGGCCCTCGCGTTCGAGGATCGGACCCTGTTCGATATGGGCTTCGAAAAACGCCCGGTAGGTATGCCCTGCGCAGGGCTCGGGTCCGGCGTAATCGATGCGCTCCAACGCGGCGCCGACGGTGACCCCGTGGCGGTCGCGCCGCGTCAGCGCGAAGTCGAGGTCGTGGGCGCCGGTATGGACACCGGAGCCGAGCATCGCGGGGGCGAAGCGCGCGCCTTCCTCGTTGGTCCACACGGCGATTTCCAGCGGCGCTTCCGTTTCTATCGAATGGGCGTTCAGGGTGCGCACGGCTTCGAGCGCAGCAAGGACGCCGTAGACCCCGTCGAAACGCCCGCCATGCGGTTGGGTGTCGAGATGGCTGCCGCTCCCGACCGGGGCGAGCGATGGGTTGCGGCCCTCGCGGCGCGCAAATATATTGCCGATCCGATCAATCCGTATCGTCAGTCCCGCACTACGGCACCAAGCAATGTAGAGGTCGCGTGCGGCACGATCTTCGTCGCTCAATGCCAGTCGCCGGCAGCCACCCGCGGCGGTGGCCCCGATGCGGGCCATCTCCATCAAGCTGGCCCACAGGCGCTGTTCGTCAATCCGGGGGATCGGCATCATCGGGCGTCCCCGCGCGCCGGCCGGTACCGATCGCCGCGTGAGGCCTCATTCCGGGGCGCTCGCTTGAGCGCTGCTGGCGCCCCATGCGAAGTGGCGTGCCTCGAGTTCGGCTATCAGCGCCGCGCACGCATCCGCGGCCAGCGGCAAGAGTGGCGGGCGTACTTCGCGCCACGCCGGATCATGGAGATTGTGGGCCACGACCTGCTTGAGCGCCGGGATCATGGGCCGCGCATCGATCGTGGCACGGATCCGATCGATCGCTTCCTGGGCCCGGGCCTGGCGTCCATCGTCGGCCAGCCAAGCGTCGAAGACCGCCCTGATCGGGCCGGCGTTGATGTTCGCGGTGGCGGTGATGCAGCCGCATCCACCGGCCCCGAGGGCGTCCAGCAACAGCGTCTCGGTACCGGGGAATACGCACAAATCGGGAAACGCTTCGATTAGTGCCGCGGTGTTTTCCCAGTCGCCGGTGCTGTCCTTGATCCCGACCAGATTGCGGGGAAAACGCGCGCCCAGGTCGCCGATCAGGCGCGCCGAGATCGGTATCCCCGACATTCCCGGGAAGTGGTAGAGAAGGAGTTGCAGCCGCGCCTCGCCGACCCCCTCGATCAACCCCGCGTAGGCGCGCAGCAAGCCTTCATCCGTGACCTGCTTGTAGTAGAAAGGCGGTAGTACCAGCACCTTGTAACAGCCCAGTTCGGCGGCGTGGCGGGTCAGGCGGATGCTGTCCGGTAGCGCGCAGCAGCCGCTCCCGATCATCAGCCGTTGCGGTTCGATGCCGTCCGCGAGCAGCGCCTCCAGCGCGCTCATGCGCTCCGCGACCGTAAAGGAATTGGCCTCACCGGTGGTCCCGAACAGAGCGATGCCGTGACAGCCCCGATCCAGGCACCAGCGCGCGTGGCTTGCCAGGCGTGGCGTATCGATACTGAGGTCGCCGTGCAGCGGCGTGAGCAGCGGCACCCAGACGCCGTATACGGCACGACTCTCGACCTCATGGCCGGGGTTGGTTGATGACGAGTTCGAGGTTGGCGAATCCATGTTGGCGACTCCGGTGATTTCGTTGGTCGGCACGCCGGTTTAGCGCATTTTGACTCCACGCCCGCGCAGTTGGGCCAAGGCTTCCTCTCGCAGCCGCGCGCCCTGGTGAAAGTAGCGTTCCAGGAAGACATCGAAGTCCACTTGATCCGCCGCTTCCACCGCCGCCTGCTGGGCGTGTGAACGGGCGGCCTCCTGATCGTAGTCGCGTTGCAACTCGGCAGGCAATGGTCGCGCCCGGAAACCCGCCGCATGCGCTTGCGAACAGTGCATCGCGAACTGAAAAAAGGATTCGTCGCGATCGCGCATCGTCGCCAGGATGCGCGCCGAGGAGGTAAGCTCGGGGTCGTCGGCGGCCTTGCGCTGCGCCGCGAGGGTGCGCATGAAGGGGCCATCGGTGGCGTCGCCGTCGAGCGCCGTGCAGAGTGGAACCAGCGCCTCGCACAGGGCTATCGCACAGTCGCGCAGGGATCGCTCGGTGCCGTCGACACGCAATGCGACGCCGGGTTCGCGGCCGCGCGAGGCGACCGTGTCGAGGTTCCGCGCGCAGTCTTTGCGTTCCTCCGCCGACAGCGGCGGGCTCGGGCAAATCAGACACAACAGCAACAGGGCTTCAATGAAACGCATCGCGTCGGCGCTCACGCCGAGCGGCTGTTGCGGGTCCACATCGAGCGATCGGATTTCTACATAAAGCACGCCGCGCCGGCTCAACGCCAGGGTCGGGGCCTCACCCGAACGTGCGAGTTGTTTGGGCCGAATCGTGCTGTAATACTCGTTTTCTATCTGCAATACGTTAGCGTTGAGTTGGCGATAGTCGTCGCCGTCCTTGACCCCCAGGCGGGCATATTCGGGGGAGGGGGTCTCGATCGCCCGAGTCAGGATGGAGACGTAGCTGTGCAGAGAATCGTAGGAGATAGACAGATCCTGTTGGCTGGAATTCTTGTAGCCGATGTCGCTCATGCGCAGTGAAGTCGCGTACCGCCGGTACCAGGTGCCGGCGTCGAACTCGTCAAAGTCGGGTGCGACGTCGTCGGGGAAGAAGCTCTTGCAGTCCGCCGGCGAACTCCCGAACAGATAGGGCACGATCCAGCCGTAGCGGAGAAAATTCCGAGTCAACCCGAAGTAGGCATCGGATACGGCGTCGCGCTCCGGTGGGTCACCGGCCCCCGGTCCCAGCAGCGCCGACCAGAGGGGTTGCGGTGGCGAATAGTTGAAGTGAACCCCGGAGATGAGCTGCATCACCGGGTCGTAACGCAAGGCCAGTCCGCGACGATAGACCTCTTTCATGTGACCGACGTTGGAGCTTCCATAGCGGGCGATCGGTATCGAGGACTTGCCCGCGATGATGCACGGCATGCTGGTGGCCCACAGCAGCTCGTCGCCGATTTTCGCGTAGACCTCACGATGCAGTTCGTCGAGGAAGGCGAGGGTTCGCTCATGGTCGGGATACGGGGGCGTGATCAGTTCGATCAGCGCCTCCGAAAAGTCGGTGGTGATGAACGGATGGGTCAGCGGCGCCCCCAGGGTCTCGGGATGGTCGGCGGGAGACAAGGTGCCGGTGGGCGTGACACGCAGGCTTTCCTTTTCCAGCCCGATCCGGCCACCGCGCAGCGGCTCGCCGCCGGCCGTGGTAAGCAGTGTTTGAAGTCGGTCGTTGAATCCCTTGAACACGGCAATCTACGCTCGTTGTGGCGGAGCGCGGATTCTACGCCATGGGGGGATCGTTGGCTGGTATTTTTTGCCCGGCGCAGCGCGCCGAATCAGTCGCCTGTCGAAGCCGCCGGGCGCCGCTCGGTGGCGTCGAGGGAGTGGTTGAATTCTTGCTCCATCGCGCGGCGCACGCGCACCGTCTCGTGGTTCGGGTCGCAGTCCACATCGTTCCAGTGGACGAGTTCACCCCGCGCCACCGGTTTGGTGAGGGTAACGGCGCTCGCGAGTCCGATCGGGAGCGCGCCTTCCCGCAACGAGCTCGCCGCCGGCATCAAGCGGCCCCAGACCGTGTAGCCGCCTTCACCGTCGAGCGTTTCGCCCGGTGCGAGGTTGCGTTTCGCTATCGCCACGGTGTCGCCGTGAAAGGCGCGCGCGCAGCCGGTGGGTTCACCGCGCAGCGCGGTGCTCGCGACGCTGATGCCGAGTTCGAGCCCAATCAGGTGGGTTGGGCGATACATCGCGGCGTAGCGACCGCTCCGGTCGCGGATGAAACCGTATTCGGAGAAGCAGCGCGCGACGTAGTCGGACGGCGCTTCAAATACCACGTACACGCCCCAGCGCAGATCGCTGCCGAGTTCACTTCCGTCACGCGCGACGGACGAGACGACTTCGACCATTCCGGCGTGATCGAGTATTCCGCCCGCGTTCGCGGGTTTCAGCATTTGCGGCAGGCGGGCCGGTTCACAGGGCGGAAACCGGAGCCCCTCGATGGCTGGCAGAAGGCCGGTCGCGTTGGCCACCGCGGTCATCTCGATCGCCGATTTGGTCCCGTCGAGAAAGGAGTTGAACATCTTGGGGTTCATGCCGCCCAGGCGGGCCTGTTCGGCGCTGAGCCCGTAGTAGGACCACACGGTATCGGGCGTCGACGCGTGATACTCGGGCAGGTACTTGGTGCCCTTTCCGGCACACACCACATCGAAGCCGCAGGCGCGCGCCCAATCAACCTGCTCGGCGATCAATGCCGGCTGATCGCCGTAGGCGAGCGAGTAGATCACGCCCGCGGCTTGCGCCCGCGCGGCGAGCAACGGTCCCGCCAGCGCGTCGGCTTCCACCGTCACCATCACGATATGGCGCCCGGCGTCGATGGACGCCAGCACATGGCGGATCCCGGCGCCCGGAGCGCCGGTCGCCTCGACGACGACGTCCAGACCGGGCGCCGTGATGAGTGCCGATGCATCCTCGGTGAGGCAGGTGCGCCCGTCGACCAAAGCCTGCCCGAAATCGGGCGCGGAGAACTGTTCGCGCGGCCAGCCGGTGTTGAGCAAAGACCGGCGGGCACGTTGGAGATCGAGGTCGCAGACCCCCAGGACCTGGAGGCCCGGCGTGCGCCGCGCCTGGGCGAGGAACATCGAGGCGAACTTTCCGGCGCCAATCACGCCGACCCGTACCGGGTTGGCGGTCGCCTCACGTCGCAAGAGTAAGCGGTGCAGGTTCATGGTGCGGGGTTCAGGGTGAGCGTGTCGCCCGGATGGGGCGGCGCGCGATCCGGGCCGCGTTGAAGCTTCGCGCCGTGGTCAAGGCTTGTCGGCACCGTTGCCCGTGCCCAGCAACGCGTCGGCGCGAGCCTGATCTTCGTCACTGAGCGCGACGGTCGTCACGCCGCGTGCGCGGCGCGCGCGCAACTGTATGAGCAGAAAGACGAGGGCGGCGACGCCGAGTATCGCGGGGCCGCCCCACAGCGCCAGGGTGCTCGCCTTGACCGGCGGGTCGAAGAGCACGAAATCACCGTAGCGGTCGGTCATGAACTTGATTATCGCTTTATCGCTCTTGCCGGCGGCGATCATCGTGAAAACCTGGTTGCGCAGATCCTTGGCGAGATCGGCTTCCGAGTCCGCGATGTTTTCGTTCTGGCACACCAAGCAACGCAATACCCGGGTGAGGTGCTTGTAACGCTGTTCATGCTGCGGGGTTTTGAAGTCGCGCGGTTCGAAGACGATGGCGTGGGTGAGCGGTGCGGCGAGTACGGCGCCGGCGAGCACCAGCAGCCGCAGGCCGCGCATCAAGGTACCGGGCGAGGACCGGAGGTGGGCGCACGAGGTGTTCAACTCCGTGCCACCGCGGGAGTATCCAGCCGTGGCGAGCCGCGGCCGGCCGTGTCGAGCGCGCGGGCACGCTTGGCCAGGCGGTAACGACGGTCACTCGCGCTCAACAGCCCTCCCAGGGCCATCAGCAGCGGCCCGAACCACAACCAACGGATAAACGGCTTGTAGTACAGGCGCAGCGCCCAGGCGCCATTGTCACCCAGTGGTGCGCCGAGCGCGACGTACAGGTCGCGGGTCACGCCGGGGTCGATCGCGGCTTCGGTCATCGGTTGGGATTGCCTCAGATACGAACGCTTCTGAGGATAGAGGGTGGCGACCGGCCGTCCGTCACGGCTAATTCGCACCTCAGCGCGCTGAGCGGTGTAGTTGGGGCCGCGGTTTTTCGATAACCCGACGAGCAGGAAGTCGTAGCCGGCGAGGGTCGCGGTCTGACCCGGCGCCAGACTCACGTCACGGCGTACGCTGTAGGCACTGGTCAGGGCGACGCCTACCACGAATAGGGCGATTCCGAGATGCGCCAGCGTCATGCCGATGAAGGCACGCGGCAGGCGGCGCAATCCTGCCGTGAGGGTCGATTTGTTGCGCAGCCTCGCGATCACGCCCTGGATCGCGGTCAGGGTGACCCACGCGGCGAGGAACAACGCCACCATGACCATCACCTTGAACGGGCCGGCTACCAGACTGGCGGCGACCGCGCCGAGCGCCACGGCGGCGATCAGGCTGGTGCGCAGCAGGCCCGCGAGACGCGCCACGCTGTCGCGTTTCCAGCGGGTCAGCGGCCCGAAACAAAGCAGTGCGATCAGCGGCAGCATCAGCGGCACGAAGACGCGCTCGAAGTAGGGCGGGCCCACCGAAATCTTGCCGACCCCGAGGGTATCCATGATCAGCGGATACAGTGTGCCGAGTAGCACGCTGGCCGAGGCCACGGTGAGTACCACGTTGTTGACCAGGAGCAGGGTCTCGCGTGAAAACAGATCGAAATTTCCGCCACCGCTGACCGCCCCGGCGCGCCACGCGTAGAGCAGCAGCGAGCCGCCCACCACCAAGGCCAGGAAGATCAGGATGAAGGTCCCGCGCGCCGGATCGGTGGCAAAGGCGTGTACCGAAACCAACACCCCGGAACGGACCAGGAAGGTGCCCAGCAGACTCAAGGAAAACCCGAAGATCGCGAGCAGCACGGTCCACGCCTTGAACGCGCCGCGTTGCTCGGTGACCGCCAGCGAATGCATCAGCGCGGTGGCGATCAGCCACGGCATGAACGACGCGTTTTCAACCGGATCCCAGAACCACCAGCCGCCCCAGCCCAGTTCGTTGTAGGCCCACCAACTCCCGATCGTGATCCCGAGGGTTAGGAACAGCCACGCGACGATGCACCAGGGGCGCGTCCAGCGCAGCCACGCGGCGTCCAGATGTCCATCGAGCAACGCGGCGATTGCGAACGCGAAAGGCACCGACAGACCGACGTAACCCATATAGAGCAGCGGAGGATGAATCGCCATCCCCGGATCCTGGAGCAGCGGATTGAGATCGTTGCCGTCGAGGGGCGCCGGCAGCAGGCGCAGGAAGGGGTTCGATGTCCACAGGATGAAGAGCAGAAATCCGACACTCACCAAGCCCATGATGGCAACCACCCGCACCCTAAAGTCCTCGGGGAGTTGTGCGCTGAAGATGGTTACCGCGAGGGTCCAGCCGGCCAGGGTCAACGCCCATAGCAGCATCGAGCCTTCATGCGCCCCCCATACGGCCGCGATCCGGTACATCATCGGCAGCGCCGAGTTGGAATTCTGGGCGACGTAAGCGACCGAGAAGTCACCCTCGATGAAGGCATAGGTGAGCGCCGCGAAGGCTACCGCGACCATCAACGCCTGGGCGCGCGCGGCCGGCACGGCAACGCCCGACCAAGCCGAGTCCGACCGCCACACGCCGACCAACGGAACCACGCTCTGCAAGAGCGCCAGACACAGGGCCAGGATCAGTGCGAATTGGCCGATTTCGGGAACCATCAGTTCGCCTCCTTTGCACTGCGCATACTGCCACCTTGCTTGGCAATTTTCAGCGCGTCGGCCACCTCGGGCGGCATGTATTTCTCGTCGTGTTTGGCGAGCACTTCTTCAGCGGTGAAAACGCCGCGTCCATCGAGCCGGCCGAGAGCGACGATGCCCTGCCCCTCGCGGAACAGATCCGGGAGGATGCCGGTGTAACGCACCGGCACCGTCTGGGCGTTGTCGGTGAGTTTGAATTGTACGGTCAGACTGCCGGGGTCACGCTTGACGCTGCCGGGTACCACCAGACCGCCGACCCGCACCGGGTGGTCGAGTGGCGCGTCACCCGCGTGGATCTGGCTGGGGCTGTAGAAATACAGCATGTTCTGGCCCATCGCGCGCAGCGCGAGGGCGGTCGCCGCGCCGACCCCGAGGATCAGGACCACGACGAAGATTAAACGTTGGCGTCTCTTGGGTCTCATGTTTTTTGCTCGAAACGTGCCTGGCGGATCAGTGACTGGCGCAGTCGACGCCGTCGCACCATCGGCGCCAGGAAGTTGATGAGAAGTACGACGAGGCAAATTCCGTAGGAACTCCAAACCCACACCGCGTAACCGCCCATGTGGAGAAATTCACTGAAGCTACGCATGTTGATGCTCCACGGCCTCGCGCACCCAGTGACTTTGGCGTTCGCGTTCGAGCCCCTCACAACGCGCGCGCATCAGTAACACGGTGAAGTAGTAGAGATGGAAGGCCAGGGCCATGATCAGCAGCGGAATCAACATGTGGACGTCTATCGAAGGGGCGCCGAACTTGGTCACGGTCGGACCCTGGTGGAGTGTGTTCCACCATTCTACCGAGTAATGGATGATCGGAATGTTGACCGAGCCGACCAGGGTCAGCACCGCCGCCGCACGACCCGCGGTGCGCACGTCGTCGATCGCGCCGCGCAGGCCGATAACGCCGAGATACAAAAACAGGAGGATTAATTCCGAGGTCAGCCGCGCGTCCCACACCCAGTAGGTGCCCCACATCGGTTTGCCCCACAGCGACCCGGTGACCAGGGCGATGAAGGTGAACGAGGCCCCCACCGTGGCGCTGCTGCTGGCGATCACGTCGGCCAGTTTGACGTGCCAGATCAGGGTCACCGCGCCGGCGCCGGCCATCACCATGTAGACGAACAGCGACAGCCACGCCGCGGGGACGTGAATGAAGATGATCCGGTAGCTGTCACCCTGTTGGTAGTCGGTCGGCGCGAGTACCAAGCCGGAATAGAGTCCGGCGGCAAACAACACGACGCATCCCCACCCGAGCCACGGCACGAAGCGCCCGCTGATGCCATAAAAATAGCGGGGCGAGCCCAACTTGTGGAAGAAGGTCCAGATTGTCGAAAAGATCCACATAATGCGGCGCGATTCTACGGCAACTCCGGCGGTGTTCCCATAATTTAGATCAAGATTGGTCGGATCAAGACTGGCTGGATCAAGACTGGCTGGATCAAGATTGGCCCGATCAGCTTTGACGGCAAACGCGTGCTTCAGTTCATGGTGATGCGAAACGCCGCCGCGCAGGCGACCGGTGCGAGCGTCAGCGCGAGTACCAGAAAGGCACCCAGCATCTCGATTTGCCCTTGCATCGGCAGCCCGGTGGCCGCCGCGCCCACCGCGTTGGCGGCGAAGATCAGCACCGGTATGTAGAGTGGAAGCACGAGCAGCGAGAGTAATGCGCCGCCGCGTCGCAGCCCCACGGTGAGCGCCACCCCGATCGAGCCGATCAGGCTCAGGATCGGCGTACCGAGGGCTAGCGTGACGAGCAATATCGGCAGCGCCTGCGTGGGCAACGCCAGCAGCATCGCGAGCAGTGGAGAGATCAAGATCAACGGCAACCCGGTCACCAGCCAGTGTGCCATGATTTTCGCCAGCACCAGGACCACCAGGGGCCTGGGGCTGACCAACATCTGTTCCAACGCCCCGTCCTCGAAATCCGAGCGGAACATGTTGTCGAGTGACAGCAGCGTCGAGAGCAACGCCGCTACCCAGATGACGCCCGGCGCCAGCAACCGCAAGGTATCGCGCTCGGGGCTGACGCCCATAGGGAACAGACTGACCACGATCACGAAGAACAGCAACGGGTTGGCGATTTCGCCACGCCCGCGCACCGCCAACAGCAGATCGCGTTCGAGAATCGTGAAGAATGCGCTCGGGTACATCGTCGTCAGATCGCTTCGCCGAGCCGCACCATCGGCGGTGGGCCACCGCGCAAACGCACCGGCTGGTGGCTGGTGAGCACCACGCCGCCCCCGGCCGCCACGTGGTTTTGCACGATGTCGTCCAGGATCTCGCCGGCGTGTACATCGAGCGCGTTGAAGGGCTCGTCTAGGATCCATAGACGCGCGTCGCTGACCAACAGGCGCGCGAGCGCCACCCGACGGCGTTGTCCGGCGGATAGCATGCGGGCGGGAATATCGTGGAATTTCTCGATTTCGAAGCGCTCGAGCGCCTGCATCAGGTTCAACGTGCTCGGTTTGCGGGCCAGGGCCCGGGCGATTTTGAGATTTTCCATCCCCGTGAGTTCGAGCTTTACGCCGCTCACGTGTCCCACGTAGTTCAATTCCGCCAGATACTCGGACGATCCGATCCGGACCGGCACGCCTTCCCAGCGCACCTCGCCCGCGGTCGGTAGCGTCAGGCCGCAGAGGGCTCGCAAGAGCGTCGTCTTTCCGCTTCCGTTACGGCCGTGTATTTGCACCAGTTGGCCCGCCGGGAGCGCAAAATTGAGTCCTTCGAAGAGCAGGCGATCACCCCGGAAACACGCCAGATCGATCGCTTCGATCAGCGGGGCATCGAGTGTGTCGGCGGTAGCGTTGGTCATACTTGCTCTGTCGTAGCTGAGCGCTGGACGGTCATGCCCCATTCGTTACGGGCCGATGCATCCGCGCCATTCACGTGACGCACGAATAGCCATTGCGGAAGCTGCCCGGTGGGTGAAGCGCGCGCACCGTACCTAAACCGCTCCAAGCCTGCAAGGCGCCGGGTCATGAGAAGCGTAAGTTCTCAATAATCCCGGGCGAGATCGCTGTTTGAAGAGGAGCGGGGTAGTGCGTTACTTCGACCGTAGGCAGCCGGGGCGAAGCGGAAAACAGGAATGCCCGGTGGGCATTCCTGCCGCTGAGCGGGTTCGCATGGATGCGAACCCCGGACTTGCAAGCGGCGCGGGAAAGCGCCGCGCCGCAAGCTGCCCTGTCGAGCGTACAGGTATGTATTCACCGCGTGTACTGTAACGCACTACCCCGCTCCAACGCCCGGACTTTTTGAGATGTTACTGAGAAGCGGTGTAAATGCGCGCCGTGCTTCGCTATGCTGTGCCGGTGAATCGATTGAACGCCGAAATCGGCCATCGGGAAGTCGTGCGCCCCGAGTGGATTGACTATAACGGCCATATGAACGTAGCCTATTACGTCTTGGTTTTCGATCACGCGACCGATGCGATGCGTGAGCGCTTGGGGTTGGGAGAAGCCTATCGCGCCGCAACCGGCAATACCGTCTACGTCCTCGAGGCCCATTTAACCTACGCGCGCGAGCTGAAGGAAGGCGACCCGATGGAGATCCGCACGGAGCTGCTCGACCGGGATGCCAAGCGCCTGCATTATTTTCATCGGATGTTCCACGCGCGCGACAACTTTCTTGCCGCGACGACCGAACAGCTTTAAATGCATATCGATGCCCGGACCGGGCGCGGCGGCGCGATGCCGGACCCGGCGATCGAATTGGCGGCCGTGATGCAGGAGGAAAGCCGGGGATCGTCCAATCCACCCGAAGTGGGCCGGGTGATCGGGATTCGTTCGGGGCGGCCCAGATAAAAAACGCCCAAAGACGAATAAGGGGGGAGGAAGGATTCGTCTCCGGGCGTCGGTACTCAAAATACCGCTTGATGCCTCAAGCGTGGAACAAGTCTAATTCAAACAGGACGTACTGATCTGTGACCGCCATCACAAATCCGAGTGTTTTCCTCCGTTTTTTCGCGGAGTCGGCGAATTGCCTGAGTGGCGCGCCCTCCGACCAGCGTACGCGAGGTAACGGCTGATGGGGAGCCGACAATTTAAGACCTTGGTCGACGTGGACACGCTGGCGCGGCATCTCGACGATCCGCACTGGGTGATCGTCGATTGCCGATTCGATTTGGCCGACACCGGAGCCGGCCGGCGTGCCTATCAGGATGCCCATATTCCAGGCGCCGTGTATGCCGATCTGGACCACGACCTGAGCGGCCCGCCGCTTAGCGATCATGGTCGCCATCCGATGCCGAGCCCCGCAGCGCTGATCGATACCTTCCGGCGTCTGGGGATCACGTCCGCGTCACAGGTGGTGGCCTACGACGATGCGGCGGGTGCGATCGCCGCCCGCCTGTGGTGGCTGTTGCGCTATCTGGGGCACACCCGTGTCGCACTGCTGGATGGCGGATGGCAGGTTTGGAGGGAAAGCGGGTTGACGTCGGCGGGTGGCGTCGAAAATTGCGCCGCCGCGGATTTTCACGGTCAGCCGCGCGCGCGTTGGCTGGTGACCGCAACTGAGGTCGATCAAGCCCCATTGTTGATCGACGCCCGCGCCCCGGAGCGATTTCGCGGCGAAATCGAACCGCTCGACCCGGTCGCGGGACATATTCCCGGTGCAGTCAACTACAGTTACGCGCTCAATCTGGATCGCGACGGCTGCTTCTTGCCGCGTACGGAACTACGCGCGCGTTTGCTCGATGTGCTAGGCGACACGCCCGTCGAAGAGACCGTTTTCTATTGCGGCTCGGGGGTTACCGCCTGTCACAATTTGCTGGCGCTGGCGCACGCCGACCTGGGCGCAGGGCGGCTATATGCGGGTTCGTGGAGTGACTGGTGTGGCGATCGGTCGCGACCGGTGGCGCGCGGCACCTGAGACGGCTTCTCTCGCCAGGCGACGATCGTGGCGCCCACGGTTAGGCTACTTGGTACCCGTCCGGAAAGACGGGTACTAGGTCCGGTGCAGGGATGCACCGGTATTCTCGACGACTGTAAGTCGTTGAAAATGTGAGGAACCGGAAATGACCCGCAAACGGCCAGGATGGCCGTTTGCGGATGGACACTACTTGACCGCCGGGCTCGATCCGCCGAAACCTTGACCTGCGGTGCGCTCCGCGGCGACGATGTCCAAGGGCCGCAGCAGCGGCGATGGGTACGGGAAAATCATGGATGAGAGCTACGATCTGCTGGTCATAGGCGGCGGCAGCGGGGGTATTGCCTGCGCGGTGCGGGCCGCAAGTTACGGCGCAAGTTGCGCCGTGGTGGAACGGGGTCGGCTCGGCGGTACTTGCGTCAACGTCGGCTGTGTGCCGAAGAAGATCATGTGGTATGCAGCCTCGTTGGCGCACGCGATGGAGGATGCACCGGCCTACGGCCTCGACGTTTCCTATCGCGGCTGTGACTGGGGATCGCTCAAACGTTCACGCGACGCCTACGTTGCCCGCCTCAACGAGATTTACGTGCGGCGCCTCGACGGTTCGGGTATTGCCCTGTTACGCGGCCATGCGCGTTTCGTAGATGCGGCGACTGTCGACGTCGAGGGGCGGCGCGTGAGTGCGAAGCAGGTAGTGATCGCGAGCGGTGGCGAGGCGATCATCCCGGAAGTGCCGGGTGCCGAGCTGGGGATCACATCCGACGGCTTTTTCGATCTCACCGATTGCCCGCCACGGGTGACCATTTCCGGTAGCGGTTATATCGCGGTGGAACTCGCCGGGATGTTGGGGGCACTGGGCGCCGAGGTGACCGTTCTGGTGCGAAAGGACCAACTGCTGCGGCCTTTCGACGCGATGCTGAGCGAGTGCCTGCAGCGAGAGATGGCGGCCGACGGTATCGCGATACGCACCCGCACCTCGATCCTGAAGGTGGGGTCTTCGCAGGACGGCCTGCACATCGAATTGAGCGACGGGGACTCCCTGAACGCCCGGGATCTATTGCTGTGGGCGATCGGCCGCCGGCCACGTACCCGGGATCTCGGGATGGAAGTGACCGGCGTCAAGCTGGGCGGCCAGGGTGAAATCCTGGTCGATGACTATCAGCAAAGCAACGTGCCGGGCATTCTCGCGCTCGGCGACGTCACCGGGCGCGCCGCCCTGACCCCGGTCGCAATCGGCGCGGGCCGGCGTCTCGCGGATCGACTCTACGGCGGACAAGGCGAGCGCAAGCTGGACTACGATTTGATTCCGACGGTGGTCTTCAGCCACCCGCCGATCGGAACCGTCGGCCTGACCGAGGCCGAGGCGCGGGCCGCATACGGCGACGACGTGCGCGTCTACGAGTCACGCTTCAACCCGATGTATCACGCATTTACCGAGCGTCGACGCCAGAGCGCGATGAAGTTGATCACCGTCGGCGAGGACGAGCGGGTGATCGGATGCCATGTGATTGGCGTCGGTGCCGACGAGATGCTCCAGGGCTTTGCGGTGGCGCTGCGTATGGGTGCGCGCAAGAGCGACTTTGACGACACGGTGGCAATTCATCCGACCAGTGCCGAGGAATTGGTGACGATGCGTTGAGCCACTGGTGGGCGAGATCGGCGTGCCCGGGTGGTGCGCCTCGCTCAGGTACTTCCGGAACCGCGGTTTTTGGCCACGAGTTGCTCGATCAGGCCGTCGAGGCCGTCGCGCTTGATGATCGTTCCAAAACTGTTGCGATAAACGGATACCAGGCTCACCCCGTCAACCGTGACGTCGAACACCTTCCATCGCCGCTCGCGATAGGCAAGTCGATAGTTGATGGTGATCGGGCTGGCGCCGGGCTGTGGGATCCGCGTGCGGATGGTCACTTCATGGTTGGCGGCGGCGCGCGGCGAAAGGTACTCGACGTTTCGGTGCGTCAACTCGGTGAGCGCGGTGCTGTAGGTGTGCATCACCAGGGTGCGGAATTCCATGATGAAGCGAGCCTGTTGGCTCGGAGACGCGCGCCGCCAGTAGCGGCCCAGCACCAACCGTCCGATTCGTCGCTGGTCGACCAGAGGCATCACCAGGGTATTCACGAGCGCCCGTGCGCGACCCGGGTCGGCGCTGATCGCCGCGCGCTGGTCGCTGACCGCCGCGACCACGCGGTCGATGGTTTCGCGCACCAACCGTTGTGCCGCCGCCGCGCTGTCGGGTGCCTGAGCGGCACTCGTGCCCGCGCCCAACAGTAGCAGGCAACACCCGGCCGTAAACTTGCGGAGAACCCCTACGCACGCCATCCTGCGAGTTCGCATGATGGTGACGAACAACGATCGAGTAGGCATAGGTATCGGTTTTCGTCGATCTCGACGCACCTCGCTGCGGATGTAAGCAAACGGCTGCACACATTTTCAGACGGGCGTCCTGATAGTGTGACCGGCGCTCGCCGATTATAGTTCGTCCATGTGCGATGGGAACAATGCACCGGCGGGTCGGCGAGCGACGATCGGAGCGTCATTCCAACCTGGCGCATGAGCGCGCCTAGCCTGTTGCTGGCATTGCTGTCGGGCGGTTGCGCACGGCAGCCGTAACCCGTGCAGCCGCAGGCGGATGCAGGGATGAATCGGGAACAAGGCAAGACTGATGAGCCTCTTGCAAAACTGGGGAGCGGCGATCCAGGTGGTAAATCCGATCCGCCATTGATCGCTGGTCGAGTCTCGCCGGGAGCGGCGGGCAGGGAAATGATCGTCTTGAATTCCGGTCTGGAATATTGGATGAAGGAACGCGAGGTGGCGATCGAGCGGTCGCGGGCGGCGATCCACGGATACCGCGAGCGCTGGCGAGCGGTTCAACGGTGAGGTGAAAATGATGCAGATCAGACTGCGATGGCTCTATACGGTGTTGGTGCTCGGGGTTGTGTGGTTGCCTGTTGAGCCGGTCCATGCCGATCAGACCGATCCGCAACTGACGGTGCTGTTCGAACGGTTGCGCGCCGCGCCGGATACCGCGACCGCGGGGGAACTGGAGGCGCAGATCTGGTCGCTTTGGATGCGCAGCGGCGTCTCGGAGCTCGATGCCTTGCTCGGCGAGGGGGTGCAGGCGATGCGGGGACAGGATTTTGCGCAGGCGATCGAGATATTCAGTCGGCTCGTCGAGCGTGCTCCGAAATTCGCCGAGGCCTGGAACAAGCGGGCGACCGCGTATTACCTTGCCGGTGACTACGCCGCATCGATGACCGATATTCGGCGCACCCTGGCGCTGGAACCGCGCCACTTCGGCGCGATTTCGGGTATGGGTTTGATCTTCCTGGAACGCGGCGACGAGCAATCCGCGCTGCGGGCGTTTGAAGAAGTGCTGAAAATCAATCCGCACGCGCCGGGCGCCTTGCGTCAGGTCGAACGGCTGCGGTTGAAGCAGGGCGAGGCGATTTGATCGTGACACCGCGTCGCGACCGCGGTGCGAGTCAAGCTATGATTGGGTCCGGTGGCGGGCTACGCTACGCATCGAACAGCGACGAATAGGGGGAGTAGGGCTATGCAGATCGTCAGCGAAAGTTTCGATCACGATGGCGCGATACCGGGGCGCTGCGCTTTTTGTGTGCCTGACGCCTCCGGTCACGTCAGCCTGGGTGGCAACAAGAATCCCGCGCTGTCGTGGTCCGAGGTGCCGGAGGGCACCAAATCATTGGTGCTGCTGTGCCATGACCCGGACGTTCCGAGCGTGCCCGACGATGTCAATCAAGAGGGCCGCAGTATTCCTGCGTCGCTTGCCCGCGTCGACTTTTTCCATTGGGTTCTGGTCGACATCCCCGCCGATACCGTCGGGGTACAGGAAGGCGAGTTCTCCGATGGTGTCACCGCCCGCGGCAAGAGCGGTCCCGGTGGCCCGCGCGGCACCCGCCAGGGCGTCAACGACTACAATAACTGGTTCGCCGGCGACGCGGACATGGAGGGCAATTACTTCGGCTATGACGGCCCATGTCCACCCTGGAACGATGAAATTTTGCACCACTATCATTTCACGCTCTATGCGCTCGATATTGAGCGCTGCCCGGTGGGCGGCGATTTTACCGGCCAGGCGGTGCGGGCGGTGATCGACGGGCATGTGCTCGATGAGGCACGAATTACCGGAACCTACACGTTGAATCCGGCGCTCACGGGGTGATCGGCCGGGACAGACCGCGGACCGTGGCGCGTTCCCTGGGGCTGGTGTTCGGGATCGCGATGAGCATCGGCGCCGGCGCCGCGCAAAGCCATCACGCCGGATACTACTATCCGCCTCCGCAGACCCGTGAAATCTACCGTGCGCGGACCGAAGTGCTACCGGGTGCGAACCGCAAGCGGCGTATTATGTTCGTCACCGAAATGACCAATCAGATGATGGGGAATCCCTATCCGCCGCCTTTCGCGATGTTCGCCAAGGGTGATGACGCGGACAAACTCATCATTACGAGCCTCTATTCAGACGCCTACAACACCCTTTACCGGATGCGGGGTCTGCTCGCCATCCTGACAGCGCGCGCGCGTCAGACGCCGGTGTTCCGCGATCACGACGTGGAGGACAAACTCACCTTCTTCGACTTGCTCAAGCTGCTGGGATTCAAGCGCTTGACGGTCACCGACGGCGACCGATTCGCCCATCAAATCAAGATCGAATAGGCGTCCGGGATCGGTCCGAACCCGTTATTCCGACGGCCAGCGCACGGCCGTGCGCACTTTGTTCGCGATTCGCGCTATACCATTGCCCGGATGGCCGACCACGGCGATGGCGCCACCCGCCGCGGGCAGCAGCAGCGCGTCCAATTTGGTTCCATGAACGATCTTTTCCCGACCCACGTTCTCGTCGGGCATCAGAAACACCATGACCGGTGCGTGCGCCCCGCGGATCACCAGATGGCCCGCCGCCCGGCCCTTGATCACGCAACGACCCGCGAAGGTGACCCGGCCGACCGCGCCGGTGATCGCGAGGCCCACCGGCTGTAGTGCCGCATTAACCTGCCGGCCCGATACCGGTGCGGTGGAGGTGAGCGCATAGGTCGCCATGGTCGCCATGGCGACGACTTCGCGTCCGAGTCCCGATACATCGGGTTGCCGCTGCACGGTGGTGGTCGTTACGCCGACGCTCAGGAGCAGGGCCGCCGCGATCGCGTAGACCTGCCGGCGGCGCCACCAGGGGCGCGCCGCGTGAGTGTCAAAGGACTGGCGGAGCAGCATCCGTGAAGCGAGTCCTTCCGGTACTTCCACCCGCATCGCGGACTGCAAGCGCCGGTCGAAGCGCAACACCCGGGACGCAAAGGACGCGCAACCGGGACATTCACGATGATGGCGATCCAGTTCTTCATCGCGCAACGTCGGCTCGCGCTCGAAGCGACGCCGAAATTCCAGGCAATTCATGCGCCCAGCTCCTCATCCATGTCGTCGTCGCACGCGCAATATCCGTCTTCGAGCGCTTTGCGCAATTTCTGGCGCGCCCGAAACAAGCGCGTATTGACGGTGGCGCGCGGCAAGTCGATCATCTCGGCGATCTCGGCGCCGGTATAGCCTCCGGTGACCTGGAGCGCCAACGCCTCGCGATACTTGTGGGGCAGAGCCGCTATCGCCTTGCGTAGCGCGAGTATTTCCGGGTCGATACCGGGCGCGCCGGTGAACTGATCCAGATCGAGATCATCGACGAAGTTCGGACGATAGCGTTCGAACTGACGCGCGAATTCACGTCGCAGGGTCGTCATCAGCCAACTCTTCGCTTTGCGGTCGTCGCGCAGACCGTCGAGGAAACGCCAAGCACGCAGGAAAGTCTCCTGGACAAGGTCCTCGGCCATCGCGGCGTTGCGGGAGAGCATGAATGCGTAGCGGTATAGATCGCTTGAGAGTGCCTGGACCATTTTTTCAAATCGTTGCTGCTTCTTACTCATCCCCGCGCTTTCCCTCCCGGGCGGTTGGCACGCGCCACCGCGCTGCCCCTTTCGCCCTATTGACCCAACATGTGGCGCCATTATTTCAATCCCTCCACCGATTCGGCGAGAATCACTTCATTTGCTCAGGCGGCCGCGCAGCGCTCAAATCGGCAGGAAAATCGCGCCGGCGATGCGCTGGATGACGTGACGAATGGTGCGGTCGGTACGATCCGCCACGAATTCGGCAAGCGTGTCCCGGGTCCCGATCAAGCGGCCGAAGAGCCGTTCGAAACTGAGATTGCGCGTCTCACCGGGGCGGGAATCGGCGAGTAGAAAGGGTTGGTCGCGGACGTTGCGTTTGGAGCCGAGCAGCCACGCCGCAATTTCGATGTTGCGGGCACTGTTGTAGAGCTTCCGGGGATCTATCTTGTCGAACAGGTAGAATTCGTCGCGGCCACCGTAGGCGTCTTGCACCATCGCGGTCAGGCCCGCGACGAAAGCCAATACGCGGTCTCCGGTGTAGTGCTCGTCGAACGCGAGGCGCACCGCTTCGCTGGCGCGCCGACCGTGCAATTCGACGGAATCGGGAACCCGCCGCGCGCGAAAGACACGCTTCACCGCGTATTGCCTGTCCGGCTTGCCGGTAGCTCGCCAGGCGTCAGGGTTGCGCCGGTACAATTTCGTTATCAGGGTGCGCAGTCCGGTCATCATCTCCCGGTAGCTGCTTTCGGCGATCAGGTCGAGATCGCTCTTGGCAAGATCTTTCAACCTGGAATCCTCGGTTGGCCGCTACATTCTGACAGTAAGCGGCTGATATGAATGCCTTTAATGTCGATCGATGTCTTCACCCGCCCGGTGAATCAGGCTACGGGGCGAAGTGCACGTTTGCGGCGGCGCGGGGCGGCGTTACAACGCTTTGAATAGAAAGACTATTCCGCATCGTTGTGCCTTGCCCTGCACCACCGCGAACGCACACTTCACCCCGTCCAACCGAGGATTCCAGGTTCAGCCTGAAGGGCCGAGCGGTCTCCCGGTCGGTTCCCGAGGAGATGCAGGCGCTGGTCGCGGCGCAGGCCGGCAGCACCAGAAGATCGCGACGCCTCATCGTTCGCCGAGCAGTCGCCGAGCCTCGCCGACGTACGCGGTGCGCTGGAGCAACAATCCGATACGGCTGCCGCCTAGCTGATGCCACAGTACCGCGGCCCGCACCCCGGCGAGCAGCAAGGCGCGCACCCGGGACGCGGCGGCGGGGGGTTCCAGGAAACGTGCTTCGCCCTGCACGATGATCCGTGGCCGCAAGTTGCTCAAGGTGTCGCTGTAAAGGTCGGCGAGGGCGTCAACCGTTTTTTCGTCGACATCCTCGACGTTCTCGGTGGTTGCCAGGATTCGTTCGATCCCCGCACGCAGGTTCTCGCGTCGATCGGGATTGCGCATCAGCTTGCGTTCCAGGAACAGCAGGCTTACCACGTAGCGCGTGAGTTCGGGATCCCTTCCGCCGGGCCCCGGTGCGAGTTGATGACAGAGCACCTCGAGGCCGGTCGCGACGCCCGGTTCGCCGCCGTACACCATCGTCGCGGAGGAAGCGCCGGTGCGCAGGACACTGGCAATGCTCGCGGCGAAGGCGCTGGCTGCACACCGTCCTTCGCGGGCGATCTGTTGGACGAGTATGCAGGCCTGAAAGAGCCCGGCCAGGGCCATCACGCGCTCGCTGAAAGGTTCGTTCACGTAACCGCCTGCTGGATGATTCCCCCGCCGAGGCATTCCTCACCACGATAGAGGACCACGGATTGGCCCGGCGTGACGGCCCACTGAGGCTGCTCGAAGTCGAGGCGCAGGGTATCGGCCGCAACGGGTCGCGCGTGGCAACGCTGTTCGGCCTGCCGGTAACGGATCTTGGCGCTGAGCCGTGCCGGCAGTCGCACCGGTTCGCCCGCCACCCAGTTCAATTCGGTCGCGCACAGCGCGCGGCTGAGGAGCAACGGGTGCGAATGGCCCTGAACCACAATCAGGCGATTATTTTCAAGATCTTTGCGCGCCACATACCATGGCGCGTCACCGGCGGCGTGACGGCCACCGATCCCGAGGCCGCGACGTTGTCCGAGCGTATAAAATGCGAGCCCGCGGTGGGTTCCCAGCCGTGTACCATCCGGGTCGACTACAGCGCCCGGCGTTTCGGGAATATAGCGAGCCAGAAACTCGCTGAAGGGTCGCTCGCCGATAAAGCAGATCCCGGTGCTGTCGCGCTTGGCATGGACAGCCAGTCCGGCCTCGTGCGCGATTCGGCGCACCTCCGGCTTGGTCAGTTCGCCGATCGGAAACTGGCAGCGTTGTAGCGCCTCCTGACCGAGGGTATACAAAAAGTAGCTCTGGTCCTTGTCGGGGTCGGCGCCCTTGTAGAGTCGCAGGCGATTTCGATGTTCCACGATGCGCGCGTAATGTCCGGTGGCGACCTGTGCGGCGCCTAGCGATTGCGCGTGTTCCAGCAGTTCCTGGAACTTGACCTCGCGGTTGCAGGCGACGTCCGGGTTGGGCGTAAGACCGAGGCGCAGGCCGTCGAGGAAACGTTCGAATACCCGCTCCCAATACTCGGCCGAGAAATTAACCGTACGCAATGCCACGCCGAGTCGCCGGCAGACCGCGGTCGCGTCGGCCAAGTCCTCGGCGGCAGCGCAATAGCCGGTTTCGTCGTCCTCCTCCCAGTTCTTCATGAAGATGGCTTCCACATCGGCGCCACGATCACGCAAACGCAGCAGGCTGACCACCGAATCCACGCCTCCCGACAGGGCGACCATTATCCTGGAATCCTCAGTTGACCGCTTCATTCCGATGGCAACCGTTTGACATAAAAGCGATAGAGTTCAATCGAGGCAGCCACCTACCGGGTGAATCACGCTACGGGGTGAATTGCGGGGGATGCGTTCGGTGCGGCGTGCATTTCGGTCGGCCGGTGGTCCTTGTCGTGGGGGCGTGACCTGGCGCAAGCCGCCCCGAGCGTTCATTCTACACGGTGAGTGGCCATTCCAATCGAAGACGAAATGCACCGGGGCGCAATCCCCACCACTTATTTTCGCCTGGCTCCTTATCGCGCAGGCGCCAAAATGGTAAGTTGAAAAACGTTTAGCGACACCGTTCCCGCCACGTAGCGCGGACCCGCCGGGCGCGACGAATTACGTCAGGATAAACAGCATGGACCTCACGCAATCGATAGCCATGAGCATGGGCCTGGCCTGGGCCAGCGACATCAACCTGTACGCCGCGGTGATGATGCTCGGGGTATTGGGCGCTTCGGGCAACATCGTGTTGCCGCCGGACCTGGAGCCGATCGCGCACCCGATGGTGATCATTGCTGCCGGGTTCATGTACTGCGTCGAGTTTTTCGCCGACAAGATCCCCGGTGTCGACACCGGTTGGGATACGCTCCACACCTTCGTTCGGATCCCGGCGGCGGCGGTGTTGGCGGCCGGGGCGGTCGGTGACATCAGCGTGCCGGCGCAGCTTGCCGCGGCGCTGGTCGGTGGCACGCTGGCGACCGGTGCGCATCTGACCAAGGCGGGGAGCCGGGTGCTCATCAACACCTCGCCGGAGCCGGTTACGAACTGGGTGGCGTCCTTCAGTGAGGATCTCGCGGTATTCGGCGGACTGTGGGCGGCACTCCACTATCCGTGGGTATTTTTTGGCCTGTTGGTGGTATTCATCCTCGTCGCGATCTGGTTGCTGCCGAAAATCTGGCGTGGCATCCGTTCGCTGTTCGCCGCCCTGGGGCGGCTATTCGGAAGATCGACGTCACCGCCGCCGCTCGCGGCGCCGCTGCTCTCACCGCGCGTCGATGAGTCACCACCGCCCGAGTGAGGTCGTGGCGCAGCCCGCTATTCACTCATCCGAAAACCGGACCAGGCGCCCGTCTTTTCGGACGGGCACCATCTAGTGTTCATCCGGAAACGGCCATCCTGACCGTTTCCGGGGTTGAAACCGGAAAATGAGGTTTCCCGGTTCCTCCCATTTTCAACGACTTGCCGTCGTCGAAAATGCCGGTGCATCCCTGCACCGGACCTAGCACCCGTCTTTTCAGACGGGCGCTATCTAGCACCGAATACCCGTTTGAGCAGTTCGGTGGTTCGCGCGGCGGGATTCTTGCGGATCCGCTTCTCTTCGGCCGCGATCATCAAAAACAGGCCGTCCAGGGCCTTGTTGGTCACGTAACTGTCGAGGTCCGGAGTCTTCATGCCGAGCAGTTGCGTGGCGATTCCCGCCTTGGTCTGGAGTTGCTTGTAGGCGCCACTCACGCCCGCCGCGTCGGTGGCATCGCTCACGATTGGACGCATCCGGGCAAAAAGGCGCTTGCCCCCGACCTTGCGGAAATAGCTGGTGGCCGCGTCGTCGGGACCATTGAGGATCCGCCGCGCGTCGTCGAGATTCATGTTGCGCACCGCATTGGCGAAGATCGGAGCCGCCTCCGGCACCGCACGCTCCGCGGCACGATTGAGCGTCGTTTCCAGTTGATCGGCGTAGCGCCCCTGGCCGAGCCGCCGCATCCCATTGGCGACCGTCGCGAGGCCGCCGGGCAGCGGGATACGCACTTGCGGGCGGCCCAGGTAACCGTCTGGTCGGCCGAGCGCACTCACCGCGCTTCGTGTGCCTTTCGCAAGCGCCTCCTTAAGCCCGGCGATCACGTCACCGTCACTGAGCGCCGTACCGCCAACTCCGGTGGCGCCGGGCGCACCGACCGCGCCCGAAATCTTGTTGACCAGATCGGACCAACCGGCGTGCGCCGGCCATGCGGTGCCGAACGCGATCGCGAAAAACAGAATAGATGACGTCGGTATGCGCATTCGTTGCTCCATCGGACGCGATGTCAGTGGCCTTCACCATGCCGAGTGCCGATCCATCCCGCCGGGTTGCTGGTCAGTTGCATCGCCTCGCGATGCGCCTTTCTCGCCCCCGGTCGGGCATCTCGTCACTCCGGGCGGTAACGTTATATTGACCCGAGGCCTTACCTCTCCTGTTCGGCAACCGGCTCGCGGGGTTCATCCGCAACCGGCGCCACGATCGGGTCGTCCCAGGCGCCGGTGACAGTGTATTGGTAAGCAAAGCTGCGGTCGAAGACTTTCTTGCGCAACAATTTTTCGGCCAGCCACACCGGGGCGAACGGTAGACTCTTGCTGAGTTTCGGGGTGACGGTCACGATTTCATCATAATCATGGTCGATCAGGCCGGTGCGCCCGGAGATGTCGATGCGGGCGATCGGCCCGTCGATGGTCAGGCCGCTGGTGTAGGCGTTGCCGCCATCAATTCCGAATTTTCCTTCCAGGCGATCGTAACGCAAACCGTCTTCGAACAGATCATTGAAGTCGAGCAGCAGGCGGCGCGGTAGCGCGGCGAGGCTGAGCAGCCCGAACAAGCGTCCCGAAGTGCCGCGCCGCACGCCGACCAGGCGACCTTTGGTCGCGTGGATGGTGACCGAACCGCTGCCGCGTTCGAGCGACAAATCGGCCGGTGCACCGGGCCAGCGTCCGTCGATCCGAAAATCGGCGGTACCGCCCCGTGCGCCGGTGTCATCGTAACCCAATTTGGCCATCAGTCGGCCGAGATCCTCGGTATGAACGCTCAGTTTGACCCGTGACTGCCGGCGCCTGTCCTTGATCGTCCATAGGCCACGGCCCTCGACCTCGAGACCGGGGGCGGCCAGGTAAATGCGTTCGAGCCGCAGGCCGTTGGGGTCGCGTGCCGCCAGCAGTCGGGCCGCTCCGAGATCGCGACCGGCATAGACCAGCTTGCGAGTAGTAAAATCAATCGCCGGGACCTTGCGCGGATCGATCCCGACGGGCGCCCGGGTCCGGCGATCGGATTTTTCGGTCTCCTCGGGTTTGGCGAGAGTCAATTGGTCGAGGTCGATGCGCAACGGGCTGCGCTCGAGATCGGTTGGAATGGTGATCCGGCCGGCGATGTCGCGCGCGTCAACGCGCACCTTCCAGGCACCGGTGGTTTGCGTGGCACGCACTCGCGTCGCGGCGAATCGGTGGCCGAGCAAATCCAGGTCCGCGACCTGCAAATCGGCGGCGCGGACGCTGCGTGCCGCTTCCGATGCCTTGTTATCGCCACCGCTCAAGAACCGACGCCACTCGCTCAACACCAAATGTTCGAGCCGGCCTTCGAGTACTACGCCCGGTTTGTCAGGCAAGCTTACCCGGCCCGCGCCGAAGCGGATCCGGCCTCGTTCCACCCGATGGCCGTCTGTCCCGGGAACCAATCGCAGGATCGCCGCGGCATCGCCGAATCGCAGTTTCAGGATCCGGACACCATCGGCGAGAAAACGATTTTCGACCACCAGTCGGCGGCGTTCGGCCGACCGTTTCGTGAATGGTTGGGGTAGATCGAGGTCGACCCCGTTGAGTTCGCTGGTGAAACGCAGACGCGGGGCCTCGCTACCGCCGGGTCGGCCGCGCGCCGGCAGGGTAATCAACGCGCGCCAGGTGCCCTCTCCGCGGAGTCGCGCGAGTAACGGCGAAATACCGGCATCGAGACCGGCGAGTAGCCCGGCATTGCGCAAATGGCGCACCAGATAATCTCGATCGGCGGATCCGGCTAGCTCGAGTCGGGTCGCCCCGCTGCCGCCCGCCGCTTTCTCGGCGTCGAGCACGATGGTCCGACCTAGATACCGAGCGCTGGCGCCCCGGGTACGGAAACTATTACCGTCGAAGTCGATTTTGGCGGTCACCGCGCTCAGCCCACGGAGAAACCCGGGTATCGCAACCTCGTTGCCCGTGACCCGGATCGAGCCCTCCGCACGGGCGCGGGCGCCCTTCTTCAAGGGGACTGAGAGTTCAAGCTTCACCGCCGTGGGTCCGCGCGGCTTGAGTTCGTCAATGACGTAGCTGAAATTCGACGCCAACGGACTTTCTGTAAGAAAACGGACACCCTGCCGGCTGTCGCCCTCCACCGAGCCGCGCAGGCTCACGATCGCCGGCTTGCGGGTCATGTCGTTGATCGCGACCTTCGCCCCGACGATTCGCGCGCCGGCCACCGTGCCCCGGTCGACCTGCGCGCGGATGCGCAAATCACGAAGATCGATGCTGCTCGCCAAGCCGCGCAGTGGCGGCCAACCGCGGGTATAGTTCAGGCGCTTTACCGCCAGGCGCGCGTGCAGATCGATGGTGGTGTCGCCTTTGACAAAGGATGGCAAGCGGAGATCGTCGGTTCGCAGCAACAACGCTGCATCGGCGATGCGGATCCCCTTCGCGGCCGTGCGCAGCCATCGAGCGAGACCCGCGTGGAGTCCGCGTGTGGGCACGTAAGGAGCGAGACTATCGATCGCCCCGCCGTTCATCGCGAGCAGCGCGGTCACCGCGGGGCCGACGCCATTCGGCGCCCAACGCAACGCCGCCCGCGCTCGCAGGGCGTTGCCGTCGAGGGTCAGTTTGACGTCATGGAATCCGATATGACGGTCGCCGGATCGCCAGCTACCGACGATCCGTCCACTCAGATTCTTGAAGGTATGCGCACGCGACAGGAGTCCTCCCAAGGTCGATTCGATTTCACCGGAATCGATCCGCGCGACCATCCGCGAGCCGTCGCTTTCAATCCGGGCATCCACACCGGAGAGGCGCACATCCGGTTGCTCGGAGCGCGCGGACACCGCGTGCACATGGGCGACCGCACGCAAGTCATCACGCCAGCGCGGGCCGGGACTAAGCCCGAAGTCGAGATCGGACAGAATGCCCTGCGGACCTAGCCGCGCGAGCATCGATGACCAGATTTCGGGCACCTCCTGGAAACCCTGCGCCGCGGTCACGAGGTCGCCGAGCGCAACGCCGCGGAGCCGCCCGCGCAAGCGCATGCGGCTTCCATCGGTCCCGCCGGACAGCGCGAGCACCGCGCCCGATACACGCTTGTCCAGACCCGCCACGAGTTGCCAGCCGGCGTCGTTTCGCGACCAAGCGAAAGCGCCGGCGGGGGAGGTAATCGCAACCGTATTCCCGGGCGCGGCGGTCCACTCCAGTTTCGGCACGACGTACTCGCCGGTCGCCCGGACCAGACGACCGGCGCGCCAGTGGCTCCAAATCTTGAAGCCGATGGTGCTGTCGCCGAAACGTGCGGATTCGGGGTACCCCGCCACCTGGCCCGCCACCAGGCGAACTTCCGGCGCGTCGAGATAGACGTCCCCCGACCAGTCGGAGTCCGTCGGATTACCCTCGATGCGCGCCCGCAATGTGACCTTGCCGCCGTATTGTCGAGGCAATTTCAGCGTTGCCGAAAGGCGGTGGCGCGGTCCGTCGGTGATCAGATCGAGGGTCCCGTCGGTGAGTACCAGGGGCGGACGTCGGGTGCGATGATCGATCCAGATCAGCGCGGTATGTTCCAGTCGCAGGCGCGTCGATCCGGTCAGCGCGGCCGGCAGCGCGGCGTGGGTTCCGGCGCGGCCGTCCGAACCGAGACCACGCAGCCGTAGCGCGCCGCTGGCGTCGCGCTCCACCGCAATCGCGACACCGGTAAGCGTGATCGCCGCGATCCGCGGCGCCAGGGCACGAAGACTGGCGAGCGGGTCGAGGGTCAACCGAACCCGGGACAGGCGTACACTCGACGCCGCCTTTGAGCCGGGTGCCTTCGGCCGCAGCCGGATCGCCTCGAGCACCAGTTCGGGTGTCCAGCCTCGCCAGTAGCCGCGCACGCTCCCGATGCGAACCTGATCACCGAGGCGGCTCCCCAGCCAGCGCTCGAGCGCGGCACCCTGGCCGCTGATCAGCGGCATCGCCAGGCGCAAGCTGAGCAAGAGAATGCCGAGGCAGATGATCAGCGCCGCGCCGGCACGCAGGACCAGGCGCCCGACACGCCTCGCTGGCCGCGAAGACGCGCTCACCGTCGTCGGTCAGCCCCTGTGGCTGCTGAATTGCGAGCGCTCATACCAGCACCACGTCGTACTGCTCGCGGTGGTAGATGTTCTCCACCTGCAGCGTGATCGGTTTGCCGATGAATGCCTCGAGTTGAGCAAAGCTTCTGGATTCTTCGTCGACCAAGGTCTCGATGACCTCTTGGGATGCCAGCACGATGAGTCGTTCGGCGTCATCGTATTGGCGGGCCTCGCGCATGATCTCACGGAATATCTCGTAACAGACCGTGTCCGGGGTCTTGATTGTTCCGCGGCCGGCGCAGGTCGGGCAAGGTTCGCAGAGCACGTGCTCGAGACTCTCGCGAGTACGTTTGCGCGTCATCTGTACCAGGCCGAGCGCCGACACTTCGCTGATCTGGGTACGCGCATGGTCGCGCTCGAGGTGACGCTCGAGCGCACGCAACACCTGACGGCGATGCTCGACGCTCTCCATATCGATGAAATCGATGATGATGATGCCGCCGAGGTTGCGCAGCCGTAACTGGCGGGTAATCGCCTGCGCCGCCTCGAGATTGGTCTTGAAGATCGTTTCCTCGAGGTTGCGGTGACCGACGTAGGCGCCGGTGTTGACGTCAACCGTGGTCATGGCCTCGGTCTGGTCGATCACCAGATGGCCGCCGGATTTGAGCTGTACCTTGCGTTTCAGCGCCTTCTGGATCTCGTCTTCGATGCCGTAAAGCTCGAAGATCGGCGCTTCGCCGGTGTATGACTCGACCCGGGGGGCGATTTCCGGGATGAAGCGCCGGGCAAAATCCCGTACCCGCTGCGCGGTCTCGCGCGAGTCGATTCGGACACGCTCGATTTCGGTGCCGGAGAGTTCCCGCAGGGTCCGAATCGCGAGCGGCGGGTCTTCATGGACGCGGCAAGGTGCAACGCTGGCGCCGGCGCGCTCGCAAAGCGACTTCCACATGCGCTGTACGAAATACATGTCCGCGCGCAGCAGCGAATCGCTGGCGGTTTCGGCCGCGGTGCGCAGGATGTAGCCGTCGCGCGGTGTATCGGATTGCGGCGCGCCAGACTCTCGTCGATCTTCGACGCCGGGTTGCTGTCCAACCAGATCGCGCATCAGTTCGCGCAGTCGCGTGCGTTCGCCTTCGTCCTCGATGCGTTGCGAAATCCCGATCGTGTCGGCACCCGGAAGCAACACCAGGTAACAAGACGGGATCGATATGTGGGTGGTGAGGCGCGCGCCCTTGGTGCCCAGCGGATCCTTGATTACCTGAACGAGAATTTCCTGGCCTTCGTGGAGCAACCTGGCAATCGAGTTCTCGCCGTTGCGCGCGATACCGGATTCGGCGCCGGGCTCCGCGCCGGCCGACGGCAGGCGTGGCGCGACATCCGAGGCGTGGAGGAAGGCCGTGCGCTCCAGGCCGACCTCGACGAACGCGGCCTGCATTCCGGGCAATACCCGGCACACCCGCCCCTTGTAGACATTGCCGACCAGGCCACGGCGATTCGGTCGCTCGATGCTGACTTCCTGAACCGCGCCGTTCTCGGTGATGGCGACCCGGGTCTCGCTCGGCGTGACGTTGATCAGAAGTTCGACGCTCATTCGGATATTCTGCCTGTTTAGCGACCGTTGCGCCTGCTCGGGTGACCGTTCTAGGTCCGGGCGTCGGGGCAGGGTAGCGCATTCCGGGATAGGCGGTGAATACTTCCCGGTAGGCTCGATCGCGCAGTCTTTGGCGTGGCGCTTACCCTGCAGGCCTCGACTCCGAGCGTATCGCGGTGGCCGGGCGCGCCGAATCCGAACCATCGAATCGCACCGTGCCGCGGCCGGTCTTGCTACACTCGATCCGCGGTCAGCGTTGATTATCGGTAGCGGCCGGCGTGGTTCGGGTTGGAACGACGATCCGCCGCTTGATGGTGAGTATCCGGCGCACCGTGTTCCACGGGACGTTCAGCGGTGCGATGGCGACGAACTATGGTGACAACCAGTAAAGGACATGCGCGGATAGCGGTCGGCAACGATCCGGATGCGCCCGCGCCGAATTCGGCGCAACGACGCCTGAGTGTCGCGCGGTCGTTGCTTGAAACCGCCGGAGCGGGCGAGGACGAGATCCGCTACGGTCTCGCGGTGGCGTCCATCGTGGCGGGACTCGGGCTCGACGAAGAGGCCCGGGTAGCGGCCATGTTGCGCTACGGCGGCGCCGCGCAAACCGTTGCCGCTCCGGTCTTGGTGGAGGCCCTGGGGCGGCGGGTTGACGAATTGGTCGGGGCCGTGGAGCGCCTCGACTCGGTTGCCGAACGGCGCGCCGAAGAGGGCGCCGACCCACTGCGGGCCGAGCGCCTGCGGCGCTTGTTGCTGGCCGTGGTGCGCGATGTGCGGGTGGTCCTGATCGCCCTTGCCGAGCGCCTTCAGGCATTGCGTGAACGCGACCGGCTCGATCCCGCGCAACTCCGGCGTCTCGCGGCGCGCGCGCTCCACGTCTATGCACCGCTCGCCAGCCGCTTGGGCGTCTGGCACCTCAAATGGGAGATGGAAGACCGCGCCTTTCGCGCGCTGGAACCGGATGCCTACGCGGATATCGCACGCCGCCTGGATGCGCGACGCACCGATCGGGAGCACTACATCGATGCGGTGCTCGCCGAGTTGCGGCGCAGCATAGCGCAAGCCGGGATCACGGCTGAACTTCACGGCCGCCCGAAGCATATTTACAGTATCTGGCGCAAGATGCGGCGCAAGAACGTCGGTTTCGACCAACTGTTCGATCTGCGTGCGGTACGGGTGCTGGTCGATGACGTTCCGGACTGCTACGCGGTACTCGGCATCGTCCACACGCACTGGCCGCACGTGCACCGCGAATTCGATGATTACATCGCGAATCCTAAACCGAACGGGTATCGCTTACTGCACACCGCGGTGGTCGGGCCCGCCGGCAAGGTGCTGGAGGTTCAAATCCGCACTCACGCGATGCACGCGGAGTCCGAACTCGGTATCGCCGCCCATTGGCGCTACAAGGAAGGCAGCCAGGGGCGCGACCAGCGTCTCGATGAGCGTATCCGGTGGATGCGGGGGCTGCTCGAGTGGCGAGATGCGGCCGACGACACCCGCAGCATGGTCGATGAATTCGACTCGGAGTTAACCGATGACCGGGTGTTCGTGTTTACTCCGCGCGGCGACATCGTTGACCTGCAGGCCGGTGCGACGGCCCTCGACTTCGCCTATCAGGTGCATACCGAGATCGGGCATCGCTGCCGGGGCGCCAAGGTGAATGGCGCGATCGTGACCCTCAATCGAAGCCTCGAGTCGGGTGACCAGGTCGAGGTGCTCACCGCGCGGCAACCGCGTCCGAGTCGCGACTGGCTCAATCCACATCTCGGCTATCTGCGCACGCCGCGCGCACGCGCCAAGGTGCGGGCGTGGTTCAAGCACCGCGATTACGCTCGAAATGTCAGTGATGGACATGAATTGTATACGCGCGAAGTACGCCGTCTGGGACTTCATCGGGTGGACACGAGCGCACTCCTCAAGCGCTTCAACCTGAGCGCGCCCGATGCGCTGTACGCGGCACTCGGGCGCGGGGACGTGAGCGTTGGACAGCTCGCCGGGGCACTCCAGCACCAAACCGTGCCGCCACCGAAATTACCGCCCGCCCGCCCGCGGCCGTCACCGCGACGGCACGGCGACAGCGGGGTGCATATTCAGGGCGTGGGAAATCTGCTGGTTCAGATCTCGCGCTGTTGTCGGCCGGTACCGCCCGATCCGATTGTCGGCTATATCACTCGCGGGCGGGGGGTGAGCATCCATCGTCAGGACTGCGGAAACATGTTGCGCCTGGCGCTCGACGAACGCGCGCGGCTGATCGACGTATCCTGGGACGATCAGGGTGCCGGGACCGAGACCTACCCGGTGGACGTGACGGTGGAGGCCTTCGACCGCAAGGGCCTGCTACGCGACATTACCCAGGTGATCGCCAACGAAGGCGTGAACGTGGTGGGCCTGGAGTCGCACGGTGACAAGGATGGACAGCGGGTGATCGCGCATATCGGCGTGGAGGTCGAAACCCTGGCGCATCTCAGTCGGGTGCTCGACAAGCTGACCCAGTTGCCCAACGTAATCGAAGCGCAGCGCAGGGGGTAATCGGGGAGCACAGGCAGCGCGCACCGCGGCCTCGCCGCTCAGTTGCTGAGCAGGGTGCGCAGCGCATCGGCTCGGGCGCGCGCCTTGGCCAGTTGGTCGGGGGTCAATTCGGCCGCGGTGAGGTCACGATTCTTGGGCGCATTGTCGTCGCCGTGTTCGGCACCCACTGTAAACCACGCGTAGGCTTCAACATCGCTCTGCGTGGTCCCCTCTCCCAGGCCGTACATGATCCCGATATTGTTCATGGCCTTACCGTTGCCCGCGCGCGCCGCCTGTCGGTACAACTCCAATTCCTTTTTGAAGTCACGGGCGACGCCGTTTCCGTAGTAGTACATGAGCGCGAGGCTGTATTGACCACGAAAGCTGCCGGCTTCGGCGGCGAGTTTGAACAGGCGGACCGCTTCGGCCTCGTTCTTGGCGACGCCGTTGCCTTCCGAGTACATCACACCGAGGTTGACTTCGGCGTCTACCATCCCTTGCTCCGCGGCCTTGCGATACCAGCGTACGGCCGCCGCCGGGTCGCGTTTGGTCCCCTTGCCCAGGTCGTAGCGGGTGCCCAGTCTGAACTGAGCCTTGGCGTCGCCGCGTTCGGCTTTGGCCAGGTCTTCGGCGATCGAGGGCTCGGCCTGCCGCATTGCGGCGAGTCGCGACAAATCGAGATCCGCCGCGCTAGGCAAGCTGGTAGCGAGAAATGCGAGGGCAAGGACGCTGGCGGGTAGACGCATGGGGTGAATCACTGGAAATTCTCTAACAACGGGCTGCGGTCCGACTGATCGCGGTCGAGCGACGGATGACTGACGGACCGATTGTGCCGTCTTTCGCGGCTAGAGTCATCGGTTACGACGATTTGATTTTCACGGCGCGCCGGGGAGATGCCCGTTGTCATGGCACGGCGGCACCCGGCGCGCAACGGATTCACGGCGTCGCCACGACGGAATGCCAACCGGTCGGCGCGGGTATCGCCCCCGCAGTGGTAAACTCGCTCGCCGCCGGATAGGAGTCGTGGCCGCAGATGGTACGAATTTTTCGACATTACGTTCCCAAAACGCTGCTGATCCTCGGCGCCAGCGAAGTGCTGATTTTTTTCGGTTCGATCTATCTCGGGGTGACGCCGCGGATCCTCGAGTTCAACCCGACCAGCAACCTCCTGGTTGGAGAGGTGTGGACCAAGGCGCTGGCCTACACCCTGTTGATGATGTTGTTGATGGCGGCGGTGGGGCTTTATCAGAGGGGGTTGCGAGATGAGTTGCGCGGCATCGGTCTGCGGATAAGCGTTGCATTCCTGACCGGACTGATCTTGATGGGGGCGTTGATTGCCGTCGATCCGGCCTTGTCGGTCGGTAGTGGCGCGTTTACCGTCGCTTTTGTCGCGTCGTTCAGCGGGGTACTGGCGTTCCGCGCTATCGTTTACCGTTATTCGGATCGCGATATCTTCAAACGCCGCGTGTTGGTGCTCGGGGCCGGCTCACAGGCCCGGCAAATCGAGCTGTTGCGGCGCAAAGTGGATTGGATCGGTTGCGCGGTGGTGGGCTACGTGCCGGTTGGCGACGAGACGGTCGTGGTCGCCGAAAAACGGTTGCTACGGGCGCCGTCGACACTGCTCGAACTCGCCGGGAAACACCACGTCGACGAGTTGGTGGTCGCGGTCGGTGACCACCATACGGGGTTTCCGGTCAGTGAGGTGCTCGACTGCAAGATGAGTGGGATCGAAGTGGTGGATTTGCTCGGATTCTTCGAGCAGCAGACCGGAAAGATCAATCTCGCCGCGCTCAATCCGATCAGCCTGATTTTTTCCGATGGCTTCATCCAAGCGGTGATTAAAGGTTCTCTGCACCGGTTGTTCGACATCCTCTTGAGCGTGGCTTTTCTGCTGATCGCGTGGCCGGTCATGCTGATCACGGCGGCGGCCGTCTGGATCGAATCGGGTTTTCGCGACCCCGTGCTCTATCGGCAGGTACGCGTGGGGCGCAACGGTCGTCACTTCCGGATTCTCAAATTCCGCAGCATGCGGGTGGGGGCCGAGCGCGCCGGCGTGGCGGAATGGGCGCGCGCCGACGATGCGCGGGTGACGCGGGTGGGTGAATTCATCCGCAAAAGCCGCATCGACGAATTGCCGCAACTCTTCAACGTGCTCAAGGGCGAAATGAGTTTCGTCGGGCCGCGTCCGGAACGCCCCGAATTCGTCGCCATGCTGGCCGAACAGATCCCCTATTACGAGTTGCGCCATCGGGTCAATCCGGGCATCACCGGCTGGGCACAGATTTGCTACCCCTACGGTGCCTCGGCGCACGACGCGCGCGAAAAACTTCAGTTCGAACTGTATTACATCAAGAATTACAGTCTGTTTCTCGACATCGCGATCTTGATCCAGACGGTGCAGGTGATCTTGTGGGGGCAGGGCGCGCGTTGATCACCGAGCGGACGGGGGCACCGATATCGAGGACCGGGTGGTCGGGATTGGGCGAGCAACGCGGGTGATGCCGACTTCACCTCGCGATCCCGACGGTGCGCGGATGCGCGCCCGAGCGCGGAAGTGAGAACGCGATCCACGGCTTCCGGCGGTCGTCGCCGCCGCGAGCGCACCGCCGGCGCGCAATCCTGTCGCCGCGTGGATTACACGCACCTGCGCAACCCCTTCATTTCCCAAGGCGCGTTTTCCGAGGACCGCATCGAGGCCGTTCATCGGACGGCACTGCGGGTCATCCAGGAACTGGGGATCAGGGTGCTGTTGCCCGAGGGCCGTAAGCGCTTCGCCACGGCCGGCGCGCTGGTCGATGAAGACAGCCGGATGGTGCGTATCGGCGCGGACATCGTCGAAGCCGCGTTGGCCACGGCGCCCCGGTCGTTTACTCTCAAGGGAGCGGTGGCGAAGCGCGATCAACTCATCGAGCCCGGCGTGCTGTTTTTCACCGCCGGCGCCGGCGCCCCCCATGTGACGGATTTGGAGCGCGGGAGGCGTCCCGGAACCCTGAGCGACTACCGGGAGCTGATCCGCCTGACCCAGTGTTTCGACGCCTTCGCCATGTTCAGCGCGGTCGTTGAACCGCAGGATGTTCCGATCCATATACGCCACTACGCGACCATGGCCCCGCAACTGACCCTCGGCGACAAGCCGCCCTGGATTTTCGCCCGCGGCACGCCCCAAGTGACCGACGGTTTCGAGATGATTCGCCTGGCCCGGGGTCTGTCGGAGGAAGACTTCAAGGCTAATCCCTGGTGCGCCACCGTGATCAACACCAACTCGCCGCGCCAGCTCGATGTACCCATGTGCCAGGGGATCATCGATTTCGCCGAGGCCGGGCAGATGTCCATTATCACGCCTTTCTGCCTGGCCGGCGCCATGGCGCCGATTACCATCGCCGGGGCAATGACCCTGCAGCATGCCGAGGCCCTGACCGGGATCACCCTGGCGCAGATCGTGACACCGGGGGCGCCGGTGCTGTACGGCAGTTTCCTCTCCAACGTGGACATGAAGTCGGGTTCTCCGGCCTTCGGAACCCCGGAGCAGTTCAAAGCAACCCTGGGCTCGGGGCAATTGGCGCGGCGCATCGGACTGCCATGGCGCTCGGCGGCGGGTTCGGCCGCCAACGTCAACGACGCCCAGGCCGCCAACGAGAACCAGATGAGTCTGTGGGGCGCGGTGCTGGCCGGTGCCACCAATATCAAACACGCCGCCGGCTGGCTGGAGGGTGGTCTGACGGTCTCTTACGAGAAGCTGATCACCGATCTGGAGGCGCTGCAGATCGTCGCCGAATTGTGCACCGCGCCGCAAGCCGATACCGATGCGCTGGGATTCGATGCCATTGCCGAGGTCGAGCCCGGCGGGCACTTCTTCTCCAGCCGCCAGACCATGGCCCGTTACCGGAGCGCTTTTTATGAGCCGCTGGTGGCGGACTGGTCGAATTTCGGCACCTGGACCGAAAACGGTGCCCGAACCGCCAATCAGCGGGCCACGGCGATCTGGAAGAAAAAGCTCGAGGACTTCGTCTCCCCGGTGACCGATCCCGCCATCGGCGAAGCACTGAACGCATTTATTGATCGTCGCACCCGGGAAGGTGGGGCGCCTCCCGAGAGTTGAACCTAGAATCTTCAGAGCCTCTTGCATTACTTTGAGCGGATGAGTGGCAATCCCGGTTCGAGTCCGTTTTCGAGCCGGGATGAGTTGCATGGTTGTTCCATGGAGCGAATTCCAGCTCGGAAAGGGGCCGAAATGAGGCAGCCAATCGCCGCTCACGAGTGAGGTGATCTTTACGCGCGGATGTGGGGAGCCGGTCCTACCTGGGGGTGCGCGGTGATTGTTTTTCTGAAACGGCGTGGAGTTGTGAGACAGTACACCTGCCGCCAAGCGACTGAAGGGTGAAATCGTGGGCCAGCGTATCGCATTTCTCGATCGGGCGATGCTCACGTCGTCGTTAACGCTGCGGCGCTCCGGTTTCACCGGTGACCGGGTGGAGTGCGGCGCTTGAACCTATTCGTATCCGCATCGCAGCGCTACGCCGACCACGCGCGGCGTGCGGGTGCGACGGCCGTTTGATGACCCGGCATCGCGCCTTGTTCGTGTGTTCGGCGTGTGGCGCGCAGGCTTCGAAGTGGACCGGGCAGTGTCTCGACTGCGGGGCCTGGAACACCATCAGCGAGGTCCCCGGCGGGAGCGCCGGGGCGGGTGTTAAACGGGGTCGGCGCAGGAGCGCGTCGCAGGCGCGGATCGTCGACGCGAGCGCCGTCGAGGCGGTCCCCGAAACGCGCCGAGCCACCGGTATCAGCGAGTTGGACAGGGTCCTCGGCGGCGGCCTGGTGGCGGGCTCGGTGGTACTGATTGGTGGCGAGCCCGGTATTGGTAAATCAACCCTGCTGCTGCAGGCGTTGGCACGCCTGGCGGGTGCGCCCGGCGATGGTCCGGCCCCGCTCTACGTTACCGGAGAAGAGTCGCTCGCCCAGATCCTGTTGCGCGCCCGGCGGCTGGGACTCAGTGGCGAGGGACTGCGGTTGCTGGCCGAGACCCGGATCGAGACGATCCTCGAGTTGGTCGCGCGCGAGCGCAGCCCGGTGGTCGTGATCGACTCAATCCAGACCATGTCCACGGAGCGCATCCAGTCGGCCCCCGGCGGGGTCGCGCAAGTTCGCGAGGGGGCGGCCGAGCTGGTGCGCTACGCCAAGGAAAGCGCGACCGCGCTGTTTCTGGTGGGTCACGTCACCAAGGAAGGGGCGCTTGCCGGGCCGCGGGTGCTCGAGCACATGGTCGACACGGTGCTCTACTTCGAGAGCGAGCGCGACAGCCGCTTCCGGGTGATCCGCGCGGTCAAGAACCGCTTCGGTGCGATCAACGAACTCGGGATCTTCGCGATGGACGATGCCGGCTTGCGTGAGGTGAAAAATCCCTCGGCGATCTTTTTGTCGCGCGAACAGTCGGCGGTGTCGGGTAGCGTGGTCACGGTGGTGCGCGAGGGGTCGCGTCCGCTGTTGCTGGAACTCCAGGCACTGGTCGATTCATCGCCGCTGGGTAACCCGCGCCGTCTCGCGGTGGGTCTGGACGGTGCGCGTCTGGCGATGCTGCTGGCGGTGTTGCATCGCCATGCCGGGGTGGCGACGCACGATCAGGAAGTGTTCGTGAACGTGGTCGGTGGCGTACGGGTGGCCGAGACGGCCGCGGACTTGCCGCTCTTGCTGGCGGTGCGTTCGAGTCTCCACGAGCACCCTATCGCGCAAGATTTGGTGATCTTCGGGGAGGTTGGTCTGGGCGGCGAGATTCGCCCGGTTCCGGGCGGTGAGGAGCGGGTTCAGGAAGCCGCCAAGCATGGATTCAAGCGTGCCATCGTGCCGCGAGGGAATCGTCCGCGGCGGGCGCCGGCGGGAATGCACGTCGACATCGTAACCCGTCTCGGCGAGGCGCTCGACCTGGTTTGAGCCTGCCACATTCATGGCGGTGGCGGGTCCGCGGCCCGGCGGCGTTCGTTGGTTGAGAACGACGCCTTTTTGTGCGCCAGCGACAAGACCGTTCGCAATCGAATCGCGGTTCCCGATTGGAATTTGCAATCGATTCAGGTACGGGTAATATCGGTGCAACCCGGTCGCAAGAATGGCGGGTGCGGTGAACCACCACGCGCCCCCCGGGTATGCAAGCGGCCCGACGGAAATTCCATGCGCAAGGTCGGCTCGCGAGCGATCGGCCTGTTATCGGGCGCTGGACAATCAGAATTTTGCGAGGAGAACGAGAGAATGAGCAAAGTCGATGAATTGAAGCAAGCATTGGATAGCGGCCGGATTTCGCGACGCGAGTTCGTCAGCCGTCTATCCGCTCTGGCGGCGGCCGGGGCAATCCCCCTGTCGCTGCTCAGCGAGTCGGCATGGGCGGCACCCAAAAAGGGCGGCAATATCCGTATCGGCCTCGGCCATGGCTCCACCTCCAACAGTTTCGATCCGGCGACCTTCACCGATCTCTACATGCAAGTCGTGAGCGCGGGTACTTACAATTATTTGACCGAGGTCGACGCCAACATCAAGCTCACCCCGGAACTCGCCGAAAGCTGGGAAGCGTCACCGGACGCGCGGGTCTGGACCTTCAAGCTGCGCAAAGGCGTCGAGTTCCACAACGGCAAGACCATGGATGCCGGGGACGTTATCGCCTCGGTGAACCACCACCGCGGCAAGGACTCGAAGTCGGCGGCCAAGGCGATCCTGAAGCCGATTCAAGAGATCAAGGCCGACGGTAATAACACCGTGGTCTTCACCCTGCAAGAAGGTAACGCGGACTTTCCTTACCTCATGAGCGACTACCACGTCGCGATACTGCCGGCCAAGGATGGGGGCGTGGATGTCTCGGGAGTCGGAACCGGTGGCTACGTGCTGGAAAAATTCGAGCCGGGAGTGCGCACCAAGCTCAAGCGCAACCCCAATTATTGGAAAGCCAACCGGGCATGGTTCGACTCGGCCGAGGTCGCGGTTATCAGCGACGTCGCGGCGCGTACCAACGCGCTCTCGACCGGCGCGATCGACGCGATGGACCGGGTCGATCTGAAGACCGTCAACCTGCTCAAGCGCAACAAGAGGATCCGTATCGAGGAGACCAGCGGCAACGCCCACTATACCTTCGCGATGCTCACCGACATCAAGCCTTACGACAACAATCATGTGCGTCTGGCGCTCAAGTACGGAATCGATCGCAAAGAGATGCTCCGGACCATCCTGCGCGGTCATGGATATCTCGGTAACGATCACCCGATCGGGCGCGCCGATCCCTACTTGGCACGGGATCTGCCGCAGCGCCAGTACGATCCGGACAAGGCCAAGTTCCATCTCAAGAAGGCCGGGGTGAGCAGTCTCAAGCTCGATCTCAGCGCCGCCGACGCGGCCTTCGCCGGGGCCGTGGACGCCGCCGTCATCTACAAGGAGAACGCAGCGAAGGCCGGCATCGACATTAACGTTGTGCGCGAACCCAACGACGGTTACTGGTCTAACGTGTGGATGAAGAAGCCCTGGTGCGCGGTCTACTGGGGCGGGCGGCCGACCGAGGACTGGATGTTCTCGACCGCTTACGCCGACGGCGCGCCGTGGAACGATTCACACTGGAAGAACGCACGCTTCAACAAGTTGCTGAAGATCGCCCGCGCGGAACTCGACAGCGCCAAACGCCGCGAGTTGTATCGCGAGATGCAACTCCTGGTGCGCGACGACGGCGGCGTGGTGATCCCGGTGTTCAACAACTACGTGTTCGCTACCAGTCGCAAGGTCGGCCACGGCAAGATGGGCGGCAATTGGAGCATGGACGGATTCCGCGCTATCGAGCGTTGGTGGTTCGTGTAAGTCACGCGGGTACGTGAATGACCTGCTGAGAATGGTGGCCCAGCGCCTGGCGCTGGGCCTCCTCACCCTGCTCGTTGTTTCGCTGATCATTTTTTTCAGCGTTCAGTTGTTGCCCGGCGATCTGGCCCAAGCGATCCTCGGCCAGAGCGCCACGCCCGAGACGGTGGCGGCGTTTCGCCGCCAACTGGGGCTCGATCAGCCGGCCTACCTGCGTTACTGGTACTGGCTGTTCGGGATGCTGCAAGGCGATATGGGCCATTCGCTCGCGAACAACCTCGATATCGCGAAACTGTTCGTCGGGCGGCTCGGAAATACGCTGTTCCTGGCGGCTTTCGCGGCGGTCATCTCGGTGCCGCTGGCGTTGATCCTCGGGGTGCTCGCGGCGCTGTATCGCAACTCTTTTTACGATCGGGCGGTGAATGTCGCGACCTTGACTTCGATATCATTCCCGGATTTTTTTGTAGGCTATATCTTGATCCTGCTCTTCGCGGTCAAGGTGAACGTCTTCCCGAGCCTCGCGAATGTAGGCGCGGATGCGGGCTTCTGGGAGCGCGTTTACAGCCTCACCCTGCCGGCGCTGACCCTGACCCTGGTGGTGATCGCGCACATGATGCGTATGACCCGTGCGGCGATCATCAATCTGCTCGCCAGCACGTATATCGAAATGGCGCAACTCAAGGGGCTGACGCGCTCGAGGATCATCGTCAAACACGCGCTGCCCAACGCGCTGGCGCCGATTATCAACGTCATCGTCATCAACCTGGCGTACTTGGTGGTGGGGGTGGTGGTGGTTGAGGTGGTGTTCGTCTATCCGGGACTCGGTCAATTGTTGGTCGACTCGGTTTCCAAGCGTGATATTCCGGTGGTGCAAGCGGCGGCGCTGATCTTCGCGGTTACCTATATCCTGCTCAATCTGACCGCGGATATTCTTTCGATCGTGACCAATCCGCGCTTGCTGCATCCGAAATGAACCAGGCCATGGGGAATATCTGGAAAGAGATCAAGAAGGCCCCCTGGAGCGCCCGGTTCGGCTTGTTGATGGTCTGCTGTTACACCTTCGTGGTGGTTTTCGCGCCGCTCCTCGCGCCTTTTGGCGAGCATCAGATTGTGGCTGACGCCTATGAGCCCTGGGGTGGCAAATATCTGCTCGGTACCGATAATCTCGGTCGCGATATGCTCACTCGCCTGCTGTTCGGTGCGCGAAACACCGTCACCATCGCGTTCATCACGACCTGTTTCACCTTTTTAATCGGGTCGAGCACCGGGCTGCTCGCCGCCACCATGGGCCGTTGGGTCGACCAAGTGCTGAGCCGTATCGTCGACATCCTGATGGCGGTCCCGAGTCTGATTTTCGCGTTGCTCATCCTGACCATTCTGGGGACCTCGATCCCGACCCTGATCATCGTAATCGCGCTGCTTGAGTCGACCCGCGTGTACCGGTTGGCGCGTGCGGTGGCAATGAACGTGGTGGTCATGGACTACGTAGAGGTTGCGCGGTTGCGCGGCGAAGGGCTGCGCTGGATCATCTTCCACGAGATCCTGCCGAACACCAGCGCGCCGCTGGTCGCGGAATTCGGGATGCGCTTCTGTTTCGTGTTTCTGTTCATCAGCGCCTTGAGCTTCCTCGGCCTCGGTATCCAGCCGCCGACCGCCGACTGGGGCAGCATGGTGCGCGAGAATGCCACCCTGATCACCTTCGGCGATGTCACCCCGTTGTTGCCGGCCGGCGCCATCGCGCTGCTGACGGTGAGCGTGAACTTCCTGGTTGACTGGTTCCTGCACAAGACCAGTGGATTGCGTGATGTTCAATAGAGCGCTCGGCAAGCCATCCGACGAACCTCTGCTGATCATGCGCGGCCTGACCATCGAGGGGCAGGCCGACGAGGAGTGGCAGGAGATCGTGCACGGCATCGACGTGGTGCTGCATCGCGGCGAAGTGCTGGGATTGATCGGGGAATCGGGGGCCGGCAAATCGACCATCGGCATCGCCAGCATGGGCTACGCACGGCCCGGCTGCCGGATCACCGGCGGCAGTATTTTGTTCAACGGGATCGACCTTCGCGGAGGCACCAGCGAGGAATTGCGCCAACTGCGCGGTGCCAGCATTGCCTACGTCGCACAGAGCGCCGCGGCGGCCTTCAACCCGGCCCACAAGATCATCGATCAGTATTGCGAAACACCGGTACAACATGGCGTGAAGCCTCGTGCGGAGGCCGAAGCCGAGGCCTTCGAGTTGTTTACCGTCTTGCAGCTTCCCGAGCCGCACACGATTGGGTTTCGTTACCCTCACCAAGTGTCGGGCGGACAGTTGCAGAGCGCGATGACCGCGATGGCGATGTCCTGCCAGCCCGATTTGATCATTTTCGATGAACCGACCACGGCATTGGACGTGACCACCCAGGTCGAGGTGCTGGCGGCGATCAAAGACGTAGTGGAACGTTTCAACACCGCCGCGATCTACATCACCCACGATTTGGCGGTGGTGGCCCAGATGGCCGATCGGATCATGGTGTTGCGTTACGGAAATCTGGTCGAAGAGGGCGCGGCGCGAGAAATCATCGCGCATCCGCGGGAAGACTACACGCGCGAATTGCTCGCGGTGCGCACCTACCGCAAAGAGATGACGGAGATCTCGGAACAGGTCGATCCGCTGCTGCGGGTGGAAAAGGTCACGGCCAGCTACGGTGGCGACATCCTGGTATTGCACGAGGTGAGCGTGGATGTCTATCCGGGCCGCACGGTCGCGGTCGTCGGTGAATCCGGCAGTGGCAAGAGTACCCTGGCGCGCGCGATTACCGGGCTGCTGCCGCCCGTTTCGGGGCGTGTGCTCTATCGCGGTGAGCCGTTGCCGGCGGCGCTCGTCCAGCGCAGCCGCGAGCAACTCCAACGGATGCAAATGATCTACCAGATCCCGGATACCGCGCTCAATCCACGCCAACGAGTGCGCGACGTCATTGGCCGGCCGCTGGAGTTCTACCGGGGAGTGAAAGGAACTCGCAAGCGCGAGCGGGTGCGCGAGTTGCTGTCGATGATCGAACTCGAACCCGACGAGTTCATCGACCGGTTTCCCGGCGAGCTTTCCGGTGGGCAGAAACAGCGGATCTGCATCGCGCGGGCGCTCGCCGCCGAACCCGAACTGATCATCTGCGACGAGGTCACTTCGGGACTGGATCAAATCGTCGCCGACGGCGTGCTTAAATTGCTCCAGCGACTCCAGAATGATCTGGGTGTTTCTTATATGTTCATCACCCATGATCTGGCGGTGGTCAAGGCGATTGCCGACGAGATGGTGGTGATGCTGCAGGGAAGGGTCGTGGAGCAGGGTCCCAAGGAGCAGGTGCTCGCGCCGCCTCACCATGAGTATACCGAACTGCTGCTGTCCTCGGTGCCCGAAATGGATCCCGACTGGCTCGACGAACTGCTCAAGCAACGCAACGCACCGGCCGAATCCTGAGCCGTCCGGCTCGACGCCCACCGGTGATCCGGATTGCCCCGATGCGAAACAGCCGCGATCGCGAAAAGTCCAAGTTTGCGGCGGTGTTCGTGCTGCTGGTGTTCGCGCTGTCGCCGGGGGGCGTCGGCGGCGTAGCGGCGGCGACCACACCCCGGACCATTCTGGTATTCGGCGACAGTCTCAGCAGCGGCTACGGTCTTGCGCCGGGCGAAGGTTGGGTGGCGTTGCTGCGCGATCGTTTGGCCGCGCGCGGTGGTTGGCGGGTGGTCAACGCGAGCGTCAGTGGCGATACCACGCGGGGCGGGGTTGCGCGCCTGCCGGAAGCGCTGGCGCGCAACCAACCCGCCATCGTTGTTATCGAACTCGGGGCCAACGACGGTTTACGTGGTCTGAAGTTGGCCGAAATGCGGCGTAATCTGGGGCGCCTTATCGAAACCGCACGCGGCGCCGGTGCACGGATCCTGCTGCTCGGTGTCCGGCTGCCACCGAACTATGGCCCGCGCTACAGTGAACTCTTCCAGCGTTCGTACCGCGATACGGCGGCGCGTTACGGCGTGGCGCAGGTCCCTTTTCTGCTCGCCGGCGTGGGCGGCAATCGCGCGCTGATGCAGGCCGACGGATTGCACCCGACGGCCGCGGCGCAGTCACGGCTGCTGGACAATGTCTGGAAAAAACTCGCGCCGATGTTGTAAAACCGACGCGTAACACGTCACATTGCCGCGCGTACCGGTACCTCGCCGTGATCCGCTGCGGTGATGCGCAGTTCCCCGTTTTCGCAATCGACGCGTAGCCGCGCGCCCGGCGCGTAGTCGCCGGCCAGCAGTGCCTGGGCCAGCGGGTTCTCGAGTCGCTGCTGGATCGCGCGCTTGAGCGGGCGCGCGCCGTATACCGGATCGAAGCCTGCTTCGCCGAGGCGGTCGAGCGCCGCATCGCTGAGTTGCAACTCGATTCCCTGCGCCGCAAGCCGCTCGCCGAGCGCCCGGGTCTGGATCCCGGCGATCTCACGGATCTGAGCCTTGTCGAGGGCGTGAAAGACCACCACCTCGTCGATCCGGTTGATCAATTCCGGGCGAAAGTGGCCGCTGACGATCTCCATCACCGCGGCCTTCATGGTCGAGTAGTCATTTTCTCCGGCCATCTCCTGAATGCGCTGTGAGCCGAGGTTGGATGTCATCACCACGACGGTATTGCGAAAATCGACGGTACGACCGTGGCCGTCGGTCAGGCGGCCATCCTCGAGCACCTGGAGGAGGATGTTGAACACGTCGTGATGGGCCTTCTCGATCTCGTCGAGCAGGATCACCGAATAGGGTCGGCGGCGCACCGATTCGGTCAGATAGCCACCTTCCTCATAGCCGACGTAGCCCGGCGGGGCGCCGATCAGCCGCGCGACCGAGTGCTTCTCCATGAATTCCGACATGTCGATGCGCACCATCGCCTCCTCGGTATCGAACAGGAAGGCCGCCAGCGCTTTGGTCAGCTCGGTTTTGCCGACCCCGGTCGGGCCGAGGAACAGAAAGGAGCCGTTCGGCCGATTCGGATCGGCCAGTCCGGCGCGGGAGCGGCGAATCGCGTCGGCCACCGCGGCGACCGCATCATGCTGGCCGACCACCCGCCGGTGCAGGGCGTCTTCCATCTTGAGCAACTTGTCGCGTTCACCCTCGAGCATTTTGGCGACCGGGATACCCGTCCAGCGCGACACCACGTCCGCTATCTCTTCCTCGGTGACCGCCACCCGCAGGAGCCTCGGTTCGTCGCCTTTACGTGCTTTGTCGCCGGCCATCGCGAGTTGCTTTTCGAGTTCCGGGATGCGCCCGTACTGGAGTTCCGCCATGCGTTGCAGATCGTTGGCACGGCTCGCCGTCTCCAATTCCACCCGCGCCCGATCGAGCGCCTCCTTGACGTGCTGCGAGCCCTGCACCGTGGCCTTTTCGGCCTTCCAGATCTCGGCCAGATCGGCGTACTCTTTCTCTGCTTTGCCGATCTCCTCTTCGAGGCGCGCGAAGCGACCGCGCGAGGCCTCGTCGGATTCCTTGCGTAGCGCCTCGCGTTCGATCTTGAGCTGAATCAGGCGCCGGTCGAGACGATCGAGCGCCTCGGGTTTGGAGTCGATCTCCATACGGATATGACTGGCCGCCTCGTCGACCAGGTCGATGGCCTTGTCCGGAAGCTGGCGGTCGGTGATGTAGCGATGCGACAGGGTCGCGGCCGCGACGATCGCCGGATCGGTGATGTCTACGCCGTGGTGGACTTCATAGCGTTCCTTCAGGCCGCGCAGGATCGCCACCGTGTCGGTGACGCTCGGCTCCTCGATCAGGACCTTCTGGAAGCGCCGCTCGAGCGCCGCATCCTTCTCGATATGCTGGCGGAATTCGTCGAGCGTGGTCGCGCCCACGCAGTGCAACTCACCACGCGCGAGCGCCGATTTGAGCATGTTGCCGGCGTCCATCGCGCCTTCCGCCTTGCCCGCGCCGACCACGGTATGCAGTTCGTCGATGAACAGGATCACCTGGCCCTGTTGCTTGGCCAGATCATTGAGCACCGCCTTGAGGCGCTCCTCGAATTCACCGCGAAACTTGGCGCCGGCGATCAGGCCCGCCATGTCGAGCGCCAGCAGGCGTTTTCCCTTGATACCCTCGGGGACCTCGCCATTGACGATCCGCTGGGCCAGCCCTTCGACGATGGCGGTCTTTCCGACCCCCGGTTCGCCGATCAGCACCGGATTATTCTTGGTGCGTCGCTGCAGGACCTGAATGGTGCGCCGGATCTCGTCGTCGCGGCCGATGACCGGATCGAGCTTGCCCTGCTCGGCGCGTTCGGTGAGATCGAGGGTGAAACGTTCGAGTGCCTGGCGTTGTTCCTCGGCGTTGGGGTCGTCGGTCGATTCGCCACCGCGGAGCTGCTCGATCGCCTGCTCGAGCGCTTCGCGTTGCATTCCGTGCTTGGCGAGCAGCGTGCCGACCATCCCCTTGGCGTCGAGCGCCGCGAGCAGAAACAGTTCGCTGGAGATATAGCGGTCGCCACGCTTTTGCGCCAGCTTGTCGCACAGATTGAGATGACGCCCGAGTTCATTGGAGATCTGAACATCGCCGGCGGCGCCTTCGATCGACGCGAGGCGATCGAGTTCTTCGCCCAGATTCGAACGCAATGCCCTTACGTCGACGCCGCTCCGGGCGAGCAGCGGTCGCACGCTGCCGTGATCCTGGTCGAGCAGCGCGATCAGCACGTGCACCGGCTCCAGATATTGGTGATCGTGTCCGACGGCGAGGCTCTGCGCGTCGGCGAGCGCCATCTGGAACTTGGTGGTCAATTTATCCATTCGCATCGCGGGCGTCCTCATTGCGGCCGTTACTGTCTCGTTGCACCACTATATGCGGGCGTAACGGGGCAATCTCAAGCGGGGTGCGCAGCCGCTTAGGTTGCGGGGTTCATGCGCCGTCGATCCAGATCAGCGTTACCATGCGGCCGGTCCTGCGATCCCGACGATAGGAAAAAAACCGCGCGCGATCGCCTGCGGTGCACCAGTTGCCGCCAGCGACGAAAGCGACGCCGAGACCCATCAGGCGCCGACGCGCAACTTCGACCAGATCGCATTGCCACCGGCCACGTTGATTGCGGGTGAACGCGTGGCCGGTCGCCGGATCCTGCGCGAGCAAGGTCTCTCGTACCACATTTCCAACCTCGTAAGCGTCGCCGCCGATGGCCGGGCCGATCCAGGCCAACAGCTCCGCGGGCGGTGTCGCGAGTGCGATCACGGTCGCTTCCAATACCCCGGCGGCCAGGCCGCGCCAACCGGCGTGCGCGGCGGCGATTCGGCTGCCGGCGCGATCGCACAGTAAGATCGGGAGGCAGTCGGCGGTCAACACGGCGCAAACCTGATGCGGCGCGCGGGCGACGCAGGCGTCGGCACGGGCCGCCCGCGCGACGCCGGAGGCGGCGTGCACCACGCGGCTCCCATGCACCTGGCGTAGCCACAGGGGCGCACTTGGTAGTTCCGCCCGGGTACGGAGCAGGGCGCGATTGGCGCGCACTGCGGCGGCGTCATCCCCGACCCCGAGACCGAGGTTGAGGCCGTCGAAAGGGGCGCGGCTATGGCCGCCTGCGCGGATCGTCGTGAGCGCCCGGACCACGGCCGGTGCCGGCCAGTCAGGCACCATCCAGCAGGGCTCGGGACCGCGTCCGGGCGCTTGGTCAACGCTCATGCGGCTGCTCCGCCAACATCGCCAAGGCGCTTTCAAAATCCGCCGGCAGCGAACTCGAAAACCTCAACTGGGTACCGCTCACCGGGTGCTCGAAGGCCAATCTTGCGGCGTGCAGGGCCTGCCGGGGGAGTTGCGCCAAGACTTCGGCGAGCAGCGAATTCGTTGCCGCGTGGCGTGGCCGGCCGCCATAGGTTCGATCACCGAGCACGGGATGGCCAAGGCTCGCCATGTGTACGCGGATCTGATGGGTACGTCCGGTTTCGAGGCGCAAGCTGACGTGGGTGGCGCCCGGGTAGCGGGTGCACACGCGGTAGTGGGTGCACGCGGCACGACCGTCCGCCACCACCGCCATTCGGGTGCGGTGGCGCGGATCGCGCCCGAGCGGCGCCGCGACGATTCCGCTCGCGCGGCTCAAGCTCCCCAGCAGCAGCGCTTCGTATTCGCGCCGGACGGCGTGCTCTTTGAGCGCCGCGACCAGGAATTTGTGCGCGCGGAGCGTGCGCGCAACGACCAGCAATCCCGACGTGTCCTTGTCCAGGCGATGCACGATGCCCGCTCGAGGGATCGCGACCAAGGCCGGATCGTAGTGCAAGAGGGCGTTGACCAGGGTGCGGTCGGGATTGCCGGCACCGGGATGCACGACCAGCCCCGGTGGCTTGTCGATCACCAGCAGATCCGGATCACGATAGCTGATGTTCAGCGGTATCGCTTGAGGCGGGCAGTTCAGTCGCGGCTCCGGATCCGCCCAGAGCGTGAGCCGTTCACCGCCCGCCAGCGTCGTGCGCGGGCGGCACGCCTCATCGTTCATCCGTACTTTGCCGGCCCGGATCCATTGCTGTAAACGGGCCCGCGAATAGTCGGGAAACAGCAGCGCGAGGGCTTGGTCGAGACGTTTGCCGGCCAAGACCCGTGGCACCGTCGCCGACAAGCGTGTGTGGCTGGCCGCTTGCGTGCGGATCGGATAATCTAAACGAATGCGCGTCATGTATAGGATTATGGTGCTGGTGCTCGCCGTAGCGCTGGTGGGCGGCTGCTCGATGTTCGGGAAAAAGCCCGATCCGACCAAGAGCTGGTCGGCGCAACGGCTCTACCGAGCAGCCAAGGAGAAGCTCGACGACGGTGATTATGAAACCGCGATAGGGTACTACGAGAAGCTCGATACGCGGTATCCGTTCGGTACCCTCGCTGAGCAGGCGCAACTCGACATCGCCTTCGCCTATTACAAGTTCGATGAGCCTGCCTCGGCGGTGGCGGCCGCCGACCGCTTCATCAAACTTCACCCGCGCCATCCGAATGTCGACTATGCGTACTATTTGAGGGGTCTGGCGCACTTCAATCAGGGCAAGGCCTTTATCGATCGCTTGGTGCGGCTCGATCAATCCGATCGGGACACCGGCGCCGCGAGCGAGGCTTTCGATGATTTTGCGCAACTGACGCGGCGTTTCCCGCAGAGCCGCTACGCCCCCGATGCGCGCCAGCGGATGCTGTATCTGAAGAATACCCTCGCGGCGCACGAGGTTCACGTGGCCGAGTACTACATGAAACGCCACGCCTACGTCGCGGCGGCCAATCGCAGCCGCTACGTGATCGAAAACTACCCGAGCACCCCCGCGGTACCGAAGGCCCTGGCGATTCAGGTCAAGGCCTACCGGCGGATGGGATTGGACAAGTTGGCGGCCGATTCGCTACGGGTGCTACGCCTCAATTACCCCAAGATGCCCGGCATCGAAAAACTGCAAGGCACAGCGACCGAGTAGGGACCGGCATGGTGCTCGGCATAGGGAGACACGGACCGTCGAAAGCGGAAATCGATGAGTTTTCCCATGCCCTGGTTCAACATCTCGTCGAGCATATGCCGCGCGAACGGGACGCCGGCAACGCCAAAAAGGCACAACGTAAGCTCACTCGCGCACTCGATGCGATTTACGCGCAGGCGCGCGCCTACGGCGCCGACAACCATTTGGGCGTCTATGAAGGCGCGGATCGGCAACGCCTTCAAATAGGCACCCAAGGAACTGGGCTACGCGAGCGAATTCATCGAAGAGGCGACTCGGGGGCTGATCCTCGCTGTCAGCGGGGAGTAGGCGCGCGAACCCGGATCGCTTCGCGGCGGTGCAACCTCGAACCCATGATGCGGCTTGCGGCGCGGCACGCGCAATTCAACCTAGAATCCTCGGTTGACCGCTACATTCTGACAGTAACCGGCTGATATGAATGCCTTTAATGCCGATCGATCTCTTCACCCGCCCGGTGGATCACGCTACGGCGCGAATTGCACGTTTGCGGCGGCGCAGGGCGGCGTTACAACGCTTTGAATAGGGCGTTACAACGCTTTGAATAGAATGACTATTGCGCAGCGTTGTGCCTTGCCCTGCACCCCCGCAAACGCACACTTCACCCCGTCCAACCGAGGATTCTAGGTTCAACGCCATTCGGTGCCACCCGTACCACCGTTGACGTGCTCAGCGCGGGTACGCCGGTCACCACCCGGCGCGGAAATTTCCTGCGCGGGCGGATGAGCGCCGCGATCAATTCCCGTCTCGGGCTGGATGAGCTAATCGTCGACAGCGATCGGGAATACGTCGAGCGTGCGGTGGCGGTGGCGACGGATCCCGACTTGCGCAGCCGCATCCGCGCCAGATTGGAGCAGCGGCCGGGGCTGATCTTTCGCGATCGCGCGGCGGTACACCAGCTCGAGCAATTCTTGGTTACTGCCTGCGAGCGTCGAGCCGAGAGCGAGCGCTGATATTCCGCCACCGGAAAGGTGCCTAGATCGCCGCTTCGTCCTCTTCGCCGGTGCGGATCCGGATCACTTTGTCGACCGGCGTGATGAAGATCTTGCCGTCGCCGATCTTGCCGGTGCGGGCCGCCTCGGTGATGGTTTCCACGCAGCGCTCGGTCTGCTCGTCGGGCACCACGATCTCGACCTTTACCTTGGGCAGGAAATCGACCACGTATTCGGCGCCGCGATAGAGTTCCGTGTGGCCTTTCTGGCGACCGAAGCCCTTGACCTCGGTGGTGGTCATGCCGGTGACTCCCAGATCGGAGAGCGCTTCACGCACGTCATCGAGCTTGAAGGGTTTGATGATGGCTTCTATCTTTTTCACCGGTTCGTTCCCTCGCGACGGTGCGGCGGGCGGTGCAAAAAAAGCGACTAGCCGCGCAGGGCCTTGTGCATCGCCTGACCAATGTCGGCCGGTGAGTGCACGGTATGTACGCCGGCCGCCTGCAATACGTCGAATTTCGCATCGGCGGTGCCCTTGCCGCCGGATATGATCGCCCCTGCGTGCCCCATTCGTCGCCCCGGCGGGGCGGTGACCCCGGCGATGTACGCCACGACCGGTTTGTCCACTTGTGCCCGGATGTAGTTGGCGGCCTGCTCTTCGGCGTCGCCGCCAATCTCGCCCACCATGACGATCCCTTCGGTCACCGGGTCGTCCTTGAACAGGCTCAGGCAATCGATGAAACTGGTACCGTTGATCGGGTCACCGCCGATTCCGATGCAAGTGCTCTGACCGAGCCCTGCCTGGGTGGTCTGGTAGACCGCCTCGTAAGTCAGGGTGCCGGAGCGTGACACGATGCCCACCACTCCCGGCTGATGAATGAAGCCCGGCATGATCCCGATCTTGCATTCGCCCGGGGTGATTACGCCGGGGCAATTGGGTCCGATCAGGCGCGTGTCCGGAAAACGCGCGAGTGCCGCCTTGACCCGCAGCATGTCCAGCACCGGGATCCCTTCGGTGATACACACCACGACCCGTACCCCCGCACTGGCCGCCTCGAGTATCGCATCCGCCGCAAAGGCCGCCGGTACGTAAATCATGCTCGCCTCGGCCCCGGTGGATTGCACCGCGTCGTGGACGGTGTCGAAGACCGGCCTGTCGAGGTGGGTCTGGCCCCCCTTTCCGGGGGTGACGCCACCCACCAGGCGGGTGCCGTATTCGATCGCTTGCCGGGAGTGGAAAGTACCTTGTTTGCCGGTGAAACCCTGGCAAATGACCTTGGTGTTCTTATCTATCAGTACGCTCATCGCAATTTCCTCGTCCCTGATCTACGCGCCGTGGGCCGCCGCGACCACCTTGCGGGCTGCATCGGCGAACGAGTCGGCGGCGGTGACCGCGAGTCCGCTGGCGGCGAGCGCCGCGCGTCCCTGCTCGGCATTGGTCCCTTCCAGGCGTACCACCACCGGCACCTCGATGGCGGCCTCGGTGACCGCGGCGAGAATGCCCGCGGCTATCTGATCGCAACGTACGATGCCGCCGAATATGTTCACCAGGATCGCCTTGACCTTGGCGTCCGAGGTGATCAGCTTGAAGGCTTCGGCAACCTTGTCCGGATCGGTACCGCCGCCGACGTCGAGGAAATTCGCCGGCTCGCCGCCGTGCAGCTTGATGATATCCATGGTGCCCATCGCGAGCCCCGCGCCGTTGACCATGCACGCGATGTCGCCGTCGAGCGCGATGTAGTTGAGGTCGAATTCCCGCGCCCGCGTTTCTTTGGGATTTTCCTGCGATGGGTCGCGCAGCGCGCCGATCTCCGGATGGCGAAAGACCGCGCTGTCGTCGATATTGATCTTTGCGTCGAGCGCGATGAGGTCGCCGGCCGTGGTCCGGACCAGGGGATTGAGCTCGAGCAGACTCATGTCCTTGTCGCAGAACGCGCGATAGAGCGCGCCGAGCAATACCGCGAGTTGTTTGCGTTGGGGGCCGTCCAGTCCCAAAGCGAATCCGATCCGGCGTGCCTGATAGGGCTGCAACCGGGCCGCCGGATCGACCAGTTCGGTGATGATTTGCTCGGGCGTGCTCGCCGCCACCTCTTCGATCGCCATGCCCCCGGCGGCCGACGCGATGATCGCAACCTGACAACTCGCGCGATCGACGAGCAGGCTGAGATAGAACTCGCTGTCGATCGACGTGGGGGACTCAATCAACACCGAGTTGACCGGTTGCCCCTCGGCGGTCGTTTGTTTGGTGACCAGCCGCGTGCCGAGCAGCGCGGCGGAAATCTCCGCCACCGCATCAAGGTGGTCGGCACGCCGCACGCCGCAGACCTTGCCACGTCCCCCGGCATGCACCTGAGCCTTGACCATCCATGCCTCGCCGCCCAGGGCTGCGGCGCACGCCCGTGCGTCTTCGGCGGTGGTCGCAATCGTTCCGGTCGGCACCGGTATCGCGTACTCGGCCAGGAGTTGTTTCGCTTGATATTCGTGCAGATTCATGGGCGGCGTTCGTCTCCTCTTGCCCGACACCGTGGGGCACACAGCCCGTTGGCTCAAGCGTAAAATCATAGCATAGCAGCGCCTTGAGACCGGGTGTCGGGATTTTGCCGTATCCTCGATACGCGCCTTCAACCCGGTGGCCGGCGTTGATTTGCCGCACGGATTTCCGTGCTTGCCCGGATCGCACATGATCGGGATTGGAGGCGCATACGAGAACTCCAGGGCCCGTCTATACTGACGGGCCCTAGGCCCGGTGCAGGGATGCACCGGCATTTTCGACGACTGTCGGTCGTTGAAAATAGCGTTGAAAATCGACACTCTTCAACCTTCGCCCGGATAGGTCCGAAATGAGCGACAATCCAAACCCGCGGGCGGGCGCGGCCGACGAAATCCACGCGCCGGCCTGGACGGCGCTGCGTTATTTCAATTTTTATCGTGCACTGCTCGCGGGCTTGCTGCTCGCGCTGGTGTTGTGGGGCGTCGCGCCGCGCGCCATCGGTCAGTATGATTTCGGTCTTTTTCGTGCCACCACCTACGCCTACTTCGTGTTCAGCGTGCTGGTCGCGGTAACTGGAAAACGCCGTTGGCCGGCGTTCGAGATCCAGGTGTTCGTGCAGGTCGTGGCGGACATCGTCGCGCTCACGCTGCTGATGCACGCGAGCGGCGGGATACCCAGCGGTTTCGGGACCTTGCTGGTGGTCGCGATCGCGGGCGGCAGCATCCTCATTCAGGGGCGCATCGCGGTGTTATTCGCCGCGCTGGGTTCGCTCGCGGTACTTGCTCAGCAACTCTATATCCGGATCAACGACCCCTTCGTGGAAGCGAATTATCCGCACGCGGGAATGCTCGGCGCGGCCCTGTTCGCCACCGTTTTTCTGGTTCAGTTCTCGGTGCGGAGAATGCGAGCGAGCGAGGCCCTGGCACGTCGCCGGCAGGTCGATCTGGCCAATCTGGCGCAACTCAATGAACACATCGTGGGACGCATGCAGTCCGGGATTGTGGCGGTCGACGGCGCCGGTCGTCTGCGCCTGATCAACGACTCGGCACGCCATCTGCTGGGACTCGGATCGCGCCGGGTCGCGGATCTCGCGTTGGCCACGATCAGTCCGGATCTGGACGCATTGTTGGCGCTCTGGCGTGACGATCGATACTGGACCAGCCGCCTGTTTCAGCCGCACGGCGGATCGCTCAAACTGATGGCGGCGTTCGGCGCGATCGGCGCCGATCCCGACGACGGCGTGCTGGTTTTCCTGGAGGACGCCTCGGCCATGCAGCAGCGCGCACAGAAACTCAAGCTCTCCGCTTTGGGGCGCTTGGCGGGGAGCATCGCGCACGAGATACGAAATCCGCTTGGCGCGGTCAGTCACGCCGCTCAGCTACTCGCCGAGGCGCCGGAACTGTGCGCCGCGGACCGGCGCCTGACCGGTATCATCTGCGATAATTCGCAACGCATGAATACAATCGTGGAGAATGTGCTGCAACTCAGCCGCGGGAAGCTTGCGCAACCCGAGGAAATCAGCCTCGCGGAATGGTTGAACGACTTCGCTGACGAGTTCAGCGCAACCACCGGTTCGCCACGCGCGGCGCTCGCGGTGACGGTAGCGCCGCCCGAGTTGCGGGTGCGCTTCGATCCGGATCAGTTGCGCCAGGTGCTGGTCAATCTATGTGAGAACGGTATCCGCTACGCCGGTAGCCCGCCGTTGGTGCGCTTGAAAGCCGGTTTCGGCGCGGCCGACGAGCGTCCGTACCTGGAAGTGAGCGACAATGGCGCCGGGGTACCGGAAGCGAGCCGTGACCGATTGTTCGAACCGTTTTTTACCACCCGCCCCCAGGGTGCCGGACTGGGCTTGTACATCTCTCGCGAGCTCTGTGAGGGCAACCGTGCGGCACTCAACTACGTTGCGAGCGCGGCGGCGACTTCGAGCGGCGGCTGTTTTCGCATCACCTTCGCCCATCCGCGGCGCCAGGCGGAGGTCGTGATGTGACCCGAGCCCATGCCTTGGTCGTCGATGATGAACCCGATATTCGCGAGTTGATTTCGATCACCCTGGCGCGCATGGATGTGACGACGACCCCGTGCGCGGATCTGGGTGAAGCGTACGCCGCTGCGCGTGATCCGAGTTGCCGGCTCTGTCTTACCGATATGCGGTTACCCGACGGCAGCGGGATCGATCTGGTGAGATTCATGCATCGTCATCGCCCCGAGGTGCCGGTTGCGGTGATTACCGCCCACGGCAGCATGGAGTCGGCGGTCGACGCGCTCAAGGCCGGGGCCTTCGACTTCGTGTCCAAACCGGTCGATCTGCAGGTGCTGCGCAACCTGGTGGAAACCGCGTTGCGCCTCGGCACGCCGGGCGCCACATCGACGCGCGTGTTGATCGGTGATTCGCCGGCGATGAATGAGACCCGTGCGACCATCGCCAAGCTCGCCCGCAGTCAGGCACCGGTCTACATCAGCGGTGAATCCGGCACCGGCAAGGAACTGGTGGCGCGGATGATCCACGATCAGGGGCCGCGCGCGGCGGCGGATTTCGTGCCGGTCAACTGCGGCGCGATCCCGGCCGATCTCATGGAGAGTGAATTATTCGGTCACAAACGGGGCAGTTTCACCGGCGCGGTCGCTGATCAGGCGGGGCTGTTCGTGGCCGCGAGTGGCGGCACGCTGTTCCTCGACGAGGTCGCCGATCTGCCGCTGCCGATGCAGGTCAAGTTGCTGCGCGCGATTCAGGAGCGTGCCGTGCGTCCGGTCGGGGCGGAGCGCGAGGTCGGGATTGACGCGCGGATCCTCAGCGCCAGCCATCGCAATCTCGCGGAGCTGGTCGCCGCGGGACGGTTTCGCCAGGATCTCTACTATCGTCTCAACGTGATTGAATTGCACGTACCGGCCCTGCGCGAGCGCCGCGGGGACATTCCGAGCCTTACCGACCACATACTCGCGCGGCTCGTCGGGGAGTCCGGCGGCCCGGCGCCGGGTTTCAGCGATGCGGCACTCGCGGCACTTCAGGCCTATCCGTTTCCCGGCAACGTGCGGGAACTCGAGAACATCATCGAGCGTGCGATGACGCTGTGCGAGGGGGATGTGATCGAGGTCCGGGATCTGGCGTTACCGGGGTCGGGCGCAGGCGCCACGCTGGACGCCGCCGTGGATCTCGCCGGCACGCTTGACGATTTGACCAAGGAAGCAATCAACCAGGCTCTCGAGCAAACCCGCGGTAACAAGCGCGCCGCGGCGCGCGTGCTCGGCATCGGATTGGGGAAACTGCGCTACCAGATGGCGAAGTTGGGCATCGAGTGATGTGCTGAATTCAACCCATCGTGCCCAAATGAACCCATTGTTTTTTCTCCGATCGCTAAAGCTTTGCGCTGACAGGACGATAGCGTGATGGAGTTGGCACTCTGACGGCCTGAGGCTCGGATCAGGTGGACGGCATGGTTCCTGCATGGGACTCGGCTGACGGTTCCACACTCATCGGGCGATGATCGACCGCGATGCGCATGTAGCCACTCGAAGTCGGGATCCGTAGCAACTCGCTCATTTAACTTGGGAGAATCGCGCAAATGAAATCACTGCAAAAGGGCTTCACGCTCATCGAACTCATGATCGTCGTGGCGATCATCGGCATCCTCGCGGCGGTGGCCATTCCCGCCTACCAGGATTACACCATCAAGGCCAAGGTCCAGGAGGCCGTGAGCGTTAGCGCACCGGCGCGCACCGCGATTGGCCTTGCGTGCAGCGAGGGCAACCTCAACGGTGCGACTCAGGGTTCGCTGGGTCTCGCGACCGATACGGCATACAGCGGAAAGTACCTGTCCAAGGTGGCGGCTTCGGGCAGCAGCGCTACCGCTGGAACCGTAGTGATTACGATGAAAACCATCGGCAGTCAGATCAATTCAGGCGATACGATTACCTATACGGCAGCGTGCGGTAACGGCGGCACCACATGGACCGTGACCGGTGCCATCCCCACGAAATTCCTGCCCAAGACTTAAGTTGCTATAGCGCTGTCATCAAGTGGTGCGCAGCGCCTACGCGACGCTACAGGGGGAGGCAGTGATGCCTCCCCCTGATTCTTTGCAGGCGCAATCCACCGCCGTCGAGCGGCTACCATGGCTCCCATTCGGGCGCCGTAGCGTGCGCGCTACCGGCATGAGTGGATTATCGGACCGGCGCTACACCCTGCGAGCGGGCTGGTTGGCACTGCTCTGTGTCGTGACCGTCGCCGCCTATTTCCCCGGCCTCAACGGGCCCTTCGTACTCGATGACTTGCCGAACATTACCGAAACCAATACCACCGCCATTGCGGCGCTCGACGTGCGTGCTTTGTGGTTGGCGGCGAACGGAGCGGGCGACGCCTATCCGGAGCGTGGCATCAGCCGCATGAGTTTCGCCTTGAACTATTATCTGGCCGGGCAAAGCTACGACACCTTCAGCTTCAAGGTCACCAATCTCGCCATCCATTTGCTGAATGGCGTGCTGGTGTTCTGGTTGGTGACGGCGCTAATTGACCGGCGCCGGCGCCTTGGCGGGGCTAGCCAAGCGGGCGGTATTCGGGAACCTCGCGACGCAGTGGGCTTGATGGCGCTCGTGGCGACCGCGATATGGCTATTGCACCCGATTCAGTTGACCAACGTACTGTACGTGGTGCAGCGCATGAACAGTCTCGCCGCGACCTTCGTCCTGTTGGGGTTGCTGGCTTTCGTGATCGGGCGGGCGCGGCTCGAAGACGGCGCAAGGGTCGGGTGGCTCTTGCTGGTCGGTGGCGTGGGCGGTGCCGCGGCGCTGGGATTCCTGTGTAAGGAGAACGCGCTCCTGCTGCCGTTCTTCGCGTTCGTGATTGAGTTGTTCATGTTCGACCGCACACGCCTTTCGGGTAACAGGCGGCGCGTGCTGTGGGGCTATTTTGCGCTCACGGTCTTTGCGCCGATCGCGGTCGCAAGTGCGGTGACCGTGATCCAGCCGAGTGCGCTGTTCGGTGGGTATGTCGCGCGCCCGTTTACCCTGGCAGAGCGGGTGTTGACCGAGGGCAGGGTGTTGTTTTTTTATCTTTCCCTGGTGATCGCCCCGATTCTCAACCGCTTCGGCCTGTTCCACGACGACATCCCGATAAGCACCGATCTGCTCGATCCGTGGACGACGGCGCTCGCCGCGGCGGCGTGGTTGGCGCTGATCGTTTTGAGTCTCACCGTCGGTCGCAAGCGCCGCGCGTGGTGGGCCTTCGCGGTGCTGTGGTACCTGGCAGGGCATGCCATGGAGTCCACCGTACTCGGTCTCGAACTGGTGTTCGAACATCGTAATTATCTTCCGATGATCGGGCCATTCTTGGCGGGGGTCGTGTATCTGCGTGCTTTTCTGTTGCGCACGGTTGCATCCCCCGCCCTGCGCGGCGTTCTGGTGGGGTTGTTGCTCGCGGGTATCGGCTTTACGACCTACGTCCGCGCCCACGTCTGGCAAAGTCCGGCGACCCTGAGTGAATTCTGGGCCAGGGCACACCCCAAGTCCGAACTCAGCCAGTTCAACAGCGCCGTTCTGGAACGGATGAAGGGTAGCGATATTCGCGATATCTATCGTGCTTACCGGCGCGCCGCGCGGGTGAGTCCGAGTGCGATACTGCCGCTGCTCGAAATGGTGCGCCTAGCTGCCGAACTGGCGCCACAGACGCCGCGGCGGAGTGCGGAGCGGACGCCGGGCGGAGGATTCGCGCCACCGCCAGCTAATGTACTCGACGCCGAACCGGTGGCCAATCAAGCTTATCTGGCAGTGTTGATGCGCAGGCTCGATGCCGAGACCCGCGCACGCCTGATGCGCTATCCGATCTCCATGGAGACGGTAACCGCGCTGATGGACATGAGCAAATGTACGCGCAATCGGATGCCGAACTGCATTGGGCTGACGGGTAGAATTTTGCAATGGCATCGAATCGCACTGGCGAATCCGCGCCTCAGTCCGGGCGGATCGGCGATGCTTGAAGATTCGCTGGGGCGTCTTTATTCCTTCGAAGATCGGTATGCGGACGCGCTCGTGCATGCCAAACTTGCCATTGCCAAGGCTCGACCGAGCATGGTTTTCAATTATCAGGCGGCGCTGGTCGCCTTTTACATGGAACGCGATCGTTGGCCGGACGCAGCGCGAGCGTTACAGCGGCTTGAGAACGGGACCGCGTATAGCCCCTATCGCGCTCGGGTGGCGAGCCTGTTCCGCAATGCTTTACGCGATGCGCATGCCAAAGCGCAGTTATCGTGTCGCTGCACGTTGCCGCTGACCGATACGCCGCGGTAGCCTGATGGGCGGCGCGATGTGCTGTGCGCGGACCTGCGACCGCGTTGCGAGCGCGGCCATGAGCGAGGGAAATCATGAGTTGCTTGCCGCCCGCATTTCAATAAGCTACGTCGCTACACGCCTGGCCGGTAGCGAAGCACCCGTGCGGGCACCCTGGAGACCACGGCGTAATCGGGCACGCCGAAGCAGACTACGGCCCCGGCGCCAATCCGGGGTGCATTCGGGGCGATCATCGCGCCGCCTTCGGGTACTGGCAACAGGCGGCGCGACTCAATCCCGGGGAGGTGCTCGGGTTGGTGGAGACGGCGCGGGTCATTGCGCCGCGACTGCGCCCGCAAGCTCGCGCGGAGGCGCGTCGCGCAGATCCCGCGTCGGATGTGTTCAGCGCCGCTCTGCCCGACGACTGCGCGACTTTGCACGGGCCATTTCAGGGGAAATCCTTCACCGGCTACGGACCCGGGTGCTGAATCCATCGACCGTCGGGAGTCTTCAAGACCTCAACCTGTGTGTCGCGCGCGGGGCGCTCGACTGCGTGCCAGTCGCGATGATGGCGTACGCCTGGGTTCGGGCGGCGCTAGCCAATCCGCGAGTCGCAGCCCATTCGCGTCCTGTTCTATACGTGAGCGGCACAGTAATCGCCGGGGTTCTCGATCAGCGTGGATGCGCGATCGAGTGGTTGAACGCAGCGGTATCCGCTGCGCCGTGCGTAGTGGCATATCGACTGCGATTAGTCCGCGAACTGCAACTTGTCGGGCGCTGGAGCGCGGCGCGCGCGGCCCTGGACGGGGTCCGTGCCAATGATCGGGGTGGCGCCAATCGCGACCGAATCGACGCCTTCGCGACCGCCATCGAGGCGCGACCAGCCGGGGTGTCGGAGGGCGCCCTGAAACCCTGTCATCCACTGCCTCGATCAGTGACCACGGTCGTTGCCATCGAGCGGCGCTGAATCCCGTGAACCGGCAAAGCGTGGCATGGTGTGACCGGGATGCAGATACTGAACGTCGGCAACAACTACCCGATATCGGTCTCGACGGGCGGTCGTTCGCGTATTGGCACCGGCTCATCTCGCCGCGGATGCGAATCAGGAAGCATTCATGGTGACCCGGATTTCGTGGCGCGATGCCGGGGCACGATGATCGGCAAGGTGAAAACATGCGGATTCGCTGCTCGGTTATCGTCGCTTGCCCTGACCGGTAACCGGCGCCCGGCCTTCGGTCTGCTTTCGGGCGCCGCCGGTTATCGGAGTGGGCCGCGAGCCTCCTTTGCGCGTTCATAAACTGCAGTTGCGGGTGAGCGATATGGAAGCGGTACTATTGGTCTCGGGCGAGAAGGGTGTGGCGGCGAACGGAATGACGGCCGACATCTTGAACATCGCGGCGGGCGCGGACGGCGATGGTCGCTGATTGCGACGAAGATGACTATGATGCAAGCGAGATCCGCTATGGGCAAAGGTGCCGAAGTAAAGGCGATTGACCATTGCCGGGGTTCTGGACGAAGGCGCTGACAATGGCTGCCGATTTCACCCTGTCGCGCTACCGTCGTTATCTGGAGGCGATCCAGGCGACCTTCGGGGCGCCGCTCAAATTCGATGAGTGGCTACGTGCTCCGCGCTCGCCGACGCGCTTCTGTCTGATCCGTCACGACGTGGATCGGCGGCCGGATCGGGCCTTGCGGATGGCGAGATTGGAGGCGGAGCGCGGTATTCACGCGAGTTATTATTTCCGCAGCAAGGCCGGCAGCTTTGCCCCGCCGGTCATCCGGTCGATCGCGCAACTGGGCCACGAGATCGGTTATCACTATGAGTGTTTGTCCGATTGCGGCGGCGATCTGGCGGGTGCCTACCGGGATTTTACCGGCCACCTGCAAAGACTACGAGAGTGCGCCGAAGTGAGCACTGTTTCGATGCACGGTCGACCGCTGAGTCGCTATGACAATCGCGATCTGTTCAGAGATCCGGAATACCATGATCGGTTGATCCACCGGCTTGGCGTGCTCGGGGAGATCTATCTGGATATCGATTATCGCGACATCTGTTACATCAGTGATACCGGGAGAAACTGGTATTCGAGCCGTGCGAATATTCGTGACCAGGTCGAGTCGGATATCGTTAGGGAATTTTCGAACGGCGATGACCTGCTGGCCTACCTGAGGGGTAGCCCACACCCGCGTATGGTGTTCCAGATTCATCCCGAGCGCTGGACGGATACTGCGCTAGAGTGGTCGATGCAGACGCTGAAGGACGGTGCCGTGAATGGTATCAAGGTGGTGCTCAGGTTATCCCGGATGCCGTACCTGCATGAGGTTGGGCGCCGGATGCGGGATGGCGAAGGGACTGGGTGCGGGTCCGGTGGCCGTCGCTGATCCGTTGGGTAGCGATCGCGATGCGGCCTGCGAGAATCGCGCCGCATGTTCGGGCGCCACGCGGATTATCGCGCTGAACGGTTTGTCGGGCGAGCAGCGGCGCGTCATCGAGGCTTTTGTCAGCGCGCATCCGCAGGCCAATGTCTACCATCTTCCGGCCTGGCTCGAGGTGTTGCGCGACGGCTATGGCTATCGCCCCTATTACGTCGTCCAAGGCGACTGGCAGCGCCTCGATGCGGTGTTGCCGGTGGTCTATATCAAGACTTGGCTGAAGGGGCGCAGGTGGGTCGCATTACCCTTTAGTCATCACGTCCCGGCGCTCTGCCGATCGCCGGCTGATTTGGTTGTGCTGCTCGAGTTTTGCGCCTCGCTTGCGCGGCGCTCGCGCGCTCGGTATCTGGAACTTAAGGCTGAACTCCCCGCGCGACAGGGCCGATTTGTGGCGCGCAGCGATTACTACACTACAGAGCTGGATCTACGCCCCGGACTCGAACGAATCTGGTCGGAATTCAATCCCAAGCGGGTTCGTTGGGGCATCAAAAAGGCGCAGAAAAGCGCCCTGGATGTGATCTGGTCGGACGATCCGGGCGGCTACGACGCGTTCTATCACCTCGAGGTCGAGACCCGCAAGCGGCAGGGTGCGCCACCCTATGCACGGCATTTTTTTCAGTCGCTATACAGGCGCCTCGGCGTGGTCGGGAAGAGTCGTTGCCTGATCGCCTATTATCACGCGTACCCGGTAGCAGGGATGATTCTGCTGTGTCACGGTGAAACGGTTATTTATGGTTATGGAGCGTCGCTCGACGATCGTGCGCAATTGGCGCGGCAACCGAATCATCTGTTGTTGTGGCACGCCATCCAGTGGGCCTGCACGGCCGGTTATCGGCGCTTTGACTTTGGCATCACGCCGCTCGGTAACCGGGGTTTGCTGCGTTTCAAGCAGGGGTGGGGCGGGGCGACGCGACGCATCTCGTACAACTATCATTCGGGGACGGGGAATGTCCCGGGGCTGAGCCGCGAAGGTCGACTGGTAGCGATTGCTACACGGATCCTTCACCGAACCCCGCGTGCTGCCCTGCGCGTGCTCGGTCCGATGCTGCTCAAGCAGCTCGGCTGAGTATTCGGCGATGCAAGTCCTGTTCGACATCGGGCACCCGGCCCATGTGCACCTGTTTCGATCGCTCATCGTGTATATCCAGCAACGTGGCTGTGGGGTCGTGGTGGTCAGCCGGGACAAGGACGTGTGTCGCCAGTTACTGAACCACTACGCGATCGAGTTCCAGGGTCTGGGGGCGGTGCGCAGCGGGCCGTTGGGCATGGCTAGGGAGTTGCTGTGTCGCGACGCGCAGATCGTTGCGCTACATCGACGCCACCACTTCGCTTTGGCCCTCGGTTCCTCGGTTTCGGTGGCGCACCTCACGGCGCTGTGCGGCGTCCCGTCTTTTTGTTTTACCGAAGACGACGACTCGGTTGTACCGCTGTATGCGTGGTCAACGTATCCGTTCGCTACGCGCATTATCAATCCTGCGGTGTTGAAGTACCGGCGCTGGGGCGCCAAGCGGATACTCTACGATTCCTACCAGGAGCTTGCGTATTTGCATCCTGCCCACTTCTCTCCGGATCGGTCGGTGCCGGCACGCTACGGACTACTTCCCAGGCAGTACGTCGTGGTGCGTAAATCCGCCTTGCGAGCCCATCATGATGTTGGCGCCCGGGGGCTGAACGATGAACTGTGGGAGAAACTGGGTGCACGGCTTTCCGGCCTTCCGCTAGTGTGGAGCGTGGAGAATGATCGGCGAGCCGACATTGCACCATGGGACATGCATGACATTCTGGCTTTTGCCAAGTTGATCGTTTCCGACTCACAAACGATGACAGCGGAAGCAGCGGTGCTCGGTACGCCGGCGATCCGGTTTAACAGTTTCGCCAAGCGACTGAGCTATCTGAACGAGCTGGAGGCCCGATATGGGTTGACATTCGCATTTGCGCCGGGCGAGGAGCGGGCCTGCATGCGTCGCATCGATCGGTTGTTGGAGATGCCCGATCTTGAATCTGAATGGGCGCGACGGCGCGCGCAGATGTTGAACGAGAAGCAGGATTTCGGCCGTTGGTTAAGTCGCTGGTTCGATCATCTCGCGCATGCGTTGACAAAGAGTGACCGCAGGTCTTATCGGTGATGGGAACGTCCGCCGGTCGGTGCCAACCTCCGATTGCGGTTGGATCCAAAACCCTGATTGTGGGAGTGACGGTTTCGCTCACCGCATACGGGGTGTATTGGATCCTGAAACAACAATTGTTGGAGCGCGCACACTGGCGGATGACGGTGGTGGCCGTGATACTCTGCGTCCTTCTTTTTTCGCTCTCGGGAATCAAATTGGGCTATACAATGCGTCGCGTCTACGGGCGGTCGCTGTCGGCCTTTGACGTTATCACGCTGCCGGTCGTAATGAACTTGTGGGGTTATTTATTGCCGATCAAGGGTGGAATGCTATATTCACTCTTCTACATGCATCGCCGTTACGGGGTTGCCTTCCATCAAGGTGGAGCGATCTCGTTTTTCGTCTATGCGGTGACCCTCGGTCTTGCCGGGTTGATGCTGCTCGTAAGTCTGCATTTCGAGGGTGGAGACCATGGCGTAGCGGTCGCGATAGGTCTGCTGTTGGTGTTTAATTATGTGCTCATAATGGCGGCACTGTGGCTAATTGCGAGGCTCGCGCGATCTCTGCCATGGGAGGCCCTGCGACGGATAGGGGACAATTTGGCGGCGCTGCAAGGTGGATTGCGCGCGGCGCTGGTGGATCCCGTTCTGGTTTTTGGCGTCATGTCCGTCAGTGCGGTTCATTTCGTGGTGTACGTTGCTTGGTACATGGTTGCGTCGACCGCCATCGGGATTGATCTTCCGTGGCGCCTGTACTTGCTAATGGCGATCGCGGGCCAAGTATCGATAGTCTTTCGTATTCTTCCGGGAAATCTCGGAGTATCCGAGGCCTCCGTTGGTGCAGCGACCTTGATCTTCAATGGTTCTTTCGCCCAAGGCGTCGAGATTGCTGTGGTGGTGAGGTTGGTCAATCTGTTGGTCACGACCATAGTCGGTATTCCGGTGTTGGCCAAACACATGATGCAATTCGATATCCGCTCCTGTCGTGCGTTCCGGAAGCAATTCGGTGGCGGTGGTTAGGATGCCGGGAATCCGCCGTGGGCGAGGACAGCTATGGGTTGTGAAGATCCGGATTCCATCGAGGCCGTTGCGCTGCGCTGTTGGCGCGTGGCCGTTGTCCAAGGTGCGCGTTGCGTGCTGCGTGAATCGATCACCAATGGTATCGATGAAGTCGAAGCCGACTCCCGCACGGGGGGTAGCGCTCTGAAGCTGGACGCGAGGCGATTACAGGGGCCGTTCCGCATCTGGTGGACGCATTGGAGAAGATGATCGGGAGCAAACGCTTCGCCGCCGGCACGGTCCGCTACGACGGGTCTGTAAGAGTACGCGGGTGATTACTAAATAGTATTCAGGTCTGCGCATAGGCTTCCGCAATCGTCTGATAGCACCAGGGGCGCGGGCAGGGTACGAGACCCAAGCCGGGCACCGGGAAACCGCCCGAATAGAGTCGCACGTCGGTAAATCCGCCGAGTTCCAACAGCCGGATCAACCAGCGTTGCGGATAAAGGGTGATGTGATCGTCGGTGTAATACCAGCGCCGGGACAGCCACAAGGTCAGTAATCGCTCGATCGGTGAGTTCGGGTTCGGCGTGGACAGCACGAGCTTTCCCCCGGAAGGAAGCAGCAGCCGGCAGCGGCGGAGGAAATCCAATGGTGCGTGCAGATGTTCGAGGACCTCTCCGGCAATAATTGCGTCGACGGATTCGTCGACCAGCACAGTCGACATTTCCAGGAAATCGGACCGATAGATCACATCATAGTTTTCGGGACAATCTACCGAAGCGACGTCCAGGCCAATGACTCTTGGGTTGTGCAGAAATGCGTTGGGACACTGGGCGAAGCCGAGGTCGACGACACTGCGGCAGTCGTGAACGAGCGTCGCGAGACGCCGTAGTCGATACGCTTCGCTATCGCTCGCATTATGCATCGGTCGTTCCGGCCATGTGCCCAGCGGTGTGCAGCGGGTTCGGTGACCCTTTGGAGTGGTCTGTGACCGGAATCAAAAGATGCCTCTGCAATTTCGACGGCTGCAAGTCGTTGAAAACGCTAGAAACCAGAAAACAACAATTTCAGGTTCCGATTCTGGAAATAGTCAGGATGCCCGTTTCCGGATGAACCCTACTTAAGATCCTTGTTGTAGTCCATGTCAAACCACATCGCGAAGAGCAGGAATTGGATCCCCGTGATAGTGAGGAAGGCGGCGAACAGGGCGCTGGTCAGCGCGATTGGGCCTGCCATCAGGCGAATGATCAGCAGATAAAGGCCGAGCAGCGATCCACTCGGAAACAGGGCGAACCCCATGAGGTAGAAAAACACTAGCGGATGGAAGTCGCGGATCACGTATTTGTGCGCCAGGCGGTATCCGAACATCCGCCATAGTAGCCACGCCAGCCTCGGGATCATGCGGATCGGCCGGATCCCGGATCGCTCTCCGACGTTGTACACTGGTCGAACCGGCACGTCGCGCACCCGAAAGCCATAGACGTTAAGACGCACCAGCAGGTCGTTGGGTTGACCGTAGCGTTTGTACATCCGGTCCCAGTCGATGGTAGCGAGCGCACGGCGCCCGATCGCCGTGTAGCCAGATTGTGAATCGGCCACATGCCAATAGCCCGAGGCGATCTTCGTCAATAGACTGATGGCGGAATTACCCAGATAACGAACGCGAGGGATAATTCGCCATGCGTCGCCGGTGAACAGGCGATTACCCTTGCTGTAATCGTAGTCGCCACGGATTACCGGGTCGACGATCGCGGGCAGATCGGCCGGATCCATTTGCGCGTCGCCCGCCATCACCGCGACTACATCCAGATCTTCGTCGCGCGCCGCCTTGTAGCCGCTGGCAATCGCGCCGCCGACGCCTTGATTGGTCGGGTGGATAATCAGTTGCAGACGCGCGCCACCGTATTCGGGGTGTCCGCGCACCACCGCCAGGGTTTGGTCGCGACTGGCGTCGTCGACCAAGAAGATCCGGTCAACAAAATCCGGCATGGTGTCGAGCACCTGCCCGATCAAAAGCGCTTCGTCGTGGCACGGAACCACGACCCCGATACGTGCCCCGTCGCGCATCGCCGTCAGCCCGTATGCGGTACGGCCGCGCGGCGCTCGGCGTGCAACAGAGGGCGTAGCGTTTGCACCAGCGCGCGCAGCACCTTGGGGGTTCCGGCCGCAATATTGCCGCTGCTGAGATAATTCTCGCCGCCGTCGGGTTCGGTGACGATGCCGCCGGACTCCTGAATCAGCAACACGCCGGCGGCGACATCCCATTCGGAGAGACCGAACTCCCAGAATCCGTCCAGTCTGCCGGCCGCCACATAAGCCAGGTCGAGCGCCGCGGCGCCCGCGCGGCGCACCCCGGCGGTGCGGGTCACGACCGCGCGGAAGGTGGTGATGTAGGTCTCCAGGTCGGCCATGTCCCGAAACGGGAAGCCGGTACCGATAAGCGCGTCTTTGAGCGCCGTGCGCTTGCTCACGCGGATCCGTCGCTCGTTAATCTGCGCCCCGGCACCACGCGAGGCGGTAAACATTTCCTGGCGCAACGGATCGAAGACCACCGCCTGCATCAAACGTTGTTTGTGTTTGAGTGCGATCGACACCGCGAACTGGGGAAAGCCGTGGATGAAATTCGTGGTGCCGTCCAAGGGATCGATGACCCATTGAAATTCATCATTTCCGCTGCGCCTGCTTTCCTTGGCGAGGATGCCGTGATCCGGATAGGCGGCGTGGATGTTCTCGATGATCAGTCGCTCGGCTTCGCGGTCGACTTCGGTAACGAAGTCGTTGTAGCCCTTGCTGCTGACGTGTAGTGCGTCGAGCCGGTCGACATAGCGTACGATCAGGTCGCCGGCGGCGCGCGCCGCGCGTACCGCGATGTTGAGTATCGGTTGCATCGTAAAAGGAGATCCCCTGCAAGGCGCTGTCGTCGGCTATTGTAGTGGCACCATCGGCGGGCGCGAAAGGGCCGGCCGATTGCGGCGCCCGCGGCGACTCGCGGGCGGTGCCGGTCCGACCGCTGCGGGCTCTCGAGAATTGCGAGAGCCGAGCGGTTCACGGATTCATTGCCCGATTCGACGCCTGTACGTGCTTGCAAGTACCTCGCCGGGATTGATTGAGCCGACGGTGAAAAAAAGATGACAAGGATGAACGATCTCCTCCGGACTCGGCGCGCCCGAGCCACTCCCGGCCTATGGGTGAACGGTGTCCGCTGAGCGTGCGCTGAGCCGCGTGCGCGTGGTGCTGGTGGCGACTTCACACCCGGGCAATATCGGCGCCGCCGCACGGGCGATGAAAACCATGGGCATGGAACGCCTGGTGCTGGTGCGACCGCGGGGTTTCCCTTGTGCCGAGGCCAGCGCGCGGGCGGCGGGAGCGGACGATCTGCTCTATTCGGCGGCTCTGTGCAACTCCCTGGCGGAGGCCGTCGCTGAGTGCACCTGGGTGGTGGGTACCACCGCCCGTGCGCGTCACCTGGGTTGGAAGTCTCTCGATCCGCGCACTTTCGCCACCCGGGCGATGAGCGAGGCGCGGCGGGGTGAAGTCGCGCTGGTGTTCGGGCGTGAGCGCAGCGGCCTTAGCAACGCCGAACTCGATCTGTGTCACGCCAAGGTTTCGATACCGACCGCGGCGACATTCAGTTCCCTCAATCTTGCCGCGGCGGTGCAGGTGCTGAGTTACGAATTGCGCCGTGCGACGCTAGCCGATGAAGCCCCGCTGGAGGCAAACAGTGACGCCGAGCGGCCTGCCAGCGTGGCCGAACTGGAAGGGTTCTATGCCCATCTGCGCGACACCGTGACCGAAATCGGCTATCTGGATCCGGATTCGCCGAAACTGTTGATGCGTCGTCTGCGGCGCCTGTTCAACCGGGTGCAGCCGGAGCACGTCGAGATCAACATCCTGCGCGGAATTCTGACCGCCGTGCAAAAAAAGGCTCGCCGACGCGACTTGAACGGATCCTGATCGGGGGTTGGATCTTGTCGATCGGACCGATGGATTTCGCGGTTGACCAAGCGGTAAATCGTACGACGGCGGCAGCCAGGGACTGGAGTCGCGTGATAATCAGCCGGACCCTGCGATGGCGTTTTTCAAGATTCGGACTGCTGCCGCTCGCTTTCGAAGGGACACGATTCGAATCGTGTCCGCGCTCGGTGGCTCCTGATGGATATCCTGGAACACATCCGGGAGGGCGAGGCTCCTGCCGAGCCGAACCCGCGTTCCACGCGGCGCCCGACCAAGACTACGGCTGCGCGGTAGCCTTCGCCCTCGCTACCCGATCCTTGATCTGCTTAAGCGTCCCTGTTCGGTGGTCCTCACGCCGTCGAGCAGGGCAATTCCGTCGTGCAACGCCAGGCGCCCCTCGGCGAACCACCGGATCGCTTGCGGGAGTATCCGATGCTCTTGTTCGAGGACCCGAGCGGCGAGCAGGTCGGGGGTATCTCCGGACAGCACCGGCACCCGCGCCTGGACGATGATCGGTCCGCCGTCGAGTTCGGGGGTCACGAAATGAACGCTGGCGCCGTGTTCCGTGGCGCCCGACTCGATTGCTCGCCGGTGGGTATCGAGACCCGTGAAGGCGGGTAGCAGCGAGGGGTGAATGTTGATCAGCCGTCCCAGGTAATGCTCGACGAATTCCGCGGTGAGGATGCGCATGAAGCCGGCCAGCACCACGAGACCGGGTTGGTACGCGTCGATGTGTTTGCTAAGCGCGGCGTCGAAGGCCGCGCGGTTCGGGTAGGTACGATGATCGACCGCCAGCGTTGCGACCCCGGCGCGCCGGGCGCGGTCGAGGCCCGGCGCGCCCGGTTGGTTGCTGACCACGCAGCGCAGGTCGGCCGCCAGCGTGCCGTTCGCGATCCCGTCGATGATCGACTGAAGGTTGCTGCCGCGCCCCGAGATCAGGACGACGATCGGCAGCTTGGGCCGATTCATCGCAGCCGTACGCGGGATTCGGCCTCCGCGCTGGCGGTCACGCGGCCGATCGGCCACACGGTTTCGCCGGCGGCGCGGAGCACCTCGGTCGCCCGCTCGCACTCGGCCGCGGGTACGCACACCACCATCCCGATCCCGCAGTTGAAGGTGCGCAGCATTTCATCGGCGGCGATCCGACCCTTGGTCTGGAGCCAATCGAAAAGCGGCGGGCGCGGCCACGCGGCGACCTCGACCTCTGCGCGGGTGCCGGGTGGCAGTACCCGCGGCAGATTTTCCGGGATGCCGCCACCGGTGATGTGGGCGATCGCGTGAACCGGCGTCCGAGCGAGCAAGCGGCGTACCGCGCGCACATAAATCCGGGTCGGCGCCAACAGCAGTTCGCCGATCTCGGTGCCATCGAGCGGTTCGTCGAGCGCCGTTCCGCAGGTCTCCAACACCTTGCGGATCAAGGAGTATCCGTTGGAGTGCGGGCCGCTGGAAGCGAGGCCCAGCAGCGCATCGCCGGGGCGCACGTCGCGTCCGTCGATAATCGCCGATTTCTCCACCACGCCGACGCAAAAGCCCGCCAGATCGTAGCCGCCCGCGGCGTACATGCCGGGCATTTCGGCGCTTTCGCCACCGATCAGCGCCGCGCCCGCGAGTTTGCAACCGCGAGCAATGCCACCGACCACCGCGGCCGCCTGCGTTTCGTCGAGCCGCGCGCTGGCCAGATAATCGAGGAAGAACAGTGGCTCGGCGCCGAGGCTCAGCACGTCGTTGACGCACATCGCCACCAAATCAATGCCGATGGTGTCATGCACGCCGCGTTCGATCGCGATCCGAAGCTTGGTGCCCACCCCGTCGGTGCCCGATACCAGCACCGGCTCGCGGTACCGATCACGCGCCAGTTCAAACAGGGCCCCGAAGCCACCGACACCGGCGAGAACCTCGGGTCGTCGGGTGGCCTCGGCAATCCCGCCGATCCGCCGTGCAAGACGGTTGCCACGCTCGATATCGACGCCCGCGTCGCGGTAACTGAGTGGCATCGAGGACGGGGTGTTCATGGGTGCGCATGTTAACTCGGATTAAACGCAGGCGGATCAAACGCTGGCGGATCAAGGGCAGGCGGATCAAGCGTGGGCGGATCGAGTGCAGGCGGATCAAGCCCGGGCGGGTTAACGGCAGGGTAGCGGCGCCGGGGTCGCGAATCGTGAGTCGTCACCGCATAATCGCACCCCATTCAAAGTGAGGGATGACCCGTTGACACCCGCGATTCGTGTCGCCAAAGCTGCCGGATTCGAGATAACGCTGCACCGTTACAAACACCGGGCCGGCGCCGATTCCTACGGCGGCGAGGCCGCCGCGGTGTTGGGCTTGCCGCCGGCACAGGTGTTGAAAACCTTGATCGCCGAAATCGAGGGTGGCGGTCTCGCGGTCGCAATCGTGCCGGTCGATAAACGCCTCGATCTCAAATTGCTGGCCTCGGCCTTGGGTGCCAAGCGCGCGCGGATGGCGCAGCCGCGGATCGCGGAACGCGCGAGCGGCTATGTGATTGGCGGGATCAGTCCGCTCGGCCAACGCCGTCGCTTACCCACCGTGATCGATGCCTCGGTGCGGCAGTTCCCCGAGATCTATGTGAGTGGCGGGCGCCGTGGTCTCGACATCGGCCTCGCGCCCGGCGATCTCGCGCGCGCCTGTGACGCGCACTTCGCACCACTAGTGCGCGCCGGAACGTGACGCGGCTCGAGAGCTTGACCGGACGCCTGTGGGCGGGTTGCCGTTGCTGGCATGCCGGGATCCTCGCGGCCGTGGTGCTCGGGGTACTGACACTGTTCGTATCTCAGGCGTCGGGACGCTATCGAGTGGTGGTGCCGAAGTTGTTGGGGAATCTCGATTTCGCCAACGGCGGGGCGGGTTGGTTCGTTAGTCCGGGGGGCGGCGTGAAGCTGCTCGACACCACGCCGCGAATCGTAACGCTGAGCGCGCGGGGTACGCGGCGCACGGTGCTGTTAGGGCGTCGTCTCGGCGCCGGCGACGGGAGCTACGATCATGTGCGAATCGGCGCCGATCTGCGCGCCCAGGCGCTGGTCGCGGGAACCGCGCCGTGGCAGCGGGCGAATCTCGCCCTGGTCAGTCTCGATGCGCGTGGAAAACGTTTGTGGTACTGGCCTCAACAGATCGCCGCCATCACGGGAACGACATTCTGGCATCGCTACCAAAGGAGCATACCACTCGGCGGGCCCGCCGCCAGCCGATTGCTGGTAGCTTACGTCACAGCCCGCTCCGGGCGCCTGTTGATCAGGGACCTGACGGTGCAGGGGGTGGCTGAATCCACCACCTACCGCTGGCTCGATCGCGGCCTGATGGGTGCTTGGGCATTGCTCGCCCTGTGGGCCACCGTGATGCTCGCGCGGCGCGCGCGGCGCCGCCCGACGCGTTGGCTGGCGCTGCTCTGCGCGGGGTTGATCGTCGCCGCCGGCATCACCCCGCAGCCCCGGTTTCGCGACGAGCTCGATCTCGGGTGGCGGGTGCTGGCGGCGGCCCGGGAACTGCTCTCGGCCGAAGGGCACTCCGTGACAGTCGCATCCAGCCCGGTGCCGGCGCGATCCCCGTCACGACGCTCGCCGCCGGTGGCGGGCACCGCGGGACGGGCACGGGATCCGCGGGCCGGCGCCGAGAGACGCTCACGGAGCCCCGCGCTCGGCACCGATTTTCGCTGGGCGGGCTCGGACAAGTGGACGCACGTGGCCGGGTTCCTGGTTCTCGCGCTGCTGGTGTTAATCGCGTATCGGCAGCATTCGGCGATTGGTTGCATCGTCGCCCTGACGACGCTCGGCGGCTCGATCGAGGCGCTCCAGGCGCTATCCATCACCCGCGAACCGGAATGGCTGGATTTCGGCAGCGATATCGCCGGCATCCTGCTCGGCGCCGCGATCGCGCTGGGACTGAGCGCGGCGATGCGGGCGCGTCGTCCCCCGGTCGTTTCGTCTTGACTCCGGCGCGCGGGCAGCCGATTCGGCAACCCGCGGCTAGGACTGCCATTTACCCACAAATCCCAATACCACAACAAGGGATCACCCATCATCTACCAAGGAGTAGCCGACACTCATGTACTGCATGGCGGTATAGCCTTGCCAGAGTAATTGGTG
>Ga0114931_10000137_pt1 | contig 80225 bp, 85 predicted proteins | sample 2SBtaG_FD_89579 | JGI IMG/M metagenome (GOLD analysis project Ga0114931, IMG submission 89579) | Deep subsurface microbial communities from Kolumbo volcano to uncover new lineages of life (NeLLi) - 2SBTROV14_V59a metaG | ecosystem: Environmental > Aquatic > Marine > Volcanic | place: Kolumbo...
ACTCTGAGCGGATGAGTGGCAATCCCGGTTCGAGTCCGTTTTCGAGCTGGGATGAGCTGCATGGTTGTTCCATGGAGCGAATTCCAGCTCGGAAAGGGGCCGAAACGGGGCAGCCAATCGCCGATCAGAGTATTGCAAGAGGCTCTCTAAACCCGATTCACCTTGCGCCGACGGCGCGCATCAGGGAGGCGCCCTCCATGCCGCTATCCACCCCGGCTCCACGTGCCGAAATCCATCAGCGCCAGATCGAGTGCCGTGGCTACCGCCGCGAGGACGGCCGCTGGGATATCGAAGGTCACCTCACCGACACCAAGACCTATGCGTTCAGCAATCGCTACCGCGGGGAGGTCGCCGCGGGCGAGCCCGTGCACGAGATGTGGCTGCGACTCACGATCGACGAGACCATGAAAATTCACGCGGTCGAGGCGGCCACCGAGCACGGTCCGTTTCCGATCTGTCCGGCCATCACGCCGCGATTTCGCCTGCTCGAAGGCCTGACCATCGGGCCGGGTTGGACCCGCGCGGTGCGCAAGCGACTCGGAGGAAGGCTCGGTTGCACCCATCTGGTCGAACTGCTCGGACCGCTGGCCACCACCGCCTACCAGACCTTGGTGGGACAGCGCAGTCGCGCGGAAGAAAAGGCGATCGACGCCGGCCAGCGCCCGGCGTTGCTCGACACCTGCCACGCGCTGGCGAGCGACAGCCCGGTGGTTCGGGATCTGTGGCCGCGCTTCCATACCGGCGGGCGGGAATAGCGCGATCGATCCGGCGCCGCGCGCTCGATTCATCGCCCGGCCGCGGCTTGGCGATGCGCCTCCGGTCCCTCGTTCAGTTCGCTCAGCGGACGCGGGCGCGCGATACCGTAACCTTGCGCGTAGTCGATACCGATCTCCCGTAACGCGCCCTCGATCGCGTCGTTCTCCACGAACTCCGCGACCGTACGCTTACCCATCACGTGGCCCACCTCGTTGATAGATTTGACCATCGCGTAGTCAACCGCGTTATTCGCGATCTCGCGCACGAACACACCGTCGATTTTGAGGTAGTCCACGGGCAGGGTTTTGAGATAGGCGAAGGATGACAAACCACTGCCGAAATCGTCGAGCGCGAATCGACAACCGAAGGCCCGCAGGGAATGAAGGAAACGGGTTGCGCTGCTCAGATCGCCGATCGCGGCGGTCTCGGTGATCTCGAAACACAGCTTTTCCGCCGGCACTTCGCTGGCCTCGATGCGGCCCAGCACGAAACCCAGAAACTCGTCGTCACTCAATGAACTACCGGAAAGATTGATCGCGCACAACTCCAACTCGCTCAAATGCGCCGGCGACGCCGCCAACCAGGTCAGGGCCGTGTCGACCACCCAACGATCGAGGGTCGTCACCAAGCCGTAGCGCTCGGCGGCGGGCATAAAAGCGCCGGGAGGAATCAGCCGTCCGTCCGCCCCGCGCATGCGCAACAACAGCTCGTAGTGCGGACCACGCGCGTCAACGCCCTTCGCGAGCGGCGCGATCGACTGAAAATACAACTCGAGCCGCCCCGCCTCGAGGGCCTCATGGATGCGCGGGATCCATTGCATCTCACCCTGGCGCGAGGCCAAATCGGCGTCATCCGTCCGGAAGACCCGGATCTGATTGCGGCCCCGCTCCTTGGCTGCATAACAAGCGCTGTCGGCCATCGCGAGCACCTCGCCACCGTCCGCGCCCAAAGCATCCACCGGCGCCAGCCCGATACTCGCCCCGACTCGGAAACGCTTGTCTTCCCAAACAAACTGAAAACGCTCGATCGCCTTATGAAGGGCGCTGGCGACGCGATAGGCTTGATCAATCGAGCAGCGCTCCAGCAACACGCCGAATTCGTCGCCGCCCAGCCGCGCCAGGGTGTCGCGCTCGCGCACCTCGGCCGCCAGTACACGCCCGAGCTGACGCAACAATTCGTCGCCCGCGACATGACCGCAGGTATCGTTGATGACCTTGAACTGGTCCAGGTCGATGTAGCACAAGGCGTGTTCGGCACCGTCGATGCGAACCGATTCCATCATGCGGCCGAGGCGTTGCTCGAAGGTTCGCCGGTTGATGAGACCGGTTAGCGCGTCGTGGCTCGCCTGGAAGCTGAGTTGCTGAGACAGCGCCTGGGCATCGGTGATGTCGCTGCCGGTACCGCGGTAACCACGAAAAACACCGCCGACGTTGAACACCGGCTTGCCGTTCAACGACCACCAACGAATTTCCCCGTCACCACGCTGATAACGAACGCGCAAGTCGCGAAATGCGCGGCGCCTGGACAGTTTCACCCCGGACCGCACACCCGCGAGACGCACGGCGGCGCCGAACACCGCGCGCGGCGTGCGCCCGATTAGCGCCGCGCGCGGCAAGCCGATCAACGCACACAGGCGATCCGATACATAACTGAAGCGCAACCCCTGGTCGAGTTCCCAGATCCCGTCGGCGGCCGCGTCGGCCACGTCGCGGAAGCGTTCCTCGCTCTCGCGCAGGGCCTGCTCGGCACGCTTGCGCTCGCTGATGTCGAGTTCGACATCTCCTACCCCGATCACTCGGTCCGCGGCGTCCAGAATCGGAAATTTGACCACCATCACGGTGGTCGTACGACCCTCGAATTCGTAGCACTCCTCGCGTTCGATCGCGCGCCCCGACTCGATGACCACACGTTCATGATCGCGGATCGTGCAGGCCCTGTCCGCAGACACGACGTCGCGCGCATCCTTGCCGAACAGATCCTCGCTGCGTAGTCCGTAGAACCGCTCGAAGCGGCGATTGGCCAGCAGGTAGTGCCCCTGCGTATCTTTGAGACATACCCCCGCCGGCGCATGATCGAACAAGGACTGGAACCGTGCGTCACTTTCGACACGCGCCGTCTCGGCCTCGTTGCGTGCGGCCAGGTTGTCCGCATAGCGGTCGATGAGTTCGCGGACGCTGCACACCAGCATGCCCAGTTCATCGTGCTCGTGCCCGCGCGGTATGGCGAGCGCCGCGGCGCTGCTGTGCTCGGGGCGGATCCGCGCGAGGCGCCTGACCATACCCAATAGCGGCCGGGTCAACGAGTAGTGAAACAGCAACGCGACCAGACCGGCGAGCAGCAATGCCCAGACCATGTCACCAAGCAGGATCACCCTGACGCGGGAGAGCGCTTCTTCCATCAAGAAGGTATTGTCGAGGCTCACTTCGAGGGTGCCGAGCGCCGCGCCACCGACCGGCGAAACCAGCGATCGCCACCGTGGTGGCAGGGTTCCGAACACCCGGTCGGCGAGGTTTCGCAGCGCGACATTCGCGAGCGCCCTCGACCTCACGGCCAGTACCGAGCCGTGCTCGTCGACGATTCGTGCACCACGCACGTAGCGATATGCCAGGAGCCCGTCGACGGACTCCTGCGCAAGGCGCCGATCGAGTTCGAAGACCGCCTGACTTGCCGACCCACGCACCGCGCTCAACAGCCGGCCAAGCTCCGCCTCGACCTCCGCGTGCCGGTCACGAACCAATGCCGCAAACTGCACGGCCCCGACCAGTAAGCCCAGGACCATTCCGATCAGAACGGTATTGCGTGCCTGGCGGTAGGCGAGGCGTTTGCGAAAAACGCTCACTCCCGCACACCGCGGCAGCCGCGCTCAGTCCGGTCCGCCGTGCAGGAAATAGGCGTCGAGCGCCGCCAGTCGCCGGTCGGATACCGCTCGGGCACACAACAAGTAACGACGATTACCGGGCGAGAGGTCGTCGAAGGCGATCCGCACGACGCCTTGCGCATTTTGTCGCAACAGCAGATCGGCCTCTTCCCGCGCCATGAAAACATAGTCAATACGCTTACGCCTCAGCATCTCTATCAACGCCCGGTCGGTGCGTGTGCTCGTGTAGATCCGTGGTTTCCAGCTTGCGATCTCCGCATCGAGCCGCGCGCCGTACGAAAATCCAGCGCGCCGGCCAAGCACCCAATCACGACGCTTGAGTAATTCAGCGACCGATCCGTAGTGTTCCTTTAGCCCCGCCGCGACCCGTGCCAGCGCTATTATCGACCGGTCTTGGTAGATTGGAGCCGAAAACTTCGCGAATCGTTCACGTTCCGGGGTTTTGAACCAGCCCACCGCGCACACGGGGGTATGGGCGCCGCGCACCCTGGCGAGGTGGCGATTGGCCGGCAACCGTACCCAGCGGTAACAGATCCCGGCCGCATCGAAGGCATCGCGAACCCGCCCGCCGACCAAACCGCCCACCTGCCCGGAAGCCTCACGCCGGTAGTAGGGCGGGCGTTCGAAATACAGCAGATCGATGCAGTCCGCCGGATAGACCGGCGCGGGCATCGCCCACAGCAACGCGAGCAGACCGAGGCCGAATCGCCCGACGCGAGGCGTTGAACCGCGGCCAGCCATCTCCCCTTTACTCTTCCACCAGCGACCACTCGGCCGCCGCATCGGCGTGTATGGCGGTAGTATCGAACAACGGCACGGGGCTGTCTTGCGGTCCCACCAGCATCGAAATCTCGGTGCAGCCGAGGATCACGCCCTGCGCCCCGCGCGCGGCGAGCCCGGCAATGATCTCGCGATAGCTGGCGCGTGATTGCTCTCGCACGATGCCGCGACACAGCTCATCGTAGATTATTGCGTGCACCCGCGCGCGCTGTTCCGCCTCCGGGACCATTATTTCGATGCCATGGCGAGCGCTCAAGCGACCGCGGTAGAATTCCTGCTCCATCGTAAAGGCGGTACCGAGCAGTCCCATACGGGTGAACCCGGCCGCCCGAATCCGCTCCGCCGTGGCGTCGGCAATATGCAGCAAAGGTATCGAGACCGGCGTTTCAATCGCCTCGGCCACCCGATGCATGGTGTTGGTACAGAGCACCAGCGCCTCGGCTCCCGCGCCCTCGAGGCGCCGCGCGACGTCACCGAGGATGCGCCCGGTTTGCTCCCAGTCGCCGGCGTGCTGAAGGCGTTCGATCGGTTCGAAGTCAACGCTCCAAAGCAATAATCGCGCCGAATGCAAACCACCCAGGCGCTCCGCGACCCTGCGGTTGATGATCCGATAGTAGGGAACCGTCGATTCCCAACTCATGCCGCCGATGAGACCGAGTGTACGCATACTGGCTCCTGTAAAGATGCCCCGCCGGGCCGGCTATCGACGCAGCCTCCGCGTTCGGGGAGGCGCCGCCGCGGTACCGCGAATTGCGATGATAGTCTCCGATCGGTCGAGACTCTTGCAAGACTGCCGGGCACGGCGCCCCGCTACCGCAGTTGAAAAAATCCCCCCTCGGCGCATCCAACCGGCGAGCGGGCGTGCCGGCCGGTCAGCCGGTCGTGTCCGCCAAGGCCAAGCAGACCGCCGCGAATTCGCGCTCGATGTTGCCCACCAGCGGCTCGTCGGCCGGCCCCACCACGCCGCCTTGCGCGACTGCCTGCAACTCCGCGCACAGTGTGGCGAGTTCCGTCGCGCCCAACGTGGCACTGCTCGACTTGAGCGTGTGCGCGGCTTCTCCCAACGCACCGCATAAACCCTCGTTCACGGCGCGTCGCATCGTCGCCACGAGTTGCGGAGCGGTGGCCAGGTAGGTCGCAACGATCTTGGCGAGCAGATCGGGGCCCCCCGGCTGCCGCAGGCGACGGATCCTGTCCAGCGCCGTTTGATCGAGCGGCGCGATTCGGTCTTCGGTGCCCGTCTTCGGCGTCCGCTCGGTCGGCGTATCGCGGGGCGCCAGCCACGCCATCAGTGCGGCGCGCAATCGCCCCTGGCTCAAGGGTTTGCTCAGATAGGCATCCATCCCCGCGGCCTTGCACTTTGCGACGACGCCTGCCTCGACGTCGGCGGTCAATGCGATGATCGGCACGTGGCGTTGTCGGCCGGGCGAGGCGTTGACCCCGCGTTCCATTTCCCTGACCTTCACGGTCGCTGCGAATCCGTCGAGATTCGGCATATGGCAATCCATCAGAACCAGGTCGTAATCGGTGTATGCAATCGCGGCGACCGCCCGCGCGCCGTCCTCCGCGACGTCCGTTTTGCAACCCATCCCGGCCAGCATGCCGACCGTTACCTCGACATTCACCGGATTATCTTCCGCGAGCAAGATGCGGGCGTCGAAGCGCCGCTCTTGTCGCCCTCCCGGCCGCCTCGGGCGATCCGCGGTGCGGCCCGCCGGCAACCCTGGGGCGCGCCCCAAATCCACGCTGAACCAAAATCTAGAGCCCGCGCCGGGTCGACTCTCGACACCCAGTTCGCCACCCATGAGACGCACCAGGCGCCGGGAAATCGCCAAGCCCAGGCCGCTGCCGCCATACCTTCTGCTGGTAGAGTCTTCGGCCTGCGTGAATGCCTCGAACACCCGGGCCTGCATCTCGGGCTCGATCCCGATCCCGGAGTCGATCACTTCAAACAGCAACCGCACCTTGGCGCGTAGCCGTGCGCTCACCGATACCCGCAGGCGCACGCCTCCGGTATCCGTGAACTTGATCGCGTTGCCGAGCAGATTGGTGAGCACCTGCTGCAACCGTGCCGGGTCACCGACCACGGCGCCCGGTACGTGCTTTCCCAGATCGACGGTGAGATCGATGCCCTTGCTCGCCGCTCGCGCCTTCATGAGCGATTCGATGCCTTCGATCCGCTCACCCAGATCGAACACCGTCCGCTCCAGGTCGAGCCGGCCGGCCTCGATCTTCGAAAAATCGAGCAGATCGTTGATCAGCTCGAGCAGGGTGTCCCCGGAACGCCTGATGGTGTCCACGAAATGGCGCTGCCGCGCGTCGAGCCGGGTGTCCGACAGCAGATCGACCATCCCCAAGACGCCATTCAAGGGGGTACGGATTTCATGGCTCATGGTCGCCAGAAACATGGATTTCGCGGTATTGGCCGACGCCGCGGTGTCGCGCGCGCTCTTGAGTTCGGTGACCATCGCGCCCAGGGCCTCGTCGCGACTCTGAATTTGCCCGAGCATTTCGTTGAAACCTCGCGTAAGTTCCCCGAGTTCGTCCTGCGCGTAGAACCGCGCTCGGACCTCATAGGTTTGATCGCGGGCGACGGATCTCACCGTGGCGGTCAAATCCTCCACCGGACGTGAGATCAACGACTGGAATCGGCCGGCGAGCAGATAGGCGATGAACATACCGACGACGAGCAGCATCAGACCGATCAATCCGTCCCGGCGCAGGTTGGCGGTGAGTGGGCGCAGGTCGAGCGCGACCGTCAGCCCACCCACCAGCCTGTCCCTGAAGGTGATCGGCCTGGTCACCAATAGCCGGGCTCCCGTGAATACCACCGCGCGTGGCCGCGACGGTGACGCTTGAACCGCCATTCCGAACTCCCGGGATCGGACCGCCACGGTAGCGCCCTGGCGCGCGTAGCTGGCGAACCGGGTACCATCGGCAAACGCGATCCGCGCCTCGATGACGTCCGGAACGGCCGCCAGCCCGGCCAGGAACTCGTTGGCCGCTTTACGATCCCGAAAGGCGACCGCCGCCGTCACGTTGTGGGCCAGAACACCGGCCACCGTGGTGCCGGTCGCAAGCAGGGTATCGCGCTGAAACAGATAGTCCTTCGCGGTCAGTACGCCGGTGATCAGGGCCAGCACCACGCCGCTGGTGAACACCGCGATTACGACCAGCTTGTGCTTGATCGAGAGGTTTTTCAGCGCATTCACTGTTTACTCCAATCACCACTCACCGATTAGCCGCGCGATCCCCAACAATTTGGAATCGACCCGCAGCCCGCGGCGCGACGCCGCCAGGGGGTTGATGAAGATCCGAATCCGGCGGCCCTTGCGCACCAAAGCGACGATCCCGCCCTCGTCGAGTGCACCCGGATCCTCGGCCACCGTCAGAATCGGTAGCCGCCCGGCCCGTGTGATCACCGCCCGGCGCTGTGCCGCGGACAGGCCGTTCAGGTACAAAACGCGGCAGGTCGACAGCGCGAGCCCGCGAGCCATGTAGCGCAGCGCGAGCGGATGGCCATCGAGCACTTCGCCGCGCAACAACTTTTCCAATGCATCGGTCGTGCGGTCGCGAACCGCGGCGCAATAAACGAACGGCGCACCGCTTTGCCAGCGCGGCGGCCAGCTCACGAAGATCGAAAAATTGTAGAGATAGAGCGCCTTGAGTTGGTATTCCTGCAGCGTAGCGGACCGCGTCGCCAGCGGCAGCAGCAGCGCACCGAGCAGCGCCGGGAGCAGCGCGCGGCGCGTCCGGGTGCGCCAATCCAGCGGCCTCGCCGACACTCTCGCCAACACTCTCGCCAGCGCCGCGACCGCCCTCCGCAAACGTCGGGATCGGTTCAAATCACGCGCACCATTCCGCGTGCCGATCCATTCCGTGCGACGATGTTGCGCGTCAGGCGAAGCGCCCTGCCGTTCGCCGCTCTCGCGCCTTGCCGGACGCGCATTCCGTCACCGTGAATGGCCACTGGATTTTCGCCCGTGCGCTCAGAAGTGCCAAGTGGCTTGCAGATGGAACGACCGCTCAACCTCGCTCGCCTTCGAGGCATTCGCCTCGTCGCGAAATTCAAGATGACGGTCATCGAGCAGGTTGCGACCGACCAGTGAGAATTCCAGCCCTCGCGCCGGTCGCCAGCCCAGCCGTGCATCCAGGGTCGTATAGGCGGCGACGCGCTCGCTCGGCGCCGACAGGCGGTCGACCCCGCGCAACCACAGATCGAGGTCGAGCCCGGCGCCGAAGTCATAGCTCGAGCGCAAACTGAACTGCTGCTCGGGGCTCTGCCCCTCGATGCTTTCGGCGCTGGGATCGCGGCTTCCCGCATCGCGATGGAACTGCATGTCGAGGAAGGTATAGGCGAGTTGCCAGCGCAGGCGCCGGTTGGTGCGCCAGTCGGCGGCAAATTCGAAGCCGTAACTCTCGCCGTGCATGCGATTCATCAGCACCAGCGGTTGGATCAGAAAGGCCGGCAGCGCGCTGCCGTAAAGCGCGCCCGGTTCGATGGTACGCAACCGGTGATAGACGTTATAGAAGACGCTTCCATCGACAGACAGATCGTGGCCGTAGCGGCCCCGGTAACCGAGTTCGTAAGCCACCAGCCGCTCGGCCAGAAAACCCGTCTGGCCGCGCACCTGAACGGCGGTCGCCAGCGGCGCCAGGGGCGGCGCCGCGGGAATCACGGAACTGGTCGCGACGATGCCGTTCTCGGTACGCGACGGGATCCTCACGGCGCGCGACACCGCCGCCCACAAGGTATGCCGCGGGCTCAACCGCCACGATAGCCGCGCCGACGGTTGGTACTCGAAGCCGGTATAGTCGTTGCGCTCGAACTTCGAACCCAGGGTGACGCGGAACCGTCGATCGATATCGATTTCGTCCTGGACGAAGGCGCCCCAGAGCATGTTGTTGTTGACCGTCGGCGTGACCCGAAGCACGGTATTTCCGGGAATGTCGTCGTGGATGAGTCGATAGCCCAGGCCCCCCGTCAGGGTATGGCGCCCGAGCGGCACGGCGTTGTACTGGTAGTCCGCGGCGACCGTGTGACGGATATCGCTGGTTTCGTCGCGGCGCTGATAGTCATAGGCGATTTTCAGCGTGCCGCGCGCATGGTTGGCGTATCGGTGGTACCAGCGGCCCAGCAGATCGGCCCCTTGATCGGCGTTTCGCTGGGTGGTAAGCACCGTGGTCGTGTCGAGGTCGGGCACCTCGGTGGTCTGGGCGGCGATGTTGCGGTACAGATCCCCTTGAAGATTGAAACTGTCCACCGCCGAGAGTTGTCCATCAACCCGAAAGCCACCGCGCACGTCGTGCCACGAATCGTTGGCTTGCGCGCCGGAGGGGAGCACGGCATCGGCCTGTCTCCGGTACTTGGCATAGATCCGATAAAAGACATCCTCACCCCAGCGGCCACCGTGGCGAAGCACGCCCACCCCGCGGGTCTCATCACCGAGCGCCGCGCTCACCAGGTTGCCCTGCGTGTCTTGCGCCGAGCGGGTGATGACGTTGATCACGCCATTGACCGCGTTCGCGCCCCACACCGAGGCGCCCGGGCCGCGCACCACCTCGATGCGCTCGATGTCCTCCAGCAAGGTGTCCACCACGTTCCAGTAGACGCCCGAAAACAACGGCGTGTAGACGCTTCGCCCATCCATCAGGACCAGCAGTTTGTTGGCGAAACGCCCATTGAAGCCGCGCGCGCTGACCGCCCACTTGTTGGCGTCGATGCGGGCCACCTGGAGACCCGGGACCATGCGTAGCAGATCGGCGATATTGGTGGCGCCGGAGCGGCGAATATCCTCGCGGGTTATGACGAAGGCCGCCGCCGCGGTATCGACCAGCGAGCGCGGCGCCTTGGCCACGATCGAAACCTCGATGTTGGCGAGTTGGTCGAGGCTCAACGCCTTCATCGACTCGAAGGTCGGCGGCTGCGCGGCAGCCGCCATCACGCAGCACAGGTTCACCATCGCCGCGACGGCGGTTCGGTGGCGTGCGAAAATCCGCGTGTCGGCCACGTCCGCCGCCCGCCAACCGCCCGGATCGATGCGGTGAATTTCGCCGACACAACCCGAACCGCCACCGACTCCGCGCACGCGCATCGCTGCCCCCTCCCTTCGTCCCGCGGCCGCGTCTCCATTCCCCGAGTAGCCGCACTCCAAGACTGCTATTCTAGTGCCCGTCCGGAAAGACGGACACCGGGAGCCTGTCGGATTCAGGGATGCTCTACCGCGGTAAGGCGAATTTCAACCCGATTGACCGGTCCTTCTCGTCAAATCGCGACGGCTATTCTCCTCGAACGACCGGCCGATCCGGCACCCACCCGCTTTCCCTCGCGACGCCACCGACAGGGCCCCGGGTCCGGCGCGGCAATACCGCGGAAATGGCCAGGACGGGCGTTTCCGGATGAGCACCAGGTAGAGGAAACGATCATGCGCAAACAAACGCCCCGTCATGCCGGCACGCTTTTGCTGATCCTGTCCATGGCCGTGCTGGACAACGGCGCGCAAGCGCGTGACAGCCCGCGACCCTACGATATCTTTCAGCCGGTGCTTGCCGATCACGGCATGGTCGCCAGCGCAGAGGCGCGAGCCACGCGGATCGGGGTGGAGGTGCTGCGCGGCGGCGGCAACGCGGTGGACGCCGCGGTCGCGGTGGGATTCGCGCTCGCGGTCACGCTGCCGCAGGCCGGCAATCTGGGCGGTGGCGGATTCATGCTGGTGCACCTGGCCAAATCCGGCACCACCATCGCACTCGACTATCGCGAGACGGCGCCGGCCGCGGCCAGCCGCGACATGTATCTGAACGCGCAGGGCAATGTCGATCAACGCAAGGCGCGTTTCAGTTACGCCTCGGTCGGCGTGCCCGGCACGGTGGCGGGATTGGCGCTCGCGGCGAAACGCTACGGCACCCGCCCGCTGGCGGCGTTGATCGCCCCGGCGCTGGCACTGGCACGCCGCGGATTCGAGCTCTCACGCCCACTGGCCGAGGCGCTCAACAAACGCCGGGCACGCCTCGCACGCCACCCCGCGAGCGCGCGGATTTTCGCCAAGCGTGACGGCACCCGCTACCGCACGGGTGAGCGCCTGGTCCAGCGTGACCTGGCATGGAGCCTCGATCAGATCGCACGCCATGGCGCGCGCGCCTTTTATGACGGGGCGATCGCGGAGCGGATCGCGGCCGACATGAAGGCCCACGACGGGCCGATTACGCGCGCCGATCTGCGCGGCTATCGCGCGATGGTGCGGGTTCCGGTGCAGGGCGACTATCGCGGGTACCGGATCGAGTCGATGCCACCGCCCAGTTCCGGCGGCGTCCATCTGATTCAGATCCTGAACATACTCGAGGGTTACCCGATCGGCTTCCTCGGTCACAACAGCGCCGACACCGTCCACCTGATGGCCGAAGCGATGAAGCTCGCCTACGCCGATCGCAGCCGTCACCTCGGCGATCCCGCCTTCTGGCGGGTGCCGGTCGCGGGACTCACCTCGAAGGCCTACGCCGCCGAACTCCGGCGCGGCATCGATCTCGATCGCGCGCGACCGTCGAGCGAGATCGGCCCCGGCGACCCCCTGCCCTATGAGAGCAACGAAACCACCCACTTCTCGATCATGGACGCGACCGGCAACGCGGTCGCCAACACCTACACGCTGAATTTCGGTTTCGGCACCGGCATCGTCGCCGCTGGCACCGGGATCCTGCTCAACAACGAGATGGACGATTTCTCGGCCAAACCCGGCGTCCCCAACGCCTACGGATTGATCGGCGGTGAGGCCAACGCGGTCGCCCCCGGCAAGCGCCCGTTGAGTTCCATGACCCCGACCCTGGTACTCAAGGACGGACGCGTGGTGCTCGCCACCGGCAGCCCCGGTGGCAGCCGCATCATCACCACCACCGCGCAGGTGATCATGAATGTCATCGACCACCGGATGAACATCGCCGCCGCGGTCGCGGCACCGCGCATTCACCACCAATGGCTGCCCGACGAGCTGCGCGTCGAGCGCGGCTTGAGCCCCGACACCCTGGATCTGCTCAGCGCGCGCGGTCACCATATCGTGGTCAAGCGGCCGATGGGCGGTGCCAACAGCGTCCAACGCACCGCCACCGGCTTCGCCGGCACCGCCGATCCGCGCAGCCGCGGCGCGCTGGCCGAGGGTTATTGATGTCGGCAACACTGCGCTTATGCCGGCCTACGGGCTTGAACGTTGAATCCGGGACGCTCGCCCATGCGTTACTGATGCCGGAAACTCCGGCGATAAACAGTGTAGGTCGGGATAAGCGCGTAGCGCGTTCCCGGCGCCGCGGCCGGCATCCGCAAAGCGGTCGCCGGCAACGCTACGCTTATGCCTACGGGTCTCAACGTTGAACCTGGAATCCTCAGTTGACCGCTACATTCTGACAGTAACCGGCTGATGTGAATGCGTTTAATATCAATCGACGCCGTCACCCGCCCGGTGAAGCACGCTACGGGGCGAATTGCACGTTTGCGGCGGCGCAGGGCGACGTTACAACGCTTTGAATAGAATGACTATTCCGCAGCGTTGTGCCTTGCCCTGCACCACCGCAAACGCACACTTCACCCCGTCCAACTGAGGATTCCAGATTGGACAAGGAACTCTCGCCAATGAGTGATCACGACGACCGTATGGACGACCCGCGTTACACGGGCCTCGCCACCTTTTTTCGCGCACCCTTCAGCGACGATCCGAGCGACGTCGACATCGGCGTGATCGGGGTCCCTTTCGACGGCGGCGTCACCAACCGCACCGGCGCGCGCCACGGCCCGCGCGAAATACGGAATCAGTCGAGCCTGATCCGCAAGATCAATCAATCCAGCGGGATCGCACCGCACGAAATGTGCCGCGTCGCGGACCTCGGCGACGCCTGGGTGCGAAGCCCCTTCAACCTCGAGAACAGCCTCGCCGAAATCGAGACGTTTTACGCGCGCGTCAAAGCGGCCGGCGTGATTCCCCTTTCAGCGGGCGGAGACCACTCGATTACGCTCCCCATCCTGCGCGCAATCGCCAAGGACCGTCCCCTTGGATTGGTCCACTTCGATGCCCACTGCGACACCGGCGACGACTACCTGGGCTCGCGCTTCCACCATGGCGCACCGTTCAGACGCGCCGCCGAAGAGGGCTTGCTCGATCCCGAACGCACCATCCAGATCGGGATCCGCGGCTCGATCAACGATCGCGAAGTGTGGAAATTCAGCCACGACTCGGGGATGCGCGTGGTCTACATGGACGAACTCTACACGCGCGGCTGCGCGGCGATCATCGCGGAGGCGCGCGATCTGGTCGGTGACGGACCGACCTACGTCAGTTTCGACGTCGACGGCCTCGATCCGGTGTACGCACCGGGCACCGGCACCCCGGAAATCGGCGGTTTCAGCACCCTCGAGGCGCAGATGATGGTGCGCGGACTACGCGGCCTGAATCTGGTCGGTGGCGACGTCGTCGAAGTGGCGCCGCCTTTCGATCCGAGCGGCGTGACCGCCCTGGCGGGCGCCAGCATGCTGTTCGAAATCCTTTGCGTGCTGGCGGATGCCCGTTTCGGCTGAACCGCGCCGGGTGTCGCCACGAGCAAGATTGCTCGCCATCGCTCGAAACGTCGGATCCCGCTGATACGAGCGACCGATGTCATTTCGACCGACCGGCCCTGTCAACTCGACCGCAGGGGGAGATCTTCCCGCCCCGCCCCGCCCCGCCGCCGCGCGTCCCGCGCTATCATCCGCCCGCCGCCGCAATCGCGCAGGGAGCGCACCGTCGATGAATTCGAACGATACCGTCAAGGTCTGGGATCCACTGGTCCGAATCGGGCACTGGACGCTGGTGGCTGGATTCTTCATCGCCTTCATGGTCGGAGACGACATCCTGTGGCTGCACCGCTACGCGGGCTACCTCACCGTCGCGATCGTGGCCCTGCGAATCCCGTGGGGGATCGTCGGCACTCGCTACGCGCGCTTCACCAATTTCGTCTACCGCCCCCGCACGGTCATCGCCTACCTCAAGGACGTGGCGGCGTTTCGCCCCAAGCGTTATCTCGGACACAATCCCGCGGGGGGAGCGATGATTATCGCCCTGCTGCTTTTGATCCCGCTGCTCACGCTTACCGGGATGGCGGCCGAGACGATCAAGGACGGCAGCGGCCCGCTCGCCGTCTACACGGTTGGCGGCACCCCGCTGTGGCTCAAGGCGCTCGCCCTACCCCATGAACTGCTCACCAATCTCGCCATGGCGATGGTCATTGCACACATCGTCGGAGTCTTGATCACCTCGCTGCAGCACCGCGAGAACCTGGTTCGGGCGATGATCACCGGGCGCAAGCCGGCGCCCCGGCAACCGATAGCCCCATCCACCATCATCGAGGGCGCCAAGAGCGCCGCTTCCGACCACCATTGCGGCGACTGATCGCGCCGCCCTCGCGGCCGGCGCCGCCTCATTCATTCTCGTATTGTTCGCCGCCACCCTCATCGCCGGAGCGCCGCTGGCGATGGCAGGCGATACAGTTGGACCGCGATTTCACGCGCGGATCGGACCAAGCGGAGGATCGCACTTCACCATGAATGCGCCGCCACGCCCGCGTTTCGGTAATGCGTAATGGCGTCCCTTTTCCGATGTAACGCATGAAGTAGCGCCCGGTGCGACCGCCGTTACGGCTGTCGGCCGCGTAGGCGTGAAGAAAGGTCCCAAGCTGTTTGCGGGTCGCCTCGTCGACGCTTGCGTCCTCTCCGAAATGCTTGTCGAGGTGCGCGAGGATCGTCTGCCACGACCGATCCGGCAACATCTGCGGTGGAAACGCCATATGACAGGCGCTGCATTCCGTCTTGAATGCTTTCGCGCCTGCCGGTCCGACCGCCGCGACCGCCGGCATCGTCGCCAAGATACCGGCCAGGGCACTCGCCAGGGCACTCGCGATAACAACTTTGCGTAACATACTATGCTCCTATGGTTTTGTTCGAATCCCGCCACACCCGCCGAGCAACGAGCAACGGTACGGGTGTCCTCGGTCGGGCCGATTGTGATTCACCATGACTTAAACGGCGCTGAAACGGCCGTGGGCCCGCTGTCGAACACCTCCGTAGCCCGCCCGTCAGCCATCATTGCCCCCACCCGGGATCTTCACGCTGTCTTCATCGAAATTGCCTTGCGCGATTTCCCGATGACAAGCGTCGCAGCGACTGAAAGAACCAATCTTCGGATTTTTCGCCACCATCGACGCCGAGATCTCGCGATGGCGCTCCCTGAAAAACGCCGTGGACGTGAAGCGCTCGGGGGTCTTGGCGGACGGGATCGAATCGATGATGCGTTTCGCCAACCCGGTTTCGATGCGATCGGCCGCGTGCGCCAACAGGTAGCTGCGTACCGCGCTCATGGCTTGCGGATCGAGTTCGGCGTTGTCACCGAAGTGATCGTCGAGTTTGGCGAGCACCGCGCGCCACGAGCGCGCCGGCAGCAAGCCCGCCGGATAGGCGACATGGCAGGACCCGCACTCGTTCGCATAGCGTGCGTCCGCCACCGGCAGCACTTGGTTGCTGGTGCGCCAGCGGTCGAACCAGCCCATGATCCCGCTGCCCGTGGTGCCCTGGTTGGCGGCGTAGGCGGTCAACGCGCTCCCGCCCAACACCACCAGCAAGACCACCGCCGTGCTGAACGCTCGCGAACCACGGGCATCGTTCCTCAGCTCGGTCATTACTGCGCCCTCAAAAAGGTCAGCAAGTCGCCCTTTTCCTGCGCGGTGCACAGACGCCCGATGGTCCACTTGCAGTTGCGCCGCAGCCATTTCTTGAACTTGCGCACCTTGGTGAAGCGTCGCGGATTGACCGACGGTGCCATCGGCTTGATCCGTTTGCCGGTGCGGAAATGTTTGCCCGTGGCACGAAGATTGGTGGTATGGCACATCACGCAACGGCGCTCGATCGGCTTGCGTTTCGCCTTATGGACCTCGGTGAATAGTTTCTTGCCGGCCGCCGCGTCAAAAGGACCGGCGCCGGCCTTGGTATAAGCCGCCAGCAGATCGTCCACCGCCGCCGCCCGGACGGCGCTCGCGCCCAAGCCGAGACCGAGCAGTACGACTACGCAACTCAACGTCTTCTTCATAATCATCATCTCCTTAATGCAAACAGAAAGTGTCTTGCGGCCCGGCCCCTCATGCCGGCCACGCGCTATTTGTGTTCGTCCAGGTCCACCGGCAAACGCATCCCTGAGTCTTCGAAGCCGCCGCCCTTGGCGTCGGCATGACAGGCGGCGCAGTTACCCTTGCTGCCGATCTCGGCCAGTTTCCACGCCCGCTTCGGGATGTGGTCGTGTTTCGCCCGCCAATAGGGTGTCGCGGTGATCCTGAGCGGGGTGTCGCCCGGCCTGATGCTTGCGTCGATCTTGCGTGCCGGCTCCGACTCGTGAGCGTCGGCCGAATGCGCGGCCGCAAATTTCGCCAGCACCTTCAGCGTGTCCGGCTCGAGCGCCAGATCCTCGCCGAAATGATCGTCCTGATGCGCCAGCAGCTTCGCCCAGGAGCGTGCCGGCAGCAGGCTCGGGTGATAGGCGACGTGGCAGTCGCCGCACTCGCTGCTCCAGGTCGGGTTCGAGGCCAGCGTCACACCGATGAACGGTCGATAGCGCTGTCCCGCGGGAGTCAACAGGTAGCCCGAGAAATAGACCGCCGCGGCAACCAGCACCGTAATCAGCAACGCATAGCCCACTCCGCGATGCGCCGCGCTCGGCGGCGTACCCGGGCGCGCATGCTTGCGGCCGTGGATCATCGCCGCCACCAGGTTCTCGCGATGCACTCGACTTTCCACCACCACACCGGCCACATGCACCGCGACCAGCGCCACCATGCCCCACGCGAGTACCCGGTGCAGCGCCTTGGCGGCGAGGCCGGCCGCCGGACTCATCAGGCCGGACAGGATGCCGTGTCCTTCGTCACCGGCAAGCACCGCAAGTCCACTGACGCAGATCACCAAGGCCACGGCGAGCAGCGCCAGCACCGCCCAACCACCGATGGGATTGTGACCCAGGTAACGTGGCGCACCACCGCGCAGCAATCCGCCGATGTAATCGCGCACCACCCGCCAGCCATAGACGAATTCGCTGAAGCGGGCGTAGTGCCCACCGCCTAGACCCCAGACGATGCGCCAGAGGATCAACGCCAACGCCAGGGTGCCGAAAAATGCGTGCACGTCGAGATACTGATCGTTGGCGCGACTCAACCAGCCGACCAGGAACGCGGCGACCAGCATCCAATGAAACAGGCGAGTCGGCAAATCCCAAACCTTGACGTCCTCCACAGCGGGCCGATCGGCAAGACACTGGCCGGACTTCATCGGGCTTCGGGCATTCATTGCTTCTCCTGGAGCGCAAGCACGGCGACACACCCTCGATCGACCGTCACCTCAAGGGCGTGCGATTCTAGCCACCTTGGATGAAACCAAGCTGAAGCATCGAACCGCCATTGTTAGCAACGGTGCGGGGGTAAACTGGAGTGAGACCCGGCGCGCGCGCTGGGGGTACGAGCGACCCGATGCGAACGACCTACGTGCGCGGTGCGCGGCCCGCGGCTCAAGCGTCCGGCGCGCGCAGCTTGCCTCGTGCCTCGAACAGAATCGTCAGCGGGAACAGGATCAACAAAACAGCCGCGATCAACAGTGGCAGCAGGTGCGGCGCAACCAGCGCTCCGCGCAAGCCGACCACGGCCAAGGTAAGCACCACCGCGACCAGCGCCGCGATCTGCCAGCACTCGCCGATGATCAACTTGTAAGCGAAGCCCCAGATACCACGAAAGAGTTTCATGGCGAGACCTCCGTCGCGGATGCGGACGCCGGCACCTGCCCGAGCGGGCGCATCAGCGCGACCCCGATGCGCGTGATCACGAACCACGCCAACAGGATCCCCAGCAATGCCCAGTCCGCGCCCGGCCAAGCAATCTCAACCCCGACCGGAGCGAAGTAACCGAGCCCCTCGACCGCCCAGAAGGTACCGAATGTCGTGAGCAGCAGACCTACCACGTATTTGAGCGTGTTTTCGGGCACCATCGCGAGCGGTTTGCGAATGATCGCACCGCTGCCGAGCACCACCGCGGCGGCCACCGCGGCGCCGATCGACGCGGTGAACATCGCATCGGGCATTCCTCGGCTTTCGGCGCCGAGGCCGAAGGTGATGACGATGAACACCACCTCGAGGCCCTCCAACAGCACCCCCTTGTAGGAAACCAGGAACCCGAAACCGTCGATCCCGAGCTGATGCGCGGTACCCGCCGCGCGCGCCGCCGCGAGCTGGCGTTCGAAAATCGCGTCCTCGTCGTGCAGCGACTTGAGCCCGGCGGAACGCTGGATCGCCTTGCGCAACCACTGCATGCCGAAGATCAGCAACAACGCCCCGACCACCAGTTGCAGCAGCGCGGTGTTGACGTAGTCGCGCAGCGTCAAACCCAGCACCGCCACCAACACCGCCAGCGTCAGCAGCGCCGCCGCGGTACCCGCGAAGGCCGCCCGCCAACCGCGCGAGACACCCATCGCCAGCACGATGGTAAATGCCTCGACGAACTCGACCCCCGCCGCGACAAACACCTCCGCCATCAAACCGAGGGCGTCCGGACTCAACAGACTATTCATCACTCGCACCCGAAATTCACGATCTCGAACGCAATGAATGTAACACGTGTTACATTTCCCTGGAAGGTTCGATCGCCATCACCCAACCCGGATTCCGCTTGCGCTTCATCCGGGGTTCTACTTTAGAGGAGGGTTGCGGCGGTCGTGCGCGCTTTGGTCCGTGCCGGCGCGGCGGTAGACTTCTTCCTCGAAGGCGTCGAGCGCCGCTTCGCAGCTTGCCAGTGCCGCGCTGACCTGTTCGCGTTGGCCGGACGCAAACCAGTCGCGCGCGACTACCCGCGCCAACCAGCGCTGGATCTTTTCGTAGTCCTCGCGGATCTCCTCGGCCTCTTCGTAGCTGAAGTTTTGGCGCCCGCGTTCGTATTCGATCTCGGTGTGAAACTTGGTCTCGCATTCCTCGATGATTTCGGCGTACTCCTTTGCCGAGAGGTTGCGAAAGGCGTCGGCGAGGCGTTGTGATTGGGGCTCGTCGAGGCCCGCGATCGGAAACAGAAAATGACTGCCTTCGGCCGTCTCGATCTTCTAGATCGCCGCGTCCAGACCGGCCCGGCACTCGGGGAGATCGGGAAACACGCAGACGCAACTCTGCACAAACAATGCGCCACGGCGCTTGAGTTCTCGCCACACCGAAACCCGGTTGCGCGATGGTTCGGACGGCACCCGGTAGACGAGCAGCAGCCAGTCGCGCACCCTCTCCCGCGACTCGTCGGCCGGCGGATTGGGAGTGCGCCTACGCCGTTGTGTCACGAGCCGCTCCATGATCCTTTCCCCGACACGGCGACTCTAACAGAAGGCGCCGCCGATCTTCGACCACCGCGCCGGCGGCAACGCCGTGCCGCGCACGCCGCCGGACACCCTCCTTGACGCACCTCCGGGTCTTGCGTAGATTCCGCTCCGATGGGGATGGAGTTCCCCGATAAATGCCATGCGGCTGATGACTCCTACCATGCGCAGTCGTGGTGGGGGCGCCTCCAAGGCCCGCCTTGCGGCGGTTTTTTTGTGCCTCGGGAATGGTATTTGACAGCAAGTGGCTCGGGCTCCGGAATTTGAATCGACTCGAACGGCGGCCCCCGCGTGGACGGAGCGCGGTGTCACCGGCGCCGAACCCCGAGCCCTGAACCGCTGAACCCAAGATAGATGTACGAGCGTATCGTCTTCAATCTGCTCCAGGTCGCCTTCGTGGTCGGCCTCGCGCCGCTGTTCGAAGGGATACTCAAGCGCCTCGAAGAAAACGTGCAATCCAAGCGCGGGCCCAGCATCCTGCAGCCGTATCGCGATATCTGGAAGCTGTTGCACAAGGACGAGGTGGTCTCGGAGCGGGGCACCTGGGTGTTTCGCGCGACGCCTTACATCGTGTTCGTCACACCGATCTTCGTGACCCTGCTGATTCCGGTGCTGACCCGCTATCCGCTGTTTCTGGCCTTCATGGGCGACATGCTGGGGGGCGGATTCGTACTTGCGCTCGGCGGCTTTTTCGCGACCCTGGCGGCGGTCGACGCGGCCAATCCCTACGGCGCGATGGGCGCGAGCCGCACCCGGATGGTCGGATTCCTGGCCGAACCGGTATTCATGGTGGTGTTTTTCACGGTGTCTTTCGTCGCCGGCTCGACCATTCCGTATATCGTCCAGACCCAGTGGGTGACGCCGCTCGCCAACTTCTTCGAGCCCTCGCACGTCATGGTGTTGCTGGCCTTCCTGATGCTGATCCTGGCTGAAGACGGGCGCCTGCCGGTCGACGGCCCCTCGGGACACTTCGAGATTGCGATGATCGCCAAGTCCAAGGGGCTCGAATACTCGGGACGCGGCGCGGCGCTGATGCACTGGGGCGGTTCGATGAAGCTGCTGGTGCTGATGTGCATCTTCCTCAACGTGCTGGTGGCGCCCTGGGGCCTCGCCGCGAGCATGCGGCCCGCCGAGGTGCTGCTCGCGATCCCGCTGGTAGCGCTCAAGGTGCTGGCCTTCATCGTGGTGCTGGTGGTGATCGAGTCGTCGCTCGCCAAGCTGCGGCTGTTCCGGATCACCGAGTTCCTCGGCGCCGCCTTCGCCATCGCGGTGATCGCGATGCTCGCGCGTCTGGCGGGGATCTAGAGACGGGGACGTCGGCCGTGAACGAAACCACACTCACATGGCTCCACCATCTCGACGCAACGCTCGGCGGGCTTTTTCTGCTCACCGCAATCGGCGTGGTCGCAACTCGCCAGATGCTCGCGCTGGTGCGGCTGTTCGTGGGCCAGGCGCTGTTGCTGGCGGCCTCGGCGGCGTTGCTGGCGGTGGCGCTCGACTCCCCGCACCTCGGCGCGGTCGCGCTGATCACGCTGCTCGCCAAGGCGCTGCTGGTGCCCCGGCTGCTGGCCCGATCGGTGCCGCGGGTGCTCTACGGGCGGCGCGAGATCGTGCAGGTACTGAATATCCCCAGTGCCCTGCTGATCGCGATCGCGCTGGTGGTGTTCGCCTACTTCTTCGCCCGTTCGTTGTACGGCCCGGGTGCGGGCTCCTTCGTGCGCATCAACCTGCCGGTCGGGGTCGCCGGGGTATTGCTGGGCGCCTACACGGTCACCGTACGGCGCGAGGCCCTGGCGCAATTGATGGGGCTCCTGACGATGGAGAACGGAGTGTTTTTCGCCGCCGCCGCGATTGCTTCGGACCTGCCGTTCATCGCCGAGATCGCCGCCGCCTTCGACCTGCCAATCGTGGCGCTGGTAATCGGCCTGCTCACCCGCCGCATCCATGAGCGGGTCGGCAACACCTCGGTCGGCCTGCTGACCGCACTGCGGGAGCGCTAGACGATGGCGCTCGCGCTGCTACTCCTGATCCCGCTGCTCGCCGCCGTGCTCACCGCGCTGCCGATGGAGCGGCGCGCGGCGCCGTGGCCGACCCTGGTCGGCTGCGCGGTGGTACTGGGTCTGGCGATCCGAGTCGCGTGGCTCGCGAGCCGCGGCGTGGAGTTGAGCGGACTCGGCGGGGCCTTCGCGGTCGACGCGTTGAGCGCCCTGCTGGTCGCGCTGATCGCGCTGGTCGGCGCCACCGCAGCGCTGTTCTCGTGGGGGTATCTGGCGGCCGGCGGCGCGCATCGCGTACTCGCCTCGGCGTCGCGAACCCGTCTCTACTACGTGCTGTTCAACCTCTTTCTGGCGTCCTTGCTCGCGGTGCCGCTGCTCAGCAATCTCGCCCTGGTGTGGGTCGCGGTGGCGTTGACCACGCTACTCTCGGCCTTCCTGGTCGCGCACGAAGACACCCCGGAGGCGCTCGAGGCGGCGTGGAAGTATGTGATCCTCACCACCGTCGGCGCGGTCCTCGCGCTGCTCGGGATCGTGCTGCTTTATTGGAGCCTGCGCCAGACGGGAGGCACCGACTTCACTTGGCCGGGGCTCGCGCGCGCCGCCGGGCGCATGCCGCACGCTCCACTGTGGGCCGGCTTCCTGCTGATCCTGATTGGTTTCGGGACCAAAGCCGGCCTCGCGCCGATGCACACCTGGTTGCCGGATGCCCACGGCCAGGCGCCGGCGCCGATCTGTGCGCTGCTGTCCGGCGTCGAGACCAGTACCGCGCTCTACGTCATCCTGCGGCTCGCCCCGATCCTCGATGGCGCCGGCCTCCCCCGGGCGCGCACCTGGATGCTGGGCTTCGGGATCGGCTCGGTCGCGGTCGCCGCGTTGCTGTTGATCCGGGTGCGTGACTACAAGCGGATGTTCGCCTACTCCACGGTCGAACACATGGGTATCATCCTCGCGGCCGCGGGCTTTGCCGGCGGCGGCTTCGGGGTGGCCTTCCAGATCGCCGCCCACGCGCTTGCCAAATCGCTGTGTTTTTATGCGGCCGGGGCGGTGTTGCTGACCACCGGCACCCAGCAAATAGCGGACCTGCGCGGGTTGCTGCGGAGTGCGCCCGCGGTGGCGCTCGGACTGTTGACGGCAACCCTGGCGGTGGCCGGTGCACCACCCTTCGCGGTCTTCATGAGCGAACTCGCGGTATTCAAGCAAGGCCTCGCCGGCGCCCGTTATGGCGCGGTTGCGCTGCTCGCCTTGTTCGTGGTGATCGCCTTCTGCGCGATGCTGCGCCACGTGCAGCGGATCGTGTTCGGCGCCGATCCGGCCACGGACGAGACACCGCCGATGCCGCGCATACCGCGCGCCTGTCTCACCACCTTGGTGGTCGCCGCCCTGCCGGTGCTGGTGCTCGGCCTCTATCTGCCACCTTTCCTGCGCGACCTGCTGAGCGCGGCGGGCCGGGCGATCAGCGGATGACCGGGGGGCGCGCCGGGTGAACCCGAATCCCGAGACCGGCGACTTCGTCGCCGCTTTCCGCGACGCTTGCACGCGGCGCTGGGGCGCGGTCGTCAGCGCGGTCGACGACGGCACCCGGGGGGGCTGCCGGATCGACTGCCCGCCTGCGATGCTGGTATCGCTGTGCGGTTGGCTGCACACCGAGATGGGTTTCGATTTGGCGACCCTGGTGGTGGAGGACGCGGGCGCCGGCGGCTGGCGGCTGCACTATTGCTTCCACACCGAATCGGGCCGCGTCGAACTGTGCCTGGCGCAGCCGATCGAAATGACCCGCGTGCCGTCGATCAGCGCGGTGGTGCACGCCGCCGATTGGCATGAACGCGAGATCGAGGATCTGTTCGGGCTCGATTTCGAGGGCCACCCCAAGCTCGGCGAGTTCGTGCTCCACGAGCACTGGCCGGAAGGAGTGAACCCGCTGCGCGCCGACTTTGCGGCGGGCGCCCGCAACGCCTCGACGGCGCCCGCCACCGAATGGACGCCGCCGACCATAGTCGACGCGCCGGGCGCCTTCGTGATGCCGGTCGGGCCGGTGTACTCGGACTTCGGCGAAGCCGCCCACTTTCAGCTCGAAACCGTCGGCGAAGACGTGATCGTCACCTACCCGCGACTGTTCTACAAGCATCGCGGGGTGGAGAAGATCGCCGAAGGCAAGACGCTCGCCGACGCCCTGCTGCTTGCCGAACGCTTCAGCGGCACCAGCGCCTTCGCCCACGCCCTGGCGCTGTGTCAGGCGGCGGAACGCATCGCCGGGGTCGCGCCGCCGCCACGCGCACTGGCGTTACGCGCGCTGCTCGCCGAGTTCGAGCGGCTGCGCCATCATGCGGCGACCATCACCGGGTTGTGCGCCTCCACGGCGCTCGCGGTGGCGGCCAGTCAGGCGGGATTGATCGAAGAGGCGTTGTTGCGCGCGAGCGCCGTCGCCACCGGCCATCGCTACCTGTTCGGCGTCGCCCGTCCGGGCGGATTGGCCTGCGATGTGGAGCCCGGGGCGGTCGCCGATCTCGCCCGCGCGGCGCAAACCGCGCTCGCCGATCTCGACTCGCTGGACGCGATCCTGCGCTACACCAGCAGCTTTCTCGACCGCCTCGAGGCGGTCGGCATCATCAGCCCGGACCAGGCCCGTGCCTTCGGTCTGGTGGGGCCGGTCGCGCGCGCCTCGGGGCTCACCCGCGACCTGCGCGAGTCGTTACCCTACGGGGCCTACGATCGGGTCGGATTCTTCGTGCCGGTCGAGCAGGAGGGCGATGGTTACGCGCGCCTGCGGGTATTGCTTGCCGAGTGCCGGCAGTCGGCGGCGATCATCCGCGCGTTGGCGTCACGGATCCCCGACGGTCCGGTCGCCACGCCCTGGACCCCGAGCGCGGGTACCGCGCTCGGCTGGACGGAAGCGCCGATCGGGGCCGCCTTCCACTGGCTACGGCTGGACGCGGAAGGCCGGGTGGTGCGCTACCGATTGACCCCGCCTTCATTCAACAACTGGCACGGTTTTCATCTCGCCGCGGAGAACTTCGCGTTTCAGGATTTTCCGATCATCCTGGCGAGCGTCGGTCTTTCGGTAGCGGAGTGCGACCGATGATGAAGTGGGTGCGCAAGGGCCTCGCGAGCGGGATCAAAAGCACCCGCTACCCGGCGGCGGCCGAGACCGCGCCGGGGGTGAGTCCCGGCCGACCGCGCGCCACACGCCTGGCGCCGGCGGCGGCCGAGGAACTCGCCGCACGCTGCCCGAGCGGCGCGTTGACGGCCCAATCCGGGGGCATCGCGGTGGCACACGGGCGCTGCGTACATTGCGCCCGCTGCCGCCAGGGCGAAGTCACGATGAGCTGGGAGAACGGCTACGAATGGGCCGGCGCCGAGGTCGCGACGCTCGCCGACGGGCTGGCGCGCGCCTTTGGCCGCTCATTGCACATCCGCTACCTCGACGCCGGCGCGTGCGGCGCGTGCATGAGTGAGGCGCGCCAGCTCAACAACCCCTATTACAACATGCACCGCTTGGGTTTTTTCATCACCGCCACGCCACGCACCGCCGACGTGCTGCTGGTCGCCGGGCCGGTGACCGACGCAATGCGGGTCGCCCTGCGCGCCACCTACGATGCAATGCCGGAACCCAAACGGGTGGTGGCGATGGGCGCCTGCGCGCTCTCGGGCGGGGTCTTCGGTCCCAGCTACGCGGCCGGGACCGGGGCCGCGGAGGTGGTGCCGGTCGACGTCCAGGTGCCGGGTTGCCCGCCGCCGCCGCTGGCACTGCTCCACGCCCTGCTGGTGGTCGTGGAGCGCAAGCCGCCGCAAGCGCTCGGCGACGATCCGCCGGAAGCGCGGGAGGGCCGAACATGAGTAGCTCGATGCTGTTCGCCGTCACCCTTGGCGCCTGCCTGATCGGCGCGCTGGTGACCGCCTTCAGCCCCACCCGGTACCGGGCCCGGGTATTCGGTTCGTGCCTGGCGCTGGAATCTCTGTTGGCCCTGGCGCTCGGCATCGGCGCGCTCGGCGGCGCACACACGGAATTGCCGTTGTGGTCACTCGGTCCCCTCGGCCAGATGCGCTTGGCGCTCGATCCGCTGAGCGGCCTGTTTGTGGTGGTGAGCGCCGCGGTATTCTTGATCAGCGCTCCGTACACCGCGCGCGAGGCCGACCACGCACAGGCGGCCCGCGGGGGGCAGGCGCCGGCGATTGAGCAGGTCCTGCTCGGCGCGATGATCCTGTTGCTGGCCGCGAGCGACGTGGTCAGCCTGTTGCTGAGTTGGGAGCTGGCGTCGCTGCTGATCTACGCGCTGGTGTTGCATGGCGAACGCGCGACCCGCGAGCGCGGCGCCTACCTGATGCTCGCGCTCGGCGAGGCCGGGATGGTCGCCGCGCTGATCGGCCTGCTGTTGCTGGCACGGGCCGCCGAGGGTCTCGATTTCGCGGCGCTTCGTGATGCGGCCCGAACAATGCCGCCCGACCTCCGTTCGGTGGTGTTCCTGCTGACCTTCTTCGGCTTCGGGGTCAAGGCCGGCCTGGCGCCGTTCAACCAATGGCTGGCGCCGAGTTACGCCGCCATCGCGCGCGGCTTGGTGCCGGTGATTGCGGGCGCCACCACCAATCTCGGGATTTACGCGGTCCTGCGGGTCGACGTGGACCTGCTTGGCGGGGGCGGGGTGGGCCCCGGTCTGGTGGTGCTCGCAACCGGCGCGGCCACCGCCCTGATCGGGATCCTTTACGCCACCATCGAACCCGACCTGAAACGCATGCTGGCGCACAGCTCGATCGAGAACATGGGGATCATCACCGCCGTGCTCGGCGCGGCGATGGTGTTCATGAGCTCCGGGCATCCGGTGGTCGCGGCGATGGCGCTGGTCGCCGCGCTCTATCACCTGGTCAATCATTCGACCTTCAAGACCCTCCTCTACATCGGCGGCGGCGCGGTCGAGCGCCTTGCCGGCAGCCGCGACATGGACCGCCTCGGCGGCCTGCTGCGCGGTTTGCCGTGGACCGGCCTCGCCTTTCTGATCGGCGCGCTCGGCATCGCCGCATTGCCGCCGTTCAACGGTTTCGTCAGCGAGTGGCTGGCGTTGCAGTCGCTGCTGCGCGCCGCGGTGCTGGACTCGATCGCGGTCAAGATGGTGTTCGCGGTGGCCGGTGCCGCGTTGGCGCTCACCGCGGGACTCGCGATGACCTGCTTCGTCAAGGCCTTCGCGATGAGCTTCCTCGGCATGGCGCGCAGCGAAGCCGCGGCCCGCGCCCACGGGGCCGATATCGCGACCGGCGTGCCGCTGGCGGTACTGGCGCTGTTGTGCGTAGCGCTCGGGATCGGCGCTACCCGGGTGATCCCGGTGCTGGACAATGCGGTCTGGTCGCTCGCCGGAGCGCACGCGGTCGACGCCCTGGTGCCGCCGTTCTTCGACCCGCAAGCGGTCGCCAACGGCACCCTCGTGCCCGCCTTCGCCGCCGAGTTTCACGACCTCGGCGCGCAACTCGGGCAGGGATTGCCGGTTCGCGGCCTGGTGGTGCTGCACCGCGGCGGCGCCGCGAACCCGGTCGTGTACGCGATGTCGACCGCCTACACCGCGGTGATGCTGGTGGTGCTGCTGACCACGGCGTGGGCGGTGTTCAGAGTCCTCACCCACCGCCGCCACGCCCATCGCGCACGCCCCTGGGACGGTGGGCTGAGTCGCCTGCGCCCCGGCGCAACCTACACCGCGACCGGCTTCTCGAACCCGGTGCGGGTGGTGTTCGACGCCGTGTTGCGCCCCCGAACCAGCGAGAACACCACCCGCGCGGTGGCCGAGCACTTCCGCACCGCCATTCAGCGCGAGCGCATCGAAGTGCACCTGATCGACCGCTTGGTCCTGCACCCCGGCGTGTGGCTGGTCGAACGTTTAGGCAGCGTGCTGCGCGGCCTCCACACCGGCCCCGTCAATCGCTATGCCGCCTTCGTGCTGCTGACGGTGCTCGCGGCCCTGGCCACGACCCTGTTGCGGTAGAATTTCCCGCATTCGCTCGAAATCACAGCGGACACTGTCGTTTCGACCAACAGTCCGGGCCCCTCTCGAAGCGTACCGCTTGCGCAAGACCGGTATGACCAGACCGGCCAACGCAGGCTTCGCCGGCCCTCGCGGCAAGCAACAGGCCGGCGCCTCACGCATCGGGCGAAGCTTGTAGTCGCGGGTATCCGCGCGCCAGAATGCACGGCCGCGGCGAACCGCCGCATGCACACCGGGGTTTCCAGCGCACCCCACCGGAGTAGCGAACCGCTCATGTCGGACATCGCCCAACGTGCCATGGCCTCTCCAACCCTCAGTTACCGCCACGGCGTCGTGTTCGTCCTTCTCGCCGGCGTGTGTTGGTCAACCATGGGCGTCGGGATCCGATACATCGAAGTCGCCAACGTCTGGCAGATCCTGTTCTACCGATCCTGGGCGCTGATGACTTTTCTGTTTTTGGTCATCACCCTGCGAACCCGTGGCAGGCCGTTGCCCGTCATCCGTGGTGCCGGAGTCCCCGGCATCGTTGGCGGGCTGGCGCTGGTATTCGCATTCGCGGGCGGCATCTTCGCCATCCAGACCACGACCGTGGCCAACGCCATGTTTCTGTTTGCCGCCGCCCCGTTTTTCGCGGCCTTTCTGGGGTGGTTGGTCCTGCGCGAAGGCGTTCGACGCGCCACCTGGATCGCGATGACCGTCGCGGCCATCGGAATAGCAATCATGGTCTGGGAAGGCATTGCGCTCGGCCGTATCGCCGGCAATCTCGCGGCACTGCTTTCCGCACTGGGGTTCGCCGTTTTCACCATCGCGCTGCGCTGGCGGAAACTCGACGATATGATGCCGACGGTCTTCCTCGGGGGGCTCTTCGCGATCATCAGCGCAGCGATCGTCTGTTATGCGGCCGGATATACGTTCGACGTTCCGCTGTACGATATCCTGATCGCGCTGACCCTGGGCGTGTTTCAGGTCGGCGCGGGCCTGACGATTTATACGCTTGGCTCGAAGGCCGTCCCGGCAGCGGAACTGGCACTGTTGTCCATGACGGAGGTGGTTCTGGGGCCATTGTGGGTCTGGATCATCTTCGGCGAGACCGCGAGCGTCTACACCCTGTCCGGAGGCGTGATCCTGATGACCGCTATCGCCGGCAATGCGCTGTCGGGACTGCGGCGGACACCCGCGCCGATACTATAGCGATACTGTAGCGATACCTTGAATCCGGTGTACGGTCGGAAGGGCGCACCAATTTCGATTTCGGTAACCCATGCTCACGGCTGTCCCACGAGGTAGGATCCTCCGATCAGGTCTGCTTGTTCGACTTGATCGAGCGACGATAGGAATTCGCAACCTGGAAGCTCTCCGACATGGAAACAGAGCACACGAGATCTCCCGACATCCGCCTGGCCGGCGCCCTCTATCGTTCTCGAGAACGCGAGATCGGGCTACTGCAGCGCTTTGCCGACGAACTGACGACCAGGGGTTGGCGGGTTGGCGGGATCGTTCAGGAGCTTTCGCAAAATGAAGACGGCACCCCGGCCGGTGTCGATGCGGTCGAACTGGATACCGGCCATCATATTCCGATTAACCGCCCCACCAAGGAGACCCTGAAAAACAAGACCTGCTCGCTCGACACCCAGGCCCTGACGGAAACCAGCAGCGCCATTCAACGCGCAATCGCGCAGCGGATGGATTTGATCGTGGTCGAAAAGTTCGGTGAACAGGAGCAACAGGGCCAGGGAATGGCCAGCGATATCTTGCAAGCGGTTTCAGAGGGGCTGCCTACGCTGGTCGCCGTGCCCGATGGGGTGCGTAGCCGGTGGGGAGAATTCACCGGCAATCTGGGTGACGAAATCCCCTATACCATTGAAGCCTTCCGCGCCTGGTGGGAGAAGGTTCGGCGGTAACCGAGCCGGGTAACTGCACAAGTACCGGCGGCGATCGGCACGGTTTCACGGGCATCGAAAACGCTGGCGGCGCGGGCGTCCCGGCAACATAATTCGCGGCCGGCCACCATACTCTCCCGCCAAATCAGCAACCCAAACGGACAACGCGGGGACACTTTGCCTCAAAGTGTCCCCTTCGAAGACGGGCGACAGCAGCCCGTAGCTTCGGAGGCGCCGTACCAGCGATGGACTGCTGGCGCTCGGCTTCGAGGGGGACACAATCCTTTTTTCGCTGCGCGAAGAAAAGGTTATGTCCCCGCCTTGGGCGAACAGCGCCGCGGGCGGCCATTGGTTGACCGTTGCGCGCCTGAACCGTGACACGAATCGCGCTTGCCCATAGGCTCGTGTCGCCGACCTGCGCTTCACCGGGCTCGAATCGAACCCGCCGGCACCGTATGATCGCCGTCCCGCACGCCCTTGGGCGGCACCAACCAACCCTGGATTTTCGGGCCTTTCCATGAGCGAACCGCCGGCCGACGACATCATTCGCATCCGCCGCGCGCGCCACCACAACCTCAAGAATCTCGATCTCGATGTGCCGCTCGGCGAACTGATCGTGGTCACCGGGGTAAGCGGCTCGGGAAAATCTTCGCTCGCCTTCGATACCCTCTACGCCGAGGGGCAGCGACGTTACGTCGAGACCTTTTCCCCCTACGCACGCCAGTTCCTGGAGCGGATGGACCGCCCGCAGGTCGACGAGGTGACGGGGATCCCGCCCGCAATCGCGATCGATCAGGTCAATCCGGTGCGCACCTCGCGCTCCACCGTAGGCACCATGACCGAACTCGCCGATCATCTGAAGCTGCTCTATGCGCGCGCCGCGCGGCTGTACTGTCGCGGTTGCGGGCGCGAGGTGCGCCGCGACACGGCGCACAGTGCGTGCGAGGCGTTGCTCGCGCAGGCGGCTGCCGATCGAAACAACCAACGCGCGCTGATCACCTTCGAGGTCGCGGTGCCCGAGCGGCTCGCCGGCGACGAGGTGCGCGAAATGCTGGCGCGCCAAGGCTACACCCGTACCCTGGAGACCGCGAAGGAACGGATCACCGTCATTCAGGATCGGGTTCGGCTGGTGGCGACCGAGCGGACGCGGCTCAACGAGGCGCTGGAGTCGGCGTTGCGCTTCGGGCGCGGGCGAATTGCCGCGCGCCTGCAGAGCGCCGGCGGCGAAACCCGGCGCATCCTGCGCTTCTCGAGCGACCTGCACTGCGCGGAGTGCGACATCGTCTATCGCGACACGAGCCCGGCGACATTCTCATTCAACTCACCGATCGGCGCCTGCGAGACCTGTCGCGGCTTCGGGCGCACCATCGGCATCGATTACGCGCTGGTGATCCCGGACGAATCGCTGAGCCTCGTGGGCGGCGCGGTGAAACCCTGGCAAACCAAGAGTTTCCGCGAGTGTCAGAGCGAACTGCTGAGTTTCGCGCGGCGCCGCGGGATCCCGACCGACATCGCCTGGCGTGACCTGAACGCGCCACAACGAAACTGGGTGATCGAGGGCGAGGGCTCGTGGGACGACGGGGTATGGTATGGGGTGCGACGCTTCTTTCGCTGGCTCGAGACCAAGAGCTACCGGATGCACATCCGGGTGCTGCTGTCGCGCTATCGGGCCTACACCACCTGCCCCGCTTGCCACGGCGCCCGGCTCAAGCCCGAGTCCCTCCTGTGGCGGCTCGCAGACCCACCCCGCCGGTCTCCGAACCCGGACGGGGCGGCGCATGCTCGGGGCTACAACCTGCACCAACTCAATCTGCTCCCGATCGAACGCTGCCGTGCGTTCTTCGAAAGCGTCGAACTACCGGCCCCGCTCGACCAGGCGAGCGAGTTGCTGCTCGGCGAGATCCGCGGGCGGTTGCGTTATCTGACCGAGGTCGGCCTCGGCTACCTGACCCTCGATCGTCAATCCCGCACCCTGAGCGGCGGCGAGGTCCAACGGATCAATTTAACCACCGCGCTCGGGACCTCGCTGGTCAACACCCTGTTCGTGCTCGACGAGCCCAGCATCGGGTTGCACACGCGCGACATGGCGCGGGTCTGCGCGGTACTCCAGCGCCTGCGCGACGCCGGCAATACGCTGGTGGTGGTGGAGCACGACGAGGCGGTGATGCGCGCCGCCGACCGGATCCTCGACCTCGGCCCGGGCCCCGGCGAACGCGGTGGCGAGGTTGTCTACTACGGGCCGCCCGGCGCGATCGAGCGTTGCCGTCGATCGCTCACCGGCCGCTACCTTGCCCACGCGGCGCAGCACAGCGTAGCGAGCGGACGACGGCGCTCGACCCGCGGCGCGCGATGGCTGGAAATTCTCGGTGCGGCCGAGCACAACCTCAAAGACATCGATGTACGCATCCCGCTCGAACGCCTGGTATGCCTGACCGGGGTCAGCGGATCAGGCAAGTCTACTTTGCTCGAAGACATCTGTTTCCGCGCCCTGACCAAGCTCAAGGGGCGCCCCGGCGAGCCCCCCGGCCGCCATCGCGCGCTGCGCGGGCATGAAAATATCGGCGCGGTGCTGCTCGTCGACCAGTCGCCGATCGGCAAGACCACTCGTTCCAACCCGGCGAGCTACGTGGGTGCCCTGGCGGCGATCCGCCAGCGCTTCGCCGGCGAACCGCTGGCCCGCGAGCGCGGCTACACGGCCGGAACCTTCAGCTTCAACTCCGGGAACGGACGCTGCCCGGGCTGCGGGGGCAACGGTTTCGAGCACGTCGAAATGCAGTTTCTGAGCGACGTCTATCTGCGCTGCCCGGACTGCGACGGACACCGCTATCGGGCGCCGGTGCTCGAGGTCCGTCTGCCGCCGCCGGACGGCGGCCGCGCGTTGTCGATCGCCGAGGTGTTGGACCTTACCGTGGACGAAGCCGTCACTCGCTTTGCCGGGTGGCCCGAAATCGGCCGCGCGCTGGAGCCGCTCGCGGCGGTCGGGCTCGGCTACCTGACCCTCGGCCAGCCGGTACCGACGCTGAGCGGCGGCGAGGCGCAACGGCTCAAACTCGCCGGTCACCTGGCCAAGAGCCGGCGCCGTGCCGGTGAGGCCGGCACCCTGCTGCTGCTCGACGAGCCGACCACCGGACTGCACTTCGAGGATGTCGCCACCCTGTTACGCGCGCTCGCGCGGCTGATCGAAGCGGGTAACTCGCTGCTCGTCATCGAGCATCACCTCGACGTGATCGAGGCCGCGGACTGGATCATCGATCTCGGCCCCGAAGGCGGCGAGGCGGGTGGCGAACTGCTATGCGCAGGCACGCCACGCCAGATTGCCCGGGTGCGGCGCAGTCACACCGGCGCCGCACTCCGCGCCCGCTGGCAAACACCACCGCCCACCACCCGCCGCAGGCGCGCGGCCTCGCCCGCGGCCCGTCGCGGTCCGTCACGGCTGACCGTGCACGGGGCGCGCGAGCACAATCTCAAGGGGATCGACGTCGCGATCCCGCTCGGGCGCTTCACCGTGGTTACCGGGGTCAGCGGTAGCGGCAAGAGCACCCTGGCCTTCGATATCCTGTGCGCGGAGGGCCAACGGCGCTATCTGGAATCGCTCAACGCCTACGCCCGCCAGTTCGTGCAGCCCGCCACCCGGCCCGATGTCGACGCCCTCTACGGGGTTCCGCCGACCGTCGCCATCGAGCAACGCACCAGTCGCGGAGGGCGCAAGAGCACGGTCGCAACGCTCACCGAAATTTACCATTTCCTGCGCCTGCTGTTCGTGCGCCTCGGCGTGCAGCACTGCCCGGACTGCGCCCTGCCGATCGAGGCGCAGTCGGCGGCGGCGGTGCTGGAGCGGATTGAGCAGAATCATCGCGGCCGCCGAATCAGGCTCTACGCCCCGCTGGTGGTGGCGCGCAAGGGCTATTACACCGATCTGGCGCGCTGGGCGGCCGGCAAAGGCTATGCCGAGTTGCGCGTCGACGGCGAACTGCTGGCCACCGATCCGTGGCCGCGCCTGGATCGCTTCCACGAGCATGACATCGATCTGCCGGTCGGCGAGATGGTGGTGAGCCCGCGGCGCGAACCCGAACTGCGCGCGCTGATCGACGCCGCGCTGGCGCTCGGCAACGGGGCGTTGCGGGTCGCCCGTGCGGCCGGCCGGGGGGTGGACACCGAGACGCTGCTCTCCACCCGCCGCGCCTGTCCGTCCTGCGGGCGCAGCTTCGCCGAGCCCGACCCGCGGCTGTATTCCTTCAATTCACGCCACGGCTGGTGCCCGAGCTGCTACGGCACCGGGCTCGAACTGGACGGATTCGACGCCGAACAGAGCGGTGAGGAACGCGCCTGGAGGGAGGCTCACACCGGTACGGTGCGCGCCTGCCGGGCCTGCGCCGGGCGGCGCCTGAACCCGATCGCGATCGCGGTCAACTACCGCGGCCGCCCGATCGACGCCTACACCGCGATGCCGGTGGCGCAAGCCGAGCGTCACTTCAAGGGTCTCAAACCGCGCGGCCGGGAAGGCGCGATCGCGCGTGACGTGCTCGCCGAACTGCGCGCCCGGCTCGGTTTTCTGCGTGCGGTCGGGCTCGGCTATCTGACCCTCGACCGCGCGGTGCCGACCTTGAGCGGCGGCGAGGCGCAGCGGATTCGGCTCGCCGCACAACTCGGCTCGAATCTGCGCGGCGTTTGCTATGTCCTCGACGAGCCGACCATCGGTCTCCACGCGCGCGACAACGCGATGCTGCTCACCACCCTCGGGGCGCTGCGCCGCAAGGGCAATACGGTGGTGGTGGTGGAGCATGACGAGGACACCATTCGCCGCGCCGAACACCTGATCGACCTCGGTCCGGGGGCCGGCGAACACGGTGGCGTGGTGGTCGCGGCGGGTACCCCCGAACAGGTGATTGCCGATCCGCGGTCGGTGACCGGCCGCGCCCTCGCGGCGCCCTTGCATCACCCGCTGCGCGGCACCCGGCGGGCGCTCGGCGACGCGCCGCGTCTGTGGGTGCGCGGCGCGCGCCTGCATAATCTGGCGACCATCGACGTCGCCGTCCCACTCGGCGCGCTGATCTGCGTCACCGGGGTCAGCGGCAGCGGCAAGAGCACCCTGGTTCGCGAGATCCTGCACGCCAACCTCAGCCGCTTGCTGGCGCGGCGCCGCAGTCGCAAGGCGGCGCTCACGGGTTGCCACGCGATCGAGGGCTGGCAACGGCTCGCGCGAGTGCTGGAGGTCGACCAGACGCCGATCGGCAAGACCCCGCGCTCGTGCCCGGCGACCTACATCAAGATCTGGGACGCGGTACGACGCCTTTACGCCGAAACCGCCGAGGCACGAATGCGCGGCTACGGCGCGGCGCGGTTCTCCTACAACGTCGCGGGCGGGCGCTGCGATGCCTGCGAGGGGCAGGGGCGGCAAAAGATCGAGATGAGTTTTCTGCCCGACGTACGGGTCAGGTGCGAGGTGTGCGGCGGCGCGCGCTACAACCGCGCGACCCTGGAGGTGCGTTATGACGGGCGCAGCATCGCCGAGACGCTGGAACTGAGCGTCGAAGAAGCGTGCACCGTATTCACCGCCCATCCCAAACTCCATGGCGCGCTGCGTCTGCTTCAGGATGTGGGGCTCGACTACCTCAGGCTGGGCCAACCGAGCCCGACCCTGAGCGGCGGCGAGGCGCAACGCCTCAAGCTGGTCGGCGAGCTGGCGCGCGCACTGCCGAGCCGCGTCGCCAGTCACGGAAAACCGACCCTGTATCTGCTCGACGAACCCACCGTCGGACTCCACATGGCCGATATCGCACGCCTCATAGAGGTGCTCCAGCGACTCGTCGACGCGGGTCACACGGTACTCGTCATCGAGCACAACCTGGACATCGTCGCCGAAGCCGACTGGATCATCGATCTCGGCCCGGACGGCGGCGACCAAGGCGGCAAGGTGGTGGCCGAAGGAACCCCGGAGCAGATTGTGAAAATCCGTCCCCGGTCCCACACCGCGCGTTTTCTCGCCCCGTTTCTGCGCCGGCGCCGACGCCGGCCTCGCTAGCCACCGGTCGGATTCAGGGATCCAGCTCGAACTTTTCCCAAGTCCCGGCGACTTGCCGATAGGCGGTGCGGCGGTGGATCCGCTGCCGGTAGTGACCACCCTCCCAGAACTCGATGAGTTCCGGTTTGACCCGGTAGCCTGACCAGTAGTCGGGGCGCGGCACCGGCTGATCGGCAAAGCGCCGCCTAAACTCCGCTATCCGCGCTTCGAGCGCCTCGATGCCTTCACCGGGCCGCGATTGGCGTGAGGCCCAGGCACCGATTTGGCTCTGGCGGGCGCGGGTTTTCCAGTAACTATCGGCCTCGGCGTCGGGAACCGGCGCCGCGCGCCCTTCGACCCGCACCTGTTCCATCAGCGGCGGCCAGAAGAAGCACAGGGCGACATAAGGCTGCTCCGCGATCTGCAGCCCTTTACGACTCTCGAAGTTGGTGTAGAAGACGAAACCCCGCTCATCCGCGCCCTTGAGCAGCATCACACGCGCCGAAGGACGCCCGTCGGCCCCCGCGGTGGCCAAGGTCATCGCGTTGGGTTCGTCGATTCCGCAGTGACCGGCACGCTCGTAAAGTGTCTGAAAACGCGCCACCGCCTCGCCATAGAGCCTCATTCTTCGTTCTCCTTTCCGCAAGCATGGCGACCGTAAATTGTCGATCGCTCAACCGCCTTCGTCGACGCGCAGGACGGAATCATACCCGTCGCGGTATCCGGGAAACAGAAAATCATAGCCCGAAGCGCGCAAGCGCCCGTTGCTGCAGCGCTTCCCGCGCCCGTCGCGAACCGCTACGGCGAGCGGCGGGCGCGGCACGGAAAGCCGGTCGGCGAGCCAGTCCACCACTTCCCGGAGTGGCGCGGGCTGATCGTCGACGGCCACATAACACCGTTGCGGTCGCGCGAGCCCCAGCAGGTGTCGCAACACCCCGGCACAGTCGTCGCGATGGATGCGGTTGGTGTAACAGGGGGGTTCCGCGGCACACGGCACGCCACGACGCACCCGCCTGATCAGCGCATCGCGGCCGGGCCCGTAGATGCCCGCGAACCGTACCACCGTCACCGGCAGCCGACCGGCACGCGCCGCGGCTTCACCTTCGAGCAGTTGCCGGCCACTGAAGCGACGCGGTACGGTCGCTGAACACTCGTCGACCCATTCGCCCCGGTCCTGGCCGTAAACCCCGGTACTCGACGCATAAAACAGCCGCCGCGGGCGGGCGCCGGCCGTGCGTAACGCGTCGAGCAAATGCGTGATCCCGGTCACGTAGGTGCGCCGGTAGGCGTCGTCGCCGGCCTGCCCGGCCGCCGCGGTGTAGTACACCACGTCGATTTCGCGCGGCAGCGACCCCAGCGTCGCACGGTCGGCGAGATCGGCACGGATAGGCACGAAATGCTCGGGCAGCCGGTCAATATCACGACGCAGCGCCCACACCCGACAGCCATCGGCCGCCAGGCGCAGCCCCAGCGCGGTGCCCACATCTCCACAACCGGCTATCAACATATTGGTCATGGCTTCGCTATTCTCTCCGTGGTGCGCATCCGGAAACGGCCATCCTGGCGATTTCCGGGTTGCGCTTCGCCCCTGCCACCTGCGATACATTACCCTGGATGATGCGAATCAGCGATGTTACGCCGGGTCATCGCGCCTCCCGACAACCGCGAATGGCCGAACCCTGCACCGCACCGGGCGAATACCCATGACACCACGACGCTGGCAACGACTACGCGAGATCCTCGCCGCCCGCCAACCGGACTTGACCGTGCTCATGGACCGGGTGCACAAGACCCGCAACGTCTCGGCGATCCTGCGCACCTGTGACGCGGTCGGGGTACTCGAAGCACACGCGGTGTGGCCCGAACCGGAAATCGCATTGCATCGCCTGACCTCCGGCAGCGCCATCAACTGGGTGCCGGTGCACACCCACCCGACGATTGCCGATGCGGTGACCCGCCTGCGCGCACGCGGCCTGCGGATCGTCGCGGCACACGCGTGCGCGGCGGCGCTCGATTTCCGTGCCATCGACTACACGCGTCCCACCGCGATCCTGCTGGGCGCCGAGTTACGCGGCGTAAGTGACGCGGGATTGAGCCTCGCCGACGAACACATCGAGATCCCGCTGCACGGCATGGTCAGCGCCCTCAACGTCGCGGTGGCGGCGGCGGTGATCCTCATCGAGGCTGAACGTCAACGGAGCGCAGCGGGAATGTATGCACGCACGCGCCTGGACGATGGACGCTACCGGCGGGTGCTCTTCGAATGGGCCTACCCGCGGGTCGCGGCCCACTGCCGCTCGCACCACCTGCCCTACCCGGCGCTCGACGGGAACGGCGTGATCGTCAGTGGCAACGACTGACATCGATCCGCACCGGGAAACCGGCGTTCGGGGCCGCTGGCCGCGGCCCGCGATGCCGTCAATCTGCGTCGGCGAGACGCCGCAAGCGCGCTTGTCGGTCGACCTTGTCCAGGCGTGCGAGCCGGTCACACGCCGCGTAGAAAGTCGCCAGGTCTCCCCCGCTTCGCGCGAGCAAGCGTTGCAGCGCGGGCACCTGCGCATTGTAGGTCGCGACCAGTGCCAGACGGGCGTTGTTCAGCGGCATCTCGAACCAGCCGTCATAGCGACCGTCTCCGCCCCAGCGCGCCTTGAGCCGGGCGTAGGCGGCGCGCAATTCGGTGAATACCCGGCGCTTGGCGCGGCGCTTGAGCGAATCCGGATCGGCCGACGCATACACCCGATTCAATTTCTTTCGGGTCGCGCCGAGAAGTTCGAGAAACGCCCGCCGGCGACTCCTGACCCGCCGGTATCGCGCCTGCTGGCCGGACTCACCGGACGCGACAAACCAACGACGCAAGCCCTCGCGTTCGACGGTCACCGCGAAGGCCTCGTTGAAAGCGGTATCGCCGGACACATATAAACGCTGATGCGCCAATTCGTGAAACAAGGTCCCCGCGAGGCGCCAGTCGGGCTGCGCGAGCATGGTATTCAACAGCGGGTCGGCGAACCAACCAAGCGTGGAATAAGCCTCGACGCCGGCCACGTAGACATCCATTCCCTCCGCGCTCAGCGCGGCGCCGAAGCGACGCGCATCGGACTCGGCGAAATAACCCCGATAGCTCACGCAACCGGCCACCGGAAAGCACCAGGTGCGCGGGGTCAGGGAAAACTCCGGCGTGGCGATCACGCTCCACACCACGTAGCGACGCCCGAGGTCCACGTAACCGCGATAGCTCGCGTTGTCGGGGAGCGCGAGTTCGCGGCTCGCGAAATCACGGATTGCGCGCGCCTTCAGCAGTCGCTCACGCAAGCCCTCGGGGGTGTGCGGATCGTGAATCAGATCGGCCACCGGCCGGCGCGCGGCGATCAGCCGCAGTTGCCCGGCAACCGACTGCGTATAATAGGAAACCGTGGTACACGCCGACTGCGACAGTGCCACACCGATCAACCCCGCGATCACCACCCCGGCGGGCGTGCGCCCCGTGCGGCCGGGCCGAAAACGAGGCATCAAGGCCGGCACCCTAGATCAACAAGCGCCGAAGGGTTGCACCTGAATCGCGGGTAACGAATGAGGGAATCGGCGCAAGCGCCGGAATTTACAATATTTTTCCCCTTCCACATCGGTCGCTTCCAGGCACCGCTAGAGTAGCTAATATAGGCTCGATACACTAATATTTATCCGTAATCCCCACCGCGAAGGAGCACTGGCAACGATGGCGGTATCCACGGCGAATGTCCAACTTCACGGACTCGCGCGCAAATTGGTAGTCGACGGCCTGCTCGAAGAACAGGTCGCGGCAACCGCGTGGGAGGAAGCGCAGAGGGAGAAAATACCTTTTGTCAATCACATCGTTTCCAAAAAGCTCGTCGATGCCGCGGTCATCGCGCAGATCTCGGCCGAGGAGTTCGGTGTGCCCGCGCTCGACATCGATTGCATCGAGCTCGATGCCGACGTCACCAAGTCGATACCGGAGAAACTGATCCGCCAACACGGGGTACTGCCGATCTACAAACGCGGCAAACGCCTGTTCATCGCCCTCGCCGACCCGACCAACATGCGCGCCCTCGACGAGATCAAGTTCGCGACCGGCAATCAGGCGGAAGCGGTGGTCGTCGAGGCCGACAAGCTGGCGCGCTCCATCGACAAGGCGCTCGAGGCACTCGACACCAGCATGGACATGGGCGATGACGACGACCTCGAAGGGCTCGAGGACATCGAGGTGGCGGAGGAAAGTAGCGACGACGATACCGGGCTCGAGGTCGACGACGCGCCGGTGGTCAAGTACGTCAACAAAATCCTGCTCGACTGCATGAAGAAAGGTGCCTCGGATATTCACATCGAACCCTACGAAAAATTCTGCCGCTTGCGCTATCGGATAGACGGCATGTTGATCGAGGCGGGTCGCCCACCGCTCGCCCTGGCAAACAAGATCACGGCGCGGGTCAAGGTCATGTCGCGGCTCGACGTGTCGGAACGGCGCATACCACAGGACGGGCGGATCAAGCTCAAGCTCTCCAAGACCAAGGCGATCGACTTCCGGGTCAGCACCTGCCCCACCCTGTTCGGTGAAAAAACCGTTATGCGAATCCTGGATTCGAGCATGAGCATCCCGCTCGAAGCGCTCGGTTACGAGGACTTCCAGCTCAAGCTGTTCATGGAGAACCTGCAGAAGCCTTACGGGATGTTTCTCGTCACCGGGCCGACCGGCAGCGGCAAGACGGTGTCGCTGTACAGTGGCATCAACCTGCTCAACCAGCCTGACATCAATATTTCCACCGCCGAGGATCCGGTTGAAATCAACCTCCCCGGGGTCAACCAGGTGCAGGTAGACGAAAAGACCGGCATGACCTTCGACAAGGCGCTCAAGGCCTTCCTGCGCCAGGATCCCGACATCATCCTGGTCGGCGAAATCCGTGATCTGATCACCGGCAACATCGCCATCAAGGCGGCCCAGACCGGGCACATGGTGATGGCGACGCTGCACACCAACGACGCGCCCCAGACCCTCACCCGCATGATCGACATGGGGGTCAAACCCTTTGCGATTGCGACGGCGGTGAATCTGATCACCGCGCAGCGCCTCGGGCGCAAACTGTGCACCCACTGCAAAAAACCGATCGACGCGCCCAAAGAGGCATTGATCAAGGAAGGTTTCACCGAAGAGGAGGTCGAGGATCCGAATTTCACCTTGTACGAGGCGGTCGGCTGCGACCAATGCACCGGCGGCTACAAGGGTCGCATCGGGATCTATCAGGTGATGCCGATCTCCGAAGCGATGCGGCGCATGGTCATGGAAGGACGCACCGCGATCGATATCGCCGATCAGGCACAAAAAGGGGATCCCGGATATTCGCCAGTCGGCGCGCAAGAAAGTCAAGGATGGCCTGATGAGCATCGCGGAACTGAATCGGGTAACGACGTCGTGACGACCGTCGGCGCATTGAATCGAGGCACACAGGAGTAGACGATGGCACAGGCAGCCGCAAAGGCCGACATGTTCCTTTGGGAAGGCCGTGATCGGCAGGGTAAGACCGTCAAGGGTGAGATGTCGGGCCAGAGCGACGCCGTCATCAAGGCGATGCTGCGGCGCCAGGGTATCAACCCGCTCAAGGTCAAGAAAAAGGCCAAGCCCCTGTTCGGCGGTGCCGGCAAGCCGATCACGCCCAAGGACATCGCGGTGTTCAGCCGTCAGTTGGCGACCATGATGGCCGCCGGGGTGCCACTGGTGCAGTCCTTCGAGATCGTCGGCCGCGGCCATGAAAACCCGAACATGCAGGATTTGATCCTGGGTGTTAAAGCGGAGGTCGAAGCGGGCAACAACCTCGGTGATGCGCTCGCCAAATACCCCCTTTATTTCGACGAACTCTATATCAACCTGGTACGCGCCGGTGAAGCGGCGGGTATCCTCGAAGAGTTGCTGGACAAGATCGCGACCTACAAAGAAAAGACCGAAGCGATCAAGGCCAAGATCAAAAAGGCGCTGTTCTACCCGGCGGCGGTGCTGATCATGGCCTTTGTCGTGACCACGGTGTTGATGATTTTCGTTATTCCGCAGTTCTCCGCGCTGTTCGACGATTTCGGCGCCGAACTCCCGGCGATGACCGTGATGGTCGTCAACATGTCGAATTACTTTGTCTCGGACTGGTACGTAATCTTCGGCGTCCTCGGTATTGTGGTGATCGGATTCAAGGAAGGCAAGAAACGTAGTAAGGCGTTCAACCATTTGCTGCAACGGATGTCGCTCAAGGCACCGATTTTCGGCGATATCCTGGTCAAGGCGACGATCGCGCGCTTTGCCCGCACCCTGTCGACCATGTTTGCGGCCGGCGTGCCGCTGGTCGAAGCGATGGATTCGGTGGCCGGCGCCGCCGGCAATATCGTCTACTCCACCGCGATCTACAAGATGCGCGACGAGATCGCGACCGGCCAGCAACTTCAGGTCAGCATGCGCGAGAGCAACCTGTTTCCCAACATGGTGGTGCAGATGGTGGCGATCGGCGAAGAGGCGGGTTCCATCGACGCGATGCTGGCCAAAGTGGCGGACTTCTACAAGGAAGAGGTCGACAACGCGGTCGACGCGATGAGCAGCCTCATGGAACCGCTGATCATGGCGGTCCTCGGTGTTCTCATCGGGGGACTGGTCATCGCGATGTATTTGCCGATCTTCAAGATGGGGCAGGTGGTCTAGCGGCGGCGGACCCGGTGCACCTGGCCGCATCCTCCGCGATCGACCGGTTGCGACCTGTTTGATGTCCGTTCATGCCTATCTCGCGGCCAACCCGGTCGCGTTCACCATCACTTGCGCGTTCCTGGGCCTGATCGTCGGCAGTTTTCTCAACGTCGTCGTCCATCGCCTACCTCGGATGCTTGAACGCCAGGACCGCGAAGCCTGCCAGGCCCTCCTGGAAGTCACGCCGGATGCGCCTGCGGAGCGCTACGATCTCGTGGTGCCGCGCTCGCGCTGCCCGCACTGCGGTCATGCGATCCGCGCGCACGAGAACATCCCGGTGTTGAGCTACCTGATCTTGGGGGGCCGCTGTTCGTCCTGCGCGGCGTCGATTTCGATCCGCTATCCGATCGTCGAGTTGCTCAGCGCGATCGCCGCCGCCGCGGTGGCGTGGCGCTTCGGTTTCGGCCTCCGGGCGGGTGGCGCCTTGTTGCTCACCTGGGCACTGATTGCGCTGAGCTTCATCGATTTCGACACCCAACTGCTGCCCGACGATATCACGCTGCCACTGCTGTGGCTCGGCCTGTTGTTCAATCTTCCCGGCGTTTTCACCACCCTGAGCGACGCGGTGGTCGGCGCGGTGGCGGGCTACGGCCTGCTGTGGGCGGTGTACCATGTCTTCAGGCTACTCACTGGCAAGGAAGGCATGGGCTACGGCGACTTCAAGCTGCTGGCGGCACTGGGAGCGTGGCTCGGCTGGCAGGCCCTGCCGTCGATCATCCTGTTGTCGTCGGTCGCGGGTGCGATCGTGGGACTCAGCCTGATCGCCTTGCGCGGCCACGGTCGCGACGTCCCGATCCCCTTCGGGCCGTATTTGGCGATGGGCGGCTGGCTGGCTCTGATGTGGGGGGCACAGATAAACAGCGCCTACCTGCGCGCCGCTGGCCTCGCCCCGTGACACAGGCGACCCGACCTTTCGCGGTCGGGTTGACCGGCGGAATCGGGGCCGGCAAATCCACCGTTGCCGAGTTGTTCACGGAACTCGGGGCGGAGGTGATCGACGCGGACGCTATCGCCCGCGAGGTGGTGGCCCCCGGCACCCCGTTGCTCGCCGCGGTGGCTGCGGCGTTCGGGCACGATCTCATCGCCGATGACGGCACGCTCGACCGGCGTCGCCTGCGTGAACGGGTATTCTCCGCGCCGCGCCAAAGGCAACGACTGGAGCGCCTGCTCCACCCGGCGATTCGCGCGGAACTGGAAACCCGTGCGGCCGCCGCCCGCGGTCCTTATGTAGTGGCGGTCATACCGCTGCTGCTGGAAGGCGACGGCTATCCCTGGATCGACCGGGTCCTGGTGGTCGATTCGCCCGCCGAGTTGCGCATCCAGCGGGTGACTCGGCGTGACGGTTGCGACCAAGCCATGGTACGGGCGATTATGAATTCCCAACTCGACGGCGATCAGCGCCTGCTGCGCGCCGATGATTTGCTGATTAACGACGGCGACATCAAGAGACTCCGCGATGCAGTGTATGCGCTGGATGAAGACTACCGCCGGCGCGCCGCGGATCAGCGCTTGCGGCCTACGCCGAACGAGTGCGATCATTGTTAAGCAGTGCCCGCCCGCAAGGACGGGCAGGCTCAGACCAAAATTAGGTTGCCAAGTCGGGTGCCGAGGCGCCCCACCGGCAAGGCGCGAGGAAGGCCCAACGGTAGTCCTAACGGTAGTCGAATAGTCGCGCTATTCCACTGACGAGCAACGCCGCCAAGCGGAATGGATCGTCGCCCGGCGTGGTGAGTTAATTTTGAACCGAGCCCTAAGTCCGGTGCAGGAACGCAGCGGCCTTTTCGACGACTGCAAGTCGTTGAAAACGGGAGGAACCGGGAAATTACCCGAATACCGGCATGTTCCGGTTCCGACGCCAGAAACGGCCAGGATGGCGGCTTCTGGATGAACACTAATACAGGGATCTTTGAGTCATCCGGTTGATGCAGGCCGCGGGAACCGAACAAGTCGTCTATGAGCAGCCGCTCACCGAGCGGATTCGGGCCTTTTTGCGTCTCGAACATCTCTTCGCGCGCGCCCGGCACCAGCTTGCCAGCGCCGATCCGTGGTCCAGCCAGGTGGTTATCGAGGTGTTTATCGATGTGCTCCAGATCGTCGCCCGATCCGATCTCAAGAAGGAACTGATCAAGGAGCTGGAGCGCCACACGGGCACCTTGAACAACCTCGCTCGCAACCCCAGGGTCGATGAGCGGCGCCTCGAAAAGGTGGTGACGGAAGTTCGCGACTCGCTGAACACCCTGCATCAAAGCGACGGGATTGTCGACATGGCGCTGCACGGTGACGAGTTTTTCTGCTCGGTACGCCAGCGCAGTAGTATTCCGGCGGGGACCTGTGATTTCGATCTGCCGGGGTTTCATCACTGGCTGAGCGGGTCGGAGTCGCGGCGACGCGAGGATCTGACCCGTTGGTTCTCGAGTTTCAACGTACTCCGAGACTCGATCGAACTATGCCTGCGACTGGTGCGGGAGAGCGCGATCGCGACCCGCGAGACCGCGCACAATGGAATGTTTCAGGAAACGGTGGACCGCGGAGCGCCCTGCCAAATGATCCGCGTCGCACTGGCGCACGACGCGCCCTACTACCCGGAGATCAGCGCCGGGCGGCACCGCTTCACGGTACGTTTCATGCTCCCGGGCAGTGGCCCGCAGCGCCCGTCGCAGACTCATTATGACATTCCTTTCGACCTGTTGCGTTGCGTCATATAGCCGCCCGGTGCCGCCGGAGAAATCCTCGCGACGGGACGGGTGTCCTGAGAGGAGGCAAGCCCGACGGTCCGGGACACCCGGCCGCCGTATCATCGTTTCTGCGAACCCGGCCGTCTCCGCGAGCTGGTTTCGCGTACGTTTCCTCGCAGCAAGCGGCCTTGAAGCGGAGTTCGCGCGCCCCCATCTGGGATCCTGCCGATAGCCGGCCGAGCGGCTGAACCGTGGACCTCGGAGCCCTGAATCCCTGAAATCGACAACCTGAGTAGTGACCCGTAGCCCGGCCGGGTTCCGGCTCGATACGGAAAAGGAGCCGATCCGATGAGCGGAACGAATTACATCTACGACGTGGACGACGCGAATTTCGAGGAGCGTGTCCTGGCCGCGTCGCATCAGCTTCCGGTGGTGGTGGACTTTTGGGCCGAATGGTGCGCCCCTTGCCGGGCGCTGGCACCGCTGCTGGCCAAGCTGGTAGCCGAGTATGGCGGACGCTTTATCCTCGCCAAGGTGAATACGGAACGCGCTCAACAGCTTGCCCGCGATCATGGAATTCGCAGTATCCCGACGGTCAAAATCTTCAAGGACGGGGTGGTGGTGGAGGAATTCCTCGGACTGTTACCTGAATCCTCCCTCCGGGTGCTGCTGGATCGCCATGTGCCGCGCAGCTCGGACGCGCAGCGGGAGCAAGCCGAGACCTTACTCGCGAGCGGCGACTCCGCGGGCGCGATCGCGCTGCTGCGGGCGACGCTCGCCGAGGATCCGGAAAATCCACGGCTACGATTCACCCTCGCCGAAGCGCTGCTGGAGAGCGGCGATACGGACGCGGCCGAGCAGGCGCTCACCGGACTCAACGCGGAGCAGCGCGACAGCGCCGTCTACAAACGGCTCCAGGCGCGTATCGCTTTCGCACGTGCGGCCGGTGACGACACCGATCCGAACGACCTCGAAGAATTGCTGAAAGCCCATCCCGGCGACTGCGCGGCACGCTACCGGCTTGGCGCATGGTGCGCGATGAACGGAGATTTCGACCGCGCGGCGGACGAGTTTCTGGAAATCATGCGCCGCGATCGGCACTACCAGGACGAAGCCGCCCGCAAAGCGCTGCTGGCGCTCTTCGAGCTACTCGATCGGCACGATAGGCGACTCCCCGAATATCGTGCGCGGATGGGCGCACTCCTGCACTGAGTCGCCTCACGAGCCAACGACCACGCTTCATGCGCACTCCGCCAACAGCGTGTCAATCATCGCGCGCGCCTGGGCGAGATACCCGCCACCGAATAGATTGTAGTGATTGAGGACGTGGTAGAGATTGTATAGGTGCCGCCGCACTCGATAGCCCGAGTCGAGCGGCCAAGCGTCATTGTAGGCGGCATAGAAACTCTCCGGGTAGCCGCCGAACAACTCGCTCATCGCGATGTCGGTCTCGCGATCGCCGAAGTACACCGCCGGATCGTAGACGACCGGATCGCCGTGCGCGTCCCGCGCCTGATTGCCGGCCCATAAATCGCCGTGCACAAGGCTGGCGACCGGGTCGAATGCCTCGAAGAGAACCCCGATGGAATCCAGTAGCCGCTCGCCGGCGGCGCCTGGAAAGGCCGGCCCGGCTGCCCGCTCGGCCAGCGCCATCTGTGGTCCGAGGCGCCGGGTGCGCCAGAACTCCACCCAGTCCGCGCACCACGCATTGGACTGCGCCGTCGCGCCGATGGTGTTGTCGCGATCCCAACCGAATCGCTCACTGGTGTGACGATGCAGGTGCGCCAGTGCCGCCCCCAGCCGGGCGCCGGACCGGCTATCGCCGGGACGCAGATCCAGATATTCCAGCACCAGGAACGCGGCCTCCCCGGCGACACCGGTGGCCAGCGGCCGCGGCACCCGTGGTCCACCTGCCTGCGCCAACGCGCGGAGTCCGGCGGCCTCGGACGCGAACATCGCCGAGCGCGAGCGGCTATTGAGTTTGACGAAATAGTTGCGACCGTGGCGATCGGCGATCCGGTAGGCGCGATTGATGCACCCACCCGCCACCGCCGAGCGCCGGGTTTCGTGGCACGGTTCGCCGGTCGCCTCCGCGATCGCGGCCTCAATGACACGCCAGTCGCAACTATCGCTCACCGCCGGCTTCATCTTCGACTCATCTGCGTTTCTTGCAATACTCCGAGTGGATGAGTGGCCATCCCGCTTCAACATTGACATTAAACGCATGCATATCAGTCAGTTACTGTCAGAATGTGTAACATCTCAAAAAGTCCGGGCGTTAGAGCGGGGGAAGCCGATCGCCGCTCGCGCGTGTTGCAAGAGGCTCACCTGTTGCGACCATCGTCGAGTTCAAGCTCCGGGCTAGTCTCCAGCGCCGCGACCCGGCGCGCCAACCGGCGATGCTCGGGCCGGGCCAGCAGGGTTTCCAGCGACGATGCCCCACGCCGTCCGTGGAGCGGCGCCAAACGCGCCGAACGCACCGCATCGGGGTCGCCCTCGAGCCCTTCCAGCATCGCGCCGACCGCCTCCGGTCGATTGCACAGCAACACCATGTCACACCCCGCCGCCAGCGCCAAGCGGGCGCGTTCCACGTAATCGCCACCCGAGGCCGCACCGAACATAGCCAGATCGTCGCTGAACACGGCCCCTTGAAAACCGATTCGCCGGCGCAGCACATCGCCAATCCACACCGATGAATAGCCGGCTGGATAGGAATCAACTTCAGGATATACAACGTGAGCGGCCATCAACGCCGGGATCCCGAAGTGTACGAGACGCTCGAACGGCAGCAGGTCGGCCAGCTCCAAGGTTCCCAGGTCTCGGGGGTCCAGCGGAAGCTGGTGATGGGAGTCCGCGGCAACCGAGCCATGCCCCGGAAAATGCTTACCCACCGAAGCCATGCCCGCGGCCCGCGCGCCATCCATCCACGCTCTGGCGAGTACCGCCACCACCTGAGGATCGGCGTGAAAAGCGCGCTCGCCAATTACCGCGCTCGCCGCGCTCCTGAGGTCGAGAACCGGTGCGAAACTCAGATCCACACCCACCGCCCGTAGTTCGCCCGCCATGAGGCGCCCGCCCAGTGCGGCCAATTCGGCCGCTTCGCCACGCTTGCGGTCATAGCGTTCACCGTAACGCGCCGCCGCCGGAAGGGGAGTGAACGGTGCGTGAAACCGCTGCACCCGCCCGCCTTCCTGATCGACCGCCACCAGCAACTCCGGACTGCGTAAGCGATGCACCTCATCGACCAGCGCGCGCAGTTGCGCCGGGTCTTCGTAGTTGCGCGCAAACAGCACCACGCCCCCGACCACCGGGTGGAGCAGGCGCTCACGCTCGTCCACGCCGAGTACCGTCCCTGCAAGATCGATCATCAGCGGTCCAAGTGACATCACGGCCCTCCTTGATTCCGGGTGAAAATCCCTAAAGTCATCGCCCCGCGGGCCGCTAAGATATCAGCAGGCGCGGCGTGGCGCGCCCTACCGGGAATTTTCCGTTTGCCTGCCGATGGTCCATGAATCCGCTTGTGAACCTTGCTCGAATCACAAGCGCGCAGGAGAAATACAATGCGAAATACGGCGTTGAATTGCTGGTCGCGCCGGGCACATAGCCTCGCAGCCGCCGTGCTGCTCGTACTCGTCGCGACCGCCGCCCCGGTGACAAGCTCGCTGGCGGCACAGGCGGACGCCGCCTACTACAAGCTGCACCCGGATTTCGTGGTCAACCTGAGCGGCGCCGGCTCGCGTCATTTCCTCCTCGCCACGGTCCAGGTCATGACCCACGACCCGGTCGTTATCGAACAAATAAAGCTCCACAGCCCGGCGCTGCGCGACGCGCTGCTGATGCTGCTGAGCGGCCAGGCTTACGACTCTGTCGACACCCCCGAAAACCGCAAGAAATTGCAGCAGGACGCACTCGCCGCACTCAACTCGGTGATGGAGCGTGAAACCGGCAGCGCTTCGCTGGAAGGACTGTATTTCACCAATTTCGTTATCGAATAAACGCGCTCGGAGGCCCGAGCTCACGGTCTCCGTCAGGTCCCGCGGGGGCCCGCCGAGCCGACGATTCAGGTGCGCACGTCCAAACGGTCGCGCAACCGATCGCCGAGCAGATTGACCGACAGCACGACCAGCAACACCGCGAGCGCCGGCGCCAGAATCAGGTGCGGCGCAACCAGCATGTAACGGGTACCCTCACGGATCAAGGTGCCCCAGGAAGGCGCCGGCGGCTGCACACCGAGACCCAGGAAAGAGAGTCCCGCCTCGGCGATAATCGCCCCCGCGACGCCGAAGGTGCCCTCCACGATCAGCGGTGCGCCGACCAGCGGCAACAGATGGCGGAAGATCACGCGCAGCGTGCCGGCGCCCAAGGCGACCGCAGCTATTACGTGCTCGCGGTGCTTGAGCGACAGGGTCTGGGCGCGCGCCAGGCGCGCATATCCGACCCAACCGACCGTCGCCAGGGCGATCACGACGTTTTCGATGCCGGGGCCGAGGATCCCGGCGAGTGCGATCGCAAGCAGGATCCCCGGGAAGGCCAGGAACACGTCGATGACCCGTACCAGCAGATGGTCCCAGATGCCCCCGATCCACGCGCCGGCAATGCCGAGCAGCGTGCCGAACAACAGCGAAACCGTGACCGTCCACGCCCACCACGAAAGAGGTACGCGCGCCGACCACCAGCCGGTCGAGCACCGAACGACCGAGGGCGTCGTAACCCAGCCACGCCCCGGCGTCCGGGCTCGCGAGTACCATGGGCAGATCGATGCGACTCGGTGCAAGCGGCAACCAGGGACCCAGCAACGCCGCCAGGGTCCACAGGATCAGCACCGCCAAGGGCAGCTTGAGACGCATCATCCCGACTCGGCGAGCCGCACCCGCGGATCCAGCCAAGCGTAGACCAGGTCGGTCAGGGTATTGACGATCACATAGGCGAGACTGACCACCAGTACCGCGGATTGCAGCAGCGGATAGTCACGGCGCTGAATCGCTTCGATCGTCAGGTGCCCGACCCCGGGCCAGGAAAACACGATCTCGGTGATCACCGCCCCGCCCAACAGGGTCCCGAGTTGCAGGCCGATCACGGTGACCACCGGCAGCGCGGCGTTGGGCAAGGCATGGCTCCAGACCACCCGTGTCTCGCTGAGTCCCTTGGCGCGCGCGGTGCGTAGATAGTCATCTCCGAGCACCTCGAGCAACGCCGAGCGCACCATACGTGAGAGGATCGCGGCCATGCTGGTGCCGAGGGTGATGGCGGGCAGAATAATCGCGCCGGGCGCCTCGCGCCCGCTCACCGGCAACCAACCGAGCACCACCGAAAACAACAAGATCAGCACTGGACCGAGCACGAAATTGGGGATCGACACGCCGAGCATGGCGTAGCTCATGGCGCCGAAATCCCACCAACTGTCGCGCCGCATCGCCGCGAGCATACCGAGCGGAATGGCCAGTGCGACCGCGATCAACAACGAGGCGCCCGCGAGCTCGGCGGTCGCCGGGATACGTTCGGCGAGGATCGCGGTGATCGGACGGCGGCTTCGCAGCGAGCGCCCGAGTTCACCGCGCGCGAGCCCCGCCAGATAGGTGCCGAGTTGCACCGCCAGCGGGCGATCCAGGCCCAGGGCGTGACGTAGCTCGGCACGATCGGCGGGTTGCGCGGACTCGCCGAGCATCACCTCGACCGGGTCGCCCGGGACCAGATGGATGAGCAGAAACACCAGGCACACTACCCCGAGCGCGACCCCGGCGGCGCTCACCAGGCGTGCAATCAGATAGCCGAGCATCCGCTCGGCACACGGTCGGCGGCGCGGTCCGGGGCGCGGTCCGGGGCGACCGAGACCAGCCGCGCGTGCAAGGCTTTCGCCAAGTGCGGCAGCAAGGCGCTCGCGGTCCGATCCGGATCCCATGCCAGACCCAGATCCGCGAGCCGGGTCATCTGCAGACCCGGATAACCGCAGGGATCGATACGCGAAAAAGGGGTCAAATCCACGTTCACGTTGAGCGCGATACCGTGGAAGGCGCGCCCGTTGCGAACCCGCAGGCCCACCGAGGCGAGCTTGGCGCCGGCCACGTAGACACCCGGCGCCCGCGCCCGGCGCGCCGCCACGATCCCCTGCGTGGCGGCGAGGTCGATGACCGCCTGTTCGAGCGCGTGGACGAAATGACGCACGCCGAACCCCGCGCGACGCAGGTCATAGAGCACGTAGACCACCAACTGTCCGGGGCCGTGATAGGTCACCTGGCCGCCGCGGTCGACCTGGAGGACCGGAATATCACCCGGCGCGAGCAGGTGTTCTCGCCGTCCAGCCTGCCCCAGGGTGAAGATCGGCGGATGTTCGAGGATCCAGATCTCGTCCGGCGTGACCTCGTTGCGCGCCTCGCTGAAGGCGCGCATCGCTTCCCAGGTCGGCCGATAGGCGCGCCGCCCGAGCCGTCGAACCAACAGTTCGCGCGCCGGCCCGGGCGGCTCCGTGCGACGGGGTGTTGCGGCGCTCGCCATGGATTCGCCGATCACGCCATCAAAGGGCACGGTGACGACGTTTGAGTTCGGCGAAAGCGGCGCTCATCCGAGTCCACACGGGACCTGGCCCTCCAGCGCCCACCGGCTCCTCGTCAAGCCGGGTGACGGCGGAAATCTCCAACGAGGAACTGCTCACCCAGATCTCGTCCGCCGCCCGGAGTTCGGCTTCGGATATCGCCGTCTCGGTCACCTCGATATCCAACTCACGGGCGAGCTCGATCGCCACACCGCGGGTGATCCCGGACAGTAGGGCGGGCCCCTCGGGAGGTGTGCGCAGCGCGCCCCCGCTCGCGACGAACACGTTGCTCGCGGCGCCTTCGGTGACCACGCCGTCGCGCAGCAGGATCGCCTCCACCGCATCCGACTCGACGGCTTGCTGGCGCAACAGCACGTTCGGCAACAAACATATGGTCTTGATGTCGCAGCGACCCCAACGATTGTCGGCCGCGGTGATCGCCTTGACGCAGTGCCCGCCGGCACCCGGCGACGGCCGCTGACACATCGCGAAGACGGAAGGCTCGACGCCGGTCGGGAACGCGTGAACGCGCGGTGCGATGCCGCGGGTCACCTGTAGATAGAGGAACTGATCGCCGCCGCCATTGGCTTCGACCAGGGTCCGCAACAGGGTCTCCCAGTCGGATCGGCTCTGGGTCACCGCGATCCGCGTCGAAGCGAGGCTGCGTTCCAGCCTTGCAAGGTGCGGCGCGAGCCTGAACGGGTTGCCGGCGTAGACCGGAATGACCTCGTAGACCCCGTCACCGAACAGAAAACCGCGATCCAGCGGCGCAATCCGCAAACCGTCGAGCGGGCCGAATTCGCCATTCAGGTGGGCAATAGTCATCGTCTGATCACTTGATGAGCAGCCGTACATCATCCGCGAGGCGTTGCCAAAGGCTCCCCTCGGCGACGCCGTCGAGGGCCAGCAACGGGCGCTCGGCAAGCGGGTCCTTGCCGAGCATGACGCGCAACGTGCCGCGCCGCGACCCGGCCGGCACCGGCGCAATGATCTGATCGTCGATACCCATCTCGGTCTTGAGTTCGCCGAAGCGACCGCGCGGCACCGTGACGTAAAGATCGCGTGCGAGCCCCATGCTCAGCCGCTCGCGCGCGCCTTTCCAGATCCGTACCTTGCGCACCGGGTCGCCCGCCTTGTACAGACGCCGGGTCTCGTAGAATCGAAAACCGTAGCCGATCAGCGCGCTACTTTGGCGCACTCGGGCTTTGGCACTCGCCGCCCCCATCACCACCGAGATCAAGCGCATCTCACCGAGCTTGGCCGATGCCACCAGATTGTAACCGGCACTCTTGGTATAGCCGGTCTTGAGTCCATCAACCGACTTGTCGAGACGCAACAGGCGATTGCGATTGCGTTGTGTGATTCCGTTGTAGACGAACTTCGGCAACGAGTAATAGGCATAGCGTCGGGGAAAATCGCGAATCAGCGCGGCGGCAAGCGTCGCCATGTCGCGCGCCGTCGTATAGTGATCGGCGTGCGGCAACCCCGACGCGTCCATGAAGTTGCTGCCCTTCATGCCGAGGCGCTTCGCGGTCTCGTTCATGAGACCCGCGAAGGCGCCCTCGTCGCCCGCCACCTTTTCCGCCAATGCGGTCGCCGCATCGTTGCCGGACTGGACGATCAGTCCCTTGAGCAGATCGTCGATGCTCACCTCGTTACCCACCTCGATGAACATTCGCGAGCCCGGCATACGCCAGGCGCGCTCACTCACCCGGGTCGTATCGTCGAGCTTGAGACGCCCAGAGCGAAGCTCCTCGAAAACCACATAGGAGGTCATCATCTTGGTCAGGCTGGCCGGTTCCATGCGTTCGTCGGCGTTATTTTCAGCCAGCACCCGGCCGCTGGAAAAATCACGCAACACGTAGGCACGGGCCTGAATCGAGGGTGGCTTCGGTAAGATTGCGGCCTGCGTAGCCATGTCGATCGCCAGCAACAAGCCGAGAGCGAGAACGCGAGAGATCTTCATATCTGGTAACTATCCGGGTTGTCAGGGTTCAGAGGTTCCAGGTGCCGGCTTGGTCCGTAGGCCGGCTTGAGCACAGCGTTACCGGTATCGGTTGCGAAGCTGCCGTGACCAGACGCCGCGACCGCGCTTCGCGCTCATCGACCTCATACGGCGGATCTCTGTGAGGAACCCGGTGTTGGCGAAGGAAGTGTATGCGGCAGGGATGCCGAATCCAAGCCTTCTACCAGGATGTATTGACAGCATCCTGAGCAACCAATACCGATCTCCCGTCACCCCGGGTTCGTCTTGAGATCCGAGCCCTTACTTTCATTGAACCTGTAAAATTCAGCGATCCATTGTAGCGCTGTCGACAGATGGGCGGTGGCTATTCCAGCACGACGTAGGGCATGGCCAAGCCCAAGCCCTCCAGGGCCAGGCTCAGGCGGTCGGCCTGTTCGACCCCTGCGAGGGGCCCCAATCGCACCCGGTAGAGCGGCGCACCGGCGCGGCGCGTTTCGCTGATTCGAACCCGTGCGTGCGGCAGCGCGAGCAGCCGCGCCCGCAGGCGTTCGGCGTTGGAACGCACCGCGAAGGCCCCCGCCTGAAGAAACAGGTTGACGGGCTTGGGCGGGGCGCGCGCAATCCGTGGAGCGGGGCCGGGGCGGGCGGGGTTTATCGCCCGCAGTTCGACATACCCGGTGCCCTTGGCCACGATTCCGAGCTTTTTCGCTGCCGCGTAGGACAGGTCGATGATTCGGTTTTCGTGGAAGGGACCACGATCGTTGACCCGCACGATGACGCGCCGGTTGTCCTCCAGGTTGATGACCCAGAGATAGGTCGGTAGAGGCAGGGTACGGTGCGCGGCGGTCATCGCATACATATCGTAGAGCTCGCCGCTGGAGGTGCGCCGGCCATGGAATTTTCGCCCGTACCATGACGCGATCCCTCGCTGTCGGTAGCCGACGGCGCTCTTCAGGGTGTAGTAGCGACGACCGCGAACGACGTAGGAGCGCGGGTTGCCGTAACGGCTGCGCGGCTCGACACGCGGCACCGGGTTGCCGATTCCGCTCACGTCGCGTGCGCCACCGGGCGGCAAACCGTCGCGGATGACCCCACCGCCGCCACAACCTGCGACCAATACCGCCACCAGAGCCGCCACCAGGGTCGCGCCGCCGATCCCCGCACGCCGTACAGTTTTCCGCCCGTCACTCATTGGCGGTCCCCGCGGCAGCGATCGCCTGTGCCAGTTGCCACACCGTCATTGCATACAAGGGGCTGTGGTTGTAGCGCGTGATCACGTAGAAATTGCGCAGACCGGCCCAATATTCCGGTCCGCCCGCGCCGGCGAGTTCGATCAGCGCGGCTTGCCGGGTATCGGTTGCCAGCCCGTCGCCGTGGACCCCGAGCGCCGCCATTCGCGCGAGCGGCGTGTGCGGAGCGAGGCCGCGTTCGAGCAGCACCCGATAGCGATCGCCGCTGACCGTGACCGGGATGGCGACCGCGGCGCCGCGTTGCCAGCCATGAACCTTCAGGTAGTTGGCGACGCTGCCGATGGCATCGGCCACGTTGCCGATCAAGTCACGCTGCTGATCGCCGTCGAAATCCACCGCGTAACGCCGGTAACTGCTCGGAATGAACTGACCGAGCCCCATCGCCCCGGCGTACGACCCCTCCAAGGTCAGCGGATCGAGTCGTTCCTCCTGGCTCAAGAGCAGAAACTGGGCGAGCTCCGCGCGAAAAAATTTACCTCGCCGGGGATATCTGAAACCCAGGGTGGCGAGTGCGTCCAACACCCGGGTGCGGCCCTGATGGCGACCGTAGAAGGTTTCCACGCCGATGATCGCGGTGATCACCGCCGAGTCGACGCCATACTCGCGCGACGCACGTTCGAGCAACGCCCGGTTGCGATCCCGGAAACTCACGCCCCCCGCGATCCGTTCCGGAGTCAGAAAAAGCTTGCGGTAGGCGTGCCAAGGCATGGCTTCGGCGGGACGCGCGATGCGCTCGAGCACCCTCGGCAGAATCCGGGCGTGGCTCAGGATCCTTTCCGTCGCGGCGGCGTCCAGACCGTCTTGAACCGCCAATTCGCGTATGAAGGGGCGGATTTCACTTTGCACGTCGAGCCCTTCAGCCGCGACCGTGCCGCCGGCAAAACTCAACACCAACATCGCCCCGAGCCACCAGCTTGAGCCCCGTCGATCCTTAGGTAGCGCCCGTCCGGAAAGACGGGCACCAGGTCCGGTGCAGGGATGCACTGGCATTTTCGACGACTGCAAGTCGTTGAAAACGGGAGAGATCGGGAAATCGCATTTCCCGGTTTCGACCCCGGAAACCGCCGGGATGGCGGTTTCCGGATGGACACTACCTAACGTTATCTGCATCGCTAGCGCCTGGTTCCGGAGAGCAACCGCCGGTGCGTGTGGATGGACATCAGCACGCCGAATGCGCTCATCACGGTGACCAGCGAGGTACCCCCATAGCTTATCAACGGCAATGGCAGCCCGACCACCGGCAGCAAACCGCTCACCATCCCGATATTGACCAGCACGTAGACGAAAAAGGTCAGAATCAGGGCGCCCGCGAGCAAGCGTCCGAACGAGTCCTGAGCCCGACCCGCGATATACAGGCCCCGCCCGACCACCAGCAGGTAGGCGCTGATCAAAAGCACCACGCCGAACAATCCGAACTCCTCACTGAATACCGCGAAGATGAAATCGGTGGATCGTTCGGGCAAGAAGTTGAGCTGCGATTGGGTTCCGTTCAACCAACCCTTACCATACAAACCACCCGAGCCGATCGCGATCTCGGACTGGATGATGTGGTACCCGGCGCCGAGCGGATCCTGGGTCGGATCGAGGAAAGTGAGTACCCGCCGGCGTTGATAGGCATGCATGAACATCCACATGACCGGCGCGCTCGCCGCCGCGAGTATCCCGAGCGCAGCGATCAGACGCCAGCTTATTCCGGCCAGAAACAGCACGAATAGGCCCGCCGACGCGATCAGTAACGCAGTTCCCAAATCGGGCTGCTTAGCCACCAGCAGCGTGGGTATCACCGCCAGCATCCCGCCGATCACGATACGCAGCAAGCTTGGCGGCAACGCCCGTTCGGCCAGATAGTAGGCGATCATCGCGGGCACCGTGAGCTTGGCCATTTCCGAAGGCTGAAACTTGAATCCGCCGACGCGGATCCAGCGTTGCGCCCCCTGGGTGATGTCGCCCACCAGGAGTACCGCGAGCAACAGAATCAAACCCAACGCATATAGCCATGGCGCCCAGCGCGCGAGCTGCCACGGAGGGATCTGCGCGACCGCCCACATCACCGCAAAGGCGAGCAGCAGCCGCAGGCCCTGCCGCATCACCAGATCCGGAGCCCCGCCGCCGGCACTATACAGCGTAAGCAGGCCGATTGCGGAAAGCACCAGCAGCCCCGCCAGCAGCGGCAAATCGAGGTGCAGGCGATTACTCAAGGTACGCTCGCTCTGCACGCCGTTTACCGCGAGGCGAGCACGGCCGAGCGGCTCGCGGTACCGCCGTTTCGCGTCATCAGCGTGTCACGAGCCGGTGACCCGGTACCCAGGTAGGCGTCAAGGACCTTACGCGCCACCGGCGCCGCCGAACGGCTCCCACCGCCACCATTCTCGACCACCACGGCCAGCGCGATACGCGGCGCGTCGGCCGGCGCGTAGGAGATGAACAGTCCGTGATCCCGTAACCGCGCTGCGATCTCGCTGGCGCGATATTTCTTATCTTGGGCGATCGTGAAGACCTGTGCGGTCCCGGTCTTACCGGCGATTCGATAGCTGGCGCCGACGCCGATGCGCCGTGCCGTACCGTGACGACCATGCACTACGTCGACCATCGCCGAGGCGATCTCGCGCCAGTTCTCCCGCCTTTGCGGTTTGATGGTGTCCAAAACATCGGCAACCATCGGCACTGCGGATTCGCCCCGCCGCCCGCGCCACCTCACCACCCTGGGCCGCAGCCGCCGCCCACCCGTCGCCAGCGTGGCGGTGGCCGAAGCGAGTTGCAGTGGCGTCGCCAGCATATAACCTTGCCCGATTCCGGTAATCACGGTCTCACCGGGGTACCACGGCTGACCGCGCGCGGCGCGCTTCCAGGCACGCGAGGGCAACACCCCGGCGCTTTCACCCTTGAGGCTGATGCCGGTGCGTTGGCCAAAGCCGAATCGCGCGAGGAAATCGTGGATCCGATCGATACCCAGATCAAGCGCAAGCTGATAAAAGTACACATCGCACGACTCTACGATCGCCTTGTGCAGATTCACCCGTCCATGACCGCCTTTTTTCCAGTCCCGGTAACGGTGCTTCCTGCCCGGCAGGCGGAACCAACCGGGGCACCAGACCGTGCCGCGCGCCTTCTTCACGTTGTCCTCGAGACCCGCCAGGCCCATGAACGGCTTGATCGTCGAACCCGGCGGATACTGCCCGTTCAGCGCGCGATTGAAAAGCGGACGCTGCGGCGATCCGAGCAGCGCGGCATAGCTCGCGCGATCGATGCCATCGACGAACAGATTCGGGTCGTAGGCGGGCAGACTGACGAAAGCCAGAACCCCGCCGGTCACCGGATCGATCGCCACCAACGCGCCTTTCGCCTTGCCCAGTGCGCGTTCCGCCGCCGCCTGCAGACCGGCATCGAGGGTTAGGTAAATATCTTTCCCCGGCACCGGATCGCGGCGCTGGATAACCCGGATCGTGCGCCCGAGGGCGTTGGTCTCGACCTGTTGGAACCCAACGGTACCGTGTAGTTCCCGTTCGAACGAGCGCTCGACGCCAACCTTGCCGACATAGGTGCTACCGCGATACTCGGCGGGATCAAGGCGCTGGAGTTCCGCTTCACTGATGCGCCCCACATAACCGACCAAGTGGGCCGCCAAGGAGCCCAGCGGATAACTGCGGGTCAGCCGCGCTTGCACATCCACCCCCGGAAAGCGCTGGCGATTGACCGCGAAACGCGCCACCTCCTCCTCGCTCAGGCGCAGGCGCAGCGGCACGCTCTCGAAACGTCGGGTGCGGGTCAGCGCACGGCGAAAGCGCACGAGATCATCTTTGCCCAGACGGATCACCTTGCCCAGTGCAGCGAGCATGGCGTCCATATCGTCAACCGACTCGGGGACCACCTCGAGACTGTAGGTCGGAATGTTCTCGGCCAACACCACGCCGTTGCGATCGAAGATCCGGCCGCGGGTGGGCGCGATCGGCACCACCTTGATACGGTTGTCATCGGACAGCGTCCGAAAATGCTCGTAGTCGATGATCTGGAGTTTGACGAGGCGCGCGATCAGAATCAGCGCGAGACACAAAACCACCACCGCCGAGACCATCAGTCGCGCACGGAAGGCGCGGGTCTCGCGCGGGACATCCTTCAGCGTGGTAAGCGGTTGCATCGCAATCCAGCCTCAGCGCCCGCCAGGCGAACGGCGCCCGGTGCGATTGATGACCCGCCCGAAACCTTGCCACGGCACGCGATCGCGAGAATCACGCCACGCGATACTTGCGGCGTAGATCACGCAGCACGACAAAAATCCACGGCCACAATATCGTGCTCACCAACGGCGACGCCCAGTAGGCGACCGGCACGATATCAACGCCACGGATCCCGTTTACCCACAGCACCGTGAGCTGATAGAGGAACACCAGCCCGAAAACACTCGCCCCCTGCTGCCAGAGCGGCAGCATTCGTATCCGACGATGCGAGACATGGCTGATGTAGGCAACCAGGCTAAGTCCCAGGGCATGCTGGCCCAACAGGCTGCCGCTCAGCCCGTCGAGCAGAAGCCCCATTGCCCCGCCCAACAACACGCCGACGCGCGCGGGCACCGCCATGCACCAGTAGATCAGCACCAGCGCGACCCAGGCCGGGCGCCACAGCAAGGCCCAGATCGGCATCGGCAAAGCGGTCAAGACCAGCGCCGTCAAAAAACTGAGTCCGATCACCAAGACCGGACCGACGCGCGACGCGCTCATCGGGATCGCGGCGCGCGCGGGCCTAGTGCGCGCCGGCTACGGCCGGCGCGCGAACGCCGCATCGTCTACTGACCGTCGGCCAGACCAGCAACACCTCGCGGTTGCGCTCCAACCGCGCGCTGGGCTGGGCGCGGATCTGCGCGAAGGGCTGCCCGGGGTCATTCTTCACCCGGGTGACTCGCCCCACCGGATAGCCGGGCGGGAAACGGCCTCCGAGACCGGAAGTCAACAATAAATCGCCAACCCGAACATCCGCATTATTCGGCACATGCTGCAGATCGAGTTCATTGAGCGGCCCGGTGCCGACGGCGATCGCTCGCAAACCGGTCCGGTTGATCTGCACCGGCAGGGCGTGACTGGGATCGGTAATCAGCAGCGCGCTGCTGGAAAAGGGGCCGACCTCGACGATCTGTCCCATGATCCCGTTGGAATCGATCAAGGACTGTCCCAAGGTGACCCCATCGGTGAGCCCCTTGTCGAGCACGATCCGGCGACTGAACGGATCACCACTGACGGCCAGCAGTCCGGCGATGAGCACTTGATTCGCCACCCGCGCCGAGGAGTGCAGCAGGCTGCGCAAGCGGCGGTTCTCGGACTCCAGATCGACCGAGCGCTCGAGCCGCGAATTGATCCGCATCCGCTCCTCGCGCAGGCTGGCATTCTCCGCCAGCAGCGCGCGCCGGGTACTGAAGCTGCGTGCCACCCACTCGCCGGCCTCGATCGGCATGTGTACCGCGTACTGTAACGGATAGAGCAGGGTAGCGAGCGCGGTACGCAGCACCTGCAGGCTGTGAGTGCGGTGATCGGCGCTCATCAGCAGCACCGACAGCAGCGCCACAACCACCAGTCGCGCCAGCGCCGATGGTCCCCTGACAAATAATGGCTTGGCTGATTTGATGGCAGGCAGCTCCCGGACCGGTCGACGGCCCTATTCGATCGCGAACACGTCGGCGCCCTTCTCGTCAACCATTTCCAGGGCGCGCCCGCCGCCGCGCGCCACGCAGGTCAACGGGTCCTCGGCGATGATCACCGGGATCCCGGTCTCTTCCATCACCAATCGGTCGATGTCCTTGAGCAACGCGCCGCCTCCGGTTAGCACCATGCCCTGTTCCGACACATCGGCGCCGAGTTCCGGCGGAGTCTGCTCCAGCGCAGTGCGTACCGCGCTGACGATCCCCGACAGAGGCTCTTGCAACGCCTCGAGGATCTCATTGCTGTTGAGGACGAAGCTGCGCGGTATACCTTCGGCAAGATTACGCCCGCGCACCTCGATCTCGCGGACCTCCGAACTGGGATACGCGGAGCCGATCTGATGTTTGATCTTCTCCGCCGTCGCCTCGCCGATCAGGGTCCCGTAGTTGCGCCGGACATAGCTGGTGATCGCCTCGTCGAAACGGTCGCCGCCGAGCCGCACCGACTCGGAATAGACGATTCCATTGAGTGAGATCACCGCCACCTCGGTGGTCCCCCCACCAATGTCGAGCACCATCGACCCGCTGGCTTCGCTGACCGGGAGGCCCGCACCGATCGCCGCCGCCATCGGCTCTTCGATCAGGTAGACCTCGCGCGCCCCCGCCCCGGCCGCTGATTCACGGATCGCGCGTCGCTCCACCTGGGTCGAACCGCAGGGGACACACTCTAGCACCCGCGGGCTGGGTCGTAAAAAGCGATTCTCATGCACTTGGCGAATAAAGTACTGGAGCATCTTCTCGGTGACGGTAAAATCGGCGATCACGCCGTCCTTGAGGGGACGGATCGCGGTGATGTGACCGGGCGTGCGTCCGAGCATGCTCTTGGCGGCGTTGCCGACCGCCGCGATACTCTTCGACCCGCCCGGACCGCGCTCTTGGCGAATCGCCACCACCGAGGGCTCGTCGAGTACAATCCCCTTGTTGCGTACGTAGATCAGGGTATTGGCGGTCCCGAGATCGATCGACAAATCGTTCGAAAATAGCCCTCGCAGGCTGGTGAACATGAACATTACAACCCGTAATCAGTCTGGACGTGAGTTACCATCAGCCGAGTCGATCGGTATAATTCGACCGTCGCGTGCACCTGCCAAGTCCCCTGTAACATACCTGACGACAATCGTAGCGCAGGCAGCGGAGATCTCGGTATAAATTCGGCGTACTCTAGCAGTGAGCCCAAATATCGGCAAGCGATCGGCTGATATTCCGGATAGTTAAGGTAGTTTTCTTAGGGGGCTTCCGAAGATGTCTCTGAGCCATCGCGAGCTTGCCAAGGTGGCGCGTTTGGCGCGTCTGGCACTGTCCACCGAGGAGCGGTCGAGTTACGCGCTCGAACTCGGCCGGATCCTCGAACTGGTCGGACAAATGGATGCCGTTGACGTCGACGCCATCACGCCCATGGCCCACCCGCTTGACGAGAGCCAGCGCCTGCGTGCCGACGAGGTAACCGAATTCGATCAACGTGAGCGCTTTCAGGCGGTCGCGCCGGCGGTCGAGAGCGGCCTCTATCTGGTTCCCAGGGTGATCGAGTAGTCGCCGCTGGCGCGTGGCCCACCCTACCCGCAACCGCGCCGCGAGAACTTAATGAAGTGTCGGTTTACTCATGGTGATTTCTTTGCTCCGAACCGCAGGCCCGATTCGTGTCGCGCCGCGCAATCCTCGTGATCCGGCGGCGATGATTCGCGGCCCGCGTACCGGCCCCGGCGCCGACGATCGCCGCGCTGCGGGCGCTCCGCAATAGGTCCGTCGCCGATGTACAATCGCTCCTTGCGTGAACTGTCTGCGGCGCTGCGCGCGCGTCAATATTCGGCTCGTGAGCTGGCGTCGTGCTTCGTCGAGCGCATAAGGTCTCGCGACGCGGATTTCAACAGCTTCATCACCGTGACGGAGGAACTCGCGCTGCGCCAAGCCGCCGAGGCCGACCGGCGCCTCGCGGCCGGCGACGGCGGCCCGTTGACCGGGATCCCGCTTGCGCACAAAGATATCTTCTGTACTGACGGGGTGCGTACCTCGTGCGGTTCACGAATGCTCGACTCCTTCATCGCCCCTTACGACGCCACCGTGGTGAGACGCGCCGCGGAGGCCGGCGCCGTGATGCTCGGCAAGACCAACATGGACGAGTTTGCGATGGGCTCGTCGAATGAGACGAGCTACTATGGCCCGGTCCACAATCCCTGGGACCTCGACCGGGTTCCCGGCGGATCCTCCGGCGGCTCGGCGGCGGCGGTCGCCGCCGGCTTGGCCCCGATCGCGACCGGCACCGATACCGGGGGCTCGATCCGTCAGCCCGCCGCGCTGTGCGGCCTCACCGGAATCAAGCCCAGCTATGGCCGGGTTTCGCGCTACGGGATGATCGCTTTCGCGTCGAGCCTCGACCAAGCTGGAATATTGGCCCGCAGCGCCGAGGATGCCGCGCTCCTGCTCGGCGTCATCGCCGGTTTTGATCGGCGTGACTCGACCTGTCTGGAACGCCCGGTGGATGACTACGCGGGCGACCTGAACATCGACCTGAACGGTCTCAGGATCGGCCTGCCCCGCGAACACTTCGGCGCCGGACTCGATCCGCGGGTCGGGGCCGCGGTACAGGCCGCGGTGGCTGAACTGGAAGCGCGTGGCGCGCGCGTACGGGAGGTCGACCTGCCGCACGCGTCGCTCGCCATTCCCGCCTACTACGTCGTGGCACCGGCCGAATGTTCCTCCAATCTGGCGCGCTTCGACGGTGTGCGCTTCGGCTACCGGGCATCGGCCCCTCGCGATCTGGAGGATCTGTACCAACGCTCGCGCAGTGAAGGCTTCGGCGCGGAGGTCAAGCGTCGCATCATGATTGGCACCTACGCGTTGTCCGCCGGTTACTATGATGCCTACTATCTGAAGGCGCAGAAGCTGCGCCGTGTGATCAGCGACGACTTTCAGCAGGCATTCGCGCAGGTCGACGTGCTGGCCGGCCCGACGACACCCACCGCGGCGTTCAAGATCGGCGAAAAAGTCAGTGATCCGGTGACCATGTATCTGTGTGACATCAATACCAGCGCGGTGAACCTCGCCGGGCTGCCGGCGTTGTCGGTGCCGGCGGGGTCGTGCGACGGGCTTCCGATCGGCCTGCAACTGATCGGGAATTACTTCGAGGAAGCCAAACTGTTGGCGATCGCCCACCGCTACCAACAAGCGACCGACTGGCATCTACGCCGCCCCGCGGGCTTCGATTGATGGAATGGGAAACCGTCATCGGCCTCGAGCTGCATACCCAGCTCAGCACCCGAAGCAAGATCTTCTCCGGCGCGTCGACCGCCTTCGGTGCGCCGCCCAACGTCAACGCCTGCGCGGTCGATCTGGGCCTCCCCGGGGTGTTACCGGTGCTCAACGGCGAAGCGGTACGGATGGCGGTGTTGTTCGGGCTGGCGGTGAACGCAAGCATTGCGCGACGCTCGGTGTTCGCGCGCAAGAGCTACTTTTATCCGGATCTCCCCAAAGGTTATCAGATCAGCCAGTACGAATTACCGATCGTTTACGATGGTCACGTGGTCATCAACCCTGCCGGTGAAGACGAGCGGCGGATCGGCATCACCCGGGCACACCTCGAGGAAGACGCCGGCAAATCCATTCATGACGCGGTTCCCGGGATGACCGGGGTGGATTTGAATCGCGCCGGCACCCCACTCATCGAGATCGTCTCCGAGCCTGATCTCCGCTCTCCCGCCGAGGCGGTCGCCTATATGCGCAAAATTCATTCCATCGTGCGCTATCTGGGAATTTCGGACGGTAACATGCAGGAGGGTTCGTTCCGCTGTGACGCGAACATCTCGGTGCGGCCGCGTGGCGAGCAGCGCCTCGGAACCCGAACCGAGATGAAAAACATCAACTCGTTCCACTTCGTCGAGCGTTCGCTGGAGCTTGAGAGAGTGCGTCAGATCGAACTCCTGGAAACGGGTGGTAGCGTCGTTCAAGAAACCCGCCTGTACGATTCGCAGCGTGACGAGACTCGCGCGATGCGTGGCAAGGAAGAGGCCAATGACTACCGCTACTTCCCCGATTCGGACCTGCTCCCGGTCACCTTGAGCGACGCCTGGATCGACGAACTGCGCGCGACACTCCCGGAGCTGCCGGACGCCAGACGCGCCCGGTTGGCCAGCGATTACAAGCTCAGCGCCCGGGACACCGACCTCCTGACCGCGAGTCGCGAAGTCGCTGATTACTTCGAGGCCGCGGTCGGCGGCCTGGGTGGCGATCCGAAACTGGTCGCGAACTGGGTCGCCGGTGAACTCAGCGCCAGGCTCAATCGCGAAGGGCAGGCGATCAACGACTCACCCGTCGCTCCGTTGCAACTGGCCGAACTCCTGCGGCGGGTCCGCGATCGGACGATATCGGGAACCATCGCCAAGGAGGTCCTCGATGCAATGTGGGCCGGTCACGGGAGCGCCGATGCGATCATCGAACAGCGCGGCTTGCGCCAGGTCAGCGACAGTGACGCCATCGAACGGATGGTCACCGAGGTTCTGGCCGCCAGTCCGGACCAAATCGAGCAGTACCGGGCGGGCAAGAAGAAGGTTTTGGGCTACTTCGTCGGCCGGATCATGCAGGCATCCGGAGGCAAGGCCGACCCGGCGCAGGTCAATGAGATCCTGAAACGTAAACTCCACCGAGATGATTCAACCTAGGAGCCTGTCGGGCTTAGGGGGTGCGTAGCGAGAAGCATCGGGTTCGAGGCGGATTGGGCGGTCGTTCGAGGAGAATAGCCGTAGCTATTTGACGAGGAAAACCGGCCAATCGGACCGAAATCCGATGATTCGCAGTAGCACATCCCTAAGCGGAAGTTCCCCGTCTAATTGCGCATCGTTGTGCCTTGCCCCGCACGCCCGCAAACGCACACTTCACCCCGTCCAACCGGGGATTCGAGGTTCACAGCACCTCCACGCGGGTTCCCACCACGAGGTCCAGCTCGAGCTCGGCGCTACCGCGGTTGCACGCGATCTCGACCAGTCCAAGCGAATTCTCGTACCAAAAAGCCGCCCCCGGCTGACGCTCTCCGAAGGTGCGTGCCCACCCGAGCGAGTCACCACCGACCCGTAACCGGCGGCGGCGCGAAATCGAGGTGGCGCGGATCCCCGTCATGCCATTGCCGAAGGTATCGATATAGATCACCTCGGCGAGATCGGTTCCATCGGCCGTTACACCCGGCAGCACCCGCGAGGCGACGCGTTCGCCGGTCGCGGCGCGCGCCGCGATCGGCGCAAACAGATCGCGACCGTGAAAACTCGCCGAGAGTCGTGCCGGCCGCCAGGTGATCTCGCGTACCTCGGCCTGTTGCGCACGCCCGATGACGACATCAAACAATCCGTTTCCGGGACCGATCAGGGTCCGTCCATCCGCACGTACCAGCCAAGCCGGACGTGCCGCCATACCGACCCCCGGATCGACGACGCAAAGCAGCACGGTGCCCGCCGGAAAATCCGTGGTGAGCGCCGCCAGGAGGTGGGCTGCGGCCGGGATATTCCAGCCGGGTAGGTCATGGAGCAAGTCGACAATCGGGAGCCCCGGAGCGTCGCGCGCCAGCACCGCCTTGAGCAGGCCGACGTAGGGACTGCCGGTCCCGAAATCCGTGTAGAGCGCGATCATCCCGAGCGCCCGAAAACGAAAAAGGCCGGGCTTAACCGACCTTTCTCAATTGCTCGTCGGTCGTGGTCACGCCGCTATTCGTCGCCGCCTTCGTCCGCCCCGATGGGCCGGTCCACCAGTTCGACGAAGGCCATCGGCGCGCTGTCGCCCGCGCGGTAGCCGCATTTCAGGATGCGCAGATAACCACCGGGGCGATCCCGGTAGCGAGGACCGAGTTCGTTGAATAACTTGGTCACCGCGTCACGATCACGGAGGCGGGCAAACGCGAGCCGTCGTTTCGAGACGCTGTCATTCTTGGCGAGCGTGATGAGCGGCTCCGCAACACGCCGCAGTTCCTTCGCGCGCGGCAGTGTGGTCCGGATGGCTTCGTGGCGTAGCAGCGACGCCGACATGTTTCTGAACATGGCTACACGATGGCTGCTGGTGCGACCCAAGTGTCGGCCGCTCTTGCGGTGGCGCATGGCTAAATACTCGCTCTAAATTTCTGGACTAAGACCCTTCGGGGCCTGGATCAAAGACCCCTTCCGGCCGGGATCACAGAACCCCCGGGCTTCGACAATTCCGCGCTCTCGTAATGCGGCTATACCGTCACCGAACACGACCGGCACCGGCCTCGGCATCCCGGCAACCCGCCGCGCAGGCTGCGCTGATGCCTATCCATCTACAAGGATGTGTCCTGATCGTGCAAGCCCGGAGGCGGCCAGTTCTCGAGCCGCATCCCGAGCGACAAACCGCGCGAAGCAAGGACGTCCTTGATCTCGGTGAGGGATTTCTTGCCCAGATTCGGCGTCTTGAGGAGCCCCACTTCGGTGCGTTGGATCAGGTCGCCAACATAGTAGATGCTTTCCGCCTTCAGACAATTGGCGGAGCGCACCGTGAGTTCCAGGTCGTCGACCGGGCGCAACAGGATCGGATCCAGTTCCGCCTCGCCCGGCGTACCCGCTTCATCCGGTTTACCGTTGAGATCAACGAACACCGCGAGTTGATCACGCAACAAACCGGCCGCTTGACGTACCGCCTGCTCCGGATCAATCGTGCCGTTGGTCTCGATGTCGATGAGCAGCTTGTCGAGGTCGGTACGCTGCTCGACACGAGCACTCTCGACCACATAGGCAACCCGTTGTATCGGGCTGAAGGAAGCGTCAAGCAACAGCTTGCCTATCGGTCGATCACCCTCTTCCGCGGCCATCCGTGTCGCCGCAGGTTGATAACCGCGCCCCATTTCGATCCGCATCGTCATGTTGATCTCGCCTTCCTTGGAAAGGTGGGCGATGACGTGGTCGGGGTTCACGATCTCGACGTCGTGGTCGAGTACGATGTCGCTCGCGTAAACCGTACCCGGCCCTTTCTTGTTGATCGCCAGGCTCGATTCGTTGCGCGCGTGCATGCGAATCGACAACCCCTTGAGGTTCAACAAGATCTCGGTAACGTCTTCCTGCACACCCTCCATCGTGGTGTACTCATGCAGCACTCCGTCGATCTCCACTTCGACCACCGCGCAACCGGGCATGGACGAAAGCAGAACGCGACGCAATGCGTTACCAAGCGTATGGCCGAAGCCGCGCTCCAGCGGCTCGATGGTAATTTTAGCCGTGTGACCGCCGACTTCACGCACATTCGCGATGCGTGGTTTCAGCAGCTCGGTGGCGCTGGCCTGCATACTTGCATGCTCCTTATGTAACTGCTATTTCGAGTACAGCTCGACCACGAGCTGCTCGTTGATATCGGGGGGCAGATCGTCGCGGTCCGGTGTTGCCTTGAACACCCCGGTCATCTTGCCGGTGTCGACCTCCACCCAGCGCGGGAACCCATACTGCTCCGCGACGGTCAGCGAATCCTGGATCCGCGCCTGGGTACGTGATTTTTCCACCACGCTCACCACGTCGTCGGCCTTCACCAAGTACGACGGGATGTTAACGCAGCGGCCGTTAACCTGAATCGCGCGATGGCTGACCAGTTGGCGGCATTCCGCGCGCGTCGCGCCGAACCCCATCCGGTAGACCACGTTATCGAGCCGGGATTCCAGCAGCCGCAACAGATTCTCGCCGGTCGCTCCGCGCTGGCGCGCGGCCGCGAGATAGTAATTGTGGAACTGCCGTTCGAGAATCCTGTAGATTCGACGCAGTTTCTGTTTTTCGCGCAACTGCAGCGCATAGTCGGAGACGCGCCGCTGGCGGCGTGCGCCGTGCTGCCCGGGCGGCGTGTCCATCTTGCACTTGGAATCAAGCGACCGCGCGCGGCTCTTGAGGAACAGATCAGTTCCTTCGCGCCTACTCAGCCTACACTTGGGACCGGTATACCTCGCCATGATTAGCCTGCCTCAGTCGTCACACGCGACGCCGCTTGGGAGGGCGGCATCCGTTGTGTGGAATAGGAGTGACGTCCGTGATCGCGACGATCCGAAAACCGGCGTTGTGCAGCGCGCGCACCGCGGACTCACGCCCCGGCCCCGGTCCCTTGACCCGAACCTCGAGGTTCTTCATACCGAATTCCTTGACCGTTTCGCCGACTTTGGTCGCTGCCACCTGGGCCGCGAACGGCGTACTCTTGCGCGAACCGCGGAAACCGTGACTCCCGGAGGTACCCCAAGCCAGCGCGTTGCCCTGGCGGTCCGTAATCGTTATCAGCGTGTTGTTAAACGACGCGTGAACATGCGCGACGCCGTCAGAGACGGTGCGCTTGACCTTCTTCTTGGTCCGTGTCTTGGTCTTGGCCTTTGCCATCACCCCGCCTCTTGCGAGTCTACTTCTTGATCATTCGCCGCGGACCTTTGCGCGTGCGCGCATTGGTGTGGGTCCGCTGGCCCCTTACCGGCAATCCCCGGCGGTGCCGGTATCCACGGTAGCAACCGAGATCCATCAGTCGCTTGATGTTCATCGACACCTCGCGACGCAGATCGCCTTCGATCGTGTATTCCACCACGGCGCCTCGAACCGCATCGAGTTCACCGTCCGTCAGGTCGCGCACCACGGTTTGGGGTGCCACACCAACCCGGTCGCAGATAGCGAGCGCGGACGTCCGCCCGACGCCGTATATCGAGGTCAACGCGACCCACACGTGTTTGCGATCGGGAATGTTGATGCCCGCGATCCGTGCCATTTAGAGGCTTCTCCTTAGATACGACATATGCGAAAATCTAAACCGTCGAATTCTATCGAACCCGGGCCGATAGCGCAAGAATTAGCCCTGACGCTGCTTGTGGCGCGGATCCTTGCAGATCACCCGCACGACCCGCTTCCGCTTGACCACCTTGCAGTACCTGCACAGTCGCTTGACCGATGCTCTTACCTTCATTTTCCTTCTCCCGAGAACGCGTCGCCGCTAGCGCACGACACCGGTGCGTCCGAACCCTTTGAGATTCGCCTTCTTGAGCAGCCCTTCGTACTGGTGAGACATCATGTGTGCCTGGACTTGCGCCATGAAATCCATCATCACCACCACGATGATCAACAGTGAGGTGCCACCGAAATAGAAGGGTACGTTCCACTCCACGATCAAGAACTCCGGCAACAAGCAAACCGCTACCAGATACCCCGCGCCCGCGACCGTCAAACGGGTCATCACCGTATCGATGTAGCGCGCGGTCTGTTCACCCGGTCGAATGCCGGGAACAAACGCACCCGACTTGCGCAGATTGTCGGCGGTTTCCTTGGGATCAAATACCAACGCCGTATAGAAGAAGCAAAAAAAGACGATCGCCGCGCCATAAAGCATCGCGTAAATCGGCTGTCCGGGGGAAATAGTGCTCGAAAGATCGCGCAACCAGCCCAGCCCCTCGGTGCTCCCGAACCAGCTTCCCAACGTTGCCGGAAACAGGATGATGCTGGACGCGAAAATCGGTGGGATGACCCCCGACATGTTCAGCTTCAGCGGCAGATGACTACTTTGCCCTGCATACATCTTGCGCCCGACCTGGCGTTTCGCGTAATTCACCGTTATCCGGCGTTGGCCGCGTTCGACGAACACGACGAAAGCGGTTACCGCGACCGCGAGCACCGCAAGTAGCAGTACCAACAGGACGTGAAGTTCACCGGTCCGCGCCAATTCCAGTGTGCCGCCGATCGCTCGCGGCAACCCCGCGACGATGCCGGCGAAGATAATCATGGAGATCCCGTTACCGATACCGCGCTCGCTCACCTGCTCGCCCAACCACATCAGAAACATCGTACCGGTTACCAGCGTCGCCACCGCGGTGATCCGGAAAGCCATGCCCGGGTCGATCACGATCGACAGGCCTCCGGCCTGCTGGCGCTCGAGCGCGATCGCCACGCCCAGCGCCTGAAAGGTGGCCAGGAACACCGTGCCATAACGGGTGTAACGAGTAATCTTGCGCCGCCCGGCCTAGCCTTCCTTGCGAAGTTCCTTCAGGCGTGCATCCACATGGGTGAGCAGCTGGATGATGATCGAGGCGGAGATATAGGGCATCACGCCGATCGCGAATACCGAAAACCGTTTCAGGGCGCCGCCGGAGAACATGTTGAACATGTCCAGGATTGTTCCACGCTGTTGGTCGAACATCGCGGCGAGCGCGACCGGGTCGATCCCGGGCACCGGAATGAACGACCCGATCCGATAAACGACCAGAGCCATCAACACGAACAGCAGGCGCGCCTTGAGCTCGGCCGTCGGCCCGCCGAGACCACCGCCTGAGCGTCCCGCGCGTTTACTCTTCACCGCCGTGCGTGCCATATCGAGTCAGTCCTCAACCCTGCCACCCGCGGCCTCGATCGCGGCCCGCGCACCCCGGCTTACCGTCAGTCCACTGGTGACGATCGCCTTGGCGATCGCGCCGTTCAGAATGACCTTGGCCTTGCGTACTCGCGGCCCGATCAATTTAGCTTCTTTGAGCGCCGCAAGATCAATAGGTTCCGCCGCTATCGCAGCCAGATCGCCCAAACGCACCTGGCCACTGAAGATCGCCATGCGCGAGCGAAACCCCACCTTCGGCAGGCGTCGCTGCAAAGGCATCTGGCCACCTTCGAAGCCGGCCTTCGGCCCGCCGCCGGTACGCGACCGTTGTCCCTTGGTGCCGCGACCGCAGGTCTTGCCCGAACCCGAGGAGGTCCCGCGGCCAACCCGCCGGCGCGCCGGACGCGACCCGCTCGCCGCCTTGAGTGTGTTCAGATGCACTTCAGTTCTCCTCGACCGTGACCAAGTATCTGACCGTGTTGATCATCCCGCGCACACACGGCGTATCCTCGACCTCGACGCTGTGATGCATCCGTCTCAGCCCCAGGCCCCGCACGCAAGCCTTATGGTTCGCAAGGCGGCCGTGCATACTGCGCGTCAACGTAACGCGCAGCGTCTTCGGTGTCTTTTCCCTGGCCATCGCTAACCCACTATCTCTTCAACCGTTTTGCCACGCTTGGCGGCCACCGCCGCCGGGTCGCGCATTTCGCTCAAGCCCTTGACCGTCGCTCGCACGACATTGATCGGGTTGGGAGAGCCGATGCATTTGGCCAGCACGTCACGCACACCCAGCACCTCGAACACCGCCCGCATCGCGCCACCGGCGATAATCCCGGTGCCTTCCGAGGCCGGTTGCATATAGACCCGGGCGGCGCCATGACGGGCCATGATCGGATACTGCAGTGTGCCGCCCTTGAGCGCAACCTTGACCATGCTCTTGCGTGCGTTTTCCATCGCCTTCTGGATTGCAGAAGGCACTTCGCGCGCCTTGCCGCGACCCAGACCAACACGCCCCTTTCCGTCACCGACGACGGTGAGCGCGGTGAAACCGAACTGGCGGCCGCCCTTCACCACCTTCGCGACCCGGTTGATCCCAACGAGCTTCTCACGAAGATCGTCCTGGCTTGAATCCGCCTTATAGTTCGCCATCTAATGCTATCCTACCCGTCGCCATCGTCGCCCGTAGGCGACTAGAACTTCAATCCTTGTTCACGCGCCGCGTCGGCGAGTGCCTTGATTCGCCCGTGGTATTTGAACCCGGCACGGTCGAACGCCACCCGCTCGACGCCAACCCGGCTCGCACGCTCGGCAACCAGTCTGCCAATCACCGCGGCGGCAGCGACATTCCCGCCGTAGCCGACCTCTTTGCGTACCGCCGGCTCGACGGTCGAGGCGGCGGCCAGGGTGGTGACCCCGTCGCCGGCAATCACCTGGGCGTAGATATGGCGCGGCGTACGGTATACGCTGAGCCGCACCGCCCGCTGCTCTTTGATCCTGGACCGCGAGCGCTTGGCCCGCCGGATACGTGCATCGTTGTTTCTCATCGTCTCGCCTACTTTTTCTTGGCTTCCTTACGCACGACGATTTCGTCGGCATACTTTATGCCTTTGCCTTTATAGGGCTCCGGGCGCCTGAATCCACGGATGACGGCGGCGGCCTGCCCCACCCGCTGCTTGTCGATGCCGCGGATCACCACATCGGTCTGGCTCGGCGTCTCGATCCGGATCCCATCCGGGATCGCGAACTCGACGGGGTGGGAATATCCCAGCGTCAAGTTGAGCATCGATCCTTGCACCTGCGCCCGATAACCAACCCCGACGAGCTTCAAGCGCTTCTCGAAACCCTCGCTAACACCGGTCACCATGTTGCCGATCAATGCCCGGGTGGTTCCCGCCATCGCATCGGCACCGCCCCCGGCGGTCCTCGGCGAGCAATGCAACTCCTGCTCATCACGCACAACATCGACCGAGGGATGAATCTCATGGTGGAGCGAGCCTTGCGGCCCCGTCACCGTCAACGCGGCGCCCTCCATCACTATTTCCACGCCCGGCGGCAACACCACCGGCATCTTGGCAATTCTTGACATTTCGGGTATCCGTCAAGCCACGAGGCAAAGAATTTCACCGCCGCGCCCGGCGGCACGCGCCTGGCGGTCGGTCATCAGCCCGCGCGAGGTCGAAACCACCGCGATCCCGAGTCCTCCCATTACGGTCGGCAACTCGTCCTTGGGTTTGTACACCCGCAACCCCGGTCGACTCACGCGTTTGAGCAACTCGATCACCGGTTTGCGTCCATGATATTTCAACACCACCGCGAGTTGCGGCTTGCCGCCGATCTCTTCGGCGGAATAGTCGCGAATGTAGCCTTCTTCCTTAAGCAGCGCGGCGATCGCCTCCTTCTGCTTGGCGTGCGGCATTATTACCCGGACTTTTCCGGCCGCCTGTCCGTTGCGAATCCGGGTCAGCATATCCGCAATGGGATCTTGCATGCTCATCGTTATTCAGCCCTTGAATTGTCTATACGCGAAGCGCCGCCGAGCGCGCCGGGATCCACACACCTACCAACTGGCCTTGACCAAGCCGGGAACGTCTCCCTGCATGGCGGCCTTACGCAACTTGTTGCGGCACAGTCCGAACTTCCGATAATAACCATGTGGGCGCCCGGTGAGGCGGCAGCGGTTTCGAACCCGCACCGCGCTCGAATTGCGCGGTAACTCATTGAGTTTGGCTCGCGCGTTGTAACGCTCTTCGCTGCTCGACGCCGGGTCACGGGCAATTGCCTTGAGTTCCGCCCGCCGCTGCGCGAATTTCCGTACCAAGCGGGCGCGTTTCGCCTCGCGGTTAATCACCGAAAGTTTGGCCATTGGTCTAATCAGTCCTCTATCTTTCGCGAAAGGGAAAGTCGAACGCCGCCAGCAGGGCTCGGCCCGCGTCATCGCTGCGCGCGGTGGTCGTGATCGCCACATCGAGGCCGCGAATCACGTCGATCTTGTCGTAGTCTATCTCGGGAAATATGATCTGCTCCCGTATTCCGAGGCTATAGTTCCCACGCCCGTCGAACGCCTTCGGGCTGTAGCCGCGAAAATCACGAGTACGAGGGATCGCGATGCTCACCAAGCGGTCGAAAAACTCGTACATACGATCGCCGCGCAGCGTCACCTTGCAACCAATGGCGTAGCCGTCGCGGATCTTGAATCCCGCGATCGAGCGACGCGCCGTGGTGATGATCGGTTTCTGCCCGGCGATACGGGTCATGTCCGCGACCGCGTTATCCAGCACCTTTTTGTCCGCAATTGCCTCGCCCACACCCATGTTGAGCGTGATCTTGGTCAGTCGCGGAACCTCCATGACACTCGCGCAGTGCAATTCCTCCTGAAGCTTGGGCAACACGGTGTCACGGTAATAATCTCTGAGTCTAGGCATCCTTACGCCTCTGGCTACGGGTACGCGGGCCTCTAGAGGTCCGCAACCTCACCTGTCGATTTGAAATAACGCACCTTGCGCCCGTCCTCGAGGGTGCGAAAACCGACCCGCTCACCCTTGCCCGTCGAGGCGTTGTAGAGGGCCAGATTGGAAAGCTGCAAAGGCAACTCCTTCTCCACAATCCCACCACCGGTTCCAAGCTGCGGATTCGGCCGCATGTGTTTCTTGGCAACGTTGGCGCCTTCCACCAGCGCGCGCCCGTCGGGCAACACCTCAAGCACCGTACCGCGCTTGCCACGGTCCTTGCCCACCCGGACGATCACCTCGTCGCCTTTGCGAATCTTCCGCATCGCCATTGCTGTTTCCTAGAGTACCTCGGGGGCCAGCGAGACGATTTTCATGAATCGCTCACTGCGCAACTCGCGAGTAACGGGTCCAAAAATCCGGGTTCCAATCGGCTGAAGCTGATTGTTGAGCAACACCGCGGCGTTACGATCGAAGCGGATCAGCGAACCGTCCGCGCGCCGCACGCCTTTGCGCGTACGCACCACAACCGCGCTGTAGACCTCGCCCTTCTTCACTTTACCGCGGGGTATCGCTTCCTTTACGGTTACCTTGATCACGTCGCCAATCCGGGCGTAGCGGCGCTTGGAGCCGCCGAGCACCTTTACGCACATCAGGCGCCGGGCACCGCTGTTGTCCGCGGCGAGTAGCTCCGACTGCATCTGAATCATCGACCTTCTCCGTGCTTCGTCCGTGCCAGTGCGCCGGACTACGAACCTTGCGCGCGCTCAACAATGTGATTCAAGCGCCACGACTTGGTTTTCGCCATCGGCCGGCACGGCTCGATCGCCACCGTATCCCCGATTCGACATTCGTCGTTCTCGTCATGGGCATGCAGTTTGGTCGAGCGGCGGATGAATTTCTTGTACAGCGGATGTCGGATGCGGCGCTCAACGAGAACCGTGATGGTCTTCGACATCTTGTCGCTGACCACCTGTCCGATGAGCACCCGTGCCGCGCCAGCCACTTCGCCGGCGGCGACCGCCTCCGGCGTTTCCTTGACCGTCTCACTCATGACTCTTTCCCGTGATCCCGCTCGGCGAGCACAGTCTTAACGCGCGCAATATTGCGCCGCACCACGCGTATCTGGCTGGGTCGCGCAAGCTGTCCCGTGCCTTTCTGCATCCGCAGATTGAATGCCTCGTGGGCCAGCGCCAGGAGTTCCTCGCGCAGCTCGCCGTCATCCTTTTTCCGTAACTGCTCGGCTTTCATCAGTACACCGTACGCGTAGTGACCGTGGTCTGGACCGGCAACTTGGCCGCGGCGAGCTTGAAGGCTTCGCGCGCCACCGACTCATCCACACCTTCCATTTCGTAGAGCATGCGTCCGGGCTGCACCAGCGCAACCCAGTACTCGACGTTCCCTTTGCCCTTGCCCTGGCGCACCTCAACCGGCTTCTTGGTGATCGGCTTGTCCGGAAAAATCCGGATCCAAATCTTGCCGCCACGCTTGACGTGGCGCGTGATCGCCCGCCGTGCAGCCTCGATCTGGCGCGCCGTGATACGCCCGCGGGAAGTGGCCTTGAGCCCGAACTCGCCGAAACTTACCCGGCTGCCGGCGGTCGCCTTGCCGCGATTGCGCCCCTTGTGCTGCTTGCGGTACTTGGTGCGTTTAGGTTGCAGCATCGCCGCTTCTCCTCACACTGCCAAACCGGCTGCGCCGGCCGGCTCAACCGGCGCGGCGGCGCCCGACTGCGCGATCACCTCGCCCTTGAACACCCAGACCTTCACCCCGATCACGCCATAGGTCGTGTGCGCCTCGGCAAAGCCGTAGTCGATGTCGCCGCGGAGCGTGTGCAGCGGCACCCGACCTTCGCGATACCATTCGGATCGGGCGATCTCGGCGCCGTTCAGGCGTCCGGCGACCTTGACCTTGATCCCCTCGGCGCCGAGCCGCATGGTATTGGTGACCGCCCGTTTCATCGCGCGCCGAAACATGATCCGTCGCTCGAGTTGGCCGGCGATATTCTCCGCCACCAGAAATGCATCGAGCTCGGGCTTGCGGATCTCCTCGACCGCGATATGCACCGGCACCCCCATCAGCCGCGCCACGTCATTGCGCAAGGCCTCGATATCAGCGCCTTTCTTGCCAATCACGATCCCGGGCCGCGCGGTGTGAACCACGATTCGCGCATTCTTCGCCGGGCGCTGGATCTGGATACGGCTCACCGACGCGCTCGCCAATCGTTTGCGCAGGTACTTGCGTACCGCGATATCGGTATTCAAATGGTCGGCGTACTCACGCCCCTCGGCATACCACGTGGAGGTCCAGTCCTTGACGATCCCCAGCCGTATACCGACCGGATGTACCTTCTGCCCCATCGTGTTCCCCTCAGGCGTCCGACACCGTCACGGTAATGTGACTGGTGCGTTTCAGAATGTGATTGATTCGTCCCCTGGCGCGGGCCCGAAGCGGCGCGAGCTCGGCCCTTCATCGACGCAGATGGCACTCACCCGCAACTCGTCGATATCAGCGCCTTCATTGTGCTCTGCGTTGGCGATAGCGGACTCCACCACCTTGGCGATGATCCCGGCGGCCTTCTTGGAACTGAAGCGTAGTTGCGCGATCGCCTGCTCCACCGGGAGTCCCCGGATCTGGTCCGCGACCAGTCGCCCTTTTTGCGCCGACAGACGGGCGTGCTTCATCCTTGCCGATGTTTCCATATTCCGGCGTACCTCTGCTATCTCTTCGCCTTTCGATCACCGGCGTGACTTCTAAACGTCCGGGTCGGCGCGAATTCACCGAGTTTGTGGCCGACCATGTTCTCGGTCACCAGCACCGGCACGTGCTGTTTGCCGTTATGGATGGCGAGCGTCAACCCCACCATGTCCGGCACCACCATCGAGCGCCGCGACCAGGTCTTGATAGGGCGCTTGCTGTGAGCGGCTTGCGCCGCCTCGACCTTGCGCACCAGGTGGTGATCGACGAACGGCCCTTTCTTTACTGAGCGTGGCACTGACGACTCCTTAACGTCCGCGGCGCGAGCGACGACGCACGATCATGGCGTCGGTGCGCTTGTTGCGCCGAGTCTTGTAACCTTTGGTCGGCACCCCCCATGGCGAGACCGGGTGCCGGCCGCCCGACGAACGCCCTTCGCCACCGCCGTGCGGATGATCGACCGGATTCATCGCCACCCCGCGCACCGTCGGCCTAACGCCACGCCAGCGGCTCGCCCCGGCCTTGCCCAGCGACCGCAGTGCGTGCTCCGAATTGCCGACCTCGCCGACCGTTGCGCGGCAGGCGGCGGGAACCCGGCGCAACTCACCGGAGCGCAGCCGCAGGGTCGCGAGCACCCCTTCCCGAGCAACCAATTGCACGCTGGTGCCGGCACTGCGCGCGATCTGAGCGCCCTTTCCGGGCTTCATTTCCACGCAGTGCACCGTGGTGCCGACCGGAATATTGCGCAGCGGCAGGCAATTTCCGGGGCGGATCGGCGCCTGGGCGCCGGACATCAAGCGGTCACCAGCGCGGATCCCCTTGGGCGCGATGATGTAACGTCGCTCGCCGTCCGCGTACAACAGCAGGGCCAGATGCGCGCTGCGATTCGGATCGTATTCAAGGCGTTCAACCCGCACCGTAATACCATCCTTGTCACGCTTGAAATCGACGATCCGGTAGCGCTGCTTGTGCCCGCCACCGCGATGCCGAGTGGTAATGCGCCCCGCATTGTTGCGCCCGCCATTGCGCGACTTGGGCGCCAGCAGCGGCGCGTAAGGCGCGCCCTTGTGCAGTTCCGGCGAGCGCACGCCAACCACGAAGCGGCGTCCTGCGGAAGTTGGGTTTGACTGTAGCAGCGCCATTTGAAATCTACTCCGCGCCGAGGAAATCAATATCGTGCCCTGGCTTCAGGCGCACGTACGCCTTTTTCCAGTCCGAGCGTTTCCCGATCCGTCCCTTGAAGCCCTTGCGTTTGCCGTTCACGTTAAGCACCTGAACGCTATCGACTTCCACCTTGTACATCTTTTCGACCGCCCGCTTTATCTCCGCCTTGCGCGCGTCGGTGCGTACCCGGAAAACAATCTGGTTTGCGGCTTCGGCGACCCGCGTACTCTTTTCGGAAACGTGCGGTGCGACCAGAATCCCCATCAAGCGCTCGTCATTCATGCGAGTCTCTCCTCCAGACGCCGCAGCGCCGGCACCGTAATCAGCACCTTCGCGAAACCAATCAGGTCGACCGGACCGACCTGCGCAACACCCAGGGTCGCGACCTGATGGAGATTGCGCGACGCCAACGCCAGGTTCTCGTCCTCACCCTCGGTAACGATCAAAACATCGTCGAGTTCCAACGCCGCGAGGCGCCCGAGCAATTCCCGGGTCTTGGGCACACCGAGTTCGAATTCATCGAGTACCACCAGGCGTTGCTGGCGAATCAGTTCCGATACGATGCAGCGCATCGCACCGCGGTACATCTTGCGGTTGACCTTTTGCGCATAATTGCGCGGTGCCGCGGCGAAGGTCACGCCGCCGCTACGCCACACCGGGCTGCGACTGCTGCCAGCGCGCGCCCGGCCCATGCCTTTTTGACGCCACGGCTTGGCGCCGCCGCCCCGCACCCGAGCGCGACTTTTCTGGGCCCGCGTACCGGCACGCGCCGCGGCCAGATAGGCGGTCACCACCTGATGCACCAAACCCTCGTTAAAGTCCGCGCCGAAGGTCCGGTCGGCGACTTCGAGAGGCTCCGATGCCTGCTCGCTGGTCGCACCATGCAATGCGAGTTCCATTACCGCCTCCCCTTCAGTCACGGCCCTTGACCGCCGGGCGGAGCACCACGTCTCCACCGGCCGGCCCGGGTACCGCGCCCTTGACTAGAATCACATTGCGCTCCGCATCCACGCGCACCACCTCGAGGTTCTGGGTGGTGCGTCGCGCATCACCGAGGTGCCCCGCCATTTTCTTGCCCTTGAAGACCTTGCCGGGGCTCTGATTCTGTCCGATTGATCCAGGTGCGCGGTGTGACAGGGAGTTGCCGTGGGTGGCATCCTGCATCTGGAAATGGTGCCGTTTGACGACCCCGGCGAAACCCTTGCCGATGGTCTTCGCGGTCGCATCGATCTTCGCCACGCCACTCAGCAGCGACGCGGTTATTTCCTGCCCTGGCGCGAGATCCTCGCCCTCGCCGGGAGCGAGGCGAAACTCCCACAGGCCGCGTCCGGCGGCCGTGCCGCCCTTGGCGAAGTGCCCCGCCGCCGCCTTGGTCACCCGATTCGCACGGCGCGAGCCCAGGGTTACCTGCACGGCACGATACCCGTCCCGCTCGAGTGTCTTGACCTGAGTAACGCGATTCGGTTCGACCTCGATTACCGTCACCGGAATCGACTCACCGCCTTCGGTGAACACCCGCGTCATACCGCATTTTCGACCTACCACACCGATTGGCATCTCTATCTACCCCGCGGCCGGAATTTCAGGCGTGGCGCGCGCGCCGTGCCGTGTTTCGTGCTGTAGTACATCATCGGAACTCAATTCAACTTGATCTGTACGTCCACGCCGGCGGCGAGATCGAGCTTCATCAACGCATCGACGGTCTTGTCCGTGGGATTGAGGATGTCCAGGATCCGCTTATGGGTCCGGATCTCGTACTGGTCCCTGGCATCCTTGTTGACATGCGGCGAGATCAGAATCGTATAGCGCTCCTTGCGGGTCGGCAGCGGGATAGGGCCCTTGACCCGGGCGCCCGTGCGGCGCGCGGCTTCAACGATCTCAACCGCGGACTGGTCGATGAGGCGATGATCGAATGCCTTGAGACGGATACGTATACGTTGATTGGATATTGGATTTACTCGATGCCTGTTGAATTCGATGCCGGGCTATTCGATGCCGGGCTCATTCGATAATTTTGGAGACCACGCCGGCACCGACCGTGCGCCCGCCTTCGCGTACCGCAAAGCGCAATCCTTCTTCCATCGCTATCGGTGCAATCAGGTTCGCCTTGACCTTCACGTTGTCTCCGGGCATCACC
>Ga0114931_10000138_pt1 | contig 80151 bp, 73 predicted proteins | sample 2SBtaG_FD_89579 | JGI IMG/M metagenome (GOLD analysis project Ga0114931, IMG submission 89579) | Deep subsurface microbial communities from Kolumbo volcano to uncover new lineages of life (NeLLi) - 2SBTROV14_V59a metaG | ecosystem: Environmental > Aquatic > Marine > Volcanic | place: Kolumbo...
CCCTTTGGTACGCTCGTCCCTAATACGGCGAAGGTCTGTGCACAGCAGCTTGATATCGCCACAAATGCGGCAAATGGCTACTATGTCTACATTGTGCAAACACAAGACATGACAAGCGCAGGAAATGATACAATTAAACAATTTTCTAATGGAACGCGTCTAGATGAGGCGAATGCAGCTACATGGACAGCTCCAACAGGTGTCGAAGGACAACTTGGTTATTCCAGTGCTGGTACTGGTTCGGCCTTTACCAGTGGTAACTATGCGGGTATTCCAACAGCAACCGCGAATGGCGTGGTGACAGACGGGCTCTTGTTAAGCTCACTCACACAAACCACAGGCGACACATCGGATGCGATTTACAAGATTGAAGTCAATGCCCAGCAGCCAGCTGGAACCTACACTAATGTCGTGACGTATCTTGTCGCAGCTCGCTACTAATCATCGAACCTTAAACTACTTAGGAGGATAGAAATATGAATCGAACCTTACAAAATATAGTCACGCGCTTCGCTCTTGCAGCGATGAGTATAGGACTTGTCGCTGGACCAAGTATGGTCGTTCATGCGCAGTCCGCGAGCCTTGGTACCACCATCTCCCCACCAAGCTTCGAGCTGACTTTGAGTCCTGGGGAAAATGTTACGAAGACAATTGATATTCAGAATAACTCTGGCACGGATCAAACCTATACGCTTTCAACCAATGGCTTTACAGCGGTTGGAGAAGACGGTGCCGCCACGTATTCACCAGAAGTCTCAAATGATCTCTCAGGATGGATGACATTTAGCCCGGCGGATATCATTACCGTTCCGTCAAATAGTGCCGTCAAGGTAGATGTTACTATCGCGGTACCAAGTGACGCAGCTCCAGGGGGTCATTATGCAACGGCTTTTGCTCTTACACAGTCTCCAAATGTTCAGACGACTGGGGTTGGTGTGAGACAAATGTTTGGAGTCAACTTCTTGGTTCGCGTCGCCGGCAACCTCATTGAAAATGCTTCTGTTGTGGAATTCTCCATGCCAAAGGCGAGACTCGCTCCGGGCGAGGAAATGACGTTTAACGCACGTGTAAAAAACACAGGAAACGTTCATATTAAACCAACGGGTGTGGTAGAGATCTATCGAGGAAGTGCGAAGGTTGATGAAGTTGAGATCAACCCAACCGGTGGAAATATCCTTCCAAATAGCATCAGACGCTTTGCTGTAAAAAGCACCAAGTATTTACCAGCTGGTAAGTACCGAGCAGGTCTCGTGCTTCAATACGGCGCTTCACAAGTGATTCAGGTTCCGCCAGTCGACTTTGTCGTGGTAAACGAGAACCTCTTCGTCATGGTTGTGATCGCTTCACTCATCATTCTCGCGATTATCCTCATTATTGCCCTCGTGGTGAATCGAAGAAATCCAGCGATGCAGGTGGTGAAGAAACAGAAATAAGACACGTCCGAAAAAAAAAAGACAGCGCGTCATATGATGCGCTGTCTTTTTAATGTTACAATAGAGATACTCTTGTGTGGCATCCATTTAAAAAACGTCGCGTGATGCGCGATGTATACTCGGAGGAAAAAACGCTTTTATCTCAAGTGGAGTCTTTATTCATGTCTGAGCAAGACGCGGAAGAGCAAGCGATTCTCACTGAGCGTGCTCAGCATATCGAGGCTTTGCTAAAAAAGATTGCTCCGTGGAAAAAGTTAAAGCTGAGTGCATACGCAAAACGCATAGGGATTGCTCTGGGGATCTATCTCATACTCATGATCCCTGTGGGATTGTATTTCTTAAAGAATTACTATTTTAATCAGACTGAGCTCGTGAGTAATACGGAGGGGGTTGGCACGAAAATTGAAACGCAATATGTCCCAGTAACAACGGTAGACTCATCAGCTATACCAGTGATCTATCGTAATAGTCGATCTCAGGAAAAAGTGCTTGAAACAAATAAAGGTCAAGGCATGGATGCTGGTATGGCCGTAGCGATTCTTGAGGGGACGCAAACGGATACCGTCGTAACGCTTTGGACGGCGCCACGAGATGGGAAGCGCGTCTTATTAAAGCAAACAGAAGATGCAAAATTGCACCCCATGGAAAAACCCATTGTCTTGATCAACGATCTGGACATTGTCGCCGCTTCCGCCTATCGACGTAGCGACGGAACCTTTGTTGTTGTGAATGCGATCGAACAACCAAAAAAACAAATCATCCTGCAAGTTTTCTCGGAGGATTGGAAGCCCAGAGGGGTTAGAATTGTATTAGAGGCAGATGTGCCAAATGAACACGTGGAAGGCGTTCAGGTGTCCGTTTGGGGGACACGCACCGTGATACTTACGACCATCATTCCGCCGGAGGGTTCCTCGGTGCTTGAACAAACAAAACCGATGCTTCGCATTTTGGAGAACGATTTTTCATTAGCCTATGCGTCACCCATGTACATAGCTGGAATCGATACGGATTTATTCGCAAACTTCTTCACAAGGACTGAGTCAAACCGTTTTTATATTTTAAGCAGTGGAAAACCGAGTATTGATGAAAGTAAAGGGCAACGAGGGAGCGAGTTGTATGCCTTTGAATTTGCGAACAATGGAGCACCAATAGAATATTTCCGATTAACGAATAATGGACGACCGAAGGATTTTTGGCCCTCTGGAAGCTTTTTTGATGAAGAGACGGGAGAAACCTATATTACCAATCACCGTATTCCGGCGCCGAACTTTTCTGACAAGGATTACTCACCAAATTTTCCCGTGAATACCGCGACAAATTATGTACAGGCTTTGGACAAGGACCTGAATATGATAGGAGGGACGATGCTTAGTGAGACCGGATCGCGCAATGGAAAAGCATTTGGGTTTACGCATACGCGTATTTACAAGGTACATACACGACTCTATGCCCTTTACGACAAGATCCAAAAAGATGAAGGAGATGGGAGCGAAGACCGCATCCTGCTAACCAGATACGTAGATCTCAATAGATAAAATAAGAAGCACAAAGCGATATGATTCGGAGAATCTGCCCCGGGTTGACGGCCGTGAGGGACTTGACTTATAGTATTAGCACTCTTATAGTTAGAGTGCTAAATCCATGGAAGATCGACTATTACAATTACTCCAGCTCATCGTGGAGGAATATGTGGCAACAGCCGAACCAGTGGCGTCCGGTCAGCTCCGCGCACGGTATAAGCTCGACGTGAGTCCGGCGACTATTCGTAATTGGATGGGAGCATTGGACCGTGAGGGCTATCTCATGCAACCGTATACATCCGGCGGACGCATCCCCACGGAAACGGGATACGCAGCGTATGTTGAGAGTTGTTTACAAGAAAAACCGGCAACCAGACGAGAACAACGGGCGCTTGAGCGCGCTGTCACCGAAGCGAGAAGTCCGGAAGAAAAAATGAAGCGACTCGCGAAGACTCTTTCTGAACTCTCCGGTCAGGCTTCTATTGTCGGCTTCAATCCGGTCGACACATTTTATACGGGGTTATCACAACTCTTCGCTCAACCGGAATTTCAGAACTGGCAACGAGTGGTCTCCTTAACAGAAATCCTTGATCATCTGGACGATGCGTTCGAAGACTTACGGAAAGAATCATTCCACACACCGGCCATTCGTCTCGGCGAATCATGCGCCTTTGGCAGTATCTGTGGCTCGGTACTACTCACGACAAAAGAGGGAATGATTGGTCTGCTTGGTCCCATCCGCATGGACTATCAACATGCACTCTCGCTTATGCGAACAGCAAAAGAACTTCTATGAATACGAATAAACAAGACCGTGTGAATGACGCACAAGAAGCATCGGAAATACATCACGAGGTATCGGAGGATTGTACAAAATGCGCTGAATATCTCGATGGTTGGAAGCGCGCACAAGCCGATTACCAAAATCTCAAGAAACAAACCGAGAAGGAACGAGAAGAGTTTAGAAAGTATGCCAATGAAAGCTTACTTTCAGATCTCATCACGGTGCTCGATCAATTCAATCTCGCAATGAAATTCATGCCGGCGATTGAAACGCTCCCTCCACCCGAACAAAAAAACTGGAAGAACTGGCGTGTGGGGGTGGAAGCCGTGAAAATGAAATGGGATGAGCTCGCTACCGCGCATCATCTTTCTGAAGTACCAACGAACGGGTTATTCGATCCTCGTCTCCATGAAGCGGTTGAAGAGCGTGAGGATGCCTCAGTAAACCCAGGGGAAATTATCGAGGTCGTTGAGACAGGATGGAAATTACATGATAGGCTCATCCGTCCAGCAAAGGTCATTATCGCAAGCGGAGCAAACGAACCTCAGCCTGATGCGATAGAGGACACAGAAGGAAATACTTAAACATAACGCAAATAAAGACTTAAACCTAATAGTAAATAGCAATATGTCACTTATTAAATGGTCACCCTTCTTTGAACCATATGAAGGAATGGAAAAAATGATGGAAGAAATGCAGTCGCTTACAAATCGAAATCCGGGCGGGATTATTCCACCGGTGGATATGTACGAAACGAAAGAGGCAGTCGTCGTCGAAGCGCCCATTGCCGGCATCGATCCAAAAAACATTAAAGTCTCTATTGATAACGGTGTACTCACGATTAAAGGGCAGTCACAAAGAAAAACGGAAGTTGAAGAAAAAGATTTTTACAGAAAAGAAATTCGCCAAGGCACCGTCTTTCGACAAATTAGTCTTCCGGCAAGGGTAAAATCAGAAGGAGCAGAAGCGGATTATCAGAATGGCGTTCTCAAAATCAGCCTCCCGAAAGTAGAGCAAAAGAAAGCAATATCAATAAAAATCACAGATAAATCAGAAAATAAGAAAAAGAAATAAGTATGGCAAAAATTCTTGGAATTGACTTAGGAACAACAAATTCATGTATGGCGGTCGTCGAAGGCGGTCAGCCTAAAGTACTGGAAAATGCAGAAGGAAATCGTACCACGCCTTCTATGGTGGCTATTTCAAAAAATGACGAGCGACTTGTTGGCCAGCCGGCAAAACGACAAGCTGTCGTAAATCCAAAAGACACCATCTTTTCGGTGAAGCGTCTTATTGGACATCGTTTTGAAGATACGGAAGTACAAAATGACCTGAAGGTGCTCCCGTATGAAGTAAAGAAAAGCGGAGACGCCATCAAGGTCGTTATGAACGGGAAAGAATATTCTCCGGAAGAAGTCTCAGCAATGGTTTTGCAGAAAATGAAAGCTGACGCGGAAGCGAAGATTGGTGAGAAAATCGAAGAGGCGGTGATTACCGTCCCAGCGTATTTTGATGATGCTCAGCGTCAGGCGACAAAGATCGCAGGAGAAATTGCTGGCTTGAAAGTCGATCGTATCATTAATGAGCCAACGGCTGCGGCTCTTGCGTATGGCTTCGACCAAAAGAAAGATCAGAAAATCTTCGTGTATGACCTCGGTGGAGGAACGTTTGATGTATCTGTTTTGGAAGTCGCTTTCGATCCATCCACAGAGCAAAACACTATTGAAGTGCTCGCGACCAGTGGAGACACACATTTGGGTGGAGATGACTTCGATAAGGTGATTATCGATTGGATTATTGACGAGTTCAAAAAGCAAGAGGGGATTGATCTGGGAGCTGACAAACTCGCGCTTCAGCGCATTAAAGATGCTGCCGAAAAAGCAAAGATCGAGCTTTCTAGCGCGCAAGAAACCGAAGTAAATCAACCATTCATCACTTCAGATGCAACCGGGCCAAAACATCTCATGTTAAAGCTCACTCGCTCAAAGCTTGATCAATTAGTGGAAGGGCTAGCAAAAAAGACTCTTGAGGCTTGCCGCATAGCTTTGAAAGATTCTAAACTTGCCGAAAAAGATATCGATGAAGTGATTCTCGTTGGTGGTATGACTCGTATGCCGCTCATTCAGAAGGAAGTGGAAGGCTTTTTCGGTAAAAAACCGAATGCTTCCGTCAATCCAGATGAAGTCATGGCGCTTGGCGCCGCCATTCAAGCTGGAAATATGCAGGGAGACATTAAAGGCGATTTACTTCTTCTTGATGTCACACCGCTTTCTCTTGGGATCGAAACCCTTGGTGGCGTCATGACGAAAGTCATTGAGAAAAATACAACCATTCCAACCGAGAAATCTCAGATTTTCTCAACAGCCGCAGACAGCCAGCCTTCTGTAGAAGTGCACGTCCTTCAAGGTGAACGTGAAATGGCCGCGGACAATAAGTCTCTTGGACGATTTACGCTTTCTGGAATTCCACCGGCTCCACGCGGTGTTCCGCAAATTGAAGTGGGTTTCAATCTCGATGCAAATGGCATTCTGAATGTCAAAGCGGTCGACAAAGCGAGCGGAAAAGAGCAGACGATCACCATTACCGCTTCGAGCAATCTTTCTAAGGAAGAAGTAGAGAAGATGAAGAAAGACGCAGAAGCGCATGCGGAAGAAGACAAGAAACGTCGTGAATCTGTAGAGGTGAAGAATATGTCTGAGACTATGATTTACACCACGGAAAAAATGTTGAAAGACGCGGGCGACAAAGTAAAAGAAGAAGACAAGAAACGGGTCGAAGAAAAGCTTGCCACGTTAAAGACCTTGCATGAGGGAGATGATTTGGAAGCTATTAAAAAGGCCGCTGATGAACTCGCGACGGAGGCGCAAAAAGTTGGCGCGGCATTGTATCAAGACCGTCCAGAGGCCGAAGTAAGCGAACAAGAGAAGGCAGGGGCTACGGAGACTGAGGCGAAGGCCGGCGAATCCGAGCCAGGTTCCACCGAGGATGCGAAGCAGGAAGAAAAGAAAGATGAGGGCGAAGCCGCATCAGAATAAGTATGGAAAAACAAATTCAACTCCACGAGGATCCAAAAATCGGACAGGGCCGTTACGCGAACATGGTTTCCGTAACGGCTCAGAGTCGAGATATCGTCCTTGATTTCTACTCTCTTGTTCAGAAGGGAGATGACTACAATAAAGGCGAGCTTGTTTCGCGCGTCTTTCTGAATCATTTCACCGCACAGGAGCTGATTCAGCTGCTCGAAAAGGTGAGAAAGAGTTGGGAAGATATGAAATATAATCAGGTAAAAGCAGAGCCAACCGATAAGACAAGTGATAAAGAATAATGCCTGGAAAAGATTATTACGCCATTCTTGGCGTAGACAAAAATGCGTCGGAAGATGAAATTAAAAAAGCCTTTCGTCGGGCGGCGCATCAACATCACCCGGACAAAGGTGGAGACCCCGCCAAGTTTAAAGATGTAAACGAGGCCTATCAGATTTTAGGTGATAAACAGAAGCGCGGAACCTATGATCAATTTGGTGATGCAGCATTTAAGCAGGGCGGTGGATTTAGCCAAGGCGGAGGCTTCGGCGGATTCCCTGGCGGAGGAGGCTTCGGGAATATTAACGTAGACGATTTTGGAGATCTCGGCGACGTTCTCGGTGAGATGTTTGGCTTTTCTTCCTCTGGAGGAAGGGGTCGACCATCACCGCGAGGGCAAGATATTCAAACCCATTTAGATATTGATTTTAAAGAGGCGGTATTCGGAGCAACAAAATCCGTTCATCTTGTGAGTCAGGTGAGATGTAAAGATTGTGATGGGAGCGGAGCTGAAAAAGGCACAGAATTAAAAACCTGTGACGAGTGTCACGGACAAGGAAAAGTCACGAAGGCTCAACGAACCGTTTTTGGAACGTTTCAGACGGCGACCCCATGCACAAAATGCCACGGTCGAGACAAATTACCGGAAAAAGAATGTAAGACTTGTCGGGGGATGGGCGTGACCCGCGGAGAGGGGACGGTAGAGTTCACGATTCCAGCTGGCATCGAAACAGGAGCTTTATTGAAACTCACCGGAAAAGGAGATGTGGCACCTTATGGTGGCGCGCCGGGAGATTTGTATATAAAACTGCGTGTAAAACCACATCCCTTTTTTCATCGTGAAGGAAATGACATCGTTTCATCTGTCACGATTCCGTTTACCCTGCTTGCTTTGGGCGGAGACGTGGACATTGAAACGCTTGATGGAAAAGAACGCACGCATATCGCCTCAGGAACGCCAGCAGGCACCGTGCTTACATTAAAGCACCACGGAGTGCCATATCGTGACGGACATCGAGGCGTACATCGCGTCACCCTTCAGCCGGCTGTACCAAAAAAACTTTCTCGCGAACAAAAAAAGCTTCTCAAAAAGATTCAAGAAGAGGGAATATAAAAAACTTCCTGGAACGTGATACCATGGAAGGGGTATGGAAGGATTTTTCAAAGTCATGGAAGCCTACGGCGTCCCAACAACCTGGGATGTTGGCGTCCTTGTATTGCTGATCATTGGGGCGCTTGTATATGGTTATTTAGTTGGGCGAGATCGCGCCATTATCACGCTTGTATCCAGCTATATCGCCCTCGCTGTTGTCACGAATACACCTTTAGTGAGTTGGTTGAATCGTGCTCTACGACTCAGTGCAAACCCAATGCTTCAAGTGATTTGGTTTCTTGCCTGCTTCATATTGGTATTCGGGATTTTATACACCAGTCCGATCTTAAAACACATGGCGAGCGATAAAGGCACACTGCTTGAGAGGAGCCTCTTTGCCATACTGCAAGTCGGGCTTCTCGCAAGCATCGTGTTATTTTTGCTTCCGGACACGATGACGGCTGGAAGCGGGATCTTAAACACGCTCTTCGGTTCTCCGGTGGCAAAATCCATTTGGCTCATTGGCCCCGTCATTTTTCTTGCAACGCTCGGTAGAGTGTGGGGAGACTAGTTCAGGTACCAAAAAGACATCGAAGTAGAAATACCTATCCTCAGCTTGCTCCGTCCTCTCTCCTCGGATATTCTTTCACCATGCAATTTTGGAATACCAAAACAAAACAGCTTGAAGATTTCAAGCCGATGTCGCCCGAACGCGTCGGGCTCTATTCTTGTGGACCGACGGTATATAACCCAGCGACCCTTGGAAATATGCGGTCATATGTCTTCGCGGATATCCTTCGACGAACGTTGGAGCTCTTCGGTTATCAGGTGAAGCAGGTGATGAATATCACGGATGTAGGGCATTTAGTTGGCGATGGTGATGAAGGAGAAGACAAAATGGAGCGAGAAGCTCGCGCAGAAGGGACATCCGCTTGGGAGATAGCAAAAGCCTATGAAGCACGCTTCAAGAAAGATATGGACGCGCTACATATCGAACGTCCTGAGCTTATGCCAAGAGCCACGGATCATATTGATGAGCAAATCGATCTTATCCAAGAGCTCGAACAAAAAGGATTTACATATCAAATTAGCGACGGGATTTATTTTGATACCTCAAAATTTGCTGACTATGGAAAATTCTCTGGGCAAAAGCTTGATGAGAAACAAGAAGGTGCGCGCGTAGAAACAAATCCAGAAAAAAGAAACCCCTCAGATTTTGCGCTTTGGAAATTTTCTCCAACCAATGAGAAGCGGCAAATGGAATGGATGAGTCCATGGGGAAAAGGATTCCCCGGCTGGCATGTTGAATGTTCCGCGATGTCCACAGAGTATCTCGGACAGCCATTTGATATTCATACAGGGGGCATCGATCATATCCCCGTGCATCATGAAAACGAAATAGCTCAAAGCGTCGCTGCACACGGCCGTCCGCTGGCGCATTTCTGGATGCATAATGAGTTTCTCCTTGTCGATGGTCGACGCATGGGGAAATCCGAGGGGAATGCTTACACGCTGGAAGATATTGTCGCGCACGACTTTGATCCACTCGCTTATCGGTACTATTGTCTTGGGACGCATTATCGGTCAAAGATGAATTTTACCTGGGACGGGTTGCAGGCCGCACAAAATGCGCTCAACAAATTACGCGAAGAAGCGGCGAACCTTCCGGTAAGCACCGAGGGAGAAGGGCAGAATGACTGGCGCGAAAAGTTTGAAGCGGCTATTGGAGATGATTTAAATACATCAAAAGCCCTCGCGGTGATGTGGGAAATGTTGAAGAGCGAGCTCTCTCCGCAAGAGAAGTCTTCATTGCTCAGCTATATGGATCAGCTATTTGCTTTTGATCTAGATACGTTCAAAGGAAAAAAAGAGGCAACCGTTCCTGCGGAAATCTTGGAGCTTGCTGAACAACGGAAGCTTGCGCGCGTAGCGCAAGACTGGAAAGAGTCCGATCTTTTGCGAAGCGAGATCAAACATAAAGGTTGGGTGATTGAAGATAAAGATAACGGGGCGTACACCTTACATCCGGAAACATAGTCCCAATAAAGCGTGGTTTCATGGTATACTTTTGCTATGTCAAACAGTGGTTTTGCGGTAGGTCCGGAGCAAGAGCCTGAGGAAGAAACTCCTTTCGAGGCGAAGCCGGAAGTCGCCCCAGCTTCGCCTGCAACACAGGAGGGGTTTGATGAAGTTGCCGTCGCTGAACTGAAAGCCTTGAAAGAAATGGCGGACAAACAACAGGCTACGGAAGCAGGACCTGAGCATTTTTTAGAAGAAGCTACAAAAGAAGAAGAAGGGGTGCAGGCGGCGCCGGTAGACGCTACGTCACCCGCAGTCGTTGAAACGCCAAAAGATCATGTTTTGCAAGAAGTGGAAAAAATTCTTGAAGAAGATTTGGATACGCTTGTAGAGGGGATGAACGAGAGTGACCGAACAAAGTTTGAAGCAAAAGGTTTGGAAGTATCGGGGCAGATCGCCAAGATGGTGCGGTCATTTAAATTAAAGATGGGGAAAGTCGTCGCCCTTATTCGTGAATGGCTTCACACTATCCCGGGAGTGAATAAATATTTTCTCGAACAAGAAGCAAAGATTAAGGCTGACAAAATTGTAGATCTGGAAGAAGATATAAAAAACGACGTTCAAAATAGTATATAACCATGTTTCCCGCCCTTTTATTTCAATTTGATGTCACAACAAACGCTCCGGTGAATCAGCCGGTAGATTTACTGGATCCTTTTGCTCTCCTGACGCATCCGCTCGCAGTCGCGCTCTATGCGCTGATTGGATTTGTCATCCTTATCTATCTCGTCTTGCTGATAGTGAGAAACATCCTTTCAAAAAAGAAAAAATTCGGCACCTCCTTTAATCTCAAGGTATTAAAAGTACGCGTCCCAAAAGAATTGAGGCAAGAGGACGCAAATGCCGATAAATCTCAGTCTCAAATTCAAGAATTGATCGGTGCCATGGATACCGTCTTTTCCACTGTTGGCTCGATAAAAGCGGAGCGAGGATTCGGCGCGTGGTTGAGCGGGCGCTCAGACCATTTTTCATTTGAAATCGTGGCGCATGACGACAAAATCAGTTTTTATGTCACCGTGCCTGAGCACTTACGTTCCTTTATCGAAGAACAGATTCAAGCACAATATCCAAACGCCCAAATCGATGAAGTGCCAGATTATAATATCTTCTCTCCGCAGGGCGTGATTCTTGGGAGCTACCTTAAATTACGACGAGAAAATTATTTCCCTATTAAAAACTACGAGAAGCTTGAATCGGATTCAATGAATTCCATTACGAACGCACTTTCAAAGGTTGATGCAAAAGACGGAGCTGTGATTCAATTCATTGTACAAAGCGCGAGAAAAGAATGGCGTGCCGGCGGTTTGAGAATTGCGCGCGCGATGCAACAGGGGAAGAAACTATCTGACGTACAAAAGGGCGGGCTTTTAAAATCGATTGGAAAAGGAATAGGAAAAGAGGTGCAGGGATTTGCCTCCACACAAAGTAAGCAGTCGGCGGATAAGCAAAAAGCAGATGAGCCATACCGCCTTTCTCCGCTTGAAGAGGAAATGGTGAAGGGATTGGAAGAAAAGGCATCGAAATCGGGACTCGATGTGAATATCCGCATCGTGACCTCGTCCCAGGCGCCGGCAAAAGCACAACAATACTTGAACAATATTTTAAATGCGTTTGGCCAATTTAATATTTATGAATATGGCAATAGTTTTGTAAAGGAAATGCCACGATTCCAGAAAAAAATTGTTCGCGATTTTATTTATCGCAATTTTACGGGAAAAGTGAAAATGGTATTAACCGGAGAAGAGATGGCAACCCTCTTCCATTTTCCACTTCCATCAACCGAAACACCGAAAATCGACTGGCTTCTTTCTCGTAAGGCCGCGCCACCATCTAATCTGCCAAATGAGGGATTGCTCTTGGGGCACGTGGATTATCGCAATCATCAATTCGATGTGCGCATTAAGCAAGAAGATCGCCGTCGCCACATGTATATCATTGGTAAGTCCGGTTCCGGTAAAACAGAAATGATGAAGGCCATGGTCCAACAGGATATCGAGGAAGGCCGCGGGGTGTGCGTGATTGATCCGCATGGAGATTTCGCTGAAGATGCGCTTGAATTTGTGCCAAAGGAACGTGCGGAAGATGTAGTCTTTTTTGACCCGGCAGATTTTGAGCGTCCCATGGGGCTCAATATGCTCGAATTTGATCCTGCGAAACCTGAGCAAAAAACATTTGTCATTAATGAATTGCTGAAGATTTTTGACAGACTCTATGATTTGAAATCTACCGGTGGTCCGATGTTCGAGCTCTATATGCGGAACGCAATTCTGCTTCTTATGGATCATCCAGAGTCTGGCTCGACGCTGATGGAGATTCCGAAAGTATTAGCGGATGAAGACTATCGTAACTTGAAGCTCTCAAAATGTAAGTCACAAGATGTGATTGATTTTTGGACAAAGGAAGCACTGAAAGCGGGCGGAGAAGCCTCGCTCGCGAATATGGTGCCGTATATCACTAGTAAGCTCACGCCGTTTATTTACAATGATTATATGCGGCCGATTATTGGTCAGCAGAAAAGTGCGTTTGATATTCGAGACGTCATGGATAATCAAAAAATCTTACTATTGAAATTATCCAAAGGAAAGATTGGGGATTTAAATGCCTATCTGATTGGTATGGTGCTTGTTGGAAAAATTCTCATGGCTGCTCTCGCGCGTGGCGATCAAGTGAAAGAAGATCGTAAGGATTTCTTTCTCTATATCGATGAATTTCAGAATTTTCTCACAGAATCTATTTCCTCTATTCTTTCCGAAGCGCGAAAATATGGTCTTGATCTGATTATTGCGCATCAATTTATCGGGCAATTAGAAGAGACGAAAGAAATCCGCGATGCTATTTTTGGGAATGTGGGAACTATGTGTGTGAATCGTGTTGGTGTGGAAGATGCGGAATTCTTAGCGAAAGAATTTGCGCCAGTCTTTACGGAATATGATCTTGTGAATGTTGAGCGATTTACCTTTAATATGAAGTTGCTCATCGATAATCAGGTTTCTCGTCCATTCAATATGGCCCCGATTCAGGCGCGTCGTCCAGAGAATAAGAAACTCGCCACGATGATTCGTGAATTATCGCGATACAAATATGGACGCAAGCGTTCGCTGATTGAAGCGGAAATTCAGGATCGTCGTGAATCCACATTGGCGGGGATAGAGGGAGATGAGCTATAATAGGGTTAGATAGATTGGGGACAATGAAAAACAAAAATCAAAACACAAGCGAAGAAGCAGAAGGGTTGAAGGGGCATGAAACAAAAATCATGCTAGCGCTTCGAGCGGTAAAGCGATTGAAACATCAAATTGAAAATATTGAGCGTCTCTTGGAACAGGATGCAGAAAGTGATGAAGGGGATTGGACGTCCGTTTTGGAGCAGAGTGAAGATGGCGTACATCTGTCAGGCGTAGAAGCGCGTGAAATTGATGGCGTCTTCGATGGATTACACATGATAGGCGAAGATGGTGGAAAATATGCCGTGCCTGCGAATTACGCATCGAAGTCAAAATTAGTTGAAGGGGATTTATTGAAGCTTTGTATTGCTGATCGCGGACGCTTCATTTTTAAACAGAAAGGACCGATTGAACGCGTGCGTCTTGTGGGTGTGCTTATGCAAGACGATGTGCGAGGAACGTGGAAGGTGGCTGCGAGCGGTCAGCGCTACCATGTCTTGCCGTCAGCTGTTTCCTTTTTTCAAGGAGATATTGGCGATGAAGCGGTCATTCTTGTGCCAAAAGATACGCCGTCTCGTTGGGCAGCGATTGAGAATATCGTGAAAAGAACGGTGGGGGTTTAGTGTTTTTTATATGCAGTTTACAAAGGGCTTTTAATGTTCTTTAGTTTTGTATTCATGACATGCGTATACAGTTGTGTGGTTCGTATATTCGCATGCCCGAGCAGTGCCTGAACGTAGCGCACATCAGTTCCATTTTCGAGCAAATGCGTGGCAAAAGAGTGTCGCAGAGAGTGAAAGGTTGCCAAGGTCACGTTTTATCTTTTTTTGCAAACATACTAAACTAAGCTGGGAAAGCACTTCTTATCCACAGCGCCCAATTCGACCCATATTTTACTCTCAATGACGCATAATACATCCCCCTATTATCCACCAAACATTCCACATAAAAACGAGTTGTGCGACATATTTTTCAATAATTTTTCTCAATTAAGAAATTTTGTTGAAGAATTTAAAAAAGGAATGAAATTTTTATTTTTTATCTTAATGAGGGGGATAAGCGGATATTTTTTGCTCCATACTTCCGCAAAAAATGATTATTTAAATTTAAATAGATTTTAAAAGAGAAATTGCTATATTATACTTGTAAGACTTTTTATTGAAATATTAAAACACTATGCAAAAACCATATTACGAAAAACATAACTTTACACTATATCAAGCTGACAGCTTGGATCTTTTAGCTCAAATCCCAGAAAACTCTGTGGATATGATTTTTGCTGATCCTCCTTATTTTCTTTCAAGTGGAAGTTTTACTTGCCAAAATGGAAAAATGGTAAGTGTAAAAAAAGGTGATTGGGATTTAACAAATGGTACAAAGAAAAATTTTGAATTTCATCTTGCTTGGATTGAAGCTTGTAAAAGAATTTTAAAACCAAATGGAACAATTTGGATTTCAGGAACATATCATTCTATTTATCAATGTGGATTTGCTTTACAGATAAATAAATTTCATATTTTAAATGATATTGCATGGCTAAAGCCAAATGCTTCACCAAATTTAAGTTGTCGTTTTTTTACTGCAAGTCATGAAACTTTGATTTGGGCAAGAAAAGATAAAAAAGCAAAACATACTTTCAATTATAAAACTATGGTAAATTGGGAGAATAATTATACTAAAGAAATTAAATGTAATTATTGTGGAAAAAAAGATAGATATGAAGTTATGCACGAGAAAGGAAAACAGATGAGAAGTGTATGGTCTATTTTAACTCCAAGTAAAATTGAAAAAACTTTTGGAAAACATCCTACTCAAAAATCAATAGAATTATTAAAAAGGATTGTTTTGGCTAGTACAAATAAAGGAGATATAATTCTAGATCCATTTACGGGAAGTTCTACAACAGGTCTTGCCTCTTATTTATTTGGTAGAAAATTTATTGGGATAGATCTTGAGAAAGAATATCTTGATTTGTCTATTAAAAGATTTGAAGAATTGGACAAAAACTTAAAAAATAAATTTAATTCTAAAAAATAAACTATGAAAAATATTACATTTTATAAATCAGTATTAAATTTAGAATTAGAAGATCAAGTTTTTGATTTTTTGATTTCTAATTTAAAACCAAGCAATACTATTTGGTCATATTTTGTGAACTGGGAAAAAGTTTTAAAAAACACAAAACAGATTGAACTTGCTTTAAATGCTCTAAACTATTTGATTGGAAAAGAAAATTTTGATGATGAATTTAGATTTTTGATAAAAGAAAATCCAAGCATTGCAAAAGTCCTTCCTGCTTTAGTTGTAAGAGACGGAAGCAATAAAAAGAATTTTAAAATTTTAGTTGATTATCAAAACAAAAAACTTGTTTATGAAAATTTTGATTTCTCTAAGAAAGAAATTAACGATGAAGATATTGAAAAATATTTACATTTTGTAAAAGAAACAGGTTTGAAATCTTTGATTGTAAATAAAAGGTTGAAAAATTTAGTTGATTATATGATCGGAGTTGAAGCTGGTTTAGACAGTAATGCAAGAAAAAATCGTGGTGGTCATGCAATGGAAAATATTGTGGAAGTTTTTATCAAGGATGTTTGTGAAAAATGTAATTACAAGTATTTGAAAGAAGCTAATTCTGAAAAAATCAAAAAAGAATTAGGCTATGATGTTCCATTTGATAAATCTTCAAGAAGATATGATTTTGTTATAGATAACGGAAAAGAGCTTTTTATTATTGAGACAAATTTTTATGGTGGAGGTGGATCAAAACTAAAATCTACAGCAGGAGAATACAGAAATTTATTTGATGTTTTGAACGGACAATATAAATTTTTCTGGATAACAGACGGTTTTGGTTGGCAAAAAACACAAAAACCTTTAAGAGAAACTTTTGATCATAATAATTATATTTTTAATTTAGCGATGCTTGAAAAAGGTGTTTTGGAATTTTTAACAAAATAAAAATATGGATAATTATTCAAAATTTGATGACATAAATGCTGTTTTAAAAAAAGCAAAAACAAGTTTAGATTTGATTGAAAAGAAATATAATGAATCTTTACATGATCAAGAAATTTCAGCAGAGCTTTTGGTTGAAATAAAGGATTATTTAGGAAATTTAAGATCAGCTTTAGACTATTTAAGAAGTAAAGTATCAAAATATAATTTTCCTATATGTAAGAATGAAAAAAGAATTTGAAAATGCTACTACCGATTTAAATGATGATTTAAAAGTTGTAATAAAAAAATGGCAACCTTTTCAAAACAATCAATGGATTGAGTGGTTTAATACTTTAAATAACAAATCAAAACACATAACCTTAATTCCACAAAAAAGGAAGGAAGATGTAAGAGTTACGGTTTCATCTCCTAACAATGGTGATTCTGTTAGTTGGGGATCTGGAGTAACTTTTGGTGGCGGAGTTAGTGTTATGGGAGTTCCAATTGATCCACAAACTCAAATGCCTGTATCAAATAATCTTGTCAAAACAGAAAAAACAATATGGGTTAGTTTTGAATTTGAACATAAAAATTTACCAAATAGAATATCATCTCTACCTTTTTTAAAAAAATGTTTTGAGAAAATAATAAATATGATTACTGAAATTGAAGTTTTGATAAAACAACAATAAGGTGTTTTTCTTTTTCCAATTCACCCCTAACCCCTCTTGGAAAAAGAAAAACGAAAAAATAAAAATTCCAATAAGATAATAAAATTCTTTAACAAAATAATAAGGAATGAAAAAATATTGAAAAATACGCTTCGGGGTCGTTGCACTTGATTTTCTTCCGTTATCACTACAGAAAATCACCCTCGCACAACACAGTATATCTGGCTCGCTCGTGCCCTCGCTCGACCCATGTTTGCCAAAAACTCATTGATTTTTAAAGGAATTTTGGCAAACATCAGATATACTAAACGTTAGGTGCCATTATTCATTCATTATGAAGAAGTATTACGTCTACGTTTACATTGATCCTCGCAATCTCGAGGAGTTTTACTACGGAAAGGGAAAGGGCAATCGCAAGAAAGCTCACCTCAACGACAGTAGTGATTCAGAAAAAGCCAGAATAATCAGAGCAATCCAAGAGGAAGGTCTTGAACCAATTATCAGAGTAATCGCAAAAGGCCTGACTGAAAGAGAAGCATTTTTAATTGAAAAAACATTAATTTGGAAACTAGGCAAAAATTTAACAAACATCTCGTCAGGCCATTTTGCTGATAAGTTCAGACCTCACAACACATTGCATTTAAACCTTAATTGTTTCGATTTTGAGAACGGAATTTTCTATGTAAATGTCGGCGAAGGCGAAACAAGATGCTGGGAAGATTGCAAAAATTTTGGCTTTTTATCTGCTGGACAAGCACCAAAGTGGAGCGAACCATTACGCACGCTTAATCCAGGTGACATTGTAGTCGCCTATTTGAAATCAAAGGGCTATGTAGGAATTGGCAGGGTTACTGAAAAAGCAAAGCGTGCTCATGATTTTAAATACAAAGGGAAATCGTTAAAAAACCAAAATTTAAAACAATCTGGCATTTTCAAAAACGCCGACAACAAAAATTCCGAATAGCTTGTGAAAGTTAAGTGGATAAAAAGGGTTCCTGCGAATCAAGCTAAGTGGAAATCAAACTCAGGACTTTATACATCTCGACTAATCAAGGCTTCACTCGAAAAACAAATCAAAACGCTCAAGTTTCTTGAGGAAGAATTTGGGGTGAGCTTTCCTGAATTGATGAATGAATAATGGCGCCTAACAGCGTGTATGCGGTTCATTTGCCCCACTTCGTTGCGCGCATTCACTCATGTTTGATGGGGCTACCGCTTCGCGATATTATGCAGCCAGCAAACATCGCATACGCAGGAACGTTATCGGAAATAATAAAAAACATTTAATTATAGTTTTCAAAATAATTTATCAATCTAACAAAAAAATAATATGACAATGTTAATCGCAACATTTGTAATAGCAATTTCTTTCATTGTATTTTTTTATCTATTCGCCAATATTTTTGTTCCGCTGGTATTTGATGTTCCAGCAACAATAAAACTTGGAAGAAAAAAAATTATTAAGCAGCGATCAGTATTAAAAAAATACATCATAACTATTACAGTTGCAGCAATTATCGCATCTCTTATTTTAGGTCTTTCATATTATTTTTTTGTTGTTTATTCGTTTGGTTTTTCCATAAGTCTATTTATTGGAGCTGGTTTGGCGTTATTATTGTCTTTGTGGAAAATGGTTTGGTTATTTTCCCGCTATTCGGATAACTATCTAAAATGGTTGGATTTTTACAGAAAAGACAATTCCGCATTCTTGAATACACCCGATATGAACATCATCGATGAGGCACTGGGTGGCAAACCAGGAGAACTGGAAAAACAAATGAATAAAACGATTGATAAGATGTTTAATAATGAATAAATTATTTTGAATAAAAATGTTTTTCATTACATCCGATAACACGGCATATACGGCCACGCTCCCGATGGTCGCTTCACTCATGTTTGATGGGGCTACCGCTTCGCGATATTATACAGCCAGCAAACATCGCATAGATGCGAACGTTAGGCGAAATTTATTTTTGGCCATAATAATAAAAATTCAACAATATGATTATCGTTCACATTTTAATATCAATAGTATTTTACTTCGTCTTAATGTGGTTAAGCGTAAATCTGTTAGGGCTGCTTGTGAGAGGATTTTTTACAAATCCAGAACTTGATAAAATAGAAGCTGAAACTAAGCACGATTTTATCAAACAAGAAATTGAAAAATCCAAACGTGCTGATAAATGGCTGAATCTCATCGCGTTTTTGGGCATCATTGGTTATATTTATGCCACATTTCACTTCTGGAATATAGGAGTTACTTGTATTGCGTTAATATTAATGTTTGCAAGACTTCCAGATTTATTATGGGAAATAAAAACAGGGCAGCAACTTAACCGCGTTGCCTCAGCTTTATCTATGCCCAAAAACACTTTGTATTACATTACTTCCTTTTTAACATTCGCAGCCCTACCAGCTTTATATTATATTCTATACCACTTTTAAAAAGTTAAATTGATAATGGGCCAAAAACGAATATCGCCTAACACGGCATAGCTAGTTCGCGAGCTAAAAAAATCATTCCCTTACAACCATCATATGAAAAAATACCTTTACATCGGAGTCGGCATAATTTCATTTTTGTGGATTTCACTGCTTGTAATAAACTCAAGAATTTTGCTTAGTGAAGTAAGGTAGAGCCTGGCGAATACTAGTATGTTGAGGGCTGGGATAATGTTGGTGACGCAAGTCAGACGTCTCTTGTTTGCACTTATTTTAATGGTCGCAAAATCCTCAAGAATGTACTTTGGTATTCACTAAACAATATACTTGGTAGAGATAGTTGCCCATTCATAGATCGGGAATGATTTTATTTCTTAACGCTCGCTCACCCAAATTTAGTAGCGGTAGGTCGCTTCGCTTCAAATTATACCGCCACCAAATTTCAGTTATTCATGGATGTCTTAGCGAAATCGCTCCGCTCCTTCGCTACAATGAATAGCTTTACACGTCGGCTACTCTTATGAAAATGACGTAATTGACGTGACGGATTCTATGCTCCAAGATATGGGGTACCTATGGCATCTCTTTCTCAAACATATCGACCAAAACAATTTAAAGACGTGACAGGTCAGTCGCATGTCACGGAGACATTGCGTAAAGAAGTGGCTACCGGCATTTTGGGCCACGCTTTTTTATTTTCAGGCCCACGCGGTGTCGGAAAGACGACGACCGCGCGTATTTTAGCGAAGGCATTAAATTGCGAAAAACCAAATGAAGGCGAACCGTGTAATACGTGTGCGAGTTGTGTGCGGGCGAATGAAGGTCGCGCGATGGATTTGATCGAGCTTGATGCCGCGACCCATACGCAGGTAGATAAAATCCGCGAGGGGATTGTGGATCACGCACGTTTTGCACCTGTTGATGGAAAGAGAAAAATTTATGTCATTGATGAAGCGCATATGCTTTCCAGTTCTTCTTGGAATGCCCTTCTCAAAACCTTAGAAGAACCGCCGGACTATGCTTTTTTCATATTCGCGACTACGGAATGGCATAAGGTGCCAACAACGATCGTTTCTCGCTGTCAGTGCTTTGATTTTTTTCGCATAGAAAAAGAGGCATTGGAAGCGCGTATTAATTATATTGCGAAGCAAGAAGGATGGACGCTGGAGAACGAAGTCATGAAATTACTGACATCGCGCGCCGACGGCTGTGCGCGTGACGCGGAAACATTGCTTGGACAGCTCGGGGCTTTAGGCGAAGCGCATATCACAAAAGAGATTGCGGAATTAGTGATTCCTCGAAGTCATATTCCTGATGCCGCTTCTTTGGTGGCTTGTTGGGCAGATCGAGATCAGACAAAGAGTTTTGCGAAATTGCATGAATTATTCGATGCCGGATTTTCCATGGAATCGTATGTAGACGATTTGCTCTATATTTTTCGTATGTTGCTCGCCGCTTCCGCGACGCCCGATATACAAGCGACGTGGGAGAAAGGTCCAGAAGAGGAGCGCTGTTTAGTGCCATTAATCGGCCGATTTGAACCATCAGAAATTCATGACATCGCGCTCATGCTGTTCGACCGAAGAAAAGATATGAAGTCCGGCGTGGATCCGCTATTTGCCATGGAGCTTGCAACAACCTTGGTAGCACATGGATTATTGAAACATGGGACGACCGGCTCAAATCAGCAAACGCCAAAATCGCCACCAGTTCATTCTAAGCCGAACACCCCGACACCGGCATCTTCAACGTCACCAGCAAAAAAACCTGCTCCAGCACCGGCACAGAAATCACCTGAACCAGAACCGGCTCCTCCTGCCGAGATGTCTGTACCAAATGAGAGCGTGAACGTACCGGGGAATGTCGATCTTGCAGAGGTGAAGAAATATTGGCGTAAGATTGTTGATCAAGTGAGCGAGCGAAATCCCTCTTTGCGTTTTATTCTGCAGATTACAAAACCGGAGTCCGTGCAAGTAGAAACCTTGTTTTTGGCTTTTCAATATCCATTTCATCGCGACAAGATTATTAAAACAACGAATATCAAGCAGATGGTTGAAGGCATTATCGAGGGGCTTGTTGGAGAACGGTTATTAATTGAAGGGGTCGTGCCATCCGAAAAAGCTGATCAGCCGGAAGTGAAAAAAGATATGGTAGATAATATTTTGGAGGCGTTCGGAGGGAGTGTTGTGGAAACCTAACTATGCATTATGAACCGAGAAAAATAGAGGTACTCCCATTTACTGAATCCTTTTGATCTATTCTGTGTTATTCTCATATCACGTTTCGCTCTCGCATAAAGAATAAACCTTGGTTGTATTTCATGATTAAACGGTCGGCGTAACGCGTATCTTTTATGTATACTTTGGAAACAATTTTCCGCCCTTTGAGGAAATTATATGATTGGACGGTGGAAAAAGCTGAGCATCCTAAAGCGATCTATTGGTTAGCTTTTTTTGCCTTTTTAGAAAGTTCCATTTTTCCTGTTCCGCCGGATGTGCTTTTGATCGCAATGACATTTGCGAAACGTAAGCGAGCGTTTCGATACGCGACCGTGACTCTCGTCTTTTCTTTACTTGGCGCGCTCATGGGGTATGCGATCGGCTTTGGTCTCTATGAGAGCATAGGGAAAATCATTATTCATACGTATGGATTGGAATCATTAGTAAAAATGATTGGAGGACGGTACGAAGCAAATGCGGTAATCACGGTCTTCTCCGCCGCCTTTACACCAATTCCTTATAAGCTCATTACGATCTCGGCTGGATTATTCAAAATAAGGTTCATTCCATTTATGATCGCCTCATTCTTTGGTCGTGGCTTACGTTTCTTTGCTGTCGCAACGGTGCTGTACTTTACAGGGGCCAAAGCGAAGCCCTTTATTGAAAAATATTTTGAATGGGTGACAGTGGCATTTACGTTTCTGCTCATTCTTGGTTTTTTTGGCTTGCGATATCTCTAATGGGTCGTTCGACAAGAGGAAGGACTCCTTGGTTTACGAGAGGGGGATTTCTGTTTACAGTCTGTATGTATGAAGCTCAATTCTAAAGGGGTGCAGGGAACGCCTGTTTTTACGGAAAATGGGATGTCTGTAGGAAAAGTTGCGAGTTTTGATTTTAGCGCCGATACGGGCAAACTTACTGAACTTAAGGTGAGTCATGGAGGGTTTTTGTCAGGGTTATTATCTGATGAGTTACTTGTTCCATGGACGTCCATTAGAGAAATGTCAAAGGAACGTATCATTATTTCAGATGCGGCGATTCCGGTTGAAGCGAGAGCCCTTGCGCAGCGGGGCGTAGCGCATCCGGAAGCTCTCCTAAAAGAACACGAGGCATGAATGAAATAGATGGTGGTCTCTTGCGTACGCTCGCATTTCGCGCGGCGGAAGGATATCCGCCTTCATTTTATGAATGGATCACTCAGGCGGAAGTACATCGGGGCATCGGCTTACAAGAAGTTGAAGCAGCCGCGAAAGCATTAATCCGCGAGGGAAAAGTAAAAGAATCGCGCGGAAGAGTTGTGCTTCCCGGCTGTCAAAAAGATATTGCCGAGCATGAACAGCGTCGGGCGTTATTTCATGCAAAAATGAGGAAGGCAAAAAAGGTCGCGAAGTGGCTTGCCTCACAAACGAGTGTGAGATTCATCGCTCTATGTAATACGACGGCGCTCGCGCATGCGAGAGAAGATTCTGATTTGGATTTTTTTGTGATTACCTCGGCCGGCACTATTTGGCAGACAAGACTCATATCGGCCGCGCCATATAAACTCCTAGGCAAGCGACCAGGGGCGCGCGAATCGGATGCTGATGCAGTTTGCCTTTCCTTTTTTATTGATGAAACCATGCTTTCCTTGGAGGGGTTGCAACTGACCAAATATGCTCGTAAACAAGATCCGTATCTTCGATACTGGTTTTTGTCATTACTTCCTCTTTACGATGACGGAATAGCGCGGACCTTCTGGAAAGAAAATGCATGGGTCACGGAAACGCATGGTTTGGCGACAGAATGGATCGCGCATCCGGATTTTAAGGTGCGTAGCATGAGAGCGCGTCTACCATCTTTTCGTTTCATGGAACATGTGGCGAAGCGTATGCAGAGCCGAGCGTTTCCAAAAACGATGCTAGACGCGGCAAATCAAGATACGAGCGTCGTGATCAACGATCATATATTAAAGTTTCACACCGTGGATAGACGAGCATCCTTTCGAGATACGTATGAAAGCATTTGTCAGACAATACATATTTCACCTTAAACGCTGGACCTATAGCGACTGGTTATGGCGACTCGCCATCCTTTCTTTGCCGTGGCAAACAAGACTATTTTTTGAAGGGCCGTCACTCGCGGGCTATCCATGGGAACAAGGGCGAATTTCCGTCTATGCTTCCATGTGTTTGATGCTGACCTATAGCCTCTTTGTCGTCTTCAAAAAACATAAACGTTCTCTCATTAAGCTTCGACCGGAAATGTTTATCGGATTTCTCTTGCTTCTTGTAGTGAGCCTGCTCACAATGAATACGCGCGCGACATTCATGTGGATTCTGCAGGTCATCGTCATTGTCGTCTTTTTTATGAGTCTCGCGAGAGATTATCTTGTGCGCAAGGACACACTTATTACTTGGTTTTGTCTTTCCATGATTCCACATGCACTTCTAGGCATTGCGCAGTTCTTAGATCAAAGAGTTATTGCTTCAACCTTTTTAGGAATAGCCGAACAGTTGCCTAAAACATTGGGTGTATCCGTGATCGAAACCGGAGGCGAGCGCGTTTTACGTGCTTATGGAGGGTTCCCTCATCCGAATATCTTTGGCGGTTGGTTGGCTTTTAGTACGGCCGGCGCTCTTTTTTGTGGACTGAAAAAGAAGGGTGTCTCTTTTTATACATGGATGATAGGCGTCATGCTATTCACTACGGCGCTGTTCCTTTCCTTTTCACGAAGCGCGTGGCTCGCAGCGATATGGCTCGTGGGGATCATTGCGGGAGGATTGTTTTTTAAAGGAGGCAATGCAGAATTAAAGCACCGAGTGGTTCAAGCGATCTCAGCGATGGTGATTTGTACAGCTCTTTTAGGCATCTGGCAGTCGCCATTGCTCACGACGCGCACGCATATTGGGGCGCGTCTTGAAGCGAAGTCATTTGAGGAGCGCGGATTCGCGATGCAGCTTGCCGAGAAAACGATAGCGAAGCATTGGCTGGTTGGGACAGGGGAGGGCGCATATCTCTATGCGCTTGTCACAACGCATATTTGGGATGCGAGTTATCCTGGTCCGCCTATTCCTCCACATAATGCGTTTGTACTTCTTTTTGCTGAATTAGGAGCGCTTGGGACTGCCGGACTCCTTTTGCTTGGCATTGGGATTATGAAACAAATAACAAAGAGGCGAGATTGGATGCATGGGCGTTCATTAATCTTTTTCGTTCCGATAGGGCTACTGGGGATATTTGATTATTACCTTTGGTCGTTTTGGTCGGGACAGATATTATGCGCTATCGTTATCATGGGTTGGGCGTTGACCCTTGACAAACACGAGTAGTGCTGTAGGCTCCACCCTCTGTTCCTTTTACCTTTAAGGAGGTCTCTTGGCTAAAGCGCGCACGCGAGAAATACGTAAGAAGTTTCCGGCGAATGAGCCGAAGGAGAAGGGTGTTCAAGAACAGCTTCGTTGGCTTCAAAGTCAACAGCAGCTATATGACGCCGTGCTCTACCATATGGTGGATGCGGTGATCGTTACCGATCATCGTGGACGAGTGACGCTCGCGAACCATGCTGCCGAAGGGCTGCTTGGACGGCACCTGAAAGAGCTTGTCTCATTACATATTCTTGATTGTTTTCGAGATGAAGACGGGACATCGGTGAGCTGGATCGGTAAACGAATCAATCAGCACGAGAGGCTGAAGGACAAACGGCAACTGGCCATTCGTCCGGATGGCTCGACGGCCCCGGTGCTCCTCTCGCTCGTTCCCATATTGATAGATGGGGTTCTCGTGCGAGTGATCGGCATCATGCGCGATCAGACTGAGGTGGAGCGACAGAACCGCAAACTCGTAATCGCAAACGAGAAACTGGAAAAAGCGAATAACAAGCTCGAAGAGATTGCTCGCACAGATGAGATGACAGGATTGTTAAATCGTCGTGCCTTCCTTGAGCGATTGCATGAGTATATCGCTCTCGCGAGACGACATCGCGAAGCGCTCGCTCTCATCTATATCGATCCAAATCGGTTCAAGCCGGTGAACGATACCTATGGACATAAGCAAGGGGACAAAGTTATTCGCGAAGTTGCGTATCGATTTCGTCGGGTTCTGTATCCGACGGATGTGATCACTCGCTATGGCGGCGATGAATTCATCGCGATGCTCCCTCGGACAAATAGCGGACAGATTATTACGCCGTTGGAGAAGATTCGGCGTGAACTCTGCTTCAGTATTGACCTCAAGCATCCAAAAACCGGATTGAAAAATGGAGTGCAGATTACCGTTGCCATCGGAGGCGCGGTGCGTCGAGGCTCGAGGATTCCTCCGGCAGAGGATTTCATTGAAAAAGCCGAGCAGGCTATGTATTGCTCGAAAAAGAAAGAGAGTTCGTACGAAACGGACTTAGAGGACTGAATCTGGGCCCTCAGCAAACAACTGCTGAGGGTCTTGACATAAGCACCTCATTTTTGGCATTATGAGCTCCACAGACGGTTAGCATTCTACTCATGAGAGTGCTAACTGCAACTTTTTTCCTAATACATAAAACAAGAAAATAGCTATGAACTTACGTCCACTCTCCGATCGCGTTATCGTGCGAGCGAGTTCAAAAGAAGAGAAAACTGCCTCCGGGATTATCTTGCCCGATACGGTTGACAAGGAGCGCCCTGAACAGGGAGAAGTGATTTCTATCGGTCCAGGAAAGCTGAATGAGAACGGAACACGTATTCCGATGGACTTGAACGTTGGCGACACGGTCGTCTTTAAAAAGTATGCTCCAGATGAAGTCAAAATTGACGGCAATGAATATCTTGTCTTGTCCGAATCTGACATCATGGCAGTCATTGAAAACTAACTATTAACTTCCCTGAATTGATATGGCAAAAAATATTATATTTGATAATGAAGCGCGCGCGGCATTAAAGCGTGGCGTTGATAAATTGGCGAACGCTGTCAAAGTGACGCTTGGTCCAAAAGGACGCAATGTCGTGATTGAGCAAAGCTTTGGTTCACCGACGATTACAAAAGACGGTGTCACGGTTGCAAAAGAAGTGGAGCTTGAGGACAAAATGGAAAACATTGGAGCGGAACTCGTCAAAGAAGTCGCTTCAAAAACAGCGGAGGTCGCTGGTGATGGAACAACAACGGCAACCGTCCTCGCCCAGGCGATGATTACGGAAGGACTTAAGAACATTACCGCTGGAGCCAATCCATTGTCTGTAAAACGTGGCATGGAAAAGTCTCTTGAGGCTGTGGTGAAAGAATTACGTGAGCATGTTTCTCAGCCGGTGACCGGTGATATGATCGAACATGTTGCCTCTATTAGTGCGAATGATCGTGAAATCGGAAAGACCATCGCCGAGATGGTAAATGAAATGGGGAAAGAGGGTGTCATTACGGTTGAAGAAGGACAGTCATTTGGCATTGAAAAAGAGGTGGTAAAAGGAATGCGCATTGATAAAGGATATGCGTCTCCATATATGATTACGAATCAGGAACGCATGGAAGCAGAGTTTTCCGATGCACCCATTCTCGTGACAGATAAAAAGATTTCATCTGTACAGGAACTTGTTCCCATTCTTGAAAAAATCATGAAATCGGGAGCGAAGGAGCTTGTGATTATTGCGGATGATGTTGATGGAGAAGCGTTAACGACGCTTGTATTGAATAAATTACGCGGCGTCTTTAATGCGCTCTCCATCAAAGCGCCTGGCTTCGGGGACCGTCGAAAAGACATGTTACAGGATATCGCCATCATGACGGGTGCGACCTATGTGACAGAAGATGTTGGACGTACGCTTGATTCTGTTGAAATGCACGATCTTGGAAGCGCGCGTAAAGTGATAGCTACAAAAGATGCGACGACTATTGTTGATGGAAAAGGTGAGCAGGGAGCGGTTGAAGGACGCATTAATGCGATCAAACAACAGATGGAGCAGACCGATTCAAGTTTCGACAAAGACAAGCTTCAAGAACGCCTTGCAAAGCTTGCTGGTGGTGTCGGCGTCATCAAGGTTGGAGCGGCCACAGAAGTTGAAATGAAAGAAAAGAAACATCGTATTGAAGATGCGATTGCTGCCACAAAAGCAGCGGTGGAAGAAGGAATCGTGCCAGGAGGCGGCGTTGCGCTCATTCGCGCGCTCAAGATTCTCGATGTCGTTGATGTGGAAGGAGAAGAGAAGATCGGTGTATCGATTCTTCGTCGAGCCATGGAAGAACCCCTTCGTCATATTGCGACGAATGCCGGCAAGGATGGCGCAGTGATCGTTGAAGAAGTAAAAAAGAAAGCTGGCAATGAAGGTTATAATGCCGCGACTGAGGAATTTGTTGATATGGTCAAAAAAGGCATCATTGATCCCACGAAGGTCACGAGAAGCGCGCTTCAGAATGCTACTTCTATCGCGTCCCTCTTTCTGACAACGGAATGTGTTATCGCTGAACAGCCAAAGAAAGAAGAGCCGGGAATGCCGGGAGGTATGGGCGGTGGCATGCCAGGAATGATGGGAATGTAAGAGAAAAGAGAAAAACGGGCCTGTCAGCGGGCCTGTTTTGCTATAAAGCAAGCTTGCTAGACGAAAAACACGATTCATCATAGAATGTGGCCACTATGGAAAATACAAATGAACAACAACAGCAGAAGCCGCCTGAGGCAACGCCGGTCATGAGCTTTGACCAAAAGGACATTGATGACAATAAACTCATCGCCGCGCTTTCTTATCTCGGCCTTCTCTGTCTTATCCCTCTTCTCGCGAAGAAAGACTCGAAATTCGCGCAAGAAAATGGCAAGCAGGGTCTAGTGCTCTTGCTTGCATGGGTCGCCCTCATGGTTATAGGTATTGTGCCTATCCTTGGTTGGCTCATTGGCTTTTTTGGTTCAATTATCTTACTCATTATCAACTTGATTGCTTTGATCAAGACCTTAATGGGAGGATTCTGGGAAATTCCGGTGCTTGGAAAGTACCGACATCAGTTTAAGCTCTAAACGCAGAGTCAATAAAAACACCTTGTAACCACAGGGTGTTTTAGGTTTACACGAAGCAATGGATCATATGTTAGAATTGTGGCTATATGGAAAATCCTTTTGGATCGACGATTTCGCAAGAAAAATCGCCACAAGAACTCAGTGAAGCCCAACTGGAGCGGGAGTTGCGTTTGGAAGTGAAAAAAACGTTTGAGCACTTAGTTCGCTCATCCATTGGCGAAGGAAATGATGGAATTGTTGTGGGGTTTGATAGGGAAGCTCTGAATGGCTGGTGCGCAAAATTTCACAAGCTGGAATATCATGCGAATGAGTTTCAGCTCATGCAGAAAGCCTTTGCTCTCGGGAAGCAAGTCCCAAGGCCGTTCATGGAAATACCAGAAAAACATTTGTTTATTATGGAGAAGCTTCACGGAGAAACGCTTGAAGAACTATTTAAAAAACAAGTGAAATTTTCAAGCGAATTTATCGAAGAGCTCGAAGAGATTTCCGCAGATTTCTGTGAACAATTTACCCATGGGGATTTCTTCCCTCGCAATATTTTTGTTGAAAACCCTGAGATAGAAGAGGGGATATTGCTCTCCGGCACCCCAATTATTATTGATTTAGATCGCAGTAGCCTTGCTTCATCTGATGAATATCAAAAAGTACATGGGTGGTTTGGGGCACGTAGGGTCATGTCTTGACAGATAGCAAAAATCGTGGTTCGATGACACGTCTGCAGGAAAGGAGTTCTTTCATGGACGCAGAACAGGTTTTAACCGAAGCGCTTGCTTCCCTTACGTCTTACGCGATTGGGGAGGGAGAGCACGGTGTCGTGTTCCGCCTTCCTGAAAGTACCGATCTCTGTGGCAAGTATCACAAGCTTGGATATTCGCCACATGAGTATGCGATGCTGTCTAAGGCATACGAGTCCGGCTGTGCCGTGCCCGCGCCACAGTCAGAGTATCGGAGCCGTAAGACGTTTTTCATGGACTTGATCCACGGATCCAGTCTTGGGCAACTTCTGGCAGCGGGACATCGTTTTCAGGCAGATATTGTCCGTGCTTGCGTTGAGACCGTGACAGAGTTCAACCAGCAATTCACGCATGGCGACCTCTATCCGAGGAATGTCATGCTCGAAGGCTGGGAACTGAATAACGGAATCATCGTGGCTGGCGACCCGATTATCATTGATCTTTATATGGCGCGTCCTGTGCCCTCGCGGGAGTTTCTCCTTGTGCGCGAGTGGTTCAGAAACGTGATCGTGTCAGATCTCTAGAAGGCTCCACGCAACTCGCGTCGGAGCCTTCTTTGTTGTGAGTTTTTATAATTCTGCTAAGCTTCATCATATGTTTGATGAATTGAAGGAACGCCTTGAAATATTGCAAACCAAGATCCAAGAAGCTTGGGAGGTTTTAGCATTGGATACGGTTGAAAAAGAAATCCTCGCTTTAGAAGCAACGAGCAGCTCGCCTGATTTCTGGAAAGATCAGGAGCGAGCCAAGCGCGAGTCACAGAAACTCTCAGATTTAAAAAAGGAATTCGATGCATGGAAACTGATTCGTCACGAAGTCGATGGCTTATTGGATTTAATAACTGAGTCAGATAAAGAGCAGGATCAGAGCTTGGTAGAGGAAATTAAAACCCAAACCGAGACACTCGAGAAACAATATATAGATCTCGAATTCTCGTTACTCTTTCATGGTGACCATGATGCAAACAATGCTATTCTTTCCATTCATGCCGGCGCGGGTGGAACGGACGCGCAAGACTGGGCGGAGATGTTGATGCGTATGTTTATGCGATACGCGGAACAAAAAGGCTGGAAAGTGCGTTTGCTTGATGAGTCACGTGGCGGAGAAGCGGGGATCAAATCCGCAACCCTTGAGGTCGAGGGGCGATATGCTTATGGCTATTTGAAAAGCGAGCACGGCGTCCACCGACTTGTGAGGCAGTCGCCATTTAATGCGGATGCGTTGAGACAAACCTCGTTTGCGCTCGTGGAAGTTATCCCGGAAATTGATGATGAAGTAAATGTCGAAATCGATCCAAAAGATCTTCGTATAGATACGTTTATGTCCGGTGGCAAAGGCGGGCAGTCTGTGAATACCACCTATTCTGCGGTACGTATCGTGCATGAGCCAACCGGTATTACCGTCTCATGTCAGAATGAGCGTTCGCAGACACAGAATAAGGAAACGGCGATGAAGATTTTAAAATCGAAATTACTGAAATTACGTGAAGAAGAAGTACAGAAAGAAAAGCAGCAATTGCGTGGAGAATATCAAAGTGCCGAATGGGGGAATCAAATCCGCTCATACGTACTCCATCCCTATAAGATGGTCAAGGATCATCGCACGAATGTTGAGACGGCTGATACGGAAGCGGTTTTAGGTGGTGATCTTGATCAGTTTGTGGAGGGATATCTTCGTTGGAAGGCAAAATCACGTGACATGAAAGCGGAACTGAATGAAGATAACTAGAAGTTATCTTCTATGTGCGTAACGTTCGCAAGTTCATTATTCAATTGATATTGGCCCACGGAGATAATGTCATCTCCGAATTTGTAGTCTGAGAAAAATGCCTCAGATAGATCATGTACTTTTGTATTCCAGTCCGTTCCATAAAGCTTCGCTGCTACGCTTTCAGAAGCAATCCATCGGAGAATGCCACCACGTGAAACGGTATACACTTTCGGAACGCTTGGGAATTTGACTAGTCGAATTCCCGGGCGATACGTTACATTTTTCCCGAGTGGAATGGCGGCTAATTCAGACGGAGTAACGAGTTTTATATTCGAAAAATCTTTAAACCATGTGAAGTAAATACGTGAGTTTGGAAACGCATGACGCTTACAGTCGGGTCCATAATAATAAACAGATGAATCCGCTTGTGTTTCTAGGTTTCCATCATCAACAAGCTTTATGAGCTGACCGTAACCGAAGAGGGGGCAGACAGGTTTGGTAAACTGGAATGCGGTTTGAGATGAGATGGTATGATTTTCAACGAATGCAGCAATCCATGATGGGCCGATCTTGGATGATCTGATCGTGAAGCGCGTGACACCCAGGGAGTCAGAAGTCGCAATAAAGGGCTCTACAATAACGGAGCCCACGGGCGTAACATGGGGCGTCACTACTTTACCTGAAAGGGGCATCCCCTGATCATTTCGGACAATAACTGTTACGATCGCTGTTTGAACGCCATCCGCTGGCACTTCAGTACGATTAACGCTTAGCATCGAAGTTAGAATATCCGGCTCGGTAGACTGAGCATGGCTTACTTGAGTAAAAAACAAGAAGAAGAGCGGTAGGAAAGAGAGATATAGTAAGCGTTTCATATGCTTTTAGTATAGCAGTAATATTCTTGTGGTAAAGTAATTTTATGAAACCGAAAGAGATTAAGGAGGTTTTAGCGAAGCTGGGCGCACGAACAAATAAGTCGCTCGGTCAGCATTTTTTGATTGATGACAAGGTCCTCGCGGATATTGTCCGAGTGGCCGACATTAAGAAAGGAGAGACGGTACTCGAGATCGGTCCGGGTCTCGGTGTTTTAACAAAAGAACTTATGGCTATGGGCGCAAAAGTGATAGCTATTGAGAGAGATAGAAAATTTGCGGAATATCTGCAGGCGTCAGAAAGCAAAAAGCTCACCATGGTTCAGGGTGATGCGGCTAAGCTTCATTGGGATGAGTTCGTGCCAAAAAAATGGAAGCTCGTTGCAAATTTGCCATATGCGATTACATCGCTCGTGATTAGAAAAGCGCTCACAGCGACATACCCTCCTAGGAAAGTTATTGTCCTCATTCAGAGAGAAGTCGCGGAGCGTGCCATAGCAAAAAATGGAAAACAGTCCCTTCTCTCCTTAATGGTTGCTCTCCATGCTGAATCGGCTTCTGTGGTGCGCCAAGTATGGAAGGGGGCCTTTTTCCCACCGCCAAAAGTCGAATCGGCAGTTCTGGAGATTGTTCCACTCTCGCAAAAAGAAAAGGAAAAGAAATGGGGGATTGATCCAGAAGAAGTGATGAAACTCGCAAAGCTTGGCTTTGCGCATCCACGTAAAAAGCTCCTATCAAATCTTAAGCTCATTTCGCCTGAAATGAAGGATATTTTTACCAAGTTAGACCTTTCTCCTGACATTCGCGCCGAGGATATGAAGCCTGCTAATTGGGTAAAGATCACCCTATTGACAGCCCATTAAACTTTCACTACACTATGGCAGCATTGTGGAAGGGACTTTTCCACAGCACGAATCTTTGACAACAGAAGAGTGATTGATAAACCAACGTCTATCCACCGGTTACTTCGGTAATCTGGTGGACCCACCACCGTCCACAAGAACGGTGTGTGGATACTTGATTCTCTTAGTCCTGCCAGGGACTTTGAGGATATTTATGAGAGTTTGATCCTGGCTCAGGATGAACGCTGGCGGCGTGTCTAAGGCATGCAAGTCGAACGAGATTTTTTTTGTAGCAATACAGAGAACAGTTTAGTGGCAAACGGGAGAGGAACACATTGGCAATCTGCCTTTGAGACGGGGATAACCTCGGGAAACCGAAGCTAATACCACGATGGTCATGGGGGGACGCAAGTCATTCCCATGTAACGGGTGCGGTTCTGCCGTGCCGCTCAAAGAGGAGCCTATGTCCTATCAGCTTGTTGGTGAGGTAAAAGCTCACCAAGGCAACGACGGGTAGCGGGTGTGAGAGCACGATCCGCCTCACTGGGACTGAGACACTGCCCAGACACCTACGGGTGGCTGCAGTCAAGAATCTTCCCCAATGGACGAAAGTCTGAGGGAGCGACGCCGCGTGCAGGATGAAGGCCTTCGGGTCGTAAACTGCTTTTATCAGGGACGAACGATGACGGTACCTGAAGAATAAGAGGTTGCTAACTCTGTGCCAGCAGCAGCGGTAATACAGAGACCTCGAGCGTTATCCGGATTTATTGGGCGTAAAGGGTCCGCAGGCGGCTTTGCGCGTCGTCGGTTAAATCTAAAGGCTTAACCTTTAGACCGCCGATGATACGGCAAGGCTAGAGCATGGGAGAGGTAAGCGGAATTACCGGTGTAGTGGTAAAATACGTTAATATCGGTAGGAACACCAAATGCGAAGGCAGCTTACTGGAACATTGCTGACGCTCAGGGACGAAAGCGTGGGGAGCGAAAGGGATTAGATACCCCTGTAGTCCACGCCGTAAACGATGGATGCTAGATATTGGGAGTTTCGACCCTCCCAGTGTCGTTGAAAATAGCTAACGCATTAAGCATCCCGCCTGGGGAGTACGGCCGCAAGGCTAAAACTCAAAGGAATAGACGGGGACCCGCACAAGCGGAGGAGCATGTGGTTTAATTCGATGATAAGCGAGGAACCTCACCTAGGTTTGACATACAGCTGCAAGCTCTAAGAAACTAGAGCCGCCTTCGAGGGTGCTGTACAGGTGCTGCATGGTTGCCGTCAGCTCGTGTCGTGAGATGTACCGTTAAGTCGGGTAACGAGCGCAACCCACGTCCCGTGTTGTAATTTTCACGGGAGACTGCCTCGGATAACGGGGAGGAAGGAGTGGATGACGTCAAATCAGCATGGCTCTTACACCTAGGGCTACACACGTGCTACAATGGCCATGACAATGGGTCGCCAAGCCGCAAGGCGGAGCTAATCCCACCAAACATGGCCCCAGTTCGGATTGAAGGCTGAAATTCGCCTTCATGAAGTTGGATTCGCTAGTAAACGCGTATCAGCCACGGCGCGTTGAATACGTTCTCGGGTCTTGTACTCACCGCCCGTCACGTCAAGAGAGTCGGAAACACCCGAAGGTCCCGATGAGGGAACGAAGGTGGAGTCGATGATAGGGACGAAGTCGTAACAAGGCATCCGTAGCGGAAGCTGTGGATGGATCACCTCCTTTCTAGGGAGTATTATTCTTGGCAACAAGAATCATGAAACTAGGTCGGCCTCCAGCATTTGCTGGGGCAGAAGCGTTCAAACGGTTGATGGAACCCTCGAAGGGCCGTCAATACGTGAAAGCTTTCACACGAGGCGCTGGCTTTATCAATCACTTTTCTGCAGTCAAAATAAAAAAGACGCCTAAGGGCGTTTTTTTTATTTTATAATAAGCTTCTCCCTTAGTAATGTAGGTGGGTTGACAAAGGAGATGAAAAAGGCTATTCTGCTGTGTCATTGAAGGCCATAACAAAGGGGGTTTTATGACGACACCGGATGCTTGTTTGATTGTCATCGATAACGATAGTCTCGTGAAACGAGCTCATCATAGAGGACTGTCGGGAATCTTGCGCGCCCTCGGACATGGCGCTACTCCCATCCTGACCGCGGAGAGTGGGGCCGACGCGCTCGAGCTCGTAGCGCGTGAAGATCAGAAGCTCGGAGGGAAGACCCAGTACTTTCTCCTTACGGATGGTGATATGCCGGGCATGAACGGCCCGGACGTCATTCGCCGTCTCGATGGACTGCTTCAGCACAGATTGCTGATGAGAACCATCTGCAGCGCGAACTCGGAGTATGAGAAACAAGCAGAGCAGCTCACCGCGTTCTTTCTGCTGAAGCCATGCGATATGGGGGAGCTCAAATCGCTACTCAATATCTATTTCGCACAACTCGACTGAGTGAGGGCAAAAACCCGAATACCAGTCAACACAAGAGCCCCACTGCTTAAGGGGGCTCTTTTATATATAAAAACCACCCCGTTAAAGGGTGGTTTTTTCATGGTGCGCGCACGTGGATTCGAACCACGGACCTTCACAATGTCAATGTGACACTCTAACCAACTGAGCTATGCGCGCGAAGCGTGAGAGCGAAGAATAAACTCTACCTATCCGTGGCGTGATAGTAGCGAAACGCCGACTGATCGTCAATGAGCTTTACTTATAGGGGCGAAAATGCGGGAAGATCGGATCTATGGATTTCGCGGGAAAAATATTTTATGCTATAATGTCACTATCAAAAAATAAATCTACTTTAGCTCTTTGTTTATGCCAACCGCAAAACCAAAAAGAAAATCAACGACAAAAAAACGTACAACACGTTCCAGAAAGGCCGCCTCCTCACCAATTCCTTGTGGCCCCACAGGAACTTGTAGCCACGAGGGAGTTTGTGGACCTGATGGTTGCCACGTCCGTTATGTCGGTCCCGTCTCACATTTGCGTGATCATCATGCCATGCATGCCGCAAGAGGAAGTGAGCATATCTGGGCAGCTGCTGTAACAACTGGTCTCGCTTTGGTGCTCACTGGCGCTATCGCCTATACGAGCGTAGAAGCAAAACAGATCCAGCGCGATACGGCGATTGCAAGTCAGACAGCTTCTCAACAAGATATACAGCGCGTCATGCAAAGACTGGATAAGCTTGAAAGGTCCGAGGCAGATCTCGAGGTCATGATCAGAAATCAAGTCAATACACCTTCAAATGAAGAGATCTTGAAAGGGACGCTTCCAGACAATCAATAGAATAATAAAAAAATCTCCGCTTCGGCGGAGATTTTTTTATGGCTCTGTATTCTGACGAAATCTAAAGTTTCTCTAAAGAACATCTCCAAAAAGAATGCAGTACGTTTCCGCTCGCCTCGCTTTCGCTACAGCAAACCAAAACGGACCTCTCGCGGGTTACGCATAAATAAAAAACAGCACCCATGTGGTGCTATTTTTTATGGCTCGGGGGCAAGGATTCGAACCTCGATTACTTGGGCCAGAACCAAGCGTCCTACCATTAGACGACCCCCGAATGGGTTATCCGCGCGACAATCGTAGGCATTTTTGAGCAAAACGTCAACTTTTATCCCCCACGTGCTACAATAGTTGCATATGCAACTTGGATATATCGGATTAGGAAAGATGGGTTCCAATATGGTCACGCGCCTTCTCAAGAAAAAGTACAAGGTGACCATCTACGATGTGGATGCATCAGCAGTCAAAAAACTGCAAAAGAAAGGAGCGATCCCCGCTGAGAGCATCAAGTCAATGATTGAAATGCTCAAACCGCCAAGATTGATATGGATCATGGTTCCACATCAATATGTCTCTGATGTGCTTGAGCAGCTTGCCTCACAGCTGGAGCGAGGAGACACGATCGTGGATGGAGGAAATTCTTTTTATAAAGATTCTATGTTGCGTTCCAGAAAACTGAAGCGCTATGGAGTGAATTATCTGGACGTGGGAGTTAGCGGCGGACCAAAAGGAGCACTGGAAGGATCGAGTATGATGGTTGGCGGTTCGCTCGGATCTTTTCAAAAATATGAAGCCCTCTTTCGCGATTTAACGGTTGCGAATGGGCATGGCTACATGGGCGCGAGTGGAGCCGGGCACTTTGTGAAGATGGTGCATAATGGCATTGAGTATGGAATGATGCAGGCTTATGCGGAAGGGTTTGATGTTTTGCGAAAATCACCATTTAGACTCAATCTTCATGACGTAGCGCGCGTATATAACCATGGCACTGTCATCCAAAGTCGATTAGGGGAGTGGCTGGAAGCGGGGATGAAAGCCTATGGGAATAGTCTTACCGCAGTCTCCGGCAAAGCAATCGGTACCGGCGAGGGAGCATGGACTGTTGAAGAGGCTGGACGCATGAAGATTCAAACGCCAGTTATTAAAGCGGCTTTGTTGGCAAGAAAACGTGCATATAAGAAGCCGAGTTTTCAAGGCAAAATTATCATGGCCCTAAGAAATCAATTCGGCGGGCATAGTATAAAAAATTAAACGACTCACGCTTTAGAGTTATGAGGTCTTTTTGTATAAGCTGCAGCAGAATATAACGACGGGTATACTCCTATAACTATCTCTATGAATAAAACAGAGTTAAAGAAACGCGCTTCAGCCTTTGTTATCTTTGGAGCGACAGGTGATCTTACACAAAACAAGATTTATCCATCTCTTTATGAATTGGCTCGGCGAAACTTACTTCCGGAACATTTTTATTTGTATGGTCTAGCACGCAAAACGCTATCCAATAAACAGTTTCAGAAACATATTGAGAACAGTATCAGAAAATTAGTGGCACAGCCTGATGAAAAAGCGATTAAGAAACTTGTCGCGAAAGCGGAATATATTGGAGCAGATGTCACGGAAGATGCGGGCTTTCAAGAGCTTGAGGCGCGCATTCAAGCGCATGAACGAAAAATAGGTTCAGGGATATTGCGCATGTTCTATCTCGCACTGCCGCCCAAAATCTTTTCAGATGTCATCCGTCGCATCGAATCATGCAAAATGGGAAAGGCTTTGTGTTCACGTGAACATGTTTTATCTCGGGTAATTGTTGAAAAGCCATTTGGCTCTGACTATGATTCCGCTTTGCAGTTAGATCGCGAACTTCGTCGCGTATTTCATGAAAAGCAAATTTATCGTATTGATCATTATCTTGGAAAAGAGGCTTTTCAGAATGTCTTTTCTTTCCGTTTCGCGAATGCCATTTTTGAACATATCTGGAATAGCAAGTTTATAGATTCCATCCAAATCAATGCCCTTGAAACAGTTGGGCTTATGGATCGGTTCGCTTACTACGATGGCGCGGGAGCTCTTCGTGACATGGTACAGAGCCATCTATTTCAGTTATTAGCCTATGTGATGATGGAGGAACCGAAAGGAAAGAGCGTCGCGGCTTTACATGTTTCAAAAGAGCGACTACTCAAAACACTTAGCGTACGCAAACAGAGTAAATTGATTAGAGGACAATATCAGGGGTATAGGAAGGAGCGGGGAGTGCCGCGTGATTCCAAAACGGAGACTTATGTTGCTCTTGCATGCGAGGTCACGAATGCTCGCTGGAAAGGGGTTCCGATTTATATTAGGACAGGAAAAATGCTGGATCGCAAAGAAACAAGTATCGCTATTCAGTTTAAACAGCGCATGCCGAAGTCATTCGATATTTCTGGAACAGGATATCGTCCAAATCGTATCTATATCGAAATTGACCCTGTGCCTTCCATCACTATGGAAATTCATGTAGCTAAGCAAGTATTTAAGAATGCTTTGGATACTGCTTCAATGCATTATTGTCGCAGTGAGCACGAGAAAGAAGCTCCTATTGGTGATTATGAACGTCTTCTGATGGACGTCATCCTCGGAGATCAGTCCTTATTCACTTCATCGGAAGAAGTGTTGTGTTCCTGGAAAACGCTTGACGCTTCCTTGAAGTCAGCGCCTCGTGTAAAGTTGCATCGTTACAAAAAGGGTTCAGAAGGACCTTCTGCCTCAAAATCCATTCTCCTAAAAAACCATACTTGGTTAAAAACGACCAATCTTTGCCCATTGCCTCGATATGAATAAACCCATGCTTGTCCTTCCTTTTGACCATCGCGGCTCTTTCGCGAAAGGATTATTGGGATATACCTATCCATTGAATCGCAAAGAAAAAAAACAAGTGACGGAATTAAAAGAGATCGTATATGCGGCATTCAAGGCAAGTTTGAAAAAATATAAAAATCACGACAACTTCGCCATCTTACTTGATGATCAATATGGTGGGGCGATATTACGAGCTGCGGCAAAGCTACATATCCATCGTGCCGTGACGACTGAAAAAAGTGGGAAAAAGGAATTTGAGTTTCAACATGGAAATAAGTTTGGCGAATATTTACTTAAATATAAGCCGTCTTATGCAAAGGCGCTTGTGAGATACAATCCGGCGAATAAAGCATTGAATGCACGTCAGTTGAAGCGATTAGCGCGGCTTTCAAAATTCTGCAAAGCGCATGATCTTGGTCTTTTATTTGAATTGCTCGTGCCACCCACAGAAGCGGATCTTAAGCGTGCTGGAAGTCAAGTATCATATGACCATGGACTACGGAACGACCTTACCGTAAAAGCCATTAAAGAAATTAGAAAATATGTGGATGTAGATGTGTGGAAATTAGAAGGGACGAGTAAAACTGGCTGGAAACACATTTTACCGACCCTTGAAGAAGGGGATAGGGTGATTGTGCTCGGTCGCGGTGAAGACGAAGCACATGTTCGTAAGTGGCTTGAGGACGCGGCGGGATTCCCTGAGATTATCGGATTCGCTGTTGGACGAACGATTTTCGCGAAGCCATTGAAGAAATTTATTGATAAAAAAATCACCAAGAAACAAGCGAGTGAACGGATCGCAAAAAACTTTCAATCATTTGTAGCGCTTTGGTCCAAGAAAAAGAAAATAAAATTTTAGGGCTTCTTCCAAAATCCAGTCATTTGATAAAAACGAAAACGATAAAAGAGTTTACGGATTGGCACAACGAGAGGGGAGACGATGGTGACATGATGGCCAATGGTCATAATGCCAGTATGTGCCGCTGTAAGAAGCGCGCCTTTATTTGAAAAATTATATGGTTTCATTTTATTCGCCTTGCAACAACGCAAGACGTTTCTTGCAATGACTTTTGCCATCTGCATTCCTGACTGAGCTGTCTTTGGTACGGGTCTGTCTTTATACTTGAAAAAGGTCACATCACCACCAGAAAAAATATTCTCTGAAATACGTAAATAGTTGTCGACGGTAAAGTAACCACTATGCATCATTTCAACTTCTGGTTCAGTTTGGATGGTGTTCGCCTCAAGACCAGCTGTCCATAAGATGAAGCGCACAGGAATCCGTTTACCTGAAGAAGTGTCTATCGCTTCTTCATCGACACGCTTCACTGCTTCACCGGTCAGAACGAGGACTCTCGCTTTTCGAAGCGCATCTGCTGCAGTGTCAATAACCTTTTCGGAAAAGCCAGGTAAAATCTGTGGCCCCGCTTGTATAATGTGCATTTTCACTTCGCAATCTTTGGGGAGACTCCCTTTCTTTTTGAGGTGCTTCACATATTGGAGGACGGCAAAGGTAGATTCGATGCCAGACGGACCGGCTCCAACAACGGCGATCGAGAGGTATTGTCGACGTTTCTCGGGATCAGCGATTTGAGCTGCTTCATGAAAAAGCCCACGAAGCGCTTCGTGGACATGTCGAATATCTGCATTAGTTTTTAGGGGATAGGCGTGTTCTTTAGCGCCTGGAATACCGTAATAACAGGCTTTTGCTCCATTCGATACTACAAGGACGTCATAGGCCATATCTGAACGGCCCTCCGTAGTTTGTATGGAAATACGATTATTCGTTCGGTCAACATCCATAACTTTGCCGAGAACAAAATGAAATCCATCTCGTTCCGCAATGGGATGGAGGTCAATAGTAATCTCCTGCGGTTTTAAATCACCGGCCAGCGCATCAATGATCCACGGAGTAAAAAGGAAATGATCTTTTTGATCAACGAGGAATACTTCGAGTTCAGGATCCTTCTTTTTTAATAAACGGGCGACACGAAGTCCGACAAAACCAGCGCCAATAATAACAACACGTTTCATGCCAAGCAGTATAACATTTTAGGACTGTTTGTTTGAGAAGTAGTTTGTTGATCGTTGTAAACTAGGAAAGGTCCCCGCATCAGACCAATACCCTTTTACGGGATAGGCTGTGAGTTCGTTTATTTGGAGGTAGGCATTGTTCACGTCGGTGATCTCAAGCTCACCACGAGAGGATGGCTGCAAGGTTTCGATAATATCGAAAACACGCGCGTCATACATATATAAACCAACTTGAGCAAAGTTTGATTTTGGCTGCTCAGGCTTTTCCTCAATGGAAAGCACTTTTCCATCATTATCAACCTCGACGACGCCGAAACGCGCCGCATCTGGTACGGGTTTATAAAAGGCGAATGCCCCTGATGTAAATTCACGAACGAGATGGCTAAAGTCTTCATCGAATAAGTTGTCTCCAAGAATGACTGTGAGATTATCATCTCCAACAAAATCTTTTGCCATGGCGAGTGCCTGTGCGATGCCACCAGCTTCGTCTTGAATACGATAGGTGAAACGACAGTTAAATTCAGCGCCCGAGCCCAAAAGATTGATAAAATCACCAGCATGATCAGGTCCAGTGACGATCATAATATCTTGAATCCCTGCATCTAAAAGCGTCTGAAGAGGATAGAAAATCATCTGCCGATCCGCGACGGGTAAGAGATGTTTATTGGTAATGTCGGTGAGCGGAGAGAGGCGTGAGCCTTTTCCTCCGGCAAGAATAACACCCTTCATTTGCTTTGGGTTGGCTTGGTCGATGGGAGCGAGTACGGACGTTAATTGGCTTTCTACTGCTTGGCGCTTGATATGCTCGGCATATTTCATCATGGTGTCGCGAAGCGCAACGTCCATAGGACGCATTTCGATGCCTAATTCACGCAATCGTTCTGACTGTAAAATGTTATTTGATCGTTTTTTTGTTGCAAGTCCGCGCGCAACGAGATCAGCTTCGTCAATCCATTCGCACGTATGCGTTGGATCAACATATTCATGATACAGATCAATAAGATCTCGGTGGCGCATAGCACCGGGATTAGTGGCATGAAAAATACCGGCGCCTCGTTTTTGTAGCAGTTGATAACAAACATCGAGAAGATCTTGGACGACCGTTGCGGAATTAGCGACGTCAATGATTTGCGGATAGGAAGCAAGTTTATCGATCAGATTTCCAGGACTGGGTCTGTCGTCAATCGGCATACGGAGTCTTGCGATGCCTACGTTCGGATAAGTGGATAGGGCGAGATCGGCCGCATATTTTGAGCGAGAATAGACAGCTACCGGATTTGCATGGTCGTATTCGCGCCATCCGCGTGGATCGGGGGAGTCGCCATAGTAGACACAGCCCGTGCCTAGGTGAAGCATGTAGATATCTCTTTCATGACAAGCCTCGGCAAGAATCAATGGCGCAACGGTATTATCGCGCATGGTTTCAAATTGATGCGTCTCACACCAGTCCACATTCGGTTTTCCTTTGCGTCCGGCAGCATTCATAACAGCATCTGGCTGGTGTCGATCGAGTTCGGCGAGGACCGCCTCTTTATCGTCAATGCGTGCGAATGATGGCACTGCTTCTGGCCAGGCTTTAAGCATTTTTTGCCCAATCCAACCTTTTGCTCCAAAAATAAGAATCTTCATATCACTTCCTTTCTTATCATGGGAGAAAGCTTTTTTTGAGCCCTTTGTCAACCCTTGTTGGTATACCAGTGAATCGTGTTTTGAAGGCCTTCTTCGAAAGCAACCTGAGGCTCCCAATCGAGTTCTTGTTTTGCTTTTGAAGCATCAATGGCATAACGAAGATCGTGTCCTTTTCTATCTTCCACAAAATGAATGAGGCTTTCCGGTTTGCCAAGTACATGTAAAATCTTTTTTGCCATATCGATATTAGTCACTTCATGGTTTCCACCGAAGCAATAGGTCTCTCCAACCTTTCCTCGTAGAAGGACCGCTTCTATGCCACGGCAATGATCTTCCACGTGGATCCAGTCACGAATATTTTTTCCTTCTCCATAGACCGGCAAAGGTTCATTAGCCATCGCCTGTCGAATCATGACAGGAATAAATTTCTCTGCATGCTGAAACGGGCCATAATTATTTGAACAATTGGAAATGGTAATGGGAAGATTGTAGGTATGGAAGTAGGCTCGGCAAAAATGATCGGAAGCGGCCTTTGAAGCAGAGTAGGGAGATCGGGGATCGTACGGCGTTGCTTCATTAAAAACAGCTTTGTCATCGAAGCCCAAACTTCCAAAGACTTCATCGGTAGAAATATGATGGAACCGTTTAATTTGATCTCCGCGACGTTTCATTTCTTCAAGCAAGGTATGAGTACCAAGGACATTAGTACGTACAAAAGGGAGGCTGCCCGCGATGGAATTATCAACATGACTCTCTGCGGCAAAATGAACGACGGTATCGATGTCTTCCATAGCACGCTGTACCATGTTTGCGTCGCAGATATCTCCGTGAATAAAAGTATACCGAGTATCATCCTCAATATCCTTCAAATTATCCGGGTTCCCAGCATAGGTAAGCGCATCTAAATTGACGATTTCATCTTCTGCATGGCGTTGAAGCCAGTATCGAATGAAATTGCTCCCAATAAACCCTGACCCGCCGGTAACAAGAATGCGCATAAAAAATCCTTTAATGACTTAAGATCTATACATTGACAATTTATCCAAAAAATGTCTATGATTGCCAACGTTCTTCCAAGAAGAAAGGGAAAACATGGACCTTTTGAAAAATTTTCTGAGGGTAGATATCGCTGAAGCGATTGAGATGGTGACGCGAGCAGAAGACGAGGGGTTCCTCTATGCCTGCATGATGGAGATCCGAGATGCGTTCGAGGCCAACCCTGTGGCGGGTCTCAACAGCTTGGCACGTGATGAAGCGCTTACGGCTGCTCATGCGACGCTTAGTCAAATCCTCCCGGAGATCTTGAAGCGCCCGAGCGAAATAGATGGTAAGCCGGGGCATGGACTCGGACATTGGACGCGCGACTACGTGCACGCAATTTTTCTTGCGCATGATCCGGAACTCGATCCACGTTTCATTCTGCCCTGCGTGCTCGGGGGAGCCCTTCATGATATCGGGACATTGTTCGTCGATCGATACGCAGATAAAAATCGAGTCGTGCGCCACGCTGAAGTTGGCGCCCTGATCTTTCTTCGCGTAGCAATTGAAAGCACCTTGTCTTTCCAAGAGGCGATCACGATCGCGTATACGATCGCAGCGCATACGCACTATCTTAGTGAAAGGGAAGTGCGGTGCAGGGATGGAGAGATGCGCAAGATTATTCCGTATCTGGACGTCGTGAATGGGAAGCCTTTGTTGCACATCTGGTTGCCGCGTTGGGCGGATCGCCTCGATTGTTCGGGAGCGGCTTTCGTAGGGCGGCACTATTTCACCCTCCTGAAAGATCATAGGGACTTCGGTACAGACGGTTTTTACAGCGTACGTTTTAATGAACATATGCAGCCACGGCTCCGTTCCGCTAGGCAGATCCAAGCGGAGGGAGGCAGTCAGACGATGGCGGAGCACTGCCGGATGTTCGCGGATTCGCAGACCAGACACTCGCCCTACGGTTGGTATGATCAAGGACGTATGGTTGGCATGCGCAATCGCTACAGGCAGACGCTCATGAGCATTCTAGAAGCGATCGAACATCCGAGCCGCGTCTCTCCAGATGTGATGAAAGCATGGACGGTCTTCCTCTCGCTCAATATCGAACCGTCGCTCACGGGAGCGCTGACCGCGGAGCGTTTGAGACGACGGTTCGAGTATCTCGATGAAGAGACGCAATGCGCGTGGTCGGCAGCCTTCCATCTGACCATGACTCAGTACATGGTACAAACCGAGCTACTCCTATCATTCATGCACGAGATCCCCGACTATTGGCATAGACTTGCTGGTATTAAGCAAGACGTGAGAAACGTGATCCGGCCCCATGATCACTGGCGCCACCTGCTTTAGGTGGTGACGACAAGGACGAAAGGAGTCTTTTCTGAAAGCGGCTTTGCGCAACAAATATGCGTCAACCGTTTTTTTCGTTCTTTGTCATTTTTAGCCAAGCATGGCAATGTTTCGTTATGCAAGAACAAGCGGCACTCGGGGCAAGGACGGACTCCATCGCCTTAGCACATATCGATTTGTCTATCATTATCGTGAATTGGAATGTCCGCGATATTTTGCTTCAGAATTTACATGAGCTTTTTCAAGGCAATCCTGATGCGCAGTTTGAGGTTATCGTGATCGATAATGCTTCGACGGACGGCAGCGTGGAAGCAATCCGCAAAGCCTATCCGCAAGTCACTCTTATCGCCAATCAAGCAAATCGTGGTTTTGCCGCCGCGGTGAATCAAGGATTAGAGCGTAAGTCTGCCGGACATGTATTGCTCTTGAATCCGGACATGCGCGTTGATGCAGGTGTCTTGGCGCGAGTCGTGCATTTTTTGGATGCGCATCCTAAAGTTGGCGTTCTGAGCGGAAAACTGATTAACGAAGAAGGGAAGCCTATGCATCATGCACGTCGTTTTCCGGATGTTATTTCTCAACTCGCGGTTTTAGTGAAGCTTCCACACCTCTTTCCAAAGTTGGTAGATACCTATCATGGGAAGGATTTAGATCTTGAACAAGCGCAATCTGTTGATTCCGTACGCGGATCCTTTTTTGCCATACAGGCACAAGCCTTAGAACGGATTGGCCATTTTGATGAAGGATATTTTATTTGGTTTGAAGAGGTGGATTTTTGTCGACGCGCCAAGGCGGCCGGATATGACGTGTATTATGCCCCCGACATTATTGCCCGTGATCTTATTGGAAAAAGTTTTGCGAAGCGCAACCTCTATTGGAAACAAAAACAATTTTCAGCCAGCATGATTCATTATTTTAAAAAATGGCATCCGCGCTGGCAGTCGCTTCTTTTACAGGTCGTGCGTCCAGCAGTGCTTGGTGTGGCATACGTGCATGATGCGGTGATGACGCGCGAGTCACAGAAAGCGCCCATTTCTGAAAACAGCATCACAACCGCGCCGTCTCATTATGCGGAGTGGGTGAGAGCGGAACAAAAAAAACCGAAGCTCGCTATTCAGGTTGTCCTCTTTAATAGTTCAGCTGATTTGCCTGCATTACTGAGCTCGCTTCGAGAGCAGACGTTTAAAGAGTTTGAAGTCTTTTTCTATCATAATTTTGATTCCTTCGCGGAAATGCATGCGTGCAAAATGATGGTCGAAGCTTCCGGATTGTCCTATCGGTATATTACAGCGGAAGACAATATCGGATTTGATGGAGGGCATGCCTGGCTGTATCGATTACATCAACGGCCATATGTCATGCTGTTAAATGATGATGTGCGGCTTGCTCCAGCGTATTTGGAACGCGCCATGCAGAAGATCGAATCTCATGCACATATTGGGAGTCTCACTGGATTAATCTATCGCTGGGATGAGAAAACCATTGATACTACTGGACTAGAATATAAATGTCTCGCGCAAATTGTTGATCGTTTTGCTGGTACGACCTTTCCAGTGACAAGTCCCGAGCTGCAAGCGACAGCCGTCTTTGGTGTATCCGGAGCCGTCGGACTCTATAGACGTTCCGCGATAGAGAAGGCGGGCGGACTCTTTGATCCGATGTGGTTTATGTACAAAGAGGATGTAGATCTCGCGCTACGCCTTCGTGATGCTGGATATAGCGCTTGGTTTGAACCAATGGCTATCGGATATCATAAGCGTGGATTAAAACAATCAACCGGACTTATTGCCAGATGGAGGGATGAGCGAAAGCGGCCGGCAAAGTTGCGTATTTACGCTTATGCGAATCAACTGAAAATCTATAAAAGACATTTTCATTGGTCCCTTGGAACAAAAGATATTTTACACTCCCTTGTCATTGAAAAGATTCGTTCCATTGGCACGTTCCTTGCTTCTCCAAGCGTCTTTTATCAAGCGTGGAAAATAGTATGGAAATCGTAAAACCCCTACCAAAAGTTGCGGTGATTTATCTGACGTATCCGACGCCAAATTGGGAGCGGGATATTTCACGATTCATGAAATCTTTTGAGCACATCAATTACCCGAAAGAGCGTCTTGAGCTGATTTGCGTTGAATCGAAGGGGAGAGGGGAGCGAGTACAGCCATGGTTTGAGGCACAGGTCATGCCGAAGTCCGGTCACGAGCTTCCGCATATCACCTATATTTTTAATGATGCATGGATCGGCTTTTCAGGAAATAATAATCTCGGATGGGAAAAAGCAAAGGAGCTTGGATGCACCTATATGCATCTCACGAATGAAGATACCGATATCGATCCGGATTATATTCTGCGTGCTGTCGAGCGAGCGGAGCAAGATCCACATATAGCGATTATTCAGTCACTTTTGTTGTTGGGAGAAGAGCGTGACAAAGTAAATTCCATCGGTAATGTATATCACTATCTTGGTTTTGGATTTTCCGGCGGATATCAATGGACGAAGCGAGAGGCGAATCAATATTTTTTTGAGAAACAAAAAACCAATCCAGATTTAAGTATTCACTATGCCTCTGGCGCCGGCATGTTGGTGCGTCTTTCAAGTCTCGGGGAAGACAAGCTCTTTGATGAACAATTCTTCTCCTACCATGAGGACACAGATGCGAGTTTACTCGCAAGAATCAAAGGGCAAAAAGTCGTCGTGGAACCAAGCTCAATTGTGTATCATTATTATGAATTCGGGAAAAGCAAAAAGAATTTTTTCTGGATGGAGCGCAATCGCTATGTTCTTATGTTTTCCTATTACACGTTAAAAACCCTCTTGCTCCTATTGCCGATCATGCTTGTCATGGAGTTTGGTATGCTACTTTTTTCATTCAAATCTGGTTGGTGGCGAGAAAAGCTTGCGGTATATCAAGAATGGTTCTCGGGAAGTTTTTGGGACTGGATTCAAAACCGTCGCAAACATATCCAATCTATCCGCACCATTTCAGACCGGGAATTGCTAAAATACTCCACCCAAATCATAGAATTTCAGGGGGAAGGAGTGAAAAATCCGGTTTTGGAGCATATAGCGAATCCGTCCCTAGCTTTCTATTGGTGGCTGATAAAACGCTTTATCTAAGGGCTTTACAAAAATCCCATTTTCGTCTATACTCATGGCCGTTATGAAAACAGACATTCATCCAACATATCACGCCAAAACCAAGGTGGTTTGTGGTTGTGGCAATGAATTTGAAGTCGGTTCAACGGTAGATGAAATCCGTGTTGAGCTTTGTTCAAAGTGCCACCCTTTTTACACAGGTAAGCAAAACCTCATCGATACATCTGGTCGAGTAGAACGTTTCGAAAAACGCGTTAAAGCAACGGAAGAGAACGCAAATCGAAGCGGGAAAAAAGCCAAAACAGAAAAGCGCGCCAAACAGAAAGCAGAGAAAAAAGGCGTCAAAGTTGTAAAACTCCACGAAGCTTAAATACAAAAAGCCGACAGCTTGGTAGTATACTGAGGCATCGGTTTTTTATTTTCCCATTTTTCTATGAAGGATCTTATCCACGAAGCGAAAGCCGCTCTTGCAAAGCTCAAGGACATTGAGGCAGCTTTATCGACGCCAGAAATACTTGCGGATCAAGCGGAGTTCAAAAAGACTTCCAAGGAATTTGCGCTCGCAAAACAAAAGGCAGATTTGGCTCAGAGATTTATCGCGCAAGATAAAGCGCTTCGTGATGTGCGGGAAGCGATGGATTCCGGAGAGCCGGAACTAGTAGAGATGGCAAAAGAAGAGCTGCCCGCTTTGGAAGCGTCCTTCGCCGATCTGGAAGAAGCATTTTACGCTTCTTTACTGCCCGTGGAGCCGTATGATCATTCGAATGCCATCATTGAAGTACGAGCTGGCACTGGGGGAGATGAAGCGTATATTTTTGCCGGAGATCTTTTGCGGATGTATTTACGTTTTGCGGAACGTATGGGTTGGAAAGCTCAGTTGATTTCAGAATCAAGAAATGAAATGGGCGGATATAAAGAGGCGGTGGTTTCTGTGAGTGGTCCGGGAGCTTATGGGATGTTGAAATTTGAATCAGGAGTGCACCGTGTTCAGCGTGTGCCGGAAACGGAGAAGCAAGGACGCATACACACATCTACGGCCACCGTAGCCGTCTTGCCAGAACTCGAAGAAACAGAAATTGAAATTAATCCGAAAGATTTACGTATCGATACCTTCTGCGCGGGAGGGAAGGGCGGACAGTCTGTGAATACAACGTATTCTGCTGTGCGTATTGTGCATGAACCATCAGGGATTGTCGTCAGTTGTCAGGACGAGCGATCACAATTACAAAATCGTGAACGCGCTATGACTATTTTGCGTGGGAGACTGTGGGAATATGAAGAAGAGAAACGTCGATCATCTATTGATGCGGAACGTCGTTCACAAATTGGTTCAGGACAGCGATCAGAAAAAATCCGAACCTACAATTATCCTCAAGACCGCATCACTGATCATCGTATTAAAAAATCATGGCATAATATTCCATTGATTCTTGATGGAGATATCGAGCCTGTTATCCGAGCGGTGAAAAAAGGGATTCTAGAAGCAGCTGAGTAATTCAGCTGCTTTTGGTTTCTTTAGTGAAACTGATATAGTTTTACTATATGCCGATGCGCGCCTCAAAAAAAGCTGTAGGATCCCATGTGGGGAGAATGATATTTAATTCGGGATCCAAACGCACCATAGAACGACGTCTCAATAAAGCGAATCAGGGAGACTTGAGAAAGTCATTACAGCTTCGGGGTCTTGGTGAAGTGAAAAATGAAGACATCGCGAAAGTGATGGCGGGAGAACATCGTGCTGGTTGGTCTCAGCATAAGATGCGGCAAGTCGTAGAAGCGCTGCAAGATGCTGGAGTAGCAAGAACCGCACGAACAGCAAGTCAGATGGTTACGCAAGCTTCCAGAGATGCGCAGCTCGAAACGAAAGCGGGTATGAAGCGTTTGGCGCGTGAACGTAGGCGAGAAGCGAATGAGGAAGAAGCGGGCCCTCACGGGGCTGAAGGAGTGTTAGATAGGATGCGGGGGGCTATGGGCAAGGCGAATAAAGTGGATACGCGAGGGGCTATAGCTCATACACCATCCGAATCATCGGTAACAAAGAGCGATCGTAAAAAGCCATTTAAAGGGGGGAAGCTTGAGCTTCAGCCAAAGATCGCTATTCCCAAAAAAGAGAAAGACGATAAAGAGAACCCTTATAGGGGTTTTCAGGCATAGAACCTACTCTAGGGAGGTAGTAGATATTTCTGGGCACATTAGGGCTTTGAGACTTGCAAAAAACCACATTTTATACTACACTTCCGGCCGTCGAAAACATCTATTTATCATCTTCGCGAAGTCCGTTTTCGGTCATATCTCGTTCCTTCCCTGGTTTACCCGGGGCTATGAGAGATGCGGCCTCGCGACTAAAGGAACATATGTCAAAAATCCCAGAATTAGTTGATCTCTTACAGGCGGGGGTTCACTTTGGACACCAAACAGCCAAGTGGCATCCACGCATGAAAAAGTACCTCTTTGGTGAGCGCCAAGGAGTGCATATTATAAATCTTGAAGAAACGCAGAAATCGTTGAAGGAGGCCATGGACTTTGCTCGTGCTACAGCAGCTCGTGGTGGAACCATCTTATTTGTTGGAACCAAAAAACAAGCAGCTCCTCTGATTGAGGCGGCGGCCAAGGAATGTAGCATGCCTTATGTCGTGAAGCGCTGGCTCGGCGGAACCCTTACAAACTTTGCGAGTATTGCGCAGCAGGTTCGTAAGTATAAAGACCTGAAACGACGTCAGGATAAAGGTGAGCTTGCGAAATACACGAAGTTGGAACAGTTAAGAATCTCGGAACAACTTGAAATTCTTGAAGGAAAAGTGGGGGGGATGCTCGAGATGAGCCGTATCCCAGAAGTCATTTTGATCTTCGATATTCGCAAAGATAAAACCGCATTACAGGAAGCAGTACGACGTGGTGTCAAAGTGATTGCGATTTGCGATAGTAATGTAAATCCAAAGAATGTTGATTACCCAATTCCAGCAAATGACGATGCTATCAAATCTATCGGCCTTATTGCCGACACAATGGCCGCAGCGATTAAAGAAGGGCGTGGCGACTGGGAAAAGAAACGTGGTGCCCTCGGAGGATCACTCATGACAAAAGCAAAAGCAACAGCAGCACATAAATAATTTAACGCATACGTTACTATGAGCGTAGACACATCATTAATTGCAGAATTAAGACGCCGCACGGGCGCGGGAGTGCTCGATGCGAAGAAAGCGCTTGATGAAGCGGGGGGAGAGATTGAAAAAGCCATTGAGGTTTTGCAGGCGAAAGGTGCCATTAAGGCAGCGAAGAAATCCGATCGAGATGCTCACGAAGGCATTATTGCTGCGTATGTACATCACAACGGAAAACTCGCTTCTTTGCTTGAGCTCGCATGTGAAACAGATTTCGTAGCACGAACGGACGACTTCAAATCACTCGCAGAAGATCTTGCTTTGCAGGTAGCGGCTATGGACCCTACCTATGTCAGCCCGGAAACCGTTCCCGCGGAAGAAGTTGAAAAGATGAAAGCAAAATTCGTGGAAGAAATGGCCGGAGACAATAAACCGGATGAAATTAAAGAAAAGATCATCACCGGAAAATTGGATAAATGGTATAGCGAGGTTTGTCTCACGAAACAGGAATTTATCAAAGACGATTCTAAAATCATTGAGCAAATCCTTCAGGAAAAAATTGCGACCATTGGGGAGAATATTCTCCCAACACGCTTTACACGTTTTCAAATGGAGACACCTCCAAGCGCGTGCTAAGGCAATACGACAAATAAAAGAAAAAAGAAGCTTCGGCTTCTTTTTTCTTTTGCACAAACAACGTATACTACTTCCATATGAATATTGCTATTAATGGATTTGGCCGTATAGGCCGTAACGTTTTCAAAGCGGGGATAGAAAAAAGGGGCTTCACCATTGTCGCCATCAATGATCTTACAGACACGCGAACGCTTGCGCATCTTTTAAAACATGACACAGTTTACGGAACGTATCATAAAAAGGTGTCCTATGATGATCAGCATATTATTGTTGCCGGAAAGAAGATCCGCGTGCTCGCTGAAAGAGACCCTGGAAAGCTTCCATGGAAAAAAATGAAAGTTGATATTGTTCTTGAGTGCACGGGCAGATTCCGAACAGAAGAACTAGCGAAGCCGCATCTCAAAGCGGGAGCAAAGCGGGTAATCATTAGTGCGCCATCAAAAGGCGGTAATGTTCCAACCCATGTTATCGGGGTTAATGAAGAGGAGGCAGGGAAAAAAGCTCGCATTATCAATAATGCAAGCTGTACTACGAATTGTATTTCACCTATTGCCGCCATCATGCACAATACCTTTGGCGTAAAAAAAGCAATGATGACAACCGTGCACGGATATACCGCAGATCAGAATTTACAAGATGGTCCACATTCAGACTTGCGACGCGCGAGAGCGGCGGCCGTTAATATGATTCCAACGACAACGGGAGCGGCACTTGCTACGACGAAGGTCATTCCCGAATTAGCGGGGCTGTTTGATGGAATGGCTATTCGTGTTCCAGTTCCGGTTGTTTCACTGGCAGACTTCACCTTTCTTCTTGAAAAAGACGTAACCGTGGAAAAGGTAAATGCTGCGCTTAAACGAGCAACAAAGCATCCATTCTATAAAGGGATCGTAGAGGTAACGGACGAGCCATTGGTGTCAACAGATTTTGTCGGCTCTACCGCATCCGCCATTGTCGACCTTGGACTCACAAAAGTTGTGGGTGGCGATCTTGTGAAAGTCATCGCTTGGTATGATAATGAATGGGGATACTCACATCGTCTTGCCGAAATGGCGCTTCAAGTAGGAAAACAGCTCAGATAAAATGAAAATCGCGCTCCGAACCTTAAGTACAAAGAAGAAATTGATGGGAACATCCGTATTGATGCGGGTTGATTGGAATGTGCCGGTTTCTTCTAAGGGGCTTAAAAATTCTTTGAAGATCGAGCGCAATATCAATACCATTAAACAATTGCAAGAGCGGGGAGCGAAGTTGATTTTGCTGACACATCTTGGACGGCCAAAAAAACGTGATCGCAAACTTTCCACGAAACGAATCGTGCCCCTGTTAAAACGTCACTATCAGCTGAATCTCCGGTATCATGCGGAATCGGTTTCAAAAATAAAAAGCTTAGAGACATTGCGTCAACACATTGAACAGGCGGATCCTGGAACGATCCATATCTTGGAAAATGTTCGTTTTGAAAAGGGTGAAGAAAAAAATGATGCGTCTTTAGCCAAGCGCTACGGTTCATTAGGAGAGTTATTTATCAATGATGCATTCGCTGTGTGTCACAGAAAACATGTGAGTGTGTTTGGCCTCGCTCGTCTTTTTAAGAAAGAAGCATATGCAGGTCCAGCGCTTGTAGAAGAGGTAAAACAACTTTCTCACATATTAAGCAAACCTAAAAAACCCTTTGTCGCCGTGATCGGCGGAAAAAAATTAAGCACAAAACTTCCCGTGCTGAAATCACTAACAAAACGTTGTGATACCGTCCTAGTGGGGGGAGCGATGGCGACACCATTTTTTAAAGCATCTGGGATCAGGATCGGTAAATCATTTATTGAAAAAGGTATGGAGGCATCTGCACGGTCTATTCTAAAGATGAAAAAAAATATCATGCTTCCGGTTGACGTGATGACGGTGACGCAGGTGCAGAAATCAAGTAAGCGCCTATACAAAACACTGGAAGAGATTGAGAAAAAAGATATTATTGTTGATGCAGGTCCTGCAACGCTCGCGGAGTGGGCGAGTCAATTACAAAAAGCAAAAACCATTTTATGGAATGGGCCTATCGGGGTCACGGAGATTAAGGCGATGGGATTTGGTTCGCGATTTATCGCGCGTGTCATTGCGGCAAGGTCACATCATGGAGCGTGTACGCTCGCGGGCGGTGGAGACACTATTCCGGTTATTATAAACACGCGAACTGACAAAGATATACAGTTTGTTTCAACCGGAGGTGGGGCGATGCTTGAATTTATTACAAAAAAAGGATTGCTTCCAGGACTTCAGCCGCTTCTCAAGTAGCGTGGCTTCGTCTATGAAAATATTATATACATGATTATCCAATGAACAAAGATACTCAGACAGCAAAGGAGAAACAAGAAGAGAAGGACGTGCGTGCGGTTGTTTGGGAGCGAGCTATGACGCTTATTACCGCAGCGCTTTCTCTTGTGGCAGCGCTTGCATGGAATGATGCTATTCAGTCTTTATTCAAGACGCTTTTTGGTAACTCGTCTTCTCTCTACGCAAAATTTTTCTATGCGCTTGTGACCACGGTGGTTAGTGTTCTTCTTATAGCGCGACTAGCGAATGTTTCGCAGAGCGTTGAAAAAAGATGGTTCCATAAAAAAGAAGATTGATTCTTCGCCTCTTTCGCCGTACCCTATAAGCAATCATATCCCCGTTCATTCTTTCGTATGTCATCTATGTTTCCAACTTGGAAAAAACAACCTGTCTTTTTTATCTTATATGCGTCGTTGTCTGTCACGCTCATTATATTTGTGGGTATGCTCACGCTAAAAAATTATGCCGAATGGAAAGAGGTGGGGCACCAACCAAGCGGACGGGACACGATTACATTAGAAGGGGAAGGGAAAATTTCTGGAAAACCAGATTTAGCCGAGGTCAGCATTGGTTTAACAACGGAGGGAGAAGACGTGCCGAGTGTGCAAGACGCAAATACGCACAAAGTGAATGAAATGATTCAATCTTTGAAACAGGCGGGAGTAGCGGCAGCAGATATACAGACAAGTCATTACTCCATCAATCCTCGATATCAATATGATGCGGGTAAACAAACAGTTATCGGTTATACTGTCTCACAAAACCTCACGGTGAAAGTACGTGAGCTCACGCATTTGGGGGATATCTTACAGCGTGTCGGTCAGCTCGGGGCAAATCACGTGAATGGGGTACAGTTCGTGATTGATGACCCTTCTTCTTTAAAGCAAGCAGCGAGAAAATTGGCTCTAAAAGACGCTGAAGCAAAAGCGCAAGAATTAGCGGATGCCCTCCATGTGAAACTTGTGCGCGTTGTCACTTTTTCAGAAGTTGGTCGCGGTTCACCAACGCCTTATCCATATGCCGTGGAAGCTGTTGGTTTAGGAGGGAGTAAGTCAGCGGCTCCAACGATGGAACCTGGTTCGCTTGATGTGGCATCAAATATATCTGTTACCTTTGAAATTCGATAATATAAAAAACTATGCTTGGAGGATATAAAATACAAACGATTTTAGGGAGAGAAATCTTGGACTCACGCGGAAACCCAACGGTTGCCTGTCGGGTGACGCTCACCAATGGTTTGAGCGCAGAAGCTAAGGTTCCTTCTGGTGCCTCGACGGGGAGACACGAAGCTTTGGAATTACGTGATAAAGATAAACGTTACGGTGGCAAGGGGGTGCAGCGAGCTGTTGATAATGTCAATAAAAGAATGCGAGATAGACTGCTTGGACTGGATGTGCGTCGTGGGAGAGATATGGATGATGTCATTATTGATCTTGATGGCACGGACAATAAGTCAAATCTTGGCGCGAATGCGACGCTGGCCGTTTCATTAGCAGTGGCACAGGTAGCGGCGCTGTATCGAAAAGAACCTCTCTGGGAGTCGCTGCGTCACACCTATCGATTTCCGCACAAACCGAGTTTGCCGGTTGCAACAATGAATGTATTGAACGGGGGAGTACATGCAGATTGGTCACTTGATGTACAAGAGTGCATGATTATCCCAAAGAGACGGAGCATGAAAGAGCGAGTGAGGGTTGGTTCAGAAGTATTCCATGCGCTTAAAAAACTTCTTGATCAAATGGGGTATGCGACGACCGTTGGAGATGAAGGCGGATTCGCTCCGAAGCTTCCGCGGGTGGAAGACGCATTCGGACTTCTCGTAAAGGCGATTAAAAAAGCTGGATATAAACCAGGAAAAGATGTCACTCTCGGTACGGATGTTGCGGCAAGCGAGTTTTATAAAAAGAAAGCAAAGCGGTACGAGATGAAGGCGGAAGGAAAAATATATACAGCCGCACAATTATTGAAACGATATGAGGCCTGGCAAAAGGAGTTTCCATTGGAATTCCTCGAAGATCCGTTCGATGAAGATGATTGGGGTGCTTGGGAGGCTTGTGTCCCTGTTTTGAAGAAGAAAAGCGCCATTGTGGGAGATGACTTCTTTGTCACCAATGTGCATCGACTAGAGCGTGGAATTCGTGAAAAAGCAGCAACCGCCATTTTGATTAAACTTAATCAAATTGGAACATTATCGGAAACGGCTGACGCTATTATTCTCGCGCACAAGAATAATTTTAAAACGGCTATTTCGCATCGTTCAGGTGAAACATCCGACACGACCATCGCTGATCTCGCGGTGGCTTGTGGATCTGAATATATTAAAACAGGCTCACTGTCCCGTTCCGAACGCGTGGAAAAGTATAATCGATTAATGGAAATAGAGCTCGAAATGAAAGGTTGAGAAACTGAGTCCCAAACAAAAAATACGGAGTTTGCTCCGTATTTTTTTTGAAGAAAGGAGTGGGAGGGGTTGACGTGTACCTATTTTTTTGGTAGCTTTCGATGTCGTACATTTCAACAAGAGACACAAAAAGAACGGAGGTATCTCTTATGACCAAACGAGCGGGGGACATGAGGGCGCGGGTCCTGAGTACGGAAAACGTTATCCCACACTACGCAGAACTCTGTGCGAGATATGAGTGGGTAAGTGAGGCGTGGAACCCGGACCTGTACACAGCGATACTTCACGAGTCGCTCCAAGGAGTTGAGCCTGTAGCGGGACAGATTGAGGTGCTGGTGAAGCATTTTGGTCGCACGACAGCGAGCGAACAGGCACTGTTCTGGGCTGCGGAGGAAGGGTACCGAGTCTGCTTTCCCCATGAGCGCGAAGCCTTCGTGAGGCAGGCGCTGGAGTTTGGGAAGGCCTTCCGGATCATCGATCTTGGCTCGTCCGTCGAATCATTTGGCGCACGGTGCGTTCCTATTCTCATTGGGGACGCCAAAACGTGTAGCCTTGGTGATGACCACTACGGTCTTGCTTGGGAAGCGGGTGTCGGCTTCCTCTTCGTCGTCAGATAGACTGACGACCGTTATTTCAGCTATCTAGCTCCGCTTATCTACTTTTGATGAGCGGAGCTATTGCGTTTTGGGGCTATTTCAACGCCTAGGACGCTTGTATTTTTTTTTCGATTTCTTCCGCGCGCTTCTGATCGATCGCTGCAATGAAAGATCCGGCTTGTTCCGTGAATGTATGGATAATGTGACGGGTCGTTTGTTTAAAAGCTTTATACGCCTTCACTTCTTTTCCGGTATTTGTCTCAGTTTTGGGTGGCTGGCTCTGTATTGGTTGATGGTCTGACATATATCTCCCATCATAGCCTACTCTTGATCAAAACGACAATTTCTATTAAGCTCCCGGAAATGAAGCCGTATCCGACATTTCATATTACAACCTATGGTTGTCAGATGAATAAGAATGACAGTGAGCGTATTGCTGGGCTTTTGTCATCACTGGGATTCGTTTCGACCAAGGACGAAGCGAAAGCCGATTTAATCATCATTAATACTTGTTCTGTTCGCCAAACGGCGGAAGATCGTATCTTCGGAGCACAGAAAAAATATTTAGAATACAAAAAAACCAAACCGGAGATGATTGTTGCTGTGACTGGTTGTATGCCGGGGAGAGACAAGGCGAAGGAGTTCAAAAAAAGACTTCCAGCTACGGATTTATACTTTCCAACACCGGATATGGTGCATCTTCCAAAGTGGATTGCAGAACTACGTCCAGAACTCGTGAATACCGGATCTGAAGTGGACGACTATTTAAAAATTCATCCACTTCGCGCACCAAAAAAACAAGCGCATGTCACGATCCAAACCGGCTGTAATAAATTCTGCACCTATTGTGTGGTGCCTTATGCTCGTGGACTTGAACGCAATCGTTCGGTTCAAGATATTCTGGAAGAGTGTCGCGAACTTGTGGCGCACGGCATTATCGAAATCACACTTCTCGGTCAGACGGTAAATTCATTTACGGCCACGGATCCGGAAGTTTTTTCCAAAGAGAATCCATATCAAGATCAATTTGCTGCTTTGCTTTGGGAGCTGAATCAAATTGAAGGGCTTCAGCGCCTGCACTGGACAGCCGCACACCCGCTTTCCATGACAGATGAAGTGATCGATGCGCTCACGCTACCAAAACAAGTAAATTATCTTCATTTACCTGTACAATCAGGGAATAATGAGGTGCTTCGTCGTATGAATCGTAAGTATACGCGCGAACAATTTTTGGAAGTGATTCACAAAATCAAAGCAGCTCGTCCCGGTATTGCTCTTGGGTCGGATATTATTGTGGGCTTCCCCGGGGAAACACGCGAACAATTTAATGACACGCTTTCGCTCTACAAGGAAGTGGATTTCGATATTTCCTATAATGCACAGTATTCTCCACGATCCGGCACACTAGGTGTGAAGCTCTATGAAGATGATATTTCAAAAGAGGAAAAACGTGCGCGCTGGGATGATCTGCAGGAACTCATGGTGAAAATCGCGGAGAAAAAAAATCAAGCGTTTCTTGAGAAGCGCGTTCAGGTCTTTGTAGAAAAAATAGAACATGGATTTGCGGAGGGAACTACGCATGAGCTGAAGCGTGCCAGATTCCCCGCAAGCAATAAAGCGCTCATTGGAACGATTCAACCAATGAAAGTCACGAAAGCGCATGTCTGGATTTTAGAAGGAGAACAAGTCATATGAATATCTCAAAGCAACTTCCAAAAGTAGTCTGTATTGTAGGAGCAACCTCATCAGGGAAGACGGCGTTAGGAATAGAGCTTGCTAAAAAATATTCTGGCGAAATTATTAATGCGGATGCACGGCAAGTGTATCAGGCATTTTCTATCGGCACTGGGAAGCCCATGGGGGGCGAGCGATATGAAAAGGAAGATGCGACCTATTATCTCTATAAGGGCGTTCGACATTATTTAATGGACTTTCTTCCACCAGATCGAACCTTTACCGTTGCCGAATGGAAAGAAAAAGCCTATGCGACGGTTATAGATATTGTGAATCGAAAACATCTTCCTATTATTGTCGGGGGCACAGGGCTGTACATCCAAGCCTTGATTGATAATTATCAAATTCCAGAAGTCCCCGCACAGCCGAGTTTTCGTGAAGCAATGAGCGAGAAGCCTTTGGACGAATTGGTACGTATGTTAATTAAACTGGATCCGGAAGCGGAAAAAGTGGTGGATATAAAAAATCCTCGGCGCGTGATTCGAGCGCTCGAAGTGATTACCTTTACAGGGGAGCCTTTTTCAGAACAAAGAAAGAAACAAGATCCGATTGTAGAGCCTCTATTGATTGCTATCAAGCGGACACCGGAAGTATTGAAAGAGCGGATGAATAAAGCGGTTGAGCAATACATTGAAGAAGGTTGGCTTGATGAAATCCGTCGGGTAAAAAAACAGGGTGTTACTTGGGACGCGCCCGCGATGACTTCTATTGGTTATCGTGAATTAGGTGGATATGTGAGAGGGGAAACGACGCTTGAACAGGCGATTCAAAAAACCAAAGAAGCAACATGGCAATATGCAAAACGCCAACTGACCTGGTTTAAACGCGATCAGCGCATTCACTGGGTACAAACCGTGGAAGAAGCGGACGAATTAGTTCAAAAGTGGTTGTAATTGCCAGGGGCCGCACATAGCTTCTAGGACAGAGGTGTGCTTCATCATTAGCTCGTTAAAAAGAATCCAGAATAATTTACGAGAAATGGAAAAAAGGGGGGGGTGGTTTTTGTCTATGGAAACGAAGAAACCCTCCATCTAGCCTTATCTCTTCAGGTCTATAGGTGATTGAACCAACGAGCTTATCCGCCTACAAACAATACGACCATCTTTTAATGTTTGAAAAAGAATATTTTTCAAAACTGGCGGAGGAGGAACGCCTCGGCGGGTGCACCTTAGACGGTCTTTGGTTTGATTGCGGTACCATGGAATGCTGGGAAGGAGCTATCCAAGAGTGGGTTGAACCGGGTCATGAAGGGGCTTGAAAAAGCCGAAAAAATCTGCTAATATGCAGAAACTCTTACTTGGTAAGCCCGCGTGATGTTTTTCTGCGTACGTCTCAGTGAAATAACGAAAAGCGAAGAATTGCTGAAGGAGAAAAGCATCTGATTCGGCAAAAGATCGAATAACCTTGCTTGCAAGAAGAGATAATCAAACAATATATGTCATCTTTATTTCGACACAAAGAAGAGGGGGTGGAGATTACGAACAAGAAGAAAATCATCGGTATCATTCTGGAAGTCTTTCAAGTTCTCATTATCTCAGTAGCTATTATCGTTCCGGTGAGAGTATTTTTAATTCAGCCATTCAGTGTTCAGGGGGCTTCCATGGAGCCGAACTTTTTTGATCGCGAGTACTTGGTCGTGGATGAGCTTAGTTATCATTTACGTACACCAATGAGAGGGGAGGTCGTTGTTTTTCATTATCCGAAGGATCCTAGTCAGTATTTTATTAAGCGCGTCATTGGTTTGCCAGGTGAAACGGTGGAAATCGTCGACGGACAAGTAAAAATCTATAACGATCAATTCCCTAATGGAGAAGTCTTGGATGAAGCCATGTATCTGGATCAGGACTTTACCGCAGCGGCACAAACGGTGACATTGAAAGCGGGCGAATATTTTTTAATGGGGGATAATCGTTCCGCGAGTCTGGATTCACGATTCTTCGGCCCAGTAAATACGGATCTGATTGTGGGGCGCGTATGGGTACGGGGCTATCCGATCGATCGATGGAAATTATTCCAGCCAGTTCAATATTCCAACTAATCTCATCTCATTCTAGAAAAAAATGGTATGCCACGAACAACAAAGAAACAGTCAGTAGCTAAGGCGCCAAAAACGGCCAAGAAAAAGATAAAGAAAAAAGCGGGAGCTAAAGATGCAGCACTGAAACCAAAAAAAGCACCAAGCGCTCTGCAGAGTATCCGTGGCATGCGAGATATCTTGCCGCTGGATCAAGTCTATTGGCGGCAAGTACGGCAAAAGGCGGGGGAATTAGCCGGAACCTATGGATATGAGCGTATCGATACGCCCATGATCGAAGACACGAATCTTTTTGTGCGTGGTGTTGGAAAAGCGACAGATATTATCGAAAAGGAACTATACACCTTTGAAACAAAGGGGGGAGAACAGGTTTCTCTTCGTCCAGAGGGGACAGCTCCTATTGTGCGCGCCTATATTCAGCATGGCATGTTGAATCTTCCTCAGCCACAAAAACTCTGGTATCTCGGCCCCATGTTTCGATATGACCGTCCACAGTCAGGAAGATATCGACAGTTTTATCAAGCAGGATATGAATGTATTGGGGATGATGATCCTGTGATCGATGCGCAATTAATTGTCCTTGGTTGGAATTTTTTACGTGAGCTGGGTATTGAAGCTGAGGTACGAGTGAATTCTCTAGGAACGCTTGATTCTCGGGCGAATTACCGAGAAGCATTAATCGCGTACTTTAGAACAAAACGCGCCAAACTTTCCGATGAGGACAAAAAACGTTTGATGAAGAATCCATTACGCTTACTCGACTCAAAAGATCCGGCGATTCAAGAACTCAAAGCGGAAGCGCCGCAAATCGCTGATTGGTTGGACGAGGACTCAAAGAATCGTTTTATGCGTGTTCTTGAATACTTGGATGAGGTCGGCGTACCGTATCAGTTTGATCCGTATCTCGTGCGTGGGCTCGATTATTATGAACGGACTGTCTTTGAGTTCTATGCTGCTGAGGAAAATGAAAAAGCACAAAGCGCTCTCGGAGGTGGTGGGCGATATGACCCATTAATCCCCATGCTTGGTGGAAGAGAGGAAACACCTGGTGCCGGCATGAGTCTTGGTTTGGATCGCATTGTTTCAAAACTCAAAGAGCAAGACAGAAGAGACGATCAGCCAAGAACCTATGAATTAAAACCTTGTGATATCTTTTTAGCGCAACTAGGTGAGCGTGGAAGAAAGCGTGCGCTATCATTATTTGAAGAGTTTCGAAAAGCGGGCGTGCCGGTCGCCGAAGCCTTCTCAAAAGGGAATATTAAAGCCCAAATGGAGATTGCTAATCGACGAAAGGCTAAGTGGGCGATTGTTGTGGGCCAAAAGGAAGTATTGGACGGAACGGCAATTATCCGAGACATGGATGCCGGGACGCAGGAAATCGTTGATGTGAAAAAGGTTATCGCTGCCGTGAAAAAGAAGCTTGCGAGCCTCGCTGAAAGCGATACTGCTGAGAAATAGCCGTAGGGTTGACTATTAAAAAGAGAACAGCTACTATTTGCCCCACTGGAAAGGAGTGTTATTATGGTAGAAGTAAAACGAAAAAAGAATGAATCTTTCGACTCGCTTATGCGACGTTTTTCAAGACGTTTCCATTCAAGTGGAAATCAAATTGAAACCAAGCGCCGTCGGTTCTTACAGAAAGCTGATAGCAAAAACAAGCGTCGTTTCGCGGCATTGCGTCGTGTACAAAAAGGCGAAGAATATGAATATCAGTTGAAAACAGGACAGTTGAAGGAAGAAAAGCGCAGCCGTTATAGACGCTAAACATGTCTACAGTTGAAAAAATAGATAAAGAATTTAAGGAGGCAATGAAGGCAAAGGACGAACAACGTTTGTCCGTTTTGCGTTTAATGCGCTCTGAAATAAAGAATAAGCAAATCGAGCTCGGGAAAGAGCTTGATGAAAAAGAAGTTCAGGCCGTGCTAAAGAAGATGATTAAGCAGTATACGGATGCCCTATCTGATTTTGCAAATGCAGGAAGACAAGATCTGGTCGAAAAACAACAAGCGGAGATTGATGTTGTAAGTGGATATTTGCCGCCAGCCATTCCAAAGGAAGAATTGGAAAAAATTGTGAAAGATGCACTCGCGGCAAGTGGCGAGTCAGACTTTGGAAAAGCCATGAGTGTTGTGATGAAAGCGGTGGATGGAAGAGCAGATGGCGGGGATGTTCGAGAGATTGTACAAAGGCTCATTTCAAGGTAAAATCGGAACATCCTGATTTTTTACGGGGTATTCCTTTCCATGCCTAGGAAGAGCTTAATAACAAATCGCACAGTTTTGAAGCACGCATCAATGCGGCGTGTTTTCAAAACAGCGATTTTTATTTTTGTCGGCCTTTTTACCATTCAATTTTTCTTGCCGCAACCGACCTTTGCGCAGGGGGTGACAAATGGTTTAGCGGCGGTAGGTTCAGCTGGCGGTCTCGCTGGAGGGGGCACGGATCTTTTTGTGATCATCGGACGCATCATCAATATCGCTTTAGGGTTTATTGGGATTATTCTTTTGGTGCTCCTCATGTATGCGGGATATCTCTGGATGACCTCGGGCGGAGAAGCGACCAAAGTGGACCAGGCGAAGCTCATGATCCGAAATGCCATCATTGGCTTGATCATTATTGTTTCCGCCTTTGCTATTACATCCTTCATTCTTCAGCAACTAACAGGAGCAATCGGTGGCGGTGGAACTACGAGTGGCAGGGGAGCCTTTGGTGCGGGGAGCGGTTTTCCTTCGAGAGCAGGCTCGCTTGGGGCCGGGATTATTGAAACGCATATCCCAGCGCGTGATGCGACCAATGTGCCACGCAATACCCCAATTATCATTACGTTTAAAGAACCTATTAAGCTTTCATCTTTTATACGAGATTATGACGACAATGGTACCCCTGCAGATTTGAGTGAAGATCCAGCGTCTAGCACGACGATCGGATTAAATGACGATGTCATAAAAATCTATACAACCGGTGATCGTGTGAACGCGCTGCACACGGATCAGGCGCGCGTCACCTTTACCCCCGATCGCCAAACCTTTGTGATTCGTCCGGTCACGCTTCTTGGAAGCCCAACGGTAAATACAAACTATAGCGTTGATTTATTGTCTGGAAGCACCGGCGTATTGAGGGAAGATGGTCAACCAGCTTTTTCGGGAAGCTTTCGGGACGGGTATAGTTGGCAATTTGAAGTATCGACCGTTGTCGATACAACGCCACCAAAAATTACCTCGGTGATTCCGGTAGCAGGAGGGAGATATGCACCGAATATTATTGTGCAAATCAATTTCAATGAAGCCGTTGATCCAACGACCGCCTCTGGTTTAGTGACAGCTGGTTCTGGATTTACAAATATCGAGCTCGAAGCGACGCCACTCGGGGGCGGTCCTGCTGTGAGGCCGAGTGGAGAATTTAAAGTCTCCAATCAATACCGTACCGTGGAATTTGTGAGTGATCTTGCCTGCGGGACAAATTCTTGTGGAAAAACAGTTTATTGTTTACCGACAGAAAGTAGCATTCATGTGACGGCGCACGCGGCCACTCTTTCGGGTGATCCCCCTTTAGCCTTTTTTACTCCCTCGGGATTTGATGGCATTACTGATGTTGTTGGGAATTCCATGGATGGAAATGGAAATGGTACAGCAGAAGGACGAGATGTCGATGACTATGCTTGGGACTTTGGAACATTATTAGATCCAAATCTCGATGCGCCGAAGATTACGGCGACAACACCGATAGCGGGGGATTATACTGACTCCAGTAATTTACCGGTAGATTCAGAGCCGACAGCACAGTTTGATACCGTCCTCCAATCTTCAACGGTGAATTCTGATAATGTCTTTATTCGTACAAACGAACCGACGGCATTGCTCGACACCTTTTGGTATACGCCACGACAAACCGTTCTCACGGACACAGGAGCGGAAGCAGGATTGGGAGATATTCCGGTCGCTGGACGTGCCACGATTGCGCATCGTATGTACACACCCATGTCTGATGCCGTTGGCGGAACACCAGAATATGATCCAACCCTAGAAGCGGGCATACAAAATGTCTATCAGAACTGTTTTAATCCGGCCTCATCCAATTCCTGTGCGGGTTCGCCGAATTGCTGTGACGAACGATCAACCTCCGTCGCTTGCCCTGATCCAACCCCTTTACCATGAGTCTATTTAAACGCCTTACCCTCACGGGTCTCTGTGCTCTCTCTATTGTGGGGGCGGGTTTTGCTGCGCCAAAACCAGTATATGCGCAGGTGGGCACGGGGCTTAATGCGGTAGGAAGTACCATTGTTTTACAGGCGAATGATCCGCGAGTGATTGCGGCGAGGATTATCAATATATTTCTTGGTCTCGTCGGTATCATCCTTCTTTCTCTTATTTTATACGCGGGATTTCTTTGGATGACATCAGGTGGAAATCCAGACAAAGTCGATAAGGCGAAAGCCTATATTAGAAATGCCATCATCGGGCTCGTGATCGTCTTATCCTCTTGGGCGATCGCGACCTTTGTGATCAATCAGTTACTCCAAGCGACAGGTGGCGGTCCTGGTGGAACGACAGGTGGCGGCGGTCCCGGGGGCGGACTCGGTGGAAGCGGTTCGTCAAGTGCTTTTCAGGTACGTTCTATTACGCCAGCGGGAAGCGTTCCTATTAGAAATGTCCAGGTGAAAATGATTTTTTCGCGTCCCGTGAATGAAGCCTCAGCTCTTTCACATATTGATGTTTTACGCGCATCGGACGGTGTGGCTATTAGTGGAACTGTTTCGGTAAACAATACCATCGTTACGTTCACTCCCGACGCAAATTGTCCCGCACCAAATGCTGATCGTAAGTGTTTTGACGCAAATACAGAATTTATCGCGAGAGCAAATAGCAGACTTGAATCTTCTACCGGTCAAACGCTCGCTTGCGGCGGCTTTGCTCCAGCATGTGAAGTTCATTTTACGACCGGTGACCTTATTGATGTAGCGAATCCAGACGCGAGCATTCTTGCACCATTCAATGGACAAAGTGTTCCAGTGAATGACGCCGTCGTGATTACTTCACATGCAACCGACGATGCGGGAGTCTCGTATATCGATACGCTCGCGGACGGAACGTCGGTAGGAGCCGTCACAGCGTTCGCGACAAGTCCGCTCCTTCAAGGCGACGTGCTTTGGGACACGACAGGGGTAGCTCTCGGGAGACATACGCTTCAGGCGAAGGCATTTGATATTGATTCGAATACCGATACGAGTGCCGATGTTTCCGTGTATGTGCGTCCCGAACACTGTTTCAATGGAACGCAAGATAATGATGAAACAGGACTTGATTGTGGTGGATCCACTTGTGGATCTTGTTCCGGAGGAAGCTGTACCACAGGAGGCGAGTGTGCGAGCGGTGTGTGTACCGGAGGGGTTTGTGTAGATCAGCCGGTGATTACAGGCGTCTCACCAACAGATGGAAGACCGGGCACGCTCGTTACTATTTCCGGGGCAAATTTCGGAATGACGCCTGGGACAGTACGTTTCTATGATGGACAAGTGGCAAGTGCTCCGGCGGTATGTTCCGCAGCAGGTATTTCTACATGGTCATCGAGACAGGTGGTTGTTGCGGTCCCAGATGCGGCAACAACGGGCCCTCTTGAACTGACAAATGCTTCAACGAGTTTGCTTGATACAACAAATAATGACCTCGGCCCGGTATTGGATGATTATATTGTGAATGATGTCGCACGACCTGGACTTTGTGGGGCACTTCCAGGTGCTGGGCTTCCTGGGGATCGATTTGAGCTTGTCGGAGCTGGACTAGGGGATACCTCGGACACGGTCTTTTTCAATGATCGCGAAATCAGATCCTTTTTATCTTGGTCAGATACAAATATTTCGCTGAACACACCGGTTTATACACCGGCGCGATATGGTGTGACGGCACAGAGTGGCGGTATTACGTCTAATTCCATCGTGTATTCCATCTTAGCGCGTGGAACGGGAGAGGTCCCTGTGATCGATACGCTTTCAGCGAGCGCAGGCCCGATCGGCGAATACATTACGCTCACGGGTCGTCATTTTGGTTCACGTGTAGGTCGTGTGGTCTTTACCAATGATGCTGGTGAAGAGGGGAATGCAGACGTGAGTTTTCCAGATGCTTGTGCGATGAATTTTTGGACGGACAGTAGCATTGTCGTCAAAGTTCCGCATGATATTGGAAGCCTTGGAACAACACCAGTGACGCCGGGAGCCTTTGGTATACGAGTCATTCGTCAGGACACCGTAGAAAGTGATCCTGTAGATTTCACGGTTAATTCCGACACACCCCACCCTGGTATTTGTGCCATCCGTCCGCAAGCGGGACCGGTAGATACGGAGGTACAGCTTATTGGAGAGCGCTTCGGAACAAGCGGACGCGTGACCTTTAAGGGTGCAGGAGATACACGTATTGAAGCTTTGGTGGATGCGCATGACTACACATCAAATCAAATTGTTACCCATGTCCCACGTGGAGCAGAATCAGGGTCCGTGACGCTTGCCGTGGATTCCGTCCTTTCCAATCCAGTTGATTTTACCGTGAGAAATTGTAATGAAGACGCAACGATTTGTTCAGCGGCTGGGGAAACGTGCTGTCGTTCGGGGGCATGTAGTGTCGGTGGAACCTGTCCCGCTGTTTCGCTCTCAGCGAGATATGCGTGGAGAACCTCAACCGGAGCTATTCCAATTAATCCTCAAGTCATTGAGGAATGTAATGCGACGGCGCCAGCTTCACCAAGTCCATGGGACGCGAGAACAGGAGGTTCGCAAGCCTGTGTGAACTCAGATATTGTTATTCGATTTAATACACACCTCGATCTAGCAACGGTATCAACGGTTGGCCTAGGAGCAACAATGCTCGTTCGTCATTGTACAGCGGCAACGGGAGATCCTTGTGATACTTCAGAGGCAGTCGATCCTCGTGCGGGATACCCGCATATTAGTACATCTGGGGAAGGGGATTTCATATTGTTCCGTCCGGATCTTCTTGGGAATGAGTGGGCACCAGATAGCACTTACGAAATCATTTTACGTACAGGCATTTCATCTGACACAGATATTCCGATGCTCGAGCGTGCCGAATGTGGAAGTGGAAATAGTTACTGTTTCAGATTTACCACTCGCACAGCGGGAGACGTTTGTCGTGTTGGCTCGGTGAATATCTTGCCGGATCCATTTACAGCGGAGGAAATTGGAGAAACGATTCCATATCAATCATTCCCGCGTGCAGAAAGCGATATGTGTATTAGTCTCGATGGTTCAGGAATGAATTGGCTTTGGGATACATCAGGTGATGGACGTGCCAATATCACAAATATCATCGGACCACTTGGAAATGTACTTGATAGTCAAACGGGTGAAGCGATTGCAGAAACGGGAGATATTCCAGTGCCTATCAATGCTTCGGTGTTGCAAGATGGGGGAGCGGTGACGGGAAATGCAGATTTGTTTGTGCGCTTCGTTCCGCCGAAAGTGGTGGGGCATGGACCGGACTGCGATGAAGCTTGCGTAAATGCGGCTGTTTGGGCGAAGTTTAATGTCGCGATGGACCCGACATCAGTATCGTCTGATAACGTTCTGATTTATCGATGCGCGAATGAAAATTGTTTAACCTTTAGTCCGTTATCTCCACTCGACCTCTCTGACGCAAGAGTTGAGCTTCTTCGTGCGCCTGGAAGTTCTGCAGAAGCGCCGCTCAGTTACTTGCTGGTTGAACCAACGCGTCTAGGGGTCGGGGGAGCGCCGATTACCCTCCTTGAGCCGGGAAGATTTTATAAGGTTGTGTTGCGTGGAGGGATTGACGGTTTTACATCCGCGACCCATTTACCGCTCACTGATACGAACGACCCTCTCGGTTTTTCATGGATCTTTCATGTGCGTGCAGGGGATAATCCACGCTGTGGTGTTGATAAAGTTACCGTCACGCCACTCAAGAAATATGAGTCAGCTATTGGCAAGAGACAATCCTTTTCAGCTACGCCACTCAGCTCACCGGATAAATGTAATGCAGATGGTGAGCCGCTCATTGTTGACGCGAGCTTCAACTGGAGTCAATCCGATACGAATGTAGCGAAATTTATACATGCCGGAGGCGACGGAGTTATTGATACAACGTATCGACTTCCATCTGGTTGTTCAGGGGCTTGTACCAATGCGGGTGCTGCTGGACTTGATGGGCATATCGCTAATTGTGGCAATAGTATTGTAGAAACAGAAAACGGTGAATATTGTCGAAACGCTGCGGGAGACGCGCCATGCGGAGTAGGGGAAGCGGGGTGCCGCACCATTCATGGAACAAGCTGTACCATATTGCCAACCGGCTCGAAGGGTGCGGAAGAATGCGACGATGGGGGAGCGAATGGCCCCGCCGGGCGTTGTAGTGCTAGCTGTCTTTGGAATCCGGTAACGGGAGGAAGCTGTGGAAACGGAGCACTTGATCCTGGAGAACAGTGCGATAGTGCGAAATTTTGTAGTGGAGGTCCAACGCCAGGAGCGAGCTGCTCGGCGGATACAGATTGTGGCGGGGGCACGGGACTTTGTATTGGCGTTGCTGGATGCTCGGATACCTGTCAGCTTCTAGGCTCACGAGCGGGCGGATCCGTTTGTGGCAATGGAAGTATCGGCGCTGGAGAAGCTTGTGATGATGGTAATACACAAAATGGAGATGGATGTAGTCGTTCATGTCTTGACGAAGGTTCGAGGCCAGTGATCGCGCTTTGTGGGGACGGCATTATCGAAGCGGGAGAATCATGTGATGGTGGTGCGGGCTGTGACCCGGTGACTTGTTTAAATATTGGAACGGATACCTGCGGTGCGCCGGGCGATGTAGCTTGCTGTGGGAACGCGGTTCGAGATACAGGAGAAGATTGTGATGATGGAAACGCCTTCTCCGGGGATGGTTGTAGCGCGAGATGTCTTGCTGAGGGTTCAAGCGCGAGCTATATCAACCCGAGTTTTTGCGGTGATGGAATGCTAGATTTGGGCGAACAATGTGAAGCGACGGCTCCAGATGGTTTAATCGATCCGGTTCAGCTTTCCGAAATTGTTGGTAATACCGATCCGGGAGCGGATGGTCGTATGCAATCTACAGTTTCAGCAGAGTATGAGACAAAAATAGGCGAGGGAACGCATGGATTGCAATGTGGCTTTACAGATGAAGCTTCTTGTACAGATGCCGGCACGGGTCTCGCGAAAAATGGCTGTTGTTCTCTGCGACCGGTGCTCACGAGTATTGCTCCTCCACATGGAGCGGCAGCTGTATGCCGAAATGCTATGATTTCAGGCACATTTAACGTGCCAATGGACAGAACTTCCCTTCAAACAAATCTCTTGGTCGCATCAGAGCAAACGGGCGTGACGTGTCCGAGCGGTTCGACGCCTCTCACAGATGCTCTCGCGAAGAAACACGGCGTATTACAATGGTTTGCAAATGCATGGACACGTATTAAGGCGTTCTTCGGATTCGCACCCGCGAATGCGCAAGTTTGGTGTGCTGGCGAAGTCTCTGGACGAGTAATTTTGGCGCCAGAAGGAACGGGAACAAAGGCAAGCTTTCAATTAGATCGAGCTCTCGCCGCGAATACAAGATATAAAGTCGTGTTCCGCGGAGACAATGATTTAACGGATGCAGAAAAACGAGGCATCCAAAGCGTACGAGGGGTGGTTGTGGTAGCGGACGCCGTAGATGTTGATCATGGCAATTTCACATGGACGTTCGAGACTGGGCCAGATATCTGTACGGTCTCAGCGGTAAAGGTAAAAGATACATTCGTTGAAAACCCAAGCCTCTTTACCCAAGCGAGTGAGATGCACCCTTATGTAGCAGACGTGATTACCCTTGATCCGGGATATGCGATGGCGATTTCCCCCGTAGCTGAATACAATTGGAGCTGGCAACCGTGGATCAGTTCTAATAGCGATGTCTTGACGGTGGCACCCGGAGCCGAATTACCGGAAGAGAGCCAAGCGGATGTGACATCACAAGCGCTGAATGGGACGTCCTATATTTACGCGGGATTACGTATTACTCAGGATGAAATTCATACACCGAGCACCACGGAGCAGGTTATTCGTTCCAGTCTTTTATCTACGGTATTGCTTTGCGAGCAGCCGTGGCCAGCACGCGAGTTTGCCCCTTTCTCAGATAGTAATAGTTCAGTGTCTCTCGCGCACTTCGCTTCGCCATTTACCGCTGGGCCATGGTTCAATTTTTCCATGCTGTATTGCAAAGACGCAGGGGAACCGAACAATACAACGGATGATTTACCGCATGCGAATCTCACATCAGTGCCACTCTCAGATCTTGATCGAGGACTTGGCATTCTCAGGCAATATCTGCTCACCTTTTCTGAACCAAGTTTAGCAGCTGATGGGATTGGTATTCGTATCATTCAAAATCCTTTGCATTTGTCCGCGCAAAATTGGTACACCTCTCGCGGATTTACTGGTTCACCGGAATCAACGACAGTTGATGGATATGAAGCCTTGCGTGATGGCTCAACCGTATATGTGGCGGCCGCGAATACCGATAGCTCTACCTCGGGTGATGTGTATTCAAATATCTATATTCTTTCGAGAAATCCTAATGCAAAACCTGAAACGCAAAATATCTTTGATCAATTGGTGAAAAACTTTACCTTGAACGTAAACATTGAAAACAATTCAATGAATGTTTGTGTTGACGCGACGAGCGATGAGCCTTACCTCAATGCGTCGGGCGCGACGGTCGAGTGTACGGCTGATTGGGAATGTTTACAAAAAGATCCAGCAACACGTTGCGCAAGTTTTAAGAGTAAATTACAGCGTGACATTCAGCGTATCGCGGATTTTCAAGTCATGACGGATCAACTTCAAAGAACAAATGATAGATCCGGATCCTATCCATTATTAACCGATGGAAGTTTCGTGCAAACCCTCACGACCAGTCGTTGGCCAAGTTGGCAGGGCTCTTTCCAATCCGAGGTTGGGGCGAGTATGCCAACGGATCCTATTAATAGATTCCTTACCTGTGGAAACTGTAGCGGTTCTAGAACGGCTTGTATTGATGACAGCGAGTGCTCAAATGGCGAAACATGTGAACCGACTATTCCTGGGATAGATCCGCAAACCTGTTGGAATGAGTCAACAACGTTGTATCAATGTCCGTTGCTTGATCCAGCGATTCCGGAAAGTGTTTCACGCGTCTATCAGTATCGTGCTGTTGATGGTGGTCGACGTTATGAACTAGCTACCGAGCTTGAAGGGCCACGGTCAGATCGCTGGGTTCCACCTCTTCGTTCTGAGATCAAGTATTGTTCAAATATTGATTCTATCTGTACCGAGGATAGTGATTGTACGGTACGAAGCACGGGCGGCATAATCATTTCAGAAGGGACATGTAATCCTACTGGCGGAAACTGGGTTTACCAAGGAATTTGCGCGGGGAGAAGTTATGGGATTGATGATGTTTGTGGTAATGGGGTTATTGGGTCGGGAGAGGCTTGTGAAATCGGTGATACACGACCAGTTGCTTGTCCAACTGCAGGTGGGGCATCAGGGACAAAATTGCAAACCTGTTCGGATTGTACCGGATTTATCGATGGACCGACTACGAGCTGTATTGCGAATGCTTCATGTGGAAATGGGCGTATTGATCGGGCTGTTTGTCGGACGACAGCAGGAGGCCCGGGTCTACGCGAAGGAACGTCTTGTTCTTCCGTAGGAAGCCTCACTGAGTGTGTGGATCCAGCGGACCCAGTAGGCACGAGCATGACATGTACCGCACTTTCGGCGCCAGAAACGTGTGATGATGGAGCATTAAATGGCACATATGGACATTGCGGCATTGATTGCGGTGGCTACGATGCTTTTTGTGGAGATGGCGAGCTAAGTCCAGGAGAATCTTGTGATAATGGAGCCGCAAATGGCGAGTATTGTTCGGCTGTGGACGGATGCAGCCCTACAAATACCTGTTCATTCGATTGCCGTGATCTTGCTCCATACTGTGGAGATGGTGTCGTGAATGGCCCAGAACAATGTGATAATAATATTGAAACAACGACAAGCGCATTATGTGTCGGCGGAGCAAATGCCGAAGAGCCCTGTTCCTCGGATGCGGATTGTTCAGGGGGGACCTGTGGTGGTGATGCAACTCATAATACCTGCGAGGGGGTAACGATAGGGGTTTGTAGCAATGTGCGTAGTTGTGCAACTGATGCAGATTGTGGCAATGAATCCGGGAGGCCAGTGACTTGTTCGGGAGGATTGTGTATCGGTGATGCGACGAGATGTGGGACAGATACAGACTGCACTATTCAAGCGGGTGGCATTACGGTGAGCTCAGGAACATGTGTAGCGCGAACAACACAAAGAACCCGCGGATGTTATATGTCTACTCGAGAAGAGGTATGCGGAGTGGGTAGCTGCAGCGTGAGTATCATTTCCCCAGAGCAATTATGTACGTATAAAAATTGGTCACCATGTAGTCCTGTTGGTTCTTGTGGCGATGGAATTGTGAATGACGGAGAAGCATGTGACGATGGAAATAGAAGCAATAATGATACATGTACAAATAATTGTACGGTGAACGTTTGTGGTGACGGTTATCTGCAGACCGGCGTTGAACAATGTGATTACGGAACACGAAATGGTGACGCGACCTGTCGCGCTGATTATGGATCTACTTGTACGAATTGTAGCGCTACCTGCCAACAAGTAGCATCTTCAGGAGGATTCTGTGGCGACGACGTATTAAATGGTAGTGAACAATGCGATGGCACAGAGGGGCTCTCAGGTGTGAGCTGTACTTCGCTAGGCTATGATTATGCAAAGAAAGTTTCTTGTGCTCAATATGGGTATATTAGCAGTATAACCACAGGTGAAATTGTGAGGGTCTGTAAAGGGGTGAGTGGTGACCCTACACGAGTACTGAGTACCGCTTGTATGTCTTGCCTTACCTCGGATGGCTCTACAGCACCTCTCGAGACTTGTGACCTAAGATGGACGCCTCCAAACTTTGCGCGTTCTGAGGTAGATGCGGTATTGGCTGACCAACTCTGTCAACCGGACGATCCACCATGTCCAGTTGGTGGCTTCTGTTTGACATCGCATCAACCACGACAAGATGTTGTACAGTGTACCTCTGCTTGCGGATATGATGGTTGCGCACGCTGCTCGGATGTCGTCGGGACGGAATCAGTGAGTGGGCAGGTATTTGATGCGATTTATTCAAATCAACCAGTACCGAATGCACGAATCTCCGTCTTCCAGAGAGGTGTGCGTTTACCGGCGCTTGAAACCTTTACGGACGCAGATGGAATCTTCACGATTCATGGCCTCGTTGGATTGGATGCTTGCGCAAATTACAGAATTATCGTTGATTCATTTGATGATAATCCATGTACTGGTCCCGCTGGGGTTCATCGTGGCTCGTGTAATGGACAGGCTTGGCCAACGGGACTTAGTGCTCCCGATGAGAGTGTCTATGGCGGGTATTGGTCTTTCGAATCCGGACGCTTTGGAGCAAATAACTTCGGTACCGCGGGGCTTGGTGACTCAAATGGTCATATTTTTCTCGCTCCACGCGTTGCGCCAGATGAGACGCTGGTTGTAGACACCTGGGATGGAGCACTACCATACAGCTTTATAGATGCACATCTTGCTCCACCACTAGCGCTCACTCCTCCTGGAGATGTGCACTATGATGTTCCAGGAAACCCGGATATCGATGGCACCTCTCCTCATGCATTTCTTGCTTGTTATCATACATCAGGAGGGGTGGACTGTGGGAGCTTTGAGATAGCTCCTCAAACAACGAAATATAAGCGCGGCCCTTGGGCGGTGACCGGACAATACGGGTATTATCTCGTAAATTACGAAAGCGTAAATAGTGGGCGCGCTCTTGGTGGATCATGGAAATACTTTGGGTACGTGACGAGTGTTGTGCGTATTGTGACAAATAGTCATGTATACACCATTACGTCGCCGACAAGTGCTCCTACGGATGCAGGTTGTTCGGATGAATCAGCAGATTTTAAAGGAAAATACTGGTTAGTCTTTACACAAAATCCACTAACGGGAGATATCACGATTCCATCTGGGCATGGAGAATATCTGTGTAATGGTTCTAAGATCTACGGATCCGTGACGCCAGCGGATGAGTCGAGGGTATTGCCAAGAAGTCTTGGTGCTATAGGAAGTTAATATGACAAAAAAACAAATCATCATCTTCGTTTCTATTCTAGGCGGTATTCTCATACTGGTTGGAGGATTCTTATTGATTCGCTATGTTCAGACACAAAGCTTGAAGCCTATAAATGCAAATCCGGTGTCAACGAATACGAATACTACACAAAATACGCAAAGCACCACAACGAGTGACGCTGTGCAGGCGGAATTAGATATGTTGGCAGCACGTCCACCAGATACCGATGGTGATGGATTGAGCGACGAAGAAGAACTCGCCCTCGGCACAGATATACATAATAGTGATACTGACGGGGATGGATTCTCTGACTATGTTGAGGTAAAGCATCTTTCTCAAGACCCTCTTATTGCTGATGATATTTATGCGAATCGTCCAGCTCCAGTTACCCAGAGTCAATCCACGATAGACGTAGATACAGACCAGGATGGCCTTACTGATAGCGAAGAAGCGAAGCTTGGAACCGATCCAAATAACCCCGATTCTGACGGAGACGGTTTAACAGATGGCGACGAAGTAGTAAGATATAAGACAGAGCCTTTAAATGCTGATTCTGACGGAGACGGTTTTACCGATGGTGAGGAGGTACAGGGGGGATACAATCCGCTTGGAAGCGGGAAATGTACAAATGCAAACTGCATTCCTTAAAGTAATAAGCTCATTTTATTGTTATGCTGAACGGAGCGAAGCATCTCAGATCCTTCTCTGCGCTAAGAATAACAGAAAGAAACATCTAATTTTATACCTTTATGGCACAACCTCCAAATAATCTTCCTATCGAGCCTCCATCAGGCGGTTCGAGTATTCCGCCAAGAAAACCACCTGCTCCGCCTGCGAGCACACCACAAACGCCGCCAAAGCCACCGGCTATTCGGGCTATGCCTCAACACACGTGAGCATTACCGACGCTACCGCGACCAGTTCCACCGGTATCATCGAAGCCAAAATCTGGCGAGCCTGAAGATATATTTGCTGGCATCAAGGAATCACCCAAACAAGAGCCGTCGAGGAAAGAAGCCGTTTTAGGGCCGAAAAAGCAAGGCGGGGGAGCGGGTAAAATACTCCTTATTCTTCTTGTCACCTTACTTGTTATTGGAGCCGTTGGGTTCGCCTTTTGGTTCTTCGTTCTCCGCAGTACAGGGACGCCTCCAGTAGCACAGCCTGCGGTAACAACAGATACAGCAGAGACGCAGACGCCGGCAACAACGACTCCGCCACCAATTCCTCCACCACCAAACAGTGCAGCGACGAATAGTGACATTCAAGTTCCTGCGAAAACAACAACCACCGCACCTGTAACAGGAAATGTAGCGGTGACAACCACGCTGAACGGAACCAATGTCCCGCCTCCAACTGCGATTACAGGCGAACCACCAACGAGTACAGCGTCCACAACAGTATCTGTGTCACTTGTAGATACAGACAAGGATGGCTTGACTGATGATCGTGAAAAGGCTTTGGGTCTCATGCTGGATAATCCCGATACCGATGGAGATGGCTTGAGTGATGGGGATGAAGTGCTTGTCTATAATACAAACCCTTTGAATCCAGATACCGATGGAGATGGATTTACTGATGGGAGTGAGGTAGAGAAGGGCTACGATCCAAGAGGCCCTGGAAAATGTGTGAATAGCGACTGTAAGCCGTAATAAGTAATAAACGTATACCGCCCTTTTAAACCATGTCTATGCCGCCACCGCCACCTGTCACGAATTCCGGGTCACGGAATACGGGGACAGATCACAAACCGACTCGAACCGAGCCGGAGATTGTGACGATTCCGGAAAAATTCTATGGTCAGGCATTGAAAATGAAAGCGGAAGAAAAGAAAAAAGAAGTGGCACCACCTGTTCCAGTAGTAAAACCACGTATTACGAAGCCAGCTACCGTTGGGCCAAAGAAACGGAAAGCGCCTTGGCCATTCATTATCCTCGCTATCGTTGCGATTTTAATCGTTGCAGGAGGGTTCGTATATTTTAACCAAAGTTTACTCTTTCCGCCGCCAGCCGTTGAGACGCCGGCGCCCGTTCTCGTTGTTCCAACCGCAGCAACAAATCTTACGGCGGTACACGCGACCGGCACACAAGCAGTAAATCTCCACTGGATGGATACTTCAAATAATGAATCTGGATATCGTATCGATCGCAAAGAGGCGAATGGGACCTTCTTGCCTTTGACAAATTTATCTATCAATAGCACAGACTTTATTGATGTCACGGTTCAGCCTCAAAAAACCTATACCTATCGTGTTGTCGCGACGAGTCAAGCGGGTGAATCCTTCCCATCGAATGAGGTGCAGGTTACTATTTCTTCAGCGCCGGAAGTTATTCAGAAGCCAAGTCTTCCACCTGGCGGTCTAGATTCCGATTCCGATGGGCTTTCAGACGTGGAAGAAAAAGTATATGGCACAGATCCAGCTCAACCCGATACCGATGGAGATGGGTTCTTAGATGGGAATGAAGTATTTCATCTGTATAATCCTGCGGCGACAGCTCCGGTGAAACTGGTAGATTCAGGATTAGTGAATGAAATCCGAGCCTCTTCTGGATGGAGATTACTCGCGCCGAAGACGTGGATGTCGACCTTAATTCCACCGGATGGAGCGCAAGCAACGATACGTACAGGAACAGGAGAGACATTTGAAGTAGCTCTCTTAGATAATCAAGCAAACCTCACATTACGTGATTGGTATACGCAGAATGAACAAGCGATCAATACACCGAGTGAAGTGAGGGCTATTGTAACGAAAGGTGGTTTGGAGGGGATTTTAGGCGTGGACCGATTGAGCGCATTCTTTGCCTGGGATGGAAAAATATTCGCCATCAGATATGTCCTAGGAACGGAAACCTTCATTAATTATCGTACTTCTTTCGAGATGATATTGAATTCATTGGAGTTACAAGGAGCGCCTGTGCTCACCGTCTCGCCAGCTGAGCAAGATGCGGGTGGACCGGGGGCATTGCTCGATTTAGCGCCAGCGACCTCGACCGAATCTACGACATCTAGCAATACCGGAGCATGAATCACATTGAATTTGCTTCACCGCTCCCAAAGAGGTTAGACGAAGCTCGGCTCAAAAAAGCGCTGAGATTAGTAGCGAAACATGCGCGTGTGGCATCAGGGTTTACGGTAGGCGTGTCTTTTGTTTCACCAAAACGCATGGCAATATTAAATAAGGTATATAGGCATAAGAATCGAGAAACCGACGTGCTTTCCTTTGAGCCGAATGTAGAAGGCCTTCCCCCTATGGTCAAAAAAGCTGAGAAGCATTATTTAGGGGATATTGTGATTTGCCCGAGTTTTGCGCAGAAAGAAGCGAAGCGAAGGAGCATTGACCCGGAAGAGGAGCTCATTAGGCTGTTTGTGCATGGCGTTTTGCACTTACGTGGATACGACCATATAACAGAAACAGAAGAAAGCACGATGTTTGAAATACAAGAAAAAATTGTAGAAGCAAGTACCAAATAAGCTTATGCCATCACCATCATTTCGAAATAGTTTGAAACACGCGATACAGGGTCTTAAGCTTGCCTATAAAACCGAAAAAAGTTTTCGTATACAACTAGCTGCATTTGCTATTTTACTCGTATTGCTCATCATTCTCCCACTCCTCACATGGGAACGCGTGCTTCTTTTGCTTGTCGCGATGTTCATCTTAGTGCTAGAATTACTCAACAGCAGCGTTGAACGCCTGGTTGATTTGGTGAAGCCGCAACTACAGCAGTATGCGGGGGAAATCAAAGACGTAATGGCGGGCGCTGTCCTTCTGGCATCGGTTTTCTCTCTGATTTTCGCGGCAGTTATTCTTATCCCGCGTCTTATTGCATTATTTAATTAGACTATGAAAGAACGGTTGATTGCAGGAATTGACATTGGAAGTTCATGTATCCGCCTCGCCGTCGGGCAGGTGAATCTTGATCAGGAAAAACGTCCAACAATCAGTCTTATTGGTGCTGTTGAGGTGCAATCACAGGGGATTTCTAAAGGGGCCGTAAAGTCACTTGAAGATGCGGTAACGTCTATTTCGTCCTGTTTAGAACTCGCCGAGCGACAAATAGGCCTTCCTATTACCGATGCACATATCGCCCTCGGAGGCACCCTGATGCAGGTTATGCCTTCAAGGGGAGTCGTCGGGGTTTCGCGCGTGGATGGCGAAATTCGTGAGGAAGATTGTCAGCGCGTCCTGGAATCTGCTCGATCTATTGTCAATCCAGCGAATAATGAAATTTTACATACGATAGCGACACGTTTTAGCGTGGATGGACAAGGGGGAATTAAAGATCCTGTTGGCATGCAAGGGATTCGTCTTGAAGCTGATGTATTTATTGTTCAGGGCCTTTCAAGTCATGTACGGAATCTCACAAAAGCCGTTTTACGAACCAATGTTGATGTGGGTGGCTTAATCTATGCTCCTATTGCTACGGCTGAAGCGGTATTACTTCCACGTCAAAAAGAGATCGGGGCGATTATGATTGATATCGGCGCGTCAACAACGGGAATTGCCGTGTATGAAGATGGAGAACTATTGCACTCAACGATTATTCCTATTGGTTCAGATCATATTACAAATGATATCGCCATTGGACTACGCACCTCACTGGAAGTAGCGGAGATCTGTAAACAGAATTACGTGAGCGCCGTTCCTGATGCCGTCGACGAGGATCAGATGCTTGATCTTGCAGAGCTTGGCGCTGAGGAAAGTGAGCTCGTTTCACCAAGATTCATGTCCGATATTGCGTATGCTCGCGTGGAAGAATTATTTGAAAAAGTGGAAGAAGAATTGGATAAAATAGAAAGAAGCGGGCTGCTCCCAGCAGGAGCTGTACTTACCGGGGGAGGAGCGAAGCTTCATGGTATGAGCGAGGTTGCGAAGTCGACCCTTCGGCTACCGGTAGCGGTATCCGGCGTTCCTAATCTTGCGACTCCGCTTGGAGAAGTCGCTCAAGACACGTCTTTCTCAACGGCGATCGGAGCGATGCTTTGGGGGTTCGAGTCTGAGAAGGGAGACGATGCTGGCTGGGGGGATGGTGGGAGTATTGGAAAAGGCTTTGCAAAGAAAATTGGATCACCGATAAAGCGGATTTTTAAATCTTTCATTCCTTAGGAGCGTTACCACAAAGGATGATAAAGACGAGGTGAGAGGCCTCGTTTTTTGTAAATAGGAGAGAGTGATCG